>Ga0182024_10000006_pt1 | contig 347465 bp, 347 predicted proteins | sample P32metaG_FD_120480 | JGI IMG/M metagenome (GOLD analysis project Ga0182024, IMG submission 120480) | Permafrost microbial communities from Stordalen Mire, Sweden - P3-2 metaG (Illumina Assembly) | ecosystem: Environmental > Terrestrial > Soil > Wetlands > Permafrost | place: Sweden: Stordalen... | reverse complement strand
CGGCGCGGATCAAGGCGATGATGTCGTCGATGCTGGCGACGGCGACGGCGAGCCCGAGCAGGATATGGGCGCGCTCGCGCGCCTGGCCGAGAAGATAGACCGTGCGCTTGGTCACCACCTCCTCGCGGAAGGCGATGAAGGCGATGATGATCTCCTTCAGGTTCATCAAGATCGGGCGGCCGCCGTCGAGCGCCAGCATGTTGATGCCGAAGGTCGATTGCAGCGGCGTGTGGCGATAGAGCTGGTTCAGCACCACGTCGGGCGAGGCGTCGCGCTTGATCTCGACCACGACGCGGACGCCGTCGCGGTCGCTCTCGTCGCGCAGATCGCCGATGCCCTCAATCTGCTTCTCGCGCACCAGCTCGGCGATGCGCTCGATCATGCGCGCCTTGTTGACCTGGAACGGAATCTCGGTGACGACGATGGCCTCGCGATCCTTGCGGATCTCCTCGATCTCGACCTTGCCGCGCATGACGACAGAGCCGCGCCCGGTGTGGTAGGCGCTGACGATGCCGGCGCGGCCCATGATCAGGCCGCCGGTGGGGAAATCCGGCCCCGGCACGATGGCGATGAGCTCGTCCACCGTGATCGCCGGCTTGTCGATGGTGGCGATGCAGGCGTCGATCACCTCAGACAGATTGTGGGTCGGTATGTTGGTCGCCATGCCGACGGCGATGCCGCTGCCGCCATTGACCAGGATATTGGGGTAGCGCGCCGGCAGCACCTTGGGCTCGACGAAGCTGCCGTCGTAATTGGGCTGAAAGTCGACGGTCTCCTTGTCGATGTCGTCGAGCAGCGAATCGGCGGCGCGTGACAGCCGCGCCTCGGTGTAGCGCATCGCGGCCGGCGGATCGCCGTCCATCGAGCCGAAATTGCCCTGGCCGTCGACGAGCTCGAGGCGCATCGAGAAATCCTGCGCCATGCGCACCATCGCGTCGTAGATCGCGCTATCGCCATGCGGGTGGTATTTGCCCATGACGTCGCCGACGATACGCGCCGATTTGCGGTAGGCACGGTTCCAATCGTTGCCCGCCTCCTTCATGCCATAGAGGATGCGGCGGTGCACCGGCTTCAAGCCGTCGCGCACATCGGGAAGCGCCCGCGACACGATCACGCTCATCGCGTAATCGAGGTAGGAGCGTTTCATCTCCTCTTCGATCGACACCGGAGAGATGTCGGAGGGCGGTGCCGGCGGCGGTGGGGCTGGATTCGTAACCAAAAATACGGCCTTTGCGGCTGGCTATAACGACAAACGCTGGCGTGAGACGCCAGCATCGAACATCGAAATTTTAGCCCAATGAGGGCCCGCTCACAACGCCACGCGGAGCAAATTCCGCGCCTCCATTCCAGGTTTTACGACAAAATAATAGCGTTATAAATCATTAAATTAGACGTCTATCTGAAGGTGATATTCGAGCGTCAAAAACCGCACCGGACCGGCGCGGTTTTCGGCCTGCGATTAGCGACGGCAGAAGCCGCGAATCGGGGCCGGTCAATGGCTCAGCATCGGGATGCAGCTCGCCGTGGGCGGCGCCGGCAGCGAGCGCAGGAAGGCGTAGATATCTGCGGCGGCGCGATCCGACACCACCGATTCGGTGTAGGGCGGCATCTCGTTCGACGGCTGGCGCAGCTCGGTCTTGAAGGCATCGAAGTCCAGTTCTATCCGCGCCAAACGCGGGCCGCTCGAGCGGCTGCCCTGCCCGGCATAACCGTGGCACTGGTAGCAGCCATCGGAGTTGAAGATCTGCTTGCCGCGCGCCGCGTCGCCCGCCGGCGGCGGGGCCGGCTGCGCCGAGGCCGGCAGCGCGATGAGAATCAGGGCCAGAGCTGCGGCCATCCTCCTGGCTTTGAGCATCATCATCGCGGCTGCGTCACGACGTCGATCAGCACCGGCTCGCCGCCTTTCACCGTGGCGATGGCGCGCTTCAAGGCGGGGCCAAGCGCCTTAGGGTCCGAGATCGGCCCCTCGGCATGGACGCCCATCGCCTGGGCCAGCTTGGCGAAATCGATCGCTGGGTCGATCAGCGTGGTGCCGATATGGGCGCGATCGATGCCGCGGCTGTGACGGTCGGCCATGCGCTGCACATGCATGAGCTCCTGGTGATAGGCGCGGTTGCCATGGACGATCATCAGCATCGGAATCTTGTGATGCGCCGCGGTCCACAAGGCGCCCGGCGAATACATGAGATCACCGTCACCGACGATGCCGACGGTGAGGCGCCCGTGCGCCTTGTTGGCGAGTGCCGCGCCGACGATGGCGCCGCTTCCATAGCCCTGTCCGGCGCCGCCGGAATCGCCGTTGTAGTGATAGAACTTGGTCATGTCCCAAAGCCGCTGCGGCCAGTTGCTGAAGAAGGTCTGGTTGCCGCCGCCAGCGAAGGACCAATCCTCTTTGCGGATCGCCTCCCAGAGCTCGGCGCAGAGCCGGCCGGTGCTGATCGGGCTGACATCCCAGGCGCTCGCCGCCTCGTCGCGAGATTCCTGCAAGGATTTGTCGTGCTGGTCGGAGAGTTTTTTCCCGCGCGCGTCGAAGGCGGCGCGCCGGCCGCCGTCGATCTGGCCCTTCACCGCCTCGATGAGATAGGGCAGCGTCTCCTCGCCGTCGCCGGTGATGGCGAGATCGATATCGGCGAAATGCTGGACGTCCTGGACATTGCCATGCTGGAACAGATCGCCGGCGCCGATGCTCACCGTCTTCACCCCGGGCTTGAAGATCGGCTTCGATGTCCGCTCGATTTGGTCGCGGAAGCTATGGATCGAGCCCCAGAAATCGCGCAGCTCCAATCCGAGAATCATGTCGGCTTGCGTCACCAGCGCGCGGCCGCGTATCGAATGGTTGAGCGGGTGGCGGGTCGGGAAATTCATCCGTCCGGCCTGATCGACCACCGGCGCCTGAAGCAGCTCGGCGAGCGTCACCAGATTGTCGATGCCGGCCTGGCTGCGCGCCAAGCGGTCGACCAGGATGACCGGGCTCTCGGCCACGACCAGCATTTTCGCGGTGTCGGCCAGCGCCGCGCTGTCGCCTTGCGGCGGCGTGGTGCGCGGCAGCTTCGGCACCATGAGCTTGGCGGCAGGATCGATCGGGTCTTCCTGCAGACCGGCATCGATCGCGATCACCACCGGGCCCATCGGCGGCGTCAGCGCGATCTTGTAGGCACGCACCGCGGAATCGGCGAAATGCTGGAGCGAGGCCGGCTGATCGTCCCATTTGGTGTAGTCGCGCACGATGACGGCGTTGTCGACGGCGGTGTGATTCCATTCGACGCCGGGGCGGCGCTTCTCGGCATCGAGCCCATTGCCGACCATGACGAAGACCGGCACGCGGTCGCACCAGGCGTTGTAGAGCGCCATAGAAGCGTGCTGCAGCCCGACCACGGCATGCACCAGAACGGCGAGCGGCTTGCCCGCCATCTTGTAATAGCCCTGCGCCATCGCGACGGCGTTTTCCTCGTGGGTGCAGGTGATGAATTCGGGCGCGGCGTTATTGCCGTAATTGATGATCGCCTCGTGGATGCCGCGGAAGCTCGAGGCGGGATTGGCGCAGACATAGTCGAAGCCGAGCGATTTCAGCACATCAACCATGAAATCGCCGCCGCCCTTGCCCTCGGTCAGGGCCTCAGCAGGCGGCGCCTGCGCCTCGGCGGCGGCAAGCTGGATCAGGATCGGGCGCTTTGTATTGGGATCGGGCAAAGCGGGCACGGCATGCGCCAGCGGCGGGGAGGCCGCCGCGGCACCGGCGGCGAGCGCCGCGCCTTTGAGAAAACCGCGCCGTCCGACGCCCGCGGAGCCGCGCTTTGCCATGTCTCCTGTCCTTATTGCGGGCCGGGTACAGCCAGGCCTTATCGCTGGTTCGCGGCTAGAACGGAATCTCGTCGTCGAGATCGGTCGGCGCGGCACCCCGAGCCCCGCCACTGGCCCGGCCGCGTCCTGCGGCCTCCGCCATCGGCGCGTCGCCGCCCGCGGCACTCGCGTAATCGCCACCGCCGCCGGCACCAGCACCCGAGCGCGCGCCGTCGAGCATGGTGAGCTCGCCGCGGAATTTCTGCAGCACGACCTCGGTCGAATAGCGCTCCTGGTTGTCCTTGTCGGTCCATTTTCGCGTCTGCAACGCGCCCTCGACGTAAACCTTGGAGCCCTTTTTGAGGTATTTCTCGATAATCTCGACCAGCTTGTCGTTGAATACCACGACTCGGTGCCATTCGGTGCGCTCCTTGCGCTCGCCGCTGGTCTTGTCCTTCCAGCTTTCCGAGGTCGCCACCGACATATTGGCGACACGCGTGCCGTCATGAGTCGAGCGGATCTCCGGATCGCGTCCGAGATTGCCGATCAGGATCACCTTGTTGACGCTTCCCGCCATTGCCTCGTCCCCTCGTGTTTTGTTCGGGCTCCGCCTTGTCGCGCGGCGGCCGCCGCACCATCTAACGGCTTCAGCCGCCCATCATAGGGCCGCCTCGACCGTCGAGAGCAAGCCTAGAACACAAGTGGAACGTTGCCAAGCATGAAGCTTGTGGACCATAGTGTTGCGTCGAATGCCAAGCGAGTCGCCTCCTCCATGCAACTGATTCGGGTTCGCGGCGCGCGCGAGCACAATCTCAAGAACGTCGACGTCGACATGCCGCGCGACAAGCTGGTCGTGCTGACCGGCCTGTCTGGCTCGGGCAAATCCTCGCTCGCCTTCGACACCATCTATGCCGAGGGCCAGCGGCGCTATGTCGAGAGCCTGTCGGCCTATGCGCGGCAATTCCTCGAGATGATGCAGAAGCCCGATGTCGATCTGATCGAGGGGCTGTCGCCCGCCATCGCCATCGAGCAAAAGACCACCTCGCGCAATCCGCGCTCGACCGTCGGCACGGTGACCGAGATCTACGATTACATGCGGCTCTTATGGGCTCGAGTCGGCATCCCCTATTCGCCGACCACCGGCCTTCCCATCGAGAGCCAGACCGTCTCGCAGATGGTCGACCGCATCGCCGCGACGAAGGAGGGAACCCGGTTGTTCCTCCTCGCCCCGATCGTGCGCGGCCGCAAGGGCGAATACCGGAAAGATCTTCTCGAACTCCAGAAGCGCGGCTTCCAACGCGTCAAGATCGACGGCAAGATGTACGAGATCGACGCGGCGCCGGCGCTCGACAAGAAGCTCAAGCACGATATCGAAGTGGTGGTCGACCGCATCGTGGTGCGCGCCGAGCTCGGCAACCGCCTCGCCGATTCGGTCGAGACCGCGCTCAAGCTGGCCGACGGCCTCTTCATCACCGAGAACGCCGATGGCGGCGCCCGCACCGTGTTCTCGGCCAAATTCGCCTGCCCAGTTTCTGGCTTCACCATTTCCGAGATCGAGCCGCGCCTCTTCTCGTTCAACAGCCCGCACGGCGCCTGCCCGACCTGCGACGGGCTCGGCACCAAGCTGTTCTTCGATCCCGAGATGATCGTGCCCGACGAGCGCAAATCGCTGCGTCAGGGCGCCGTGGCGCCCTGGGTCGACGCCAAGACCGAATACTACGCTCAGACGCTCGACAGCATTGCGCGGCACTTCAAGGTCAGCACCAACACACCGTGGAGCGAACTCGACGCCAAGGTCAGGCAGGTCATCCTGCACGGCTCCGACGGCAAGCCGATCACCATGAAATACGACGATGGACGCAAGGCCTATTCGACGACCCGGCCATTCGAGGGCGTCATCCCCAACATGGAGCGGCGCTTCCGCGAGACCGAGAGCAATTGGCGGCGCGAGGAGCTGTCGCGCTATCAGAACGAGGCGCCGTGCGAGACCTGCGGCGGCAAGCGGCTGAAGCCCGAGGCGCTGGCGGTAAAGATATCCGGAAAGGACATCAGCCAGGTCACCGAGATGTCGATCCTCGCCGCCTCGCAATGGTTCGGCGATTTGAATAAGGGACTAACGCCGAAGCAGCGCGAGATCGCCGCGCGGATTTTGAAGGAGATCAACGAACGGCTCGGCTTCCTGATGAATGTCGGGCTCGAATATCTGACGCTGGCGCGCGCCTCGGGCACGCTGTCGGGCGGCGAGAGCCAGCGTATCCGCCTGGCGTCGCAAATTGGTTCAGGCCTCACCGGCGTGCTCTATGTGCTCGACGAGCCCTCGATCGGGCTGCATCAGCGCGATAATGAGCGGCTGCTGACCACCTTGAAGCGCCTGCGCGATCTCGGCAATTCGGTGCTGGTGGTCGAGCATGACGAGGACGCCATCCGCCAGGCGGATTATCTGGTCGATATGGGCCTTGCCGCCGGCATCCATGGCGGTCGCGTCGTCGCCGCCGGCACGCCCGCTGAGGTGATGAAGAGCACCGAGAGCATCACCGCGCAATATCTCACCGGGCGGCGGCGCATCGAGGTGCCGGCGCAGCGCCGGCGCGGCAACGGACAAAGGCTGACAGTGGTCGGCGCTCGCGCCAATAATCTGCAGAACATCGAGGCCTCTTTCCCGCTCGCGGCGCTGACCTGCGTCACCGGCGTGTCGGGCGGCGGCAAATCGACCCTGGTTGTCGACACGCTCTACAAGGCGCTGGCGCGCCGCCTGATGGGCGCGCGCGAGCATGCCGGCGCGCATGACCGCATCGAGGGCATCGAGCATCTCGACAAGGTGATCGACATCGATCAATCGCCGATCGGGCGCACGCCGCGCTCCAACCCTGCCACCTATACAGGCGCCTTCACGCCGATCCGCGACTGGTTTGCAGGATTGCCCGAAGCCAAGGCGCGCGGCTACGAGCCCGGGCGGTTCTCCTTCAACGTCAAGGGCGGGCGTTGCGAGGCCTGCGAGGGCGACGGCGTCATCAAGATCGAGATGCACTTCCTGCCCGACGTCTACGTGCAATGCGACGTCTGCAAGGGCAAGCGCTACAACCGCGAGACGCTCGAGATCGAGTTCAAGGGCAAGAGCATCGCCGACGTGCTCGACATGACGGTCGAGGAAGGTACCGAGCTGTTCAAGGCGGTGCCGGCGATCCGCGAGAAGCTGGCGACGCTCGACCGCGTCGGCCTCGGCTACATCCATATCGGCCAGCCCGCCACCACCCTATCCGGCGGCGAGGCGCAGCGGGTAAAGCTCGCGAAAGAACTGTCGCGACGCGCGACCGGCCGCACGCTCTATATCCTCGACGAGCCGACCACCGGGCTGCATTTCGAGGACGTGAAAAAGCTGCTCGAGGTTCTCCATGCCCTGGTCGATCAGGGCAACACCATCCTGGTGATCGAGCACAATCTCGAAGTGATCAAGACCGCCGATTGGATCGTCGATCTCGGCCCCGAGGGTGGCGCCGGCGGCGGGCGCGTGGTGGCGACCGGCACACCGGAGGAGATCGCCCAGACCAAGGGCAGCTATACCGGCGATTACCTGCGTGACTACCTCGCCCGCAACGCCAGCGACAAGAAGAAGCTGAAGCGGGCTTAGCGCTGCATCTCGATCTTGCGTGCTTCGACCACGCTAGACGCCCCACCCGCGATTGGTTGATCCCCTCCCTATCCCGTCTATAATTCCCGCGCGATCGTCATGGCGGGGAGAGAATCATGCTCAAGGAATTTCGCGAATTCGCGATGCGCGGCAACGTCATCGATCTGGCGATCGGCATCATCATCGGCGCCGCTTTTGGCAAGATCGTCAGCTCCCTGGTCGACGACATGCTGATGCCGCCCTTGGGGCTGCTGCTCGGCAAGGTCGATTTCTCCAGTCTCTTCGTCAGCCTGAGCGGCACTCATTACGACAGCATCGCCCAGGCCAAGGCAGCGGGTGCCGCGACGCTCAATTACGGCGCCTTCATCAACACGGTGGTGAATTTCGTCATCGTTGCCTTCGCCGTCTTCATCCTGGTGCGTTATCTCAACAAGCTAAGCAGCAGCTTCGCCGCGCCCGAGCCGACCGCGCCGCAGGCGCCGACCACCAAGGAATGTCCCTTCTGCATGTCTACCGTCTCGCTGAAGGCGACGCGCTGCCCGCAATGCACCTCGCAGCTCCCCGGCGCCGTGACGGTACCGTAACTCAGCGCCAGTAGCGCGAGCCGTGCGCGGCGCGCCAGAGCCGCCAGCCGCGCCAGGGATCGGGCCGAGCGAGGCTTAGCGCAAAGAGATCGTAGCCGGATTTTTCGAGAAGTCTGAGCCAATGCTCCGCCAGCGCCGCGATCAACAGCGCCGGCATCGCCGCGCGCGGCACCTGATGCTTCAACGCGCGTGCCTTTTCGAGATGGGCGCGTGCCGCATTGGCGATGCTGCGCGCCGCGCCTGTCAGCTCGGGCGTCGGCTTCAGATTGAGCGCGCTTCGCCCGGGATCGAGCTCGGCCGGAATGAAGCTGCGCCCGGCTCGAGCATGGAAAGCCGCCGCGCGCAGCAGCCCGGCCAGCGCATAGCCCGTCCCGACATGCCGCCCCGCCTGCGCTGCCTCGCCGGCGCCGAGAATATCGAGCGCCAGCACGGCGAGCTCGCCGCCTGTGGCGGCGGCGTATTGCTCCAAGTTATGCAGCGTCGCCGGCGGCTCGGTGGCGAGATCGGCCTCGCGCGCGGCGAGCAGGCGTTCGAAGGGCGCTGGAGCGAGATTAAAATCCCGCATCGCGATGCCAAGCGGGACTGCCACCTCATGCTGCGGCGGCTTGCCCCCCGCGGCGATGGCCTCCATCGCGTCGCGCCACCATTGCAGCCGGATCGAGCCGAGCAAGGGCTCGCTCACCATCTCGCGCACCCGCGCCACCTCGTAGTTGAATGCATAGAGCGCCAATAGCGCCTCGCGCCGATCAGGGGCTGCGAACAGCGCCGTCACGTAGCGGTCGCGGTCGACCCGGCGCAGCAGCGCGCCGACCGCGGAAATTTTCTCGCCTTGCGCCATCGCCGCCTTACCCGCCGGTGAACCGTCAGCTTATAGGATGCGGATCGGCATCGGCCCTGCTATGATGCTTGGCGGAATAAACGCACGGCACAGGGAGAATTTACATGAAAAATCCGCTCGATTCGCTGGGACAGACGGTGACGCTGGGCTTCTTGCTCACCGTCGTCGTCGTGATCCTCATCCATCTCGTCAGCGGAACCTGAGGAGCGCGCCATGGCAGAAATCATCACTTACGCCTGGTGGATCTTCGCCTTCCGCTGGTTCCATGTGTTGAGCGCCATCATGTGGATTGGCCTGTTGTGGTATTTCAATTTCGTGCAGACGCCGACCATGCCGAAAATCCCGGCCGAACTGAAGCCTGGCGTCGGCAAGTTCATCCTGCCGGAGGCGCTGTTCTGGTTTCGTTGGGGTGCGATGGCGACCATCGTCACCGGCCTCATCCTCGCCGGCATGAACGGCTATCTCGCCGACGCCGTGAAGCTCGGCATCGACGAGCACAGCCCGAACATCACCGCCATTGGCTTCGGCATGTGGCTCGGCACCATCATGTGGTTCAATGTCTGGTTCATCATCTGGCCGAACCAGAAGAAGGTGCTCGGCATCACGCCGGCGGGCGACGACGAGAAGAAGGCGGCGGCGCGCATCGCCGGCCTCACCTCGCGCACCAACACCCTGCTGTCGATCCCGATGCTCTATTGCATGCTGTCGGCCAGCCACGGCGTGTTCTAGCCGCGCGCGACCCGCGCTAACGAGAAACCGGGGCCCGCTTGGCCCCGGTTTTTTACGCCGCTATTTCGCCGGCAGCAGAGCGGCCGCGACGCGGCGCTCCTCGGACAAAAGAACGTTGTAGGTGCGGCAGGCCGCACCGGTATCCATCGCATCGACGACGATGCCCTTGTCGCGCAGCGCCTGGCGCAACTCCGGTGCCAGCGGCATCATACGCGCGCCGCAGCCCAAGAGCAGGATCTCGATATTAGCGTGCTCGATCACCGGGGCGAGGCTGGCGGCGGTGATGTCGCCGAGACGCGTGACGCTCCAGGGCCGGGTTTCCTCGGTGAAGACCAGGATAGCGCCCTGATAGGCAATGCCGCTGACGCGAAATCCGCCGGGGCCGTAGCTTTCGACGACCTGACGCCCGGCCGGAATGAGGGGCGTCACATCGACGCTCACGCGTGCGGACTCCCTCCCGGCGGGATGATCTCTTGGCCGCCGCGCGGCGGCGTGGCGGATGCCGGCGCCTTGTCGGTCTGGCGGCGCGGCTGGATGTAATAGAGCACCGGCGCCGCGATGAAGAGCGAGGAATATGTCCCGATGACGATGCCCCACAGCATCGCGATCGAGAAGCCGCGTAGCACCTCGCCGCCGAAAATCAGCAGCGACAGCACGGCGAGCGTCGTCGTACTGACGGTCAGGATTGTGCGCGACAGCGTCTCGTTGAGGCTCTTATTGATGAGCTCCTTGAATTCCATCGTCTTGTACTTGCGCATGGTCTCGCGCACGCGATCGTAGATGACCACCGTGTCGTTGATCGAATAGCCGGCGATGGTGAGGATCGCTGCCAATGTCGTCAGATTGAACTCGATCTGGAACAGCGAGAACAACCCGATGGTGGTGATGGTGTCGTGCAGCGTCGCCAGCATGACGCCAACGCCAAACTGCCATTCGAAGCGGAACCAGACATAGGCGGCGATGGCGAGCACCGCCAGGATGGTCGCGGTGATGCCGGCGCGGATGAGCTCGTGACCGACGGTGGGCCCGACCACCTCGGTGCGGCGATAGTCGATGTCGCCGAGCGCGGCCTTGACCTTGGCGACCGCGCTCTCCTGCGCCTGGTCATCGCCGGGCTGCCGCTGCAGGCGGATCAGCACGTCGTTGGGGGTGCCGAAGCCCTGCAGCGAGACCTCGCCGACGCCGAGGCCGTCGAGCGTCTTGCGCATCGCCGCGAGATCGGCGGGGCCTTGCGTGGTGCGCGCCTCGATGATGATGCCGCCGGAGAAATCGATGCCGTAATTGAGCCCGTGGATCAGGAACAACAGGATCGAGCCGACGGTGAGGATGATCGACAGCGCGAAGCCGAGCTTGCGCATCCCCATGAAGTCGATATTGGGGATATGACGGATGGTGATGAGCGGGCGGAACATGCGCTGATATCCTAGATCGGCACGGCTTTGGGCTTGGCGCGGCGCAGCCATGTGACGATGAGGAGGCGCGTCACCAGGATGGCCGAGAACAGCGAGGTCAGCACGCCGAGGCACAAGGTCACGGCGAAGCCCTTCACCGGGCCGGAGCCGAGCCAGAACATCAACGCGCCGGCGACCAGGGTCGTCACGTGGCTGTCCAAGATGGTGCCGAAGGCGCGCTCGAATCCCGCCTGCAGCGACGAGATCATGGTGCGGCCGCCGCGGATTTCCTCGCGGATGCGCTCATAGATCAGCACGTTGGCGTCGACCGCCATGCCCATGGTGAGGGCGATGCCGGCGATGCCCGGCAGGGTCAGCGTGGCGCCCAGCAGCGACAGCGCCGCCAGTAACAGGCAGAGATTGAAGAAGAGTGCGATGTCGGCGAAGATTCCGAACAAGCCGTAGAACACCACCATGAAGGTGACGACCAGCGCCACGCCGACGATGCTGGCGAGGGCACCCGCATGGATTGAATCGGCACCAAGATCGGGGCCGACGGTGCGCTCCTCGAGCACGGTGAGCGGCGCCGGCAGCGCGCCGGCGCGCAGCAGCAGCGACAAATCGCTGGCGGATTGCACGGTGAAGCTGCCGGAGATGACGCCGCGCCCGCCCAGGATGGGCTCGCGGATCACCGGTGCCGAGATCACCTTGTTGTCGAGCACAATGGCGAAGGGCTTGCCGACATTGTCGCGGGTCGCGTCGGCGAAGCGTCGCGCGCCGACGGAATCGAAGGTAAAGGAGACCACCGGCTCGTTGCCGTTCTGGAAGGTGGGCTGCGCGTCGGTCAGCGTGTCGCCGCTCACCATAACGCGGCGGCGCACGACATAGAATTGCGGCGCGCCGGGCTTGCCGCGCTGATCGTCGGTCGCCGGCAGCACCTCGTCGCCGGGCGGCAGCCGGCCGGCGCGGGCGTCGTCGGGCGATGCCGCGGTATCGACGAGCTGGAAGGTCATCTTGGCGGTGCGGCCGAGCAATTCCTTCACATGCTCGGGGTTCTCGACGCCGGGCAGCTGAACCAATATGCGATCCTCGCCCTCGCGCTGAATGGTCGGCTCCTTGGTGCCGGTCTCGTCGATGCGGCGACGCACGATCTCGATCGATTGATCGACCGCCGAACGCCGGCGCGCCTGGATGGCGGTTTCCTTGAACTTGGCGCTAGCCTGGCCGCTGGCGCTCACCGTCAGATCGAGATCGGGATCGACCTTGCTCAGCGCGTCGCGCGCGTCATCGGCCTGGCTCGGGTCGCGCAGGGTGAAGCCGACATGATCGTTGAGTGCCGCGAGGTCGGTGTAGCCGAGCTTGGCGGTCAGCAGCGAGGTGCGGATCTCGTCGACCAATCCCGTCAGGCGCTCGCGCTCGACCGAGGCCATGTCGACCTCGAGCAGCAGATGCGAGCCGCCGCGCAGATCGAGGCCGAGGCTGACCTGGCGGTGTGGCAGGAAGCTGGGCCAGCTGTCGACGGTCTGGGCCGAGAACAGATTGGGCAGGCTGAAGATCACGCCCAGCGCGCAGATCGCCAGGATGAGCAGGACCTTCCAGGTTTGAAAATAAAGCATCGGGCCGCTTTACGGCGTCTGATCGTCTTTCGCCGGCGGCAAGACCTCGATCTCTTTGGTCTCGTCGTCGTCATTGTCGGCTTTGCCTGCCGGGGCTGGCTTCGCCATCACGGTCGAGATCGAGCTGCGCAGCACGCGGATGCGGGTGTTCTCGGCGATGTCGATCAGCACCTCGTCGTTCGCGGCGACCTTGGCGACGATGCCGATGATGCCGCCGCCGGTGACGACGCGGTCGCCGCGGCGGATCGCGTCGAGCATGGCGCGCTGATCCTTCGCCTTCTTTTGCTGCGGCCGGATCATGAAGAAATAAAAGACGACGAAGATCAGGCCGAGCGGCGCCATCTGGACGATGGTGCTGCTGGTATCGCCGCCGCCGCCGAAAAACTGCGCATAGGCCGGCGAGATGAACATGGGCCGTGCTCCCGAAGATCGATGATGGCGCCAAAGGCGCCGCGGCCGCATTGGTACTGGACTTGGCCGCAAAGAGCAAGCCAGCGGGCGGTTGACGAGGCACCCATGCGCGCTTAGGGTCGGGCCGATTTTTCCACGCACGCCAACGGGTTAATCCCTCGCGTATGGCCGATCCCAAAGCCCTTGAGCCGCTGCTGAAGCGCGTCGCCGTCGCGCTCGAGCGGCTGGCGCCAAAACCGCATCCGGAGAGCGATCTCGACGCGGCCGACGCCTTCGTCTGGCATGCCGAGACCCGCTTTCTCGAGCCGGTGGAGCAGGTCAACCGCGTCGATCTCGTGCTGCTGCAGGGCATCGACCGGGTGCGCGACATCCTGCTCGACAACACCCGGCGATTCGCCAAGGGCCTGCCCGCCAACAACGTGCTGCTGTGGGGCGCGCGCGGCATGGGCAAGTCCTCGCTGGTCAAGGCGGCACATGCCACGGTCAATTCCGAGAAGCCCAGCTCGCTGGTGCTGGTCGAGATCCATCGTGAGGACATTCCGAGCCTGCCGGCGCTGCTTTCGCGACTACAAAAGACCAAGCGGCGCTGTGTGCTGTTCTGCGACGATCTTTCCTTCGACCAGGAGGACGCCAGCTACAAATCCTTGAAGGCGGTGCTGGAAGGCGGCATCGAGGGACGCCCCGGCAATGTCGTGCTCTACGCGACATCGAACCGGCGGCATCTGATGGCGCGTGACATGATCGACAACGAGCGCTCAACCGCGATCAACCCCAGCGAGGCGGTGGAGGAAAAGGTCTCGCTGTCGGACCGCTTCGGCCTCTGGCTCGGCTTCCATGCCTGCGACCAGGAGATCTATCAGGCGATCGTGCGCGGCTATGCCGAGCGCTTCGGCCTCAAGATCGCACCGGACAACCTCAAGACCGAGGCGGCCGAATGGGCGATCACCCGCGGCGCGCGCTCCGGTCGCGTCGCCTGGCAATACATCCAGGATCTCGCCGGCCGGCTCGGTAAGACTCTGGGCTAATAAGGCCTTAGCGGCGTCGGCGTCGGAGTCGGAGTCGGATCGTTGCGGTGGCTGCACCAGGATGGCGGTAGGGATTGGTTGCAGACAGCGTTGACGTTGCCGCTGTCCGGCTGCGGCGATGAGTTATACTGGCCGGATTGTTGGTCGCCATTCGAGCCATTGTCGAAAACGCCGTTGCCGCCCGGATTGTTGAATCCGCGCACCGAGCCGCGCTGGGCATCGGCCGCGAACGCCGATAGCAGAAACGCCGCGGTCACGACCATGCAAACCATTAGACGCATAACACCCTCCCCCCAGAAAATTACCGTCGCCCGACGCGGCGAGGATAAAAGCTCCGTCGCCTCCCGCCAAGCCGGACGTTAGTTCGCGCTGGCCTGGGTCGAGGGCAAATATTGATCGGGGTCGAGCACCTTGGTGCCGCGCCGGATCTCGAAATGGAGTTGCGGCGCGCCGGAGATGCCGGTCGAGCCGACCTTAGCGATTTCCTGGCCGCGCTTCACCGTCTCGCCGCGCTTGACCAGGATCGAATCATTATGGGCATAGGCGGTCATGAAGCCGCCGGCATGCTTCACCAGCACGAGATTGCCGTAGCCGCGCAGCTCGTTTCCGGCATAAGCGACCACCCCGGTGTCGGATGCCCGCACCGGCGCGCCGCGCGGCGCCGAAATATTGATGCCGTCATTATGCGTGCCGTCGGCATTGGTGCCGAAGCTCTCGACCACCTTGCCCTTGGCCGGCCAGAGGAAATTGCCGCCGCGCGGCGGCGGCGCCGGCAGCGGCGCGTTGTCGGCCGGCGTCGCGGCGGGCGGCATATAGGCAGCGGTGGCCTCGGGCGCAGCACTGCCGGGCATAGGCTTTTCCGGCGGCGGAGCCGGCGGATTATTGGTGTTGCGGGCATTGCCCGGACCCGGCGGGCGAAGGTTGGTATCGTCGGGCGGCGCGGTGAACAGCGGCGGCCCGGCCGCCTGTTCCACCGGCGCCGGCAGGACCAGCGCATCGTCAGCATGGAGATTGTAGGGCGGCTGCAGATTATTGGTGCGAGCGAGCGAGCTCTCATCGACGCCGTATTGCTGCGCCACTCCGGCCAGGCTGTCGCCCGCCCGCACGGTATAGCGGCGCTGCTGCGGCACCACGATGGTCTGCCCGGCGTTGAGGCTGAAGGGCGGATCGAGATGATTGGCGTCGATCAAATCGCGCACCGGCACGCCGGTCTGGCGCGAGATGGCATAGAGCGTCTGGCCGCTTTGCACGGTGAGCGTGGTACCCGGTGCGCTCGATGCGGCAGCGGGCGGCGGCGCGGGCGGTGGCGGCACGTTGCGGCCCGGATTGGCAGAGAAACTCGGCGGCGGCGGCGGGATGTCTGCACCTTGGCGCTGCGCGCGCGATGCCGGCGGCGGCCCGCCGGTCACGCTGCCGTCGCCATGGATGGTCACCGGCGCCGGCGGCTCGAGACGCGGGCCGCAGGCGGCGAGCGCCAGCAGCATGAGAACGGCAAAACGGCGCGCAGTCATCGCAACCCTCTATGACACGCGCGGCAGGCCGGGCACCAGCGGCACGAAGCGCACCCCGCCGAGCTCCTCGGATTGGAAGACGCCGTCGCTGCGGCGCAGGCGGTAGAGCGTCTGGTTGCGCCCAGCCGCGCCGATCGGCGCCACCAGGATGCCGTCATCGGCGAGATGCTCGACCAGATTGTCGGGCAGGTCGGCGGCCGCCGCCGTCACCATGATGCGGTCGAAGGTCTCGTGCTCGGGCCAGCCCTTGGTGCCGTCGCCATAGCGGGTGACGACGTTGTGCAGGCGCAGCTTGGCAAAGCGCGCCTCGGCCTCTTTGAGGAAGCCGCGGTAGCGCTCGATGGTGAGGACGCGCCGGCAGAGCCGCGCCAGCACCGCCGCCTGGTAGCCCGAGCCAGTGCCGATCTCAAGCACCTTGTGACGCTCGCCGACCTGAAGCGCCTCGGTCATCAGCGCCACGATATAGGGCTGGCTGATGGTCTGGCCGTGACCGATCGGCAGCGCGGTGTTCTCGTAGGCATTGGCCTGGAAGGTTTTCGGCACGAAGAACTCGCGCGGCACCCGCGCCATCGCGTCCAGCACGCGTTCGTCCTTGATGCCCTGCTGGCGCAACTCGTCGAGCAGAACCGCCATCTCCTGCTTGCGCGCGCTCAACGTCACGGAAACGCCTTGCGCAGATTGTTCAGCACGCGCCGGCTGGTGAGGTCGTAGAACACCGGCGTCAGCGATACCATGCCGGCATTGACGGCGTGAATGTCGGTGCCACGCCGGCTGGCTCCCTCGTGGCGCATCGGGCCGATCCAGTAATAGGGCCGGCCGCGCGGATCGGCGCGTTCGATCAGCTGGTCGCCGAGTTTGCGGCGGCCCTGCGCGGTAACCTCCACGCCCTTGACCCGGCACGGCGGCAGATCGGGAAAATTGACGTTGATCAGCGTGTTGCTCGGCCAGCCAGTCGCCGCCAGGCGGCGGATGATACGCGGCGCGAAACGCGCGACGGTCGGCCAGCAGAATTTTCCGTCTCTGGCCGAATGCAGGCTGAGCGCGATGGCGGGAACGTTGAGCAGCGTCGCCTCGAGCGCTGCGGCGACGGTGCCGGAATAGATCACGTCCTCGCCCATATTGCCGCCAGCATTGATGCCCGACAGCATCAGATCGGGCTTCTTGTCCTTCAAGATGGCGTTGACCGCCAGCAGCACGCAATCGGTCGGCGTGCCGTCGACCGCGAAGCGCTTCGGCGCAAGTTTCCGGATGCGCAGCGGACGCTGGATGGTGAGCGAATGGCTGGCGCCGCTTTGCTCGCTCTCGGGCGCCACCACCCAGACGTCGGGGCAAAGCGATCTGGCGATCTTGACCAGAAGATTGAGGCCCGCCGCGTTGATGCCATCGTCGTTCGAGACCAAGATCCGCGCATGATGCAGATCGATCGCGGCATCAAACATCCGCGCTGATCCGTGTGGCGCCACCCATATGGGGAGCCAACGCCGGCGGCACGTCGATGCTGCCATCCTCGCGCTGGTAATTCTCCATCACCGCGATGAGAGCGCGGCCGACCGCGAGACCCGAGCCGTTGAGGGTGTGGACGAAGCGCGTGCCCTTACCGTCCTTCGGCTTGCTGCGCGCCTTCATGCGCCGCGCCTGGTAGTCGCCGCAATTGGAGCAGGAGGAAATCTCGCGATAGCCGTTCTCGCTGGCGAGCCAGACCTCGATGTCATAGGTCTTGCGCGCCGCCGCGCCCATGTCGCCGGCGCAAAGCAGCATGGTGCGATAGGGCAAGCCCAAGCGCTTCAGGACTTCCTCGGCGCAGCTGGTCAGGCGCTCGAGTTCATCGTCCGAGGTTTCCGGGATGGCGATCGAGACCAGCTCGACCTTGCTGAATTGGTGCTGGCGGATCATGCCGCGGGTGTCCTTGCCCGCCGCCCCCGCCTCCGAACGAAAGCACGGCGTCAGCGCGACGGTGCGCAGCGGCAACTTCGCCTCGTCGAGGATGCTGTCGGCGACGAGGTTGGTCAGCGGCACCTCGGCGGTCGGGATAAGCCAAAGCCCGGTGGTGGTACGGAACAGATCATCTGAAAAATTTGGCAGCTGGCCGGTGCCGTAAGCCGCCTCGGCGCGCACCAGCAGCGGCAGCGACACTTCGGTATAGCCGAATTCCTTGATGTGCAGATCGAGCATGAACTGGCCGAGCGCGCGCTCCAATCGCGCGAGGCCGCCCTTCAGCACGACAAAGCGCGAGCCGGAGATTTTTCCGGCGGCGGCGAAATCCATCTGGCCGAGATTTTCGCCGAGCGCAACATGGTCCTTCGGCATGAAGGCGAATTTGGGCGGCGTGCCATGCGCGCGGACGAGCTTGTTGGCCGAAGCGTCCTTGCCGTCGGGCACGTCGAGCGCCGGCAGATTGGGCAGCGGCGCCAGCGCCGCGTCGATCGCATCGCGCAGCCGCGAGGCCTCGGCCTCGAGCACGGCTTGCTTTTCCTTGCTCTCGGTCATTTGCTTCATCAGTGACGCGGCCGCATCGCCGCCCTTGGCCTTGGCCGCCGCCATCTCCTGGCCGAGCTTGCCGCGCGAAGCTTGGTTCTGCTCAGCCTCGGTCTGCATCGCGCGCCATTCCTTGTCGAGGCGCAGAATCTGCTCGGCGATGGGCGGCAGGCCGCGCCGCGCCAATGCTTTATCAAAAGCGGTGGGATTGTCGCGGATAAGCTTGATGTCGTGCATTATTCGCGATCCGGCATGTCGGTGCCCGCCGCCTCGGCGGCTTCGCGCGCAGCGCGCTTCTTCTCGACGATGCGGGCGCAGATGATCGAGATCTCAAACAGCAGCAGCAAGGGAACCGCGAGTGAGACTTGGCTGAAGATATCGGGCGGGGTCAAGATCGCCGCGGCGACGAAGATGGCGACGACGGCGTAGCGACGCTGCTTGGCCAGGCCCTTCGATGTCACGAGCCCAACCCGCGCCATCAGGGTCAGCAGCACCGGGAGCTGGAAGGCGATGCCGAAGGCGAGCATCAGCCGCATGACGAGGGTGAGATACTCACTGACCTTAGGCTCGACCTCAATCGGCAGCGAGCCCGGCCCGCCGGGGGATTCAAAGCTGAGGAAAAAGCGCCAGGCGACCGGGAAGATGACGTAATAGACCAGCGAGCCGCCGGCAATGAAGAGAACCGGCGAGGCGGCGAGATAGGGCAGGAAAGCCCGCCGCTCCTTCTTGTAGAGCCCGGGCGCGACGAAGAGCCAGAGCTGGGTGGCGATGATCGGAAATGCCAAACAGAACGCCGCCCAGAACGCTACGCGTAGATTGGTGAAAAACGCCTCGGTCAAATCGGTGTAGATGAGGTGGCGGCCGGGCTGGCCGCTCAGTGCGTCGGCCAGGGGTGCCGCCAGGAAATTGTAGATGTTCTTGCTGAAGTACCAGCAGGGCGCGAACATGATGAGGAAGGCGAGGATCGACCACATCAGCCGCTTGCGCAGCTCGACCAGATGCTCGAGCAGCGGCATCTTGCCGTCCTCGAGTTCCTCCTCGCTGCTCATGGTGCCGACTTTTTCTCAGGCGACGCGGCTGGGGTTTCGGCAGGTGTCGGCGGCGCGAGTATTGCCGGCTCGGGTGCGGGCTTGGGCGCATCGGTGAGCGGATTGGTCAACTCGGGTGGGCGCAGGCTGTCGGCGATCTCGCCGCCGGGATCGACCGCCTTCGCCATCTCCTGATCGAAATTGAAACTGGTCGCCTTGTCGAGGCCGCGCTTGACGTCGTCGAGCTCGGCGTCCTGCACCATCTGCTCGAGGCTGCCCTGGAACTCGCGGGCGATGCCGCGCGCCTTGCGCACCCAGAATCCCGCCGTCTTCAGAACGCGAGGCAGATCCTTTGGCCCGATGACGACCAGCGCCACCACCGCGATCAGCGCGATCTCCGACCAGGCGAAATCAAACATGCGCGAAATCAGCCATCATCGTGCCCGGCTTCGCCGGCACCGGCGGTTTCCGCGTCCGCGTCATCATTATCTGCATCGTCATCATGATCGCTATCGCGATCATCGTCTTCAGCAGCGGAAGGATTCGCGGCGATTTCCTCAGCCGCCTCGCGCTCGGCACGCTCGTGCTCCTCGGCATCGGCATCACCCTCGTCCATATTGAGCGGCATCTCGCCTAGCGTGCCGGTCTCGCCCAGCGCGAAATCGGGACGCGGCCCGATGAGGCCGGCGGCGCGCAGCTCCTCCATGCCCGGCAGATCGCCAAGCTCGGCCAGGCCGAAATGCAGCAGGAAGGCCTCGGTGGTGACCCAGGTCACCGGCCGGCCGGGCGCCTGGCGGCGGCCCTTGGGCGCGATCCAGCCCACCTCCATGAGATTGTCGAGTGTGCCTGACGACACCACGACGCCGCGAATGTCTTCAATCTCGGCGCGGGTCACCGGCTGGTGATAGGCGACGATGGCGAGCGTCTCGATCGCCGCGCGAGAGAGGCGGCGCTGCACCTTCTGCACTAGCTTCAAGCGCGGCGCCAGATCGGTCGCGGTACGCAGCGTCCAGCCGCCGGAGGTCTTGATCACCTGCACGCCGCGCGCGCGGTAATGCAGATCGAGCTCGGCGATCAGCGCCGGGATGTTGGCGCCATCGGGCAGCCTCAGCTTGATCGCCACCTCGTCCAAGGGCGTCGCCGCGGCGAAGAACAGCGCCTCAAGCAGGCGGAGCTGGTCGGCGCGCGCCTCGGCCGAATGATCGGTTGCGTCTTGAGATGGCGATCTTTTGTCGCGATCGGCTACAGTCATGAGGCCCCTTGCGGCGACGGAGAGCGGAGATAAATCGGCCCGAAGGCGGAATCCTGGCGTAGCTGGAGCTTGCCGGACCGCACCAGCTCCAGGCTGGCGGCGAAGGTTGCGGCAACATAGGAGCGGCGCACCAGCCCGTCGCCGATCTCGGCCGGCAAAAAGCTCATCAGCGTGCGCCATTCCGGCATATGGCCGAGGAAGCGCGACAGCCGCTGCAAGGCGTCGTCCATCGAATAGAGCTCGGCCGGGACGATGTGCAGGATCGCCTCTTCCTTGCGATGCCGCCCGTCGCCGTAAGCCTTCAAGAGCTCGTAGAGGGTGGCGTCGTAAATCGGCAGGAATTTGCGCGGCAGGCCCTCGGGCGCGCCGCGGGCGAAGACGTCGCGGCCGAGCAGCGGCCGGGCGAAGAGATTGGCGCCGGCCTGCTGCATCGCCTCGAGCCGCTTCAGGCGATGCGCGAGGGCGGCCGCCAACTCGTCGGCGCTGGGCTCGCCCGGACCCGCCGGCTGCGGCAGCAGCAGGCGCGATTTCAAATAGGCGAGCCACGCCGCCATCACCAGATAATCGGCGGCGATCTCAAGCTTGAGCGAGCGCGCGGCGGCGATGAAGGCGAGATACTGGTCGGCGAGGCGCAGGATGGAAATCTTGGTAAGATCGACCTTCTGCTCGCGCGCGAGAGTCAAAAGAACATCGATCGGCCCCTCATAGCCTTCGAGGTCGACCATCAGCCCGCCGCCGCCCGGCAACGGACCATCGGCGCGCGGCAATTCGAAGGACTCGATCTCGGCGCTCATGTGACGCGGATCCCGGTGAGCCAGCCGATCGCGCTCAAGACCCAGGTCACCGGGCCCTCGACGACCCGGCCGATGATGTTCCAATCCATGCCGAAATGATCGCCGATCATCGGCGCCAGGAAGAGCAGCCCGATCAGCACCAGCATGCCGACCCGCTCCATCCGCGCGAGCGGGATCGCCAGCGCATCGGGTAATATCCCGACCGCGACGCGCCCGCCATCGAGCGGCGGCAGCGGGATCATGTTGAACACCGCGAGGATGACGTTGATCATCACCGAGTATTGCAGATTGAGATAAAGCCATTCGCGGATGGAATCCGGCGCGTAATCGGCGACATACATGAGCAGCGCCGAGAATACCGCCAGCGCGATGTTGATGCCGGGACCGGCGAGTGCCACCCAGACCATGTCGCGGCGCGGATGGCGCAGGCGATGGAAAGCGACCGGCACCGGCTTGGCATAGCCGAAAAGAAACCGCCCGCCTGAGACGAGGAAGAGCACCAGCGGCATGACGATGGTGCCGAAGGGATCGATGTGCTTGAGCGGGTTGAAGGTGACACGCCCCGCCTGCAAGGCGGTGTCGTCGCCGCAGCGCCAGGCGACGAAGCCGTGCGCCGCCTCGTGAAAGGTGATGGCGAAGATCGCCGGCAGCGCCAGCACCGAGACCTGCTGCAGGAGATGGGTAAAACTCGCCGGGATTTCCATCACGCCACGCCTTGAAGCAGCGCCGCGAAGCGCGTTTCGGCGGCCGCGCGGTCGAAATGCTTCTTGCTGCGTAGGCGCAATAATTCGGCGGCGGCGAGGCGCGCTTGCGTAGCCTGACTCACCGGATCGATGGCGTCCGCGATTTCGATCATGTCACTCATCGTGCCATTGCAATGTAGGACCAAATCGCACCCCGCCGCCAATGCGCCGCTGGCCCGCCCGGCCAGCCCGCCGGGCAGCGCCCGCATCGACAGATCGTCCGAAATCAGCACGCCGCCGAAGCCAATGCTAGCCCGAATCGTCTCGCCGATCAGTCGCGGCGACAGCGTCGCCGGGCGCTCGGAATCGATGGCGCTATAGACAATATGGGCGGTCATCGCCCAGGGCATATCCCTCAAGGCGTGAAAAGGCGCGAAATCTGCGGCAGCGAGCAATGCCACCGGCTCATCGACCACCGGCAGCGCCTGATGGCTGTCGACCCGCGCCCGGCCATGGCCGGGGATGTGCTTGACGATGGGGAGGACACCGCCGGCGAGAAACCCCTCGCAGGCGGCGCGGCCGAGCGACGCGACGCTGGCGGGATCGTTGCCATAGGCGCGGTCGCCGATGATCGCATCCGCCCCGGCAATCGGCAGGTCGAGCACCGGCGCGCAATCGACGGTGATGCCGAGGGCAGCGAGATCGTCGGCAATGATCCGCGCGCCAAGAAAAGCGGCTTCGCGCGGTGCGGCCGTGCCGGCAAAGCGCGAGGCGGCGGGATATTCCGGCCAATGCGGCGGCCTGAGGCGCGCAACGCGACCGCCCTCCTGATCGATCAGCACCGGCGCATCATCGCGGCCGATACAGGCGCGAAGATTGGCGACCAGCCCCCTCACCTGATCCGGGCTGTCGCAATTGCGCTGGAAGAGAATGAACCCGAGCGGATCGCGCTCGCGGAAGAACTCACGCTCGGTTGCGCTCAGCTCGGTTCCGGCCAAGCCGAATATCGCCGCCAGCGGCTCACGGTCGGACGAGGATGCAGGCGACATGGCGTTGCTTCAAGCTGTTGCAGAGCCGGGTCGCCGAGCCTTCCTCGGCGATCGGCCCGACCATGATCCGATAATAGATGCCGCGCTCGCCGAGATCGACGCGCACCGCATTGGCGGGCAGCTTGCCGAGCAGATCGGGCTGCGCCGCTTTGAGCCGCGACCAATTGGCCTGCGCCTCCTCGGTCGAGCGCACCGAGGCGAGCTGAAGGAAATAGCCCTTGCCCGGCGGATGCGGATTGGCTGTCGCGGCCGGCGGAGCGGCCGGTGCATGCGCCGAGGGCGGCGGTGTAACCGGCACTGATGTCGGTGCCGCGACAACCGGCGGAGGCGGTGCCAATGGCGGCGTCGGTGCTGGCGGCACCAGCACCACCGGCGCTGCGCCGGATGGTGCTGCTATCGGCGGCGCGACCGGCGTTGCCGGCGCCGCAACCACCGGCGGCGGCAGTGGGGTTTCCGGCGGCGGCAGCAGCTGCTCGACCTTGGGCGTCGCGCTGTCGCCGTTGAGAATGATCTTGTCCTGGTCGGGCACCGCCATGCCGCCCGGATTATCGGGCACGGATTTGTCGGGCCCGGCATCGGGCGCGATCACAGGCACCTGCGCCGGCGGATTATCCATGAAGCTCGGGCCGAGATGGAGCGCCCGCGCGGCACCCACCGCCACGAGCAGGATCGCCGCCGCGGCGAGCGGCAGCGCCAGACGGCCGAGGCGCTTGCGCGACGGAGATTGCGGTGGCGATGGCGGCCGGCGGTCGTCGGGATCGATGCCGAGCTCGCTCATCCGCGCATCTCCTCCGCCGGGGTGACGCCGAAAACCTTGAGGCCCGAGGCGATAACGAAGGCGACCGCCTGCACCAGCGCCAGCCGCGCGCGGGTGATCTCCGGCTTGTCCTCGATCAGGAAGCGCAGGCTGGCATCGCTGGTACCCTTGTGCCAGAGGCCGTGAAAGGCCGCGGCGAGCTCCTGCAGATAAAAGGCAATGCGGTGCGGCTCATGCATCTCGGCGGCGTTGTCTATGAGACGCGGCCAATTGGCAAGCGTGCGGATGAGTGAGACCTCGTCGCGGTCGGCCAGCAGAGCGAGCGGCCCCGATGCCAGCGAGTCGGGGCGTAGCTGATCGGCGGAAAATTTCTCGCCGGCGAGACGCAGCACCGAGCGGGCGCGGGCATGGGCGTATTGCACATAAAAGACCGGATTGTCCTTCGACTGCTCGACTACCTTGGCGAAATCGAAATCGAGCGGCTGGTCGTTGCGGCGGATCAGCATGACAAAGCGGAACACATCCTTGCCGACTTTCTCGACGGCGTCGCGCAGCGTAACAAAATTGCCGGCGCGTTTGGACATTTTCACTGGCTGGCCGTTCTCCGAAAGATTAACGAGCTGGCAAAGCTTAACGTCGAGCGCGCCTTTGCCTTCGGTCAGCGCCTTGACCGCCGCCTGCATGCGCTTGACATAGCCGCCATGATCGGCGCCCCAGATGTCGATCATCGCGGCGAAGCCGCGCCTGAATTTATCGTAATGATAGGCGAGATCGGCGGCGAAATAGGTCCACGAGCCGTCAGATTTCTTTAAGGGGCGATCGACGTCGTCGCCAAATTGGGTCGAGCGGAACAGCGTCTGCGGCCGCGCCTCCCAATCCTCGGGCAGCTTGCCCTTGGGCGGCTCCAGCGTGCCGACATAGATGAGGCCCTGCTTCTCCAGCGCGGCGATCGCCTGCTCGATGCCGCCGGAATCGACGATGGCGCGCTCCGAGGCGAAGACCTCGTGGACGATGCCGAGCAGCGCGAGATCGGCGCGGATATGCGCCAGCATTTCGGTCGAGGCGAATTGGCGGAACACCGGCAGCCAGTCGCGCTCGGGCTTGCCGATCCATTGCTTGCCGTCACGCTTGGCAATGGCGGCGCCGGTCGGCGTCAGGTAGTCGCCGGGATAGAGACCCTCGGGGATGGCGCCGATGGTCTCGCCGAGCGCCTCGCGATAACGCAGATGCGCCGAGCGCGCCAGGATGTCGACCTGGGCGCCGGCATCGTTGACATAATATTCACGCGTCACGTCGAAGCCGGTTTTTTCCAGCAGCGCCGCCAGCGCGTCGCCGACCACGGCGCCGCGGCCGTGTCCGACATGCATCGGCCCGGTCGGATTGGCGGAGACGTATTCGACGTTCACCTTGCGCCCCTGCCCCAGCTTTGAATCGCCGTAAGCAGGCCCGGCGCGCAGGATCTCGCCGAGCTGGCCATGCCAGAAGCCATCGGCGAGGCGCAAATTGATGAATCCGGGGCCGGCGATCTCGGCGGAGGTTACCTGCGGCAGCTTGGCGAGGCGCGGCAGCAGCTTCTCGGCGAAGTCGCGCGGCTTCATCTTGGCGGCATTGGCCAACACCATCGCCGCGTTGGCGGAAAGGTCGCCATGCGCCGAATCGCGCGGCGGCTCGATTGTGATGCGCGACGTCTCGAGCCCGGCGGGCAGCGCGCCCTCTTGCGCCAGCGCCTCGATCGACGCCGCAACCTGTTGCTTGAAATGCGCGTAGAGATTCATCAGCCGGCGGCGTGCGGATCGAAGATGCGGCGATGCTCGTCGAGCGCGAAGCGGTCGGTCATGCCGGCGATGTAATCGGCAATGATGCGCGCGGCACCCCGGCTCCTCGCGCTCGATGCGGCATCGCGCCATTCCGCCGGCAGCGCGTCGGGCTGCTTCAAGAAATAGGCGAAGAGATCGGTCACCACCTGGCGCGCCTTTTCCGACATGCGGTTGACGCGGAAATGGCGGTACATGTGATCGAAAAGGAATTTGCGCAGGCCCTTCTCCTGCTCGCGCATCGTCTCGGAAAAGGCGACCAGCGCCTTTTTCTGATTGCGGACATCGGCCGGCGCTTCGACCTTGGCCGCGGCGATACGGCGGCGCGTCTCGGCCACCACGTCGCTCACCATGCGGTCGATCATGCGGCGCACGGTCTCGTGGATGAGGCGCGGTTCCTCGATCTTGATGTTGCGCGATTTGACCTCGGCGAGGATCGGCCCGACCAGCGCGACGTCCTTCAAATCCTCGGTGGTGAAAAGACCGGCGCGCAAGCCGTCGTCGATGTCGTGATTGTCGTAGGCGATGTCGTCGGCGAGCGCCGCGACCTGCGCCTCGGCCGAGGGCCATTCGTTGAGCACCAGATCGTGGCGCGCGACGTAATCCCTCACCGTCTCCGAGGGAGTCTTTCCCGGCGGCAGCGGGCCGTTATGCTTGGCGATGCCTTCGAGAGTTTCCCAGGTGAGGTTGAGCCCGTCGAAATCGGCGTAGCGGCGCTCGAGCGAGGTGAGGATCCGCAGGGTCTGGTCGTTATGCGAAAACCCGCCATGCTCGCGCATCGCCGCGTCGAGCGCCTCCTCACCGGCATGACCGAAGGGCGTGTGGCCAAGATCGTGGGCGAGCGCCAGCGCCTCGGCGAGGTCTTCGTTCAATCCCAGCGCGCGGGCGAGGCTGCGCGCGATCTGCGCGACTTCGAGGCTGTGCGTCAGCCGCGTGCGGTAATGATCGCCCTCGTGATAGACGAAGACTTGCGTCTTGTATTGCAGGCGGCGAAAGGCGGTCGAATGGATGATGCGGTCGCGGTCGCGCTGGAAGGCATTTCGGCTGGCGCTGTCAGGCTCGGGATACAGCCGCCCGCGACTATGCTCCGGCAAGGCGGCGTAAGAGGCGAGCGCCGGATTCGTCGTCGCATGATCCATGGCCGAGAAGCTAATCCTCGCGCCGATGGCTTGCAACCCGGCGGGGTGCTGTGACGTGGGAGTCGCCGTGGTAATATCCGAGTCGTGATAAGAGAGACGGAGGCAGAGCGATGATTACCGTGCGCGCGCGGGGCGACCGCGGCAGGGCCAAGACTGGCTGGCTCGACAGCCGGCACACCTTCTCGTTCGGCCATTACCAGGACCCGACGCAGATGGGCTTTCGCGCGCTGCGCGTCATCAACGAGGATCGCGTCATTCCCGGCGCCGGATTTCCGCCGCACGGGCACGAGAACATGGAGATCATCTCCTATGTGCTCGACGGCGCCTTGGAGCACAAGGACACCACCGGCACCAACGCGGTGATCCGCCCCGGCGAGGTGCAGCGCATGAGCGCCGGCACCGGCATCCGTCACAGCGAATTCAACCACTCGAAGGAGGAGCGCGTCCATTTCCTGCAGATCTGGATCCTGCCGGAAAAGGACGGGCTGCCGCCCGGCTATGAGCAGCGGGCATTTCCCGCCGCCGCCGGCAAGGGAAAATTCCAGCTGGTCGCGTCGCGGGACGGCCGCGCCGGAAGCGTCACTGTGCATCAGGACGTCGATCTCTATCGCGCGCTGTTGGATGACGGCCAGAGCTTATGCTTCGATCTGCGCGCCGGGCGTTACGGCTGGGTGCAGGTGGCGCGCGGCCAAATCCAGCTCAACGGCAAGGAGATGTGGGAAGGCGATGGCGCGGCGCTCAGCGCCGAGCCGAAAATCGAGATCACCGCCGAATCCGAGGCCGAGATATTGCTGTTCAATCTGGCCTAGGCGCGCCGATTTGACAAAGCGGGTATAATCCCCACATAACAGGCCCAGCCGGAGTTGCCACCATGCCCGAAGGCCAAAGCCAAGCCACCCCCGCCGCCGGCGTCAATCTGAGCGCCAGTGCGGCAAAGCGCGTCAAGGAATTGCAGGCGCAGGAGCACGCGCCCAATGCCTTTCTGCGGCTCAGCGTCTCGGGCGGCGGCTGTTCCGGCTTCCAATACGGCTTCAGCTTCGACGATACGCGCCATCCCGATGATTCGGTGTTCGAGCGCGACGGCGTGCAGCTTGTCGTCGACGAGGCCTCGCTCGGCCTGCTCGCCGGTGCCGAGATCGATTTCGTCGAGGATATGATGGGCGCCGCCTTTCAGGTCAAGAACCCGAACGCCGCCTCGTCCTGCGGCTGCGGTAATTCCTTCTCGGTCGCCTGAGAATTCCCTGACCAAGATCGCGACCTGGAACGTCAATTCGGTCAAGGCGCGGCTCGGCCATCTGACCGACTGGCTCCAATCCGCCCAGCCCGACATCCTTTGCCTGCAAGAGATCAAATGCCAGACGGAGAATTTTCCGACGGCGGAGATCGAGGCGGTGGGCTATCGCGTCGCGGTGTTGGGGCAGAAAAGCTATAACGGCGTGGCACTCCTGTCGCGATCTCCGGCGAGCGATGTCCTCACCACCCTGCCCGGCAACAAGGCCGACAGCCAGGCGCGCTATATCGAGGCGAGTTTCGGCAAGCTTCGCATCGCCTCGGTCTATCTCCCGAACGGCAATCCGGCGCCCGGCCCGAAATTCGACTACAAGCTCGACTGGATGAAGCGGCTCAAGGCGCATGCCAGGAGCCTGCTCGATCGCGAAATTCCCTTCGCCCTCGTCGGCGATTTCAACGTCTGCCCGACCGATGCCGACGTCTATAACCCGGAAGCTTGGCGCGAGGACGCGCTGTGCCGGCCGGAATCGCGCAGCCTGTTCCGCGCCTTGGTCAATCTGGGATTGACCGATTCGTTTCGCGCGCTGCACCCCAATGACCGGCGCTACACCTATTGGGATTACATGCAGCGGCGCTTCGAGACCGATCATGGCCTTCGCATCGACCACATCCTACTGTCGCCGCAAGCCGCCGATCGCCTGGTCGCGGTCGACATCGATAAGGCGCCGCGCGCCAAGGATAAGCCTTCCGACCACACGCCGGTGTGGTGCGAGATCGATTTGTAGGTTTTGCCGCGCGTCGCGCGGCGGGCGACCACCCGCCGGTGTGGTGCGAGATCGATCTCTAACGATAAAACGAGGAGCTAGAACTTCACGCCGTAATTGAGGCGGAGGTTCTCGCCGAGTTCGCCGTGGTCGCCGCTGAAATCGGGCGTATTGGCGTGATCGAGCGAGAGCAGCAGGCTCTGCTCGCCAGCGAGGCGATAGCCGAATTGCAGGGTGCTGTGCAAGGCGAGCGGCGGGCCAAGATTACGCCGTAGCGGATCGCCGCTGACATCGGCGCCGGCGGCGGTGAGGCCGAGACCGCCGAAGAAGCTGTCCTGGTCGAAGACGTTCCACGACATGCCGGCAAAATTGCTCTGCACGCCGGTGACGCGATCGAGGCTGGTGCCGAATTGCGCACGCGGCGAAAAGATGAAGCTGAAGACGCTCTTATCGGGCGAGGTCAGCGCGATCTCGAGGTTATTGCCGCTGCCGCCGGCGGCATTGAGGGCCGGGGCGAGGTCGGGAAATTCGAGCTGGAATTGCGGCATCGCGGCACCGCCCCGGATCAGCGTGCCCGGATAGAGCGGGCCGGATTGGGCGAATGCTGGGGCGGCGGCCAAAACCGCCGCCGCCCACAACACCCCCCCGAGGAAACCCTGAATGACCTTGCGCGCCATGGCCCAAACTCAAACGCTGCTGTGGCATTTTAGTGGCCGAGAATTGCCAAAGCAAATATCCACATACCGGGATTCAAGATGAGGATAAAGAACTAACCAATTGAATTAAAACAAGAAACGTCTAGTGCAATTAACCGGTATTGGACGCCGATTTCGGTTCATCTGTGCCTTGCGGGTAACAGTGAACTGCCCCGTCGATGTCCTCGACGAGATGCTCGCCCGACTCGGCGGTTTCACGGGCATAGCACGGCCCGACCGGCACCTTGCCGTAGCCGCCGGGCAGATCGAGCACATAGGCGGGCTGGCAGAGGCCCGAGACTCGGCCGCGCAGCCGGCGCATCAGCGCCTGCCCGGCCTTCAGGCTGGTGCGGAAATGGCCGGTGCCGCGCGCCAGATCGGCCTGATGCAGGTAATAGGGCTTCACCCGCATGGCGACAAGATCGCGAAACAGCCTCGTCAGAGTCTCGGCATCGTCGTTGACCCCCTTCAGCAGCACGCTTTGCGACAGCAGCGGAATCCCGGCTTTGACGAGTCGGGCGCAGGCCTGGCGCGCAGCTTGGGTCAGCTCGCGCGGATGATTGGCGTGAATGACGACATAGACCGCCTTTTGCGCGTCGAGCGCCCGCACCATCGCGGCATTGACCAGCTCCGGCGCCACCACCGGCACCCGGCTATGCAGGCGGATGACGCCCAAATGAGGGATCGCGTCGAGATCGGCGACGATGCGCGCGAGGCGGCGCGGCGACAGCAGCAGCGGATCGCCGCCGGTGAGAATGACCTCCCAGATCTTCGGATCGCGCCGGATGTAATCGAGCGCCGCCTCGAGCTCGGCGGGCGACAGATTCTCCCCCGCCCGGCCGACCTTCTCGCGCCGGAAGCAGAAGCGGCAATAGACCGGGCAAAGATGCGACGGCTTCAACAGCACGCGGTCGGGATAGCGGTGGACGATGCCCTTCAGCGGCGAGAAGGCCTGGTCGCCGATCGGATCGGCGCGTTCTTCGGGTCGCTCGGTGAGCTCCGCCACGCTTGGCACGAACTGCCGGCCGATCGGATCGTCGGGATGCTGGATCAATTCCGCCATGGCGGGCGAAATGGCGATGGAAAAGTGGCGGGCAACGGTTTCGATCTCGGACAGGCGTGCCGCATCGATCAGCTCCAAATCGGCGAGAGCGGCGGCGCGGCGCAGGGTGCGGGGTTTCATCCGCCTTGGTAGCGCCAAGGCTTCGCGCCCGGCAAGCGGATTTTATCGCCGAGTTTATTCGGCAGCGACGCGCCCGGCGGCGAGCCTCCCATGCCCGCCGCGCGCATAGATCCCGCTCAGCAGATAGCCCTGCATGGCGACGCCGGGCAGCGCCAGCAGGATCACCGCCTGCAGCGGCGCATCCAGCATGCAGGCCGCCGCCGCAACGAGACAGCCCGATGCCGCTCCGACATCCCAGCCACCCTCGGCGGCAACCTGGAAGCGCAGCGGGCACGGCGCCGATTTGGCCTGGTTGTAGACCGCCGCCATCAGCGACGGGACATAAATCCCGGTCAGCATATTGGAGAGAGTCGCCGCGCCCACGACCAGCACCGGATTGAAGCCGCTGACCGATTTCATGACCAGGCAGAAGGCGCAGACCGCGACGCTGAACCACGCCGCGCGGCGGGCATGGCGGGTGTCGATGAGGCGGCCGAAGATCGCGCCGCCGAGAGCGCCGGCAATCGCCGCCGCGGCCAGCATGCCGCCGAAGGCATCGAAGCGCGCGCCAAGCGTGCGGAACGCCACCATGTCCCAGGCATAGGCCGAGCAGCAGACGATCCAGCCATCGGTGCAGAAGAGGAGAATGCCCTTGCGCGCCGCGGCATAGGCGCCGCGCGGCGCCACCCGCTCGAAACGCGGCGCCGCCACGTCGAGCAACGGCAGCGTCGCCGCGATCTCGATCGCCGCCGCGGTGCCGAAAGCCGCCCACGGCCCGAAGGCCGTCAGCATGAATCCGCCCAGCACCGGGCCCAGCGCCGCCGAGGCCGCGCCGAGTAGGCTGCGCTGGCCGACTTGGCTGCCGAGACGCTCGGCATCGCCGGCCGCCGCGTAGAAGGCGTGGTAGCAGGTCCAATAGAACACGTCGCCCAACGCGGTGACGAAGCAGAACAGCGGCAGCGCCGGGCCGATGCCGTGGACCAGCGCCAGCGCCGGATATTGCAGCGACACCAGCAGGGTTCCCAGGATCAGCGTACGGCGCGGCCCGATCGTCGGCACGACGAGCAGAACCAGCGGGCGCAAGGCAAAGCGCAGCGCGAAGATGGCGGTGACGGCGAGGAAAATCCCCGCCGGCGGCACGCCGGAGCGCAGCAGGAAGACGACGATGAAGACGCCGGACACGCCCCAGGCCAATTGATGCAGCATGGTATGCGCGACGAGGCGATGGATCGCGGAATCCGGCAGGAATTTAGAGCGGCGCGCCATGGTGATTTCGCCCGGTTTCGCAAATCTTGTCGCGCGCCGAGATTACATCCGGATGGTCCCGATAACTCGGGAAAACCGCCGCTCAGCGCGCCGGTTGGGTATCGGCGAGCATGGTCAGCCGAACGGCGGGGCCGGCCGTGGCGGCGAAACCCTGCAGCGCCGCCAGCGCATCCGGCACCGCCTCGGGCGATGTCGCATAGATCGTCACGATCTCGCCGCCGGTGGTGACGCCGGCATGGGCCGGCTCGAGCAAAGCGAGCGGAATCCAGCTCGCCGGCAGCGCGTCGCCGAACCAATCGGCATAGATCATCGCGATTCCGACGTGATGCGCCTGCACCAGCCGGTCCATCCAGCCCGGCTCATGTGTCGACAGTCGCGCGCGGCGCGCCGCTTCAGAACCCAGGCCCCACAGATCCAGCACGTAATTCGGGTTGCGATAGCCAACCCAACCCAGATCATTCACCGCCACCGGCGCCCGGTAGTAATCCACCGCGAAGCGTCGCATCTGGTATTGCTGCTCGTAGATGCTGCGGCTGGCGAGCGGCGTATAGATGGTCGTCCAGGCATAGGTCGGATCGATCTCGAACAGGGCGACGCAAGCGGCGGCGATCATCCAGGGCCTGCCGCACGTCAGCAAGGCGCCGATAGCGCGCTGCCAGAGAATCATGGCACCGGCGGCGCCCAGCGTCACCGCATAGGCCTCATAGCGGAAGAACCACGAGCGGGCGCCGAACAGAATCTGCGCGAGCAGCGCGCCGGCGATCACGCCGGCGAAGATCCATTCGCGCCGCAAAGTGAGACGCTCGGCGCCGTCGGAGCGCAGCACGCCAAGACTGCGTAGCAGCGGATGCAGCACGACCAGAGCGAGCGACAGCAGGATGTAACGCGACGGCGGCACGGCGCCGAGATTGGTCAGCAACGAATCCAAAAACCCCGGCGGATAGGCGCCGGTCTCGCCCGGCCCGAAGACATAGGATTTGACCATGACCGAGCTCGGCAGCAGCGGCAGCCCCATCGCGTGCATCGCGATCATGTCGGCGCCGAGCGCCGCGACAATCGCCAGCGTCGCGACAGCAGCGGCGCGCCAGCGTCCGACCAGCGCCAAGGCGCCGATCGCCAAGAGCGACAGCGCCAAACCCTCGAAGCGCCAGAGCGGCGCCAGCACGATGGCAGCGAGCAGCCAGAACGGAACCCGCTCGCCTTCCAGCACGCGCGCTAGGCCGAGCACCACCGCGACGCTGGTCAGGGCATGCAGCGAATGCTCGAGGCCGGTGAAGGCGAGCCCGACCAGATTGATCGCGAGACACAGCGACACCAGCAGAATGGTCGCCGGCAGCAATTGCGCGCGCCGTGTTACGGCGCCGCGGCAGAGGATGAGCGCGAGCAAGGCGCCGATGCCCGCCGTCGCCAGCGCGTTGAGCGCGAGCGGCACCCATTGCTGCAGCGCGCTCCAGGCAAAACCCGCCAGCACGAAGGGATAGAGGATCGAAGAGGATGGCGACGACAGATCGGCATCGTTGATGCCGTAATGGCCGTGGCCGATATGCCAGCCGAGCGAGAGCGAGATATAGGGATCGTCGAGGCCATAGATCAGATGGCCGTCGCAGAGCAGCAGGATCGCCGCGAGGATAATCGCCATCGCCGCCAGCAGCGCGCCGGCGACGCGGAGCGAGAGTCGCGTCTCGAGAGCGAGTGCGCGGCCGGACAGCGCGCGCAAGCCGCCGAGAAGTTTTGCCACCGGATAAGCCGTGTCGGTCAAGGTTTCAGCCTCGGTCACGCGCGGGCGAGTCGCCCTGGGAAACCAGCGTCCAACACCTATAATAAGTTGGTAACGATTGCCTTAAACCGGCCACCCCGGCCGTCCGCGCGGGCATCGGACAAGGCGGAGGCGCTGCGCCCATGGCCCAAAAGATGCGCCCCAGCATGGCGTTCGATGCCGTCGGCGGCGTGCTGGCGGCGTTTTTCGCACTGGTGCAGCTCCGCCTGGTGCTCATGCTGTTCGGCGATGGCTATAGCGCATCGGTGGCTGCGACGTTGGGCGTCATGGAGGGGCGGCCGCATTGGCGGGTTTATCAAAGCCGCGTGCTGGGGCCCGCTCTGGTCGACGGGCTGAGCCAGATCACCCACGATGCCGGCCTGGCCTATATGGTGTTTTCGGTCATCGCATTGACCATCGCCGGCTATCTGGCATGGCGGCTTGGGCACCACATCGGCGGCACCACCGTCGCGGCGCTGCTCGGCTTCAGCCTGTTCGAGATGGGCTTCGCGTTTCTGCTCACCGCGCCCTGGCTTTATGCCTGGGATTATATCGGTGTTATTATCTTTCTGGTCTTTGTCGATTTTGTCCGCGCCGGCAAAAGCTGGCGCTGGTTCGTCGGGCTATTCGCCGTCGCGATATTCAACCGCGAAAGCGCCGAGTTCATTGCGCTGTGGATGATGGCAGAGCCGCCGATCCGCTGGTGGCTGGCGCGGCGCGGCGGTGCCGCGCCGAAGCGCCTCGACCGCGCGATGCTGATCGCGGGTTGCGCCTGTTTTATCGCCGGGCTCGGCATCGTCGAGGCGCTGCGCCGGGCGCTGCTGATCGAAGAGATCGGCCCGAAGCTCTTCCCGCAATCGACGCTCGGCTCGGGCCCGGATTTTCATTTCCGCCTGTTCGAGAATTTAGCGGCGGTGACCGGGGCGGCGGGCAATCTGCAAAACCTGGTGGTGGTTTATTTTCTGCTCTTCCTCGCCGGGCTGATCGTCACCCTCGCTTTGCGCGACCCGGCGCGCTGGCTCAGCCTCGGCCTCGTCCATCTGGCGCTGCTAGCGTCGATCCTGGTTTTCGGCGCGGTGTTCGAGACCCGGCTTTATGTCGAGTTCATCCCGATCGCGCTGGCCGCCGCCGTCACCTTCGTCACGGCGAGCGCCGCGCCGCGCCGCAATCCGGACTAAAGATCGGCGAAGACGTGGGTCTCGGCGCGCGCGCCGGGCTGCGTCACCGCACCCTTCTCGGCGTCGCCGACGGTCTGGGCATAGCGCCAGATCGCGCCCGATTGATATTCGGTCTGGCGCGGCTTCCAGGCCTTGCGGCGCTTGGCGAGTTCCTCGTCCGAGAGCTCGACCGCCAGCGTGCCCTTGAGCGCATCCATCACGATGATGTCGCCGTCCTTGAGCAAGGCAATCGGCCCGCCCACGGCAGCTTCTGGTCCAACGTGCCCGATGCAGAAGCCGCGCGTGCCGCCGGAGAAGCGGCCGTCGGTGATGAGGGCGACGTCGCCACCGGCGCCCTGGCCGTAAAGCGCCGCGGTGGTGGAGAGCATCTCGCGCATGCCGGGACCACCGCGCGGCCCCTCGTAGCGAATGACCAGCACGTCGCCCTTTTTATATTGCTTCTTCTCGACCGCGGCGAAGCAGTCTTCCTCGCGGTCGAAGCAGCGCGCCGGGCCGCGGAATTTCAAATTCTCGCCCTGCATGCCGGCGACCTTGCAGATCGAGCCTTGCGGCGCGAGGTTGCCCGACATGACAATGAGCCCGCCGGTCGGCGACAGCGGCTTCGAGGTCGGATAGATCACGTCCTGATTCTTCGGCACCACCGTGTCACGCAGATTCTCGGCGATGGTCTTGCCGCTGACGGTCATGCAATCGCCATGCAGGAAGCCGCCATCCAAGAGCGCCTTCATCAGCACCGGCACGCCGCCGATGGCGTGCAGATCCTTCATCACGTATTTGCCGCCCGGCTTGAAGTCGCCGATATAGGGCGTGCGCGCGAAAATCTTGCCGACCGCGTGGATGTCGAAATCGATGCCGGCCTCGTTCGCCATCGCCGGCAGATGCAGCGCGGCGTTGGTCGAGCCGCCCGAGGCGGCGACCACGGTGGCGGCATTCTCGAAGGCCTTGCGCGTGGCGATGTCGCGCGGGCGGAGCTGGCTGCGAATGAGGCGCATCACCGCCTCGCCCGAGGCCTCGGCCCAGGCGTCGCGTGAATCGTAAGGCGCCGGGGTGCCGGCCGAGCCGGGCAGCGCCAGGCCGATCGCCTCCGACACGCAGGCCATGGTGTTGGCGGTGAATTGCCCGGCGCAGGAGCCGGCGGAGGGACAGGCGTTGCATTCGAGTTCGTGCAGCTCCTCATCCGTCATCTTGCCGACATTGTGCATGCCGACGCCCTCGAAAACGTCGACGATGGTGACGTCGTGGCCCTGGAAGCGGCCGGGCAGGATCGAGCCGCCATACATGAAGACCGACGGCACGTTGAGCCGCAGCATCGACATCATCAGCCCGGGCAAGGATTTGTCGCAGCCGGCCAAGCCGACCAGCGCGTCGTAGGAATGGCCGCGCATGGTGAGCTCGACCGAATCGGCGATGATCTCGCGCGACACCAATGAGGATTTCATCCCGGCATGGCCCATGGCGATGCCGTCGGTCACCGTGATGGTGGTGAATTCGCGCGGCGTGCCGCCCGAAGCGGCGACGCCTTTCTTCACCGCCTGGGCTTGGCGCGCCAGCGAGATGTTGCAGGGCGCCGCCTCGTTCCAGGTGGTGCAGACGCCAACAATAGGCTGCGTCAGCTGCTGCTCGGTGACGCCCATGGCGTAGAACATCGAGCGATGCGGCGCGCGCTCCGGCCCCACCGTGATGTGGCGGCTGGGCAGCTTCGATTTATCGAACGGCTTGCGGCTGATGGTATCGGGCATAGCGAACTCTCCTGCGGACGAGCCCGCACCTTACAAAGAGCCGTGCCGGGTGGCTAGGGCGGCGCGGCTTGCCAAGGCGCAGGGCTGGATGACCGCCCGCGCGACCTTCGTCCTTCGACAAGCTCAGGACGAGGCACTTTTCTTAATGCCATCAACAAACGGTCCTCACCCTGAGCCTGTCGAAGGGTGAGCTTAAATACACAGGATGCGGATGCAGCTATTTGCTGGCGCCGTCGGGATACTCGATATCGACGATCTCGATCTTTTCGGCGCCGCCGGGGGTGCGCAACTCGACGGTATCGCCGATGCGCGCCTTGAGCAGCGCGCGGGAAATCGGCGCGATCCAGCTCACCCGACCGTTATCCGCATCGGTCTCGTCGATGCCGACGATGGTGATTGTGTGCTGCTTGCCGTCGGCATGGGCGTAGGTCACCGAGGCGCCGAAGAAAACCTGCTCGCGGTTCTTTTGCGCCGCCGGGTCGACCGGCTGGGCGATCTCGATGCGCTTGGTCAAAAACCGGAGCCGGCGGTCGATCTCGCGCAGCCGCTTCTTGCCGTAGATGTAATCGCCATTCTCGCTGCGATCGCCATTGCCGGCGGCCCAGGCGACGGTTTCGACCACCTTCGGCCGCTCGATCCGCACCAGCTGCTTGCGCTCGTCCTCCAGGCGCTTCAAGCCGGCCGGGGTGATGTAGTTCTTCGCCCCGGCGGGCAGCGCCGGGCCGTCCTCGATCTCGAGATCGTCCTCGGGCGGCGAATCGTCTTCCTTGGTGAAAGCCTTGCTCATGCGGCGATCTTGTCACCCGGCGCGGCCTGCGCCAAGATCGGCCTATGGATGGACAAAAGAATCCGGCCCCGGCCAGCATGGCCGAGCGCGCCGACGATCTTGAGCATGCGATGATCAACAAGCTCGACCGTCTCGTCGATCCCTCGGTGCTGTTCACCTCTGGCGAGCGCGACCCGACCGAGCCGCTGAAAACCCGCTTCAAGACGCTGCAGCCCGGCCAGCACATGATGATGGGCGAGGATCTGCGGCTGAAGAAAATGCCGGCGAAGCCGACGCTGGCGGATTTCTTCCGGCTGCGCTTCGCGCCCGCCAATCACCTGCTGCAAAGCGCCACCCATGCGCTGAAGGGCGGCATGAGCGAGAAGATCGTCACCGCCTGCCTACTGCACGACATCGCCATATTGGGCTTCATCCGCTGCGACCACGGCTATTGGGGGGCGCAGCTTTTGGAGCCTTACGTCGACGAGGAAATCTCCTGGGCGATCCGCGCGCATCAGGCGGTGCGCTTCTATGCCGATGAATCGGTCGGCTATGCCTATCCCGATCAATACGTGAAGCTGTTCGGTGCGGACTACAAGCCGGAGCCCTATATCGAAGAGGCGTATAAGAAAGCGCGCGCGCATAAATGGTACATGACCGCGCGGCTCATCACGCTCAACGACATCTATTCCTTCGATCCCGACGCCAAGGTGAATTTCGACGATTTCACCGACATTCTCGGCCGCAACTTCAAGCAGCCGAAGGAAGGCCTCGGCTACGACAACAGCCCGGTCGCCCATATGTGGCGCACCATGATCGCGCCGACGAAGTTTCTCTAAACTTTCGGGCTAAGCGCCGCCGAGGCGGGCGAGTGCCGCATCGAGCCGGGCCAGCGCCGCGCGTCCCTGCGCCTCGCGCTCGCGTTGCTCGTCGATCGCCTCAGGCTTGGCCTTGGCGATGAATTGCGGATTGCCGAGCTTCACCGCGATCTTGTCGAGCTCGCCGCGCACCGCCTCGGATTCTTTCTTGAGGCGCGCGCGCTCCTTGCCGAGATCGACAGCACCCTCAATATCAAGCCAAATCTCCGCGTCGCCGACATGAGCCTGAATAATATTTTCCATTGCATAGCTAGCGGGAAAGCTTTTGGCGAGTTGGACATCTTTTAGGCGTGCCAATTTCTTAATTTGATCGAGCCAGTTCTCAATATATGGAATTGCGTGAGGAAGTGGATTTACATAAGCCACGATCTCGGTCGCTGTAGGAACATTCATTTCTGACCGAACCGTACGAATTTCAGAAATGAAGCCAATTACCCAATTTATTTCTCCAAATGCCTCTCCATCATAAAAAGGGTCCTCTGGCCACTTCGATCCAATTAGCAGCCCGCCTTTTCCGTCTGTGAGATGCCGCCAAAGTTCTTCTGTCACAAAGGGCATAATTGGATGGAGTAAATGCACAATTTGACTTAACACCCACGCGGCCATAGCACGAGTTTCGACCTTGGCGTTTTCGTCATTGCCAATAAGAATTGGCTTTACTAGTTCAAGATACCAGTCACAGAAGGTGCCCCACGCGAATTGGTAAGCAGTGTTTGCGACGTGATTAAAACTAAAATCTCCAAATCCAATCTCTATTTGGCCGACCGCATCCCACAATGCAGTTCCTATCCAACGATTGATTGTGAGTGTGGCCTTCGCCGGAACGAATTTTGGATGGAGCTTACAGCCGTTCATCTCAGCGAAGCGCGCGGCGTTCCACAGCTTGGTCGCGAAGTTGCGGTAGCCCTCAATGCGGCTTTCGGCGAGTTTTATATCGCGCCCCTGCGCCGCCAGCACGGTGAGCGTGAAGCGCAACGCATCGGTGCCGTATTTCTCGATGATCGCCAGCGGATCGACGATATTGCCCTTCGACTTCGACATCTTCTGGCCGCGCTCGTCGCGCACCAGCGCATGGATGTAGACCGTCTTGAACGGCACCTCGCCCATGAATTTGCAGCCCATCATCATCATGCGGGCAACCCAGAAGAAGATGATGTCGAAGCCGGTGACCAGCACGTCGGTCGGGTAGTAGCGTTTAAGTGCGATCGTCTCCTCGGGCCAACCGAGCGTCGAGAACGGCCATAGTGCCGAAGAGAACCAGGTGTCGAGCACGTCGTCGTCCCGCTTGAGCGGGACATCTTTTTTATAATGCGCGCGCGCCGCTGCTTTTGCCGCTTCCTCGGTTTCTTCGACGAAGACCTTGCCGTCCTCAGCATACCAGGCGGGAATCTGATGGCCCCACCAGATTTGCCGCGAAATGCACCAGGGCTGGATGTTGCGCATCCATTCGAAAAACGTGTTCTCCCAGCTGCGCGGCACGAAGACAGTGGCGCCGCGCTCGACCGCCTCGATCGCCGGCTTGGCCAGCGTCTTGGCGTCGCAATACCATTGATCGGTGAGCCAGGGCTCGATGACGACGCCCGAGCGGTCGCCATAGGGCACCATCAGCGTGTGCGGCTCGGTCTTGGATAGGAGGCCGAGCGCCTCGAGCTCGGCCAGAATCTTTTTGCGCGCGACGAAGCGGTCGAGGCCGCGATATGCCGCCGGAACCTCGTCATTCAGCTTCGCGTCGCGGTCGAGCACGTTGATCAGCGGCAGTTTGTGGCGCTGGCCGACCTGGAAATCGTTGAAATCGTGCGCCGGGGTGATCTTGACGGCACCGCTGCCGGTCTCCGGATCGGCGTATTCGTCGGCAATAATAGGAATACGGCGATTGGCCAGCGGCAACATCACATGCTTGCCGATGAGGTCCTTGTAACGCGGGTCTTCCGGATGCACCGCCACCGCCGCGTCGCCCAGCATGGTCTCGGGGCGCGTCGTCGCGACGGTGATGAATTGCCCGTCCCTGCCCTCGATCGGATAGTTGATGTACCAGAGCGAGCCCTTGGTCTCGCGCGCCTCGACCTCGAGATCGGAAACCGCGGTGTGCAGCTTCGGGTCCCAATTGACCAGCCGCTTGTCGCGATAGATCAGCCCTTCCTTGTGCAGCGTGACGAAGACCTTGCGCACGGCGGCGGAAAGGCCGTCGTCCAGCGTGAAGCGCTCGCGCGACCAATCCGGCGAGGCGCCGAGCGAGCGGAGCTGGCGGGTGATGGTGCCGCCCGACTCAGCTTTCCACTGCCAGACTTTGTTGATAAAGGCGTCGCGGCCGAGATCGTGGCGGGTCTTTTTCTCGGCCTCGAGATTGCGCTCGACCACCATCTGCGTCGCGATGCCAGCATGGTCGGTACCGGGCTGCCACAGCACGTCGCGGCCACGCATGCGCTCGAAGCGGGTCAAAATATCTTGGAGCGTGAAGGTGAGCGCGTGGCCCATATGCAGGCTGCCCGTGACATTGGGCGGCGGCATCATGATGCAATAGGGCTTCTTGGCGGCATCGGGATGCGCGGCGAAAGCGCCGGCGCGCTCCCACGCGGCGTAGATCTGGGATTCGAAGCCGGCCGGGTTGAAGGTTTTATCGAGCATGCCGCGTTGGTTTTAAGCGGGTGTTCGCGTCACGGCAAGGGCAGCCGGCCGGAAACTCCTCCTTGCTTCGCACGACGGCCGGCCCAGGCCGGCCTGTGCTACGCTACTTCGCGGCGCCGGTCAGGCGGGTGATTTCCTCGCGCACAATGCGCTCGACCAGCGCCGGCAGATTGGCGTCGAGCCAATCCTTCAGCATCGGCTTCAACAGATCGCGGGTCTGCGCCTCGGTCGCATCGTCGGCGGGCAGGCCGTCGCGGCGCGGGCTTTTCGCCAGCTCGGCCAGAGCGGCGAGCGAGGCGGTTTCGGTGGTCTCCGACATCAGCCGCTCGCCGGTCTTGTCGGCTTTAGGCTCGGACGGCCGGTGGCTGACGCGCTCGACCGCGGGCGCCGGCGCGGAATCATTGGCGGGAGCCACCGCGTAATCGGAAGGCGGCGGCGCATAGATCGGGATGTCGCGCGCCGGCAGGCGCGAGGCGATGCTGATGACCGAGCCATCCTCGCCGATGCGATCGGTCAGATCGAGAATGTCCTGCTCGGGCTCGCGCAACGCAGTGTTGCCGCGCGCGGCGGCATTGCCGTCCTCGGCGATGATGCGGCGGATCGAGGCGAGGATTTCCTCCATCGACGGCTCGTCCTGGCGCCTGACATCCGACATGGCTCGTATCCTTCTGGCTCCCCACTTATCCACAGGCTGGGGATGAATTCCAAACGCGCCTATATATAGTAGGCGAAACCGCGCGCGATTGCTAGTGCTTGAAGCGCGCTCTTAGCCTTAGGTGCTGGATTAGCATCGTGCGCCCTTCGACTACGCTCAGGGTGAGGCAATTTTGAGAATGCCATCACTGTCCCGGGATTACGGATTGATCCCGAGCCCGATCCATTTCTCGCGGGCGAATTTGTAGTAGCGCTCGACGTCGTAGAGATCGACCGGCAGCGCCAGATCCTCGGCGGTGAGCCGGCCGATCTGCTGCGCCAGGCTGAATTCGCCGACGTTGAGATCGTGCTGTGCCCGCACCAGCGCGACGCGGTCGGCAAACAACTCCTGCTCGGCGTTCAAGACGTCAATCAATGTACGGGTGCCGGCGCGCTGCTGCGCCTGGGCGCCCTCATAGGCGACGTCGGCGGCGCGCACCGCGGCTTGCTGCGAGATCACGTTGCCGCGCTGCGCCAGGATGGTGGCCCAGGCCTGGATCGCGCCCTGCACCGCGGCGCGGCGCGCATCGTCGGTTAGGCCCATGCTCTGGCCGACCTTCTGCTTAGCCTGGCGGCTCTGCGAATAGATCACGCCCGCCTCGTAGATCGGCATCGAGACCTGCGCCGTCACTGCGGCAAAGGTCTGCTCGTGGCCGACGATGAGCTGCGGATCGTCGGTGCGATTAACCTCGCCGACCAGGTTGAGGCTGGGCAAGAGCTGCGCCTCGGTGGCGCTGACGAAATCGCGCGAAGCGTCCTCGCTGAACAGCGCCGAGACCACATTGGGATTCTTGATCGCGGCCTGGGCCAGCGCGTCCTCGCGCGTCATCGGCAGCGCCGGGCGCAGCTTCGGCTGCACCAGCTCGCCGGGCGGATGGCCGACGAAGCGCGCGAAATTGGCGCGGTCGCCCTCCAGCACGCCCTCATCCTGCTGGCGCTGCGCCGTCGCCGCGGCGAGCCGCGCCTCGGCCTCCGAGGTCTCGACGCGGGTGACGAGACCGACGCGGAATTGCTCGCGCGTCTGGTCGAGGGTCTGCGACAGCACGCTCTCATTGAGCTTGTCGAGATCGACCACCGACTGGTCGCGCAGCACGTCGAAATAGGCGGAGATGGTGCTGAAGAACACCGTGCCCTCGACAGCGATGAGATGCGCGCGCTCGGACTTGACCTGGTTCTCGGCCTGCGAGGTCTTGGAGCGGGTCTGGCCGCCCTGATAGAGCGGCTGGGTCAATTTGAAATCGAGCTCGCGCGGCGTGTTGTAGCCCTCGGGCAGCGCGGTCGCGGTGGGGGGCGTCGTCTCGAACTTCTCGCGGCCGGCGAGGCCGGTGAATTGCAGCGTCGGGCGCCAGCCGGAGAGCGCTTGGTTGACGCCTTCGTCGATCGAGCGAAGATTGGCGCGCTCGGCCTGGAGCTGCGGATTGTCATTATAAGTCTGCACCAGCGCGTCTTCGAGCGACTCCGCGCGCGCGGCAGCGGCGGCGCCGAGCGCCGCGATCATGGTGAATGAGATGAGCCAAATGCGCCGCATGACCCGAAGCTTCCCCCCGCCCGCGCGCGGCTAAAAGACGAAGGCGGCGGCGGCCGCGAATCCCGGCAGCGGTGGCGTTGCCGCATCGAAAGCCGGGCGGCGCGACAATGTCGAGCCAACCCGATTCATCAGCATGGCCTGGCCCATCGGCTCGCCGGGCTCGCGCCAAATCGTCGCGAGGCGGCCGCCCTCGGCAAGCTGTGCCGCGACGGCATCGGGAATGAAAGAGGCCGCGCCGTCGATCAGGATGATGTCGTAGGGCGCTTTCGATTCATGGCCTTGCTCGGGAGAGCCGGTGATCCAGGTGACGTTGCCGCAACGCAACTCGTGGAGAAGCGGCGCCGCGAGCGCCGAGAGAGTCTTGTCGGCCTCGACCGCGACAACCGATTTCGCCAGCCGCGAGAGGATGGCCGTCGCATAGCCGGTGGCGGCGCCGAGCTCGAGCACGCGGCTGTCCGGCGTCACCTCGGCAAGCTGGAGCAGCCGCGCCAGCACCATCGGCTCCATCAGAAAGCGCCCGGGCTTCAACGGCAGATCCTCGTCGACATAGGCGGCGGCGCGCAAGTTCGCCGGCACGAAACGCTCGCGCGGGATTTCGAGGAAGCCGGCCAGCAAGCCGGCATGCGTCACCTTGTTGGTACGCAGCTGGCTTTCGACCATGGCGAGACGCGCCGCGCTGAAATCGCTCGGAGGCATGTGAGAAAAGGTCCGTAACCGCCTGAAATGCTGCTGTGATCGATATTAGACGTGCGTGCGGCGGAGAACAATCCTCCATTGCTTCGCGGACGGCGCCGGGCCTATATGTCGGCCCGCCCCGCGGCCGGATGGCAGAGTGGCTATGCAGAGGACTGCAAATCCTCGTACAGCGGTTCGATTCCGCTTCCGGCCTCCATGCGTTCTCAATTCTTAACGGTTGTGACACCCAGGAACGTGGCGGCGGAACGCTTATAATCCGCCTCGCGGGTGAGGCGTTGCATCATCTCGGCCGAGGCGATGCCGGCAATCTCCTTCGCCGGCTTGCCGGCGCGCAACGCTTGCATGGTGGCATAGACCGCCTGCACCGCCGCCATGAAGGGCGCGTGGCCTTGCAGCAATATCCGGACGCTCAATTTTGCCAGCTCGTCGGCAGTCGCGGTGCCGGCGGGCAGCGGGCCGAGCACTAGCGGCAATTTCATCGCCGCCGACGCCGCCTCGATCTGCGCCTTGGTCTTGACCCCCGACAGAAACACCGCGTCGACGCCGGTGTCGGCATAGGCCTTGATGCGGCGCAGCGCGTCATCGGTGCCGGTGAGGCCCATGGCGCTGGTGCGGGCGATGACGACGAAAGATTTGTCGCGGCGGGCGGCCAGCGCCGCGCGCATCTTGCCGACGCCCTCCTCCAGCGAGATCAGCGTTTGCTCGGCGGCGCCATAGACCGCGGGCAGGACGGTGTCCTCGATGGTGCAGGCGCAGATGCCGGCGGTCCCCAGCTCCTCGACCGTGCGCATGACGTTGAGCGCGTTGCCATAGCCGTGATCGGCATCGACCATCACCGGCAGATCGGATGCGCGGGTGATGCGGCGGGCTTGCTCGACGAATTCGCTCAAGGTCAGCAGCACGATATCGGGCGCGCCCAGCACCGTGAGCGAGGCGACCGAGCCGGCGAAAATGCCGATCTCGTAGCCCAGCTCGGCGGCGATGCGCGCCGAGATCGGGTCGAAGACGCTGCCCGGGTGGATGCAGCGGGAGCCTTGGAGAATCGCGCGATAGCGCTCGCGCCGCGTGGTTCCGCTCATGCGTGCCTCTGATGGATTGACGTGCGGGCGCCATGGTAATCGGATGGCTGCACCGCCGCATCTGCGATCTCGTCGCGGAGCCCCGAAACCACAGGTTTTCCAGGCGAGAACCGGCGGGCCCGGGGGGCGCAACCCGGCGCTTTATTATCGATTTATCTATTTATTGGTTGTAGAGAGAGACCCGACTATTCGGGGGTAGCTCAGCGGCAGAGCAATCGGCTGTTAACCGATCGGTCGTCGGTTCGATCCCGACCCCCCGAGCCACTATCGTCAAGGGGCTGAGCGGACACCGCTCGGCCCCTTGATGCGTTTTGGGGAGTTGGCGCTACGGCGTTTTGAAATTCTCAGTGAAATCTCATCAATAGGCGCGCGGAAACGCCAAGGGCGATGACGATCGGGAACGCCAGGATGCTCCAGCGCTCCGACTTCCATAACCGCATGACGATGCTCGCAATATAAAAGGCGAGAACGATGCAGGCGGCCGGAAACAAGTAGAGCAATACAACATGAACCAGCGGAGGGGCTTGGATGCCGGAGACAGCCGGCGCCAGCACGAAAGCGAGCAAAACCAGCATCTGAAGAATCGATACGGCCAAAAAAACGTAGAGAACGACCGTCAGAATTTTTCGCCGACGCGTGCTTAGGCGCATTGCTATCCCCGCCCCCTATTTCCGCGGCCTCACCGACTTTATCGTAGGGGAATTGCGAGGCTGGAAACATCCCAAACAGCGCTATCGCCGGCGATGCGTTTTAGGCCTGGGGCAAGACGCGTGACCCAGGATCGTGGCTGCTGCAATATTGGGGAAAGGGCATTAGACCCTTGGACGGGGAGAGTTCCATGAACGCCGCGCCGGAAGTTGACGCCGCGTCGGGCAGCGCCGCCGAGGATGCGGTCGTGCGCAAGGTCGCGCGGCGCTTGATGTGGTTTCTCTTCGTTCTGCTCGTCATCTCTTTCATGGACCGGATCAACATCGCCTTCGCCGCCTTGACGATGAACAAGGAGCTCGGCCTTTCCGCATCGATGTTCGGCATGGCGATCACGGTCTTCTATGTCGGCTATTTTCTTTGCGAGATCCCGAGCAACCTCATCCTGGCGCGGGTCGGCGCCAAGATCTGGATCGCCCGCATCATCGTCACCTGGGGCATCGCCTCGACGGGCACGATGCTCGCCAGCGGTGAATGGAGCCTCTATTTCTGGCGGCTGCTGACCGGAATCGCCGAGGCGGGCTTCTGGCCCGGCGTGCTGCTCTATCTGACCTATTGGTTTCCGCGCTCCTACCGCGCGCGCGCCAATGCGCTGTTCCTGATGGGCGTGCCGACCACCACGGCGATCGCCTCGCTGCTCTCGGGCGCCATCCTGCAGATGGATGGGTTCATGGGCATGGTCGGGTGGCGCTGGCTTTTCCTGATCGAGGGCATACCTGCCGTGGTTTTCGGCATCATCGCGTATTTTTACCTGACCGACCGGCCGGCCAAGGCGAACTGGCTGACCACCAAGGAAAAGGCGCTGCTCGAGGCGCAGCTGAAGCGCGACCGCGAGATCGAGGAGATCGGCGTCCCCCAAGACATCGTGATGCGCGAGTTGATCAGCCCCAAGGTCATTCTGCTCTGCATCGCCTATTTCGGATTGGTGTCCTCGCTCAACGCGAATGTGACGTGGACGCCGCAGGTAGTTCGCGCCTTTGCCGGCGACGCCAGCTTTTTCGTCATCGGCATCATCATGGCGATACCGGCGGTGCTCTCGGTCATCGCCATGCCGCTCTGGGCGAAAAGCTCGGATCGCCGCAACGAGCGGTCCTGGCATGTGCGGATTCCCTTGCTGATCGCCGCGGTAGGCTGGCTTTGCGTGATCGGCTTCGCCAATCCCGAATTCAAATTTCTCGGCCTGACGCTGGTCTCGCTCGGCTCGTTCTGCGGCATCTTCACATTCTGGACCCTGTCGGCGAGTGCATCGATCCTGTCGCCGAATGCGCGGCCGGCCGGCATCGCCCTCATCAGCTCAATCGGCATCGGCGGCGGCTCGGCGATCGGCCCGTTCGTCATCGGATATCTCAAGGATTGGTCGGGCAGCTTTACTGCGGGATTCATCTACATCTTCGCCATGCTGCTGATGGCGGTGATCTGCGTCACCATCCTGGCCCGGCAGGAGCGCGTCGCGGCGCTGGCGGCGCCGGTGCGGGCGTGAGTTGAGGACGCTCAGCCCGGCGTGATCGGCTTGCTCAGAACCGGTAGCGTGAGTGTGGGCGTGGGCGTCGACGCGGGCGCAATCTCGCTCGCCGCCTCGGCCTCCGCCTGCGCGGAGATAAAGCCGGCATAGCGGCGCAGCATCCAGACGATGCGCTCAAGTAGGCCGGTGAAGGTGAAGAGACGCTCTTGATCACGGGCACTCAAGCCCTGCCCCGTCGCCATGACGCGCCGGCGCAGCGCGTCGATTAGCCCGTCACGGTCCGATGTGAGCTTGCGCAGCACGGCGAGATCGCTCGCGTCGCGGCTGCGCCCGGCCTCCTCGGCGGTCAGCAGCAGCGCGCCCAGCCCCTGGGTGATGTTCTCGGCCAGCGAGCGCATGCCGTCGCCCTCGAAGGGCCGCACCAGCGTCGCGCCCAGCTCATGCAGCGATTCATGGAGCGAGATGAGCAGCGCGTTGAAGCCCTTCAGATCGGCGACCCGCTCGAGCATTTCGCGGCTGGCGCCGGTATCGGCAAGATCGTCGAGGAACAGCCCAATCGTCTTAGCGAGCGCCACCGCGACGTTGAAGATGGATTCCCGGCCGAGCTTCCCCGCCGCCTCGTCCAGATGGTCGTCGATGCCGAGATGCAGCGGCATCAGCCCGGCAAGACGGGTCTGCTCGCGATCGACCAATCCCAGCGCGCTTTCCGGCTGGCTCAACGCGTCGGCATAGATATAGCGCGGCGCCGACAGGCTTTCCTCAGCCGAGGGCGGCGAGAGCTTTTCCAGCAGCGGCAGCAGCGGCCGCGAGAACAGCAACTGCGCCGCGACGGCGGCGAGCTGGCAGGCGAGATAGATTAGCGCCACCTGATGCGCCGGATCGGAGGCGAGATCTCGCGCGGCGCTCATCAGCAATGGGGTGTCCAATTCGTGCTCGACCAGGAACAGCGGCAGCAGCAGGACGATTCCGAGAATCTTGAACAGCGCCTGGAGCAGCGCCAGTTGGCGCGGCTTGCCCGAAATCCGGAAGCCGATGAAATAGGTGGCGATGCCGGAGCCGATGCTGGCGCCAAGCACAACGAAGGAAGCCTGCTCGAGGTTGAGCAACCCGGCCGAGGCCATCGCCACCACGATGACCGAGACCGTCGCCGAGGATTGCGCAATGGCGGCGAAGACGGTGCCGAGCAGCAGCGCCGTCGCCGGCGATTGCGCCGCGGTCTCGAACAGCCCGCGCGTCCAATCCTGCACGTTCAAATCGTGCGAGCCGCTGCGCATCAGCTCGAGACCGAGAAACAGCATGCCGAGCGCGAAGAGCGACGAGACCAGCGGCCGCCAGCGCGCCGAGCGGTCGAGATTGAGGTAGAAGCAGAGGCCGACCAAAGCGATCAGCGCCAGCACGAAGAGGTGGATATTCACCGCCGCGATCATCACCAGCGCTGCGGTGCCGACATTCGACCAGGCGAGAATGGGTACGGATTCCGAAACGGTGATCAGATCGGCTTTCGCCAGGCTGATCAGGATCACGGTGACGGCGTTGGTGCTTTGCGTCAGCGCGCCCGATATCAGGCCGATCAGCGCTGCCAGCAGCGGATTATCGATCGAGCGCGCGACCCAATGGCGCAGCCGCCGCCCGGCGAGCTGGCCCATATTGGAGCCGAGGCCCTTGACGCCGATGAAGAAGAGGCCGAGCCCGGCGAGAAACGAGATGAGGGAGTCGAGTATCACGCGCGTACCGCCTCGCGCCGATCCGGTCGTTGCACCGCGTCTCTCCCCTGATCAGCCCTAGGGGTTAGCAAATCCGGGTGACAGAATTGTGACGGCGTGACGAAGCCACCGCCTTAGCCGCGGTCGTTGCGGTCCGACAGCTTGCGCAACACGTCGTCGATCGGCTCCTTCACCACGACACCATCCTCGGAGTCGAAGGCGATCAGGGTCGATTGGCCCTGATGCGGCGTGATGCGCTGAATCCGCGAAGGATTGATCAACACGCGGTCGCCCGCCTGATCGCCGGTCTTGAATTCGCAGAACTTCATAATGGCTCCCAACGGAACAATGACAGGACCTCGGATATGGGCCTGTCGCGTGTCGAGAATAAGGCGCGCGGCCATGCCCGACGCGCTGCGGCGATGGATTCGGCCTCGGCGGCCCCATATAACAAGGGCGCCATGATCCCGCTTTCCGTCCTCGACCTCTCGCCCATCGTGCAGGGCGGCGATGCCGCCCAATCGCTGCGCAACACCCTCGATCTCGCGCGTCATGCCGAGCGCCTGGGTTATCGCCGCTATTGGGTCGCCGAGCATCATAACATGCCGGGCATCGCCAGCGCCGCGACGGCGGTGGTGATCGGCCATGTCGCCGGTGGCACCTCCACCATTCGGGTCGGCGCCGGCGGCATCATGTTGCCGAACCACGCGCCGCTGATGGTGGCGGAGGCGTTCGGGACACTGGCCTCGCTCCATCCCGGCCGCATCGATCTTGGAATCGGCCGGGCACCCGGCACCGACCAGACCACGTCGCGCGCCTTGCGCCGGACATTGGCCGGCGACATCGACGCTTTTCCGCAGGACGTGCTCGAGCTTATGCATTATTTCCAACCTGTGCAGCCGGGCCAGGCGGTGCGCGCGGTGCCTGGCAGCGGATTGGACGTGCCGATCTGGATCCTGGGCTCGAGCCTTTACGGAGCACAACTTGCCGCGGCGCTCGGGCTACCCTATGCCTTCGCCTCGCATTTCGCGCCGGCCGAGATGATGGAGGCGATCGCGCTCTATCGCGCGCGCTTCCGGCCTTCCGCGCAGCTCGACAAGCCTTACGTCATGCTCGGCCTCAACATCCACGCCGCCGCGACCGATGCCGAGGCAAAACTAATGTTCAGCTCGCATCAACAGGCGATGCTCAACAACCGGCTCGGCCGGCCGGGGCAATTGCCGCCGCCGGTCGCCAATTTCGGAGACACGCTCGATTCGCAAGCGCGCCTGATCGTCGAGCAAGGGCTGAACGCGTCGGTGGTGGGATCACCCGAGACGGTGAAGCGCGGTCTTGCCGAATTCATCGGCCGCACCCAGGCGGACGAGATCATGGTCAACGGGCAGATTTTCGATCACACCGCGCGGCTGCGCTCATTCGAGATCGCGGCACAAATCCACCGCGAGCTCGGCAAGGCCGCCTAGCGTTTACGCCGACTTCCCGAAAATCCGCTTCATCTTCGCCGAGAGGCCGTGGCGCAGGCGCTCACGCCGCGCCACGCTCGTGCTCTCGACCCAGTTGAGCTGGATGACGCGGCGCGGCCCCGAAGCCGGGGCGTGGCCGTGCCAGGAATGCGGCGTCACCTTGAAGGCGAGCAGCGTGCCGGCGGCGGGCGGCACTTCCGCCGCCATGTCGTCGAGGCTTTTATCCGAGCGCAGCACGCGCAAGCGGCCGCCCGGCGCCTCCCAGGCCTCGTTCATGTAGATCAGCACGGTGATCAGCTTCGATTTGGTGTCGGTGTGGATGCGGCCGTCCTTGGCCTGGGCCTGGCCGCGTACCGTCACCATGGTCGGGCGGCCGGCGAGGTCCATGTCGAATTTCCGCGCGAAGACGCGGCGCATGTCGTCGCCCTCGATTTCGGCGAGGAAGTCGCGAAAGACCGGGTTGAGCGCAACCTCGTTGGTTGGGAAGCTGCCCGGCCGATCGATCTTCGGATAGGCGTTCGACAACGCGACCCGCCCCACGGCCGGCACGAAGCCCGGCACGATGAGATAGGGATAGGGATCATGCGCCAGGGGCGTGCGCACGAAGGCGGGGAGATCGATGAAGCGGTGAGGATTCTCGGGACTGACCATGGCCACATCTTAAACCGGCACCGGGCCCGCGCCAACCCGGCTCGACCGCGCCGCAGCATAGCCCTAGACTGCGCCGCATGCCGAAACCGCGCCGCGACAAACGCGTCAAGATTCTGTCCCACCGGACGCCCTATCGCGGCCATTTCAAGCTTGAGGTCTATCGGCTCAAGCATAAATTATATCGCGGCGGCTGGAGCCAGCGTTTCCAGCGCGAGATTTTCGAGCGCGGCGACGCGGTCGGGATCTTGCTCTACGACCCGAAGCGCGATGCGATCGTGATGGTGGAGCAGTTCCGCCTAGCGGCCTATCTCGCCAGCTATAACCCCTGGCAGCTCGAAGTACCGGCCGGCATCATCGACCGCAAATCCGAGAGCCCCGCCGATGTCGCCAAGCGCGAGGCGCTGGAGGAGACCGGCATCGCGATCGCGGGCAGGCCCAAGCGCGCCTTTCGCGTCATGACCACGCCGGGCGGCTCGACCGAGACCTATGAGCTCTTCGTCGCGAATGTCGATTCAAATCAGGCCAAGGGCCTGCACGGCCTTGCCGCCGAGAACGAGGACATCAAGGTGGTGGTGAAGCGGGTGCCGGCGCTCATGCGCATGCTGAAGGCGGGCCGGATTCCCAACGGGCCGAGCGCGCTGGCGCTCTATTGGTTCGCCGTCCATCGCGCGAAATTCCGCCGTTAGTACGCGCCTCGGCCGGGACCGGGCAGCGGAATGCCTTGCGCATCGACCGGCGCGCCGTCGCCATTGCGCGCCCCGAACGCCCCGCCGATGCTGACGCCATAGGGGTTCGGCGTGCCGGGCGGCGACGATGCTGGAGCGCAAGCAGCGAGCAGCAATGCCAGAACCAGCATGGCGGTGCCGGATAGTTTGCGGGACATGCGACCCTCCACGGAGATTGATTGCCGGGGCACGGCGTTTATAGTCTCCCCTCCCTTTAACGCGGAAGCGGCATGGAAGTTCGTAACGGTTTCATCGAGACCATCGGCAACACGCCGCTCATCCGGCTGCGCAAGGCGTCGGAGGCGACCGGCTGCGAGATTCTGGGCAAAGCCGAGTTCCTCAACCCGGGCGGCTCGGTCAAGGATCGCGCCGCGCTTTATATCGTCAAGGACGCCGAGGAGCGCGGGCTCTTAAAGCCAGGTGGCACCATCGTCGAGGGCACCGCCGGCAATACCGGCATCGGCCTGGCACTGGTCGGCAACGCACTCGGCTATAAGAGCGTCATCGTCATGCCGGAGACGCAGAGCCAGGAAAAGAAAGACATGCTGCATCTGTGCGGCGCCGATCTGCGCCTGGTGCCGGCGGTGCCCTATGCCAATCCGATGAACTATGTGCGCTATTCCGAGACGCTGGCGAAGGAAGTCGCGGCGAAATCGCTGCGCGGCGCGATCTGGGCCAATCAGTTCGACAACCTCGCCAACCGCCGCGCCCACATTGAAACGACCGGCCCCGAAATCTGGAACCAGACCGAGGGCAAGGTCGACGCCTTCGTTTCCTCGGTCGGCACCGGCGGGACTCTTGCTGGCGTTGCGATAGCCTTAAAAAAATTCAGCCCCAAGGTGAAGATCTTCCTCGCCGATCCGATGGGCTCGGCGATTTATTCCTGGTATGCGCGGCACGAGCTCAAGGCCGAGGGCAACTCGATCACCGAGGGCATCGGCCAGGGCCGCATCACCAAGAACCTCGAAGGCGCCCCGATCGACGGCTGGTTCCAGGTCACCGACGAGGAGATGCTGCCGGTGCTGTTCGATCTCGTCACCGAGGAAGGCTTGATCCTGGGCGGCTCAACCGGGATCAATATTTTGGGCGCGATGAAGGCGGCGAAGCAGCTCGGCCCCGGCCACACCATCGTCACCATCCTGGCGGATTACGGCACGCGCTATCAATCGAAGCTGTTCAACCCAGTCTTCCTGCGCGAGAAAAACCTGCCGGTGCCGGGCTGGCTGGCCGATCAGAAAGCCGGATGAACTACGCCCATCCCGAGGCGCTGGTCGAGACCGATTGGCTCGCCGCTAATCTCGGTCGCGAGAATCTGCGCATCGTCGATGCCAGCTTCACTTTGCCCGGCGTGACGCCGAGCGGAATCGAGCTCTACCGGCAGCGGCATATTCCGGGCGCGGTCTTCTTCGACATCGACGCGATCGCCGATCCGGTCAATCCCCTGCCCCATATGCTGCCCGACGATGCGAGCTTCGCCAAGGCGATGCACGAAGTCGGCATCGGCGATGGGCAGAAGATCGTGGTCTATGATTCGATTGGGCTGATGTCGGCGCCGCGCGCGTGGTGGAGCCTGCGCGCCTATGGCCAGCGCGACATCGCGGTGCTGAATGGTGGCATGCCGAAATGGCTCGCCGAGGGTCGGGCGGTGACCGCCGAGATTCCGCATTTCGCCGCGGCGAAATTTACCGCGCGGCTCGACCCTACGAGACTGCACGACAAGGCGGCGATGCTGGAAAATCTCAAGAGCAAGCGCGCGCAGGTGATCGATGCGCGGAGTTCCGGGCGCTTTGCCGGCACCGCGCCCGAGCCGCGCGCCGGGCTGCGTCTCGGCCATATCCCGGGGAGTCTCTCGCTGCCGCTGGATCAGCTCAGCGACCCGAAGACCAAGACCGTGCTGCCGCCCGACGCTCTGGCGGCGAAGTTCCGTGCCGCCGGGCTCGACCCGGCCAAGCCGACGATCTCGAGTTGCGGCTCCGGCGTCACCGCCTGCGGCCTCGCCTTCGGTATGCATCTGCTCGGCTGGGCCGAGCCCGCCATCTATGACGGCTCGTGGTCGGAATGGGGCATGCCCGGCGACACGCCGGTCGAGACCGGCGCCAAAAAATCGTTACGGCGACGAAGGTAAGGCGTGGATGGCCGGGACAAGCCCGGCCATGACGGGTTTTTATATAGCCGCGTTCACGGCGCGCGGGGGATCGGAGGAGCGGCTGCGCTCTCCGCCGCCTCGGCCTCGCGCGTGGCGTGGTGGTCCTCGGCGATCAGCATGTAGACCGCCGGCACGACGAAGAGCGTGAACAGCGTGCCGATGGAAATGCCGCTGGCGATGACGAGGCCCATGTCGAAGCGCGACACCGCGCCCGCTCCCGAGGCGACGATGAGCGGCGTCACGCCGAGCACCATCGCCGCCGTGGTCATCAGGATCGGCCTAAGCCGGATGCCGCAGGCGGCCTCGATCGCCTCGCGCTTCGACTTGCCCTGACTCTGCATGTCGTTGGCGAATTCGACGATCAGGATGCCGTGCTTGCTGATGAGCCCCATCAGCGTGACCAATCCGACCTCGGTATAGATGTTGAGCGTGGCACCGCCGATGCCGAGGCTGATGAAGATGAGCGCGCCGGCGATCGACATCGGCACCGAGACCAGGATGATGAAGGGATCGCGGAAGCTCTCGAACAGCGCCGCCAGCGCCAGGAAGATGATGATGAGCGCGAAGGCGAAGGTGACGACAAAGCCCGAGGATTCCTGGACGTATTGCCGCATCTGGCCGCCGTAATCGACCGAATAGCCCTGCGGCAAGGTTCGCTTGGCCAGGCCGTCGAGATAGTTGATCGCATCGGCCTGCGCCACGCCGGGCGCCACCACGCCCTGGATGGTGGCGGCGTTGAGCTGCTGGAAGTGATTCAGCGATTCCGGAATGGTGTGGGTCTCGATGGTGGCGACGGTGGAGAGCGGCACCGCGGTGCCGTCGGCGGTTTTGATGTAGTAGTTCAAGATCTGATCGGTGTTGAGACGATCGATCTGCTGCACCTGCGGGATCACCTTATAGGAGCGGCCGGCGAGATCAAAATAATTGACGTAGCCGCCGCCCAGCATGCCGGACAGCGCCGCGCCGACATCGCTCATGCGCAATCCCAATTGCGCCGTCTTGTCGCGATCGATCGCCACCGTCGCCTGCGGCTGGTCGAATTTGAGATCGCTGTCGAGGAAGATGAACATGCCGCTCTTCAGCGCGTCCGACAGGAATTGCTGCGATACGTCGTTGAGTCGCGCGAAAGGCTCGGTGGTGCCGATGACGAATTGCACCGGCAGGCCGAAGGCGCCGGGCAGCGGCGGCGGCTGGAACGCCACCGCCTTGATACCGGCGACCGAATTGAGCTTCTGCTGCAGATCGGGCTGGATCTGGTTCGAGGTGCGGGAACGCTCGTCCCACGGCTTGAAGACGAGGCCGGCGAGCGACTGGCCGGGCGCGTCGATCTGGAAGACGTGGCCCATCTCGGGATAGGTTCTGAACAAGTCGAAGACCTGGCGCGAATAGAGCAGCTTCTGCGTCAGCGTCGCATCGGGCGCCGGCGTCGAGGAGACGATGACGACGCCCTGGTCTTCAATCGGTGCGAGCTCGCTCTTGGCGCCGGTATAGAGGAAATAGATGCTGCCCAGCACGATGGCGGCGAAGACCGCGGTTACGCTGAGGAAATTCAGGCTGGCGTGGAGAAACCGCTCGTAGCCGCCGCGCAGCCGGTCGAAATTGCGGTCGATGAAGCCGCCGAAGCGCTCCTGCCAACCGCCCTTGCCGTCGCGCGCGGGCGGGCGCAAGAACTTCGCGCACATCATCGGCGAGAGGGTGAGCGCCACGATGGCCGAGACGGTGACCGCGCCGACCAGGGTGAAGGCGAATTCGGTGAAGAGCGCGCCGGTCAGCCCGCCCTGAAAGCCGATCGGCACATAGACCGCGATCAGCACGACGGTCATGGCGATGATCGGGCCGCCCAATTCGCGCGCGGCGCGGATGGCGGCCGGCACCGGGGCCATGCCCTCTTCCAGATGCCGGTTGACGTTCTCGACGACGATGATGGCGTCGTCGACGACGAGGCCGATCGCCAGCACCAGCGCCAGCAGCGTCAGCAGATTGATCGAGAATCCGAGCGCCAGCATGACGGTGAAGGCGCCGATCAGCGACAGCGGGATGGCGATGGTCGGGATGGCGACCGAGCGCAGGCTGCCGAGAAAGGCAAAGACCACCAACGTCACGATGATGAGCGCCTCGATCAAGGTGCGCAGCACCTCGTGGATCGAGGAGTTGACGAATTCGGTCGAATCGTAAATCACCTCGCCGGTCAATCCCTGCGGCAGCTGCGACTGGATCTCGGGCAGTTGCGCGCGCACGCCCTTCACCACGTCGAGCAGATTGGCGGTCGGCGCCACCTGGATGCCGATATAGACCGCCTTTAGCCCGTCGAAGCCGACCTGGGTCTCGTAATCGTCGGCGCCGAGCGTGACATTGGCGACGTCGCCGAGCCGCACCACCGCGCCGTTCGACTGCTTCAGCACCAGATTGCGGAACTCGTCGAGCGTGTGCAGGCTGGTCGAGGCGTTGAGGCTGATCTGCACCATCTGGCCCTTGGTATTGCCGAGGCCGGCGATGTAGTCGTTCTGGTTCAAGGCGGCGGCGACGTCGGTCGCGGTCAGGCCGTAGGCGGCCATCTTCGCGGGATCGAGCCAGGCGCGCAGCGCGAAATTCTGCGCGCCCAAAATCTCGGCGGTCTGCACGCCTTCGACCGCCTGCAGCTTCGGTTGCACCACGCGGGTCAGGTAATCGGTGATCTGGTTCGCCGCCAGCACGTTGCTGCGGAAGCCGATATACATGGCGTCGAAAGTCTGGCCGATCTTGATCGACTGCACCGGCTGCTGCGCGCCAGGCGGCAATTGGTTCAAGACCGAGGTGACCTTGGCGTTGATCTCGGTCACCGCCTTGTCGGGATCGTAGTTGAGCCGCAAATTCGCGGTGATGGTGCTGATGCCGGTCTGGCTGGTCGAGGTCAGATAATCGATGCCGTTGGCCTGCGCGATCGCGTTCTCCAAGGGCGTCGTAATGAAGCCGGCGATGACGTCGGGATCGGCGCCGTAATAAGTCGTCGCGATGGTGACGACGGCGTTCTGGGTGCGCGGATATTGCAGGATCGGCAGCGTGCCGACCGAGCGCAGCCCCAAGACCAGGATCAAGAGGCTGATGACCATCGCCAGCACCGGCCGGCGGATGAAGATGTCGGTGAAGTTCATCGCGGCGCGCCTATTGATCCGCCGGGGTGGGATTGGCGTCGTTCGCCGGCTGCACCGAATTATTGACAATGAGCCGTGAGCCGTTGCGCAATTTCAACTGGCCGGCGCTGATCACGGTGTCGCCCGCCTTGACGCCGCTGGTGATGGCGACCTGGTCGCCGCGGGTCTGGCCGGTGGTGACGAAGCTTTGATGGGCGGTGAGCTGCTCCTTGCCGCTCGCATCCTTGTCCTGAACGACGAGGAAGACCGTGCTGCCATAGGGATTATAGGTGACCGCGGTCTGCGGCAGCGTGACATAGGGCTGCGTCGCGCCGACCGCGATGGCGATCGTGGCGTACATGCCCGGCACCAGCTTGTGATCGGGATTGGCGAGCTGGGCGCGGATCGCGACGTTGCGGCTGTTGGCGTCGACCTTCGGATTGATCGCGGCGATCTTGCCGGTGAAGGCGACACCCGGATAGGTGTCGACCGAAGCGGTGACATCCTGGCCGATGGCGATGCGGTCGAGCGCCTGCTGCGGCAGGTAGAAATCGACGAAGACCGGATCGACCGCCTGCAAGGTGACGATGACGGTGCCGGCGTTGAGATACTGGCCGAGATCGACCTGGCGAATGCCGATATGGCCGGCGAAGGGCGCGGTCAGGATCTTCTTCGCCACTACGGCGGCCTGCTCGGCAACCTGGGCCTGCGCGTTCTTAAGGTTCGCCGCGTCGGTGTCGAATTGCGACTGGGCAATGGCGTTGATCTTAACCTGCTTCCGGTCGCGATCGTAGGTGATCTGCGACAGCGCTTCGCTCGCCTGGAGCGATTGCAAATGGGCGACATCGTCGTCGTCGCGCAGCTGCATCAGCACCTGCCCCGCCGTCACGTCGTCGCCGGAATTAAAATTAAGGCTGGCGACGATGCCGGAGACCTCGAGCGAGAGATCGGCGCCGTTGACCGCGCGCAAGGAGCCAACCGCCGCGAGCTGCTGCTGCCAATCCGAGGTGGCGGCGGCGACGGTGGAGACGGTCTGCGGCGGGTTAGACAGCGTCGCCATGAAGCGGTTGATCATGACGGTGCGGAACGCCTCGAAGCCGAAGATCAGGAACAGCACCAGCCCCACCACCAGCAGCATCAGGGTCATGCGCCGCGCGGTCGGGTTGAGCGCGGAATAGCGCCGGCGCACCGGCTGCCAGCTGCGCGAAAGCCTCTCTCTTATTGTCATTGCGGTTTGTCCTGGCTCGGGGCGGTTTGATTGGTTGCGACGTCGGTTCGATTCCACCAGCCGCCGCCGAGCGCCTGGAACAGCGCGGCGGTGTCGGCGTAGCGGTTGCCTTGCGCCTGCGCCAGCGCGATGCGCGCCTGCTGGTCGACGCGCTGGCTGTCGAGCAGCGTGAGATAGCTGACGGCGCCGAGGCGAAACTGGTCGCGAGCGAGCGCATAGCTCTCGGCGGCGGCGCGCGCGGCATCGGCGCTCGCCTGCAACGCCGCGGCATCGGCCTGCAACGCGCGCAAGGCATCGGCGACGTTCTGGAAGGCGGTCAGCACGGTCGAGCGGTATTGCGCCGTAGCCTCGTCATAGGCGGCTTCCGCCGCGCGCTTTTGATGCAGCAGCGTGCCGCCATGGAAGATGGGCGCGGTGACGCCTTCGGCGAGCGCCCAGATGCCAGTGCCACCGGCGAAAAGACCGCCGACCATGGCGGCAGTCGAGCCGATATCACCGGTGATGTTGAATTGCGGCAGCATGTTCGCGGTGGCAACGCCGACATTGGCGCTCGCCTCATGCAGCTGCGCCGCGGCGGCCTGGACGTCGGGGCGCTGCTCGACCAGGCGCGAGGGCAGGCTGACCGGCAGATCGACCGGCAAAGTGAGCGAGGCGAGATCAAATTTCTGCGCCGTCTCCTGGCTCGGGAAGCGCCCGGCCAGTGCGGCGATACGGTTGCACTGCTGCGCCAGCTGCTTTTGCAGCGGCGGCAGCGTGGCGCGCAGCTGCGCCAAGGTTGCCGCCTCCTCCAGCACCGCCGATTTGGCGACGCCGCCCAATTGAAACTGCTGGTTCAGCACGTCGAGCTGCTTTTGCTCGGCGCCGATGATGTCCTCGGTGGCGGCGATCTGCGCCCTGAGGCTTGCCTCGGTGACCGCCGCGGCGACGACGTTGGAGGTCAGCGTGAGATAGGCCGCCTCGAGCTGGAAGCGCTCATACTCCGCCTGGGCAACGGCGGATTCGAGCTGGCGACGCTCGCCGCCGAAGACGTCGACGGTATAGGCGACGTTGAGTTGCGCGGTGTTGACGCTGAAGATGCCCTGGTCATTCGGCAGACCGAAGGCGAGGCCGTTGGCCTTCTCGCGCTCGTGCTGGAAGCTCGCATCGACCTGCGGGAGGAACACGCCAGTCTGCGCCTTGGCGAGCTCGCGCGCCTGGCGCAGCGCAGCTTGCGCCGCGGCGAGATCGGGATTGGATTTGAGCGCCTCGGCGACAAGTGTGTTGAGCGGCTCGGATTGGAACAGCGTCCACCATTCGCCGGGAATGTCCTGGCCAACCGCGAAATGCTGCACGGCGCCACCGGTGACGTCGCCGGCGGTGGCGGTGTCGGGCGCCAAGGGCTCCGGCGTAAAGCCGGTAACCGCGGGCGCGGCGGGCGGCTTGAAATCGGGACCGACGGCGCAGCCAGCCAGCAGCAGCGCCAGCGCCGTCGCGGCGAGGGCCCGGCGGCTCATCGTCCCCGCCCCGCCGGCGCGGTGAAAATCGCGCGGGTATGCTCGCGCACGATCTTGCGCACCGCGCGCATCTGCGCCGGGTCGGTGGTGTCCCAGCCCATGGTCTGCTTCGCCGGCTCGTTGCAGAAGATGGTTGATTGGCCGAGCAGCGCCACCATACGCAGCCGGGTCTCGCGGTCGCGCGGGCTGCGGCCGATCAGCCGGCCGACCACCGCGGCGCAAGGCGCCCCAACGCAGCCCTGCATGCTTTTGTAGAGCGGCCGCAGCGCGGCGGAGCGCTCGACCTCGGCGCGGGCGATGAAGAGCTTGCGGCTTTCGGCGCGCTCGGCGCCGTCGCCCTCGCTATCGGCAAAGACCAGCGCGACGAAGGCATCCATCAGCGCCAGCAGCAGCTCGAGCGTCACCGCGCGCGACGGATTGCGCGCCAGTGTCGGGCGCACCCGCGCGGTCACCGGCGCCATCTGGCGCTCGATGTAATCGGCGATATGCGCGATGGCGGCGCGATAGAGCCCCGCCTTGCCGCCGAAATGATATTGGATGGCGGGAAGATTGACGCGCGCGCGACGCGCCAGCAGACGCGTCGAGGTGCCGTCATAGCCGAGCTCGGCGAACATCGCGATCGCGGTCTCGACCATGCGGCGGCGGGTCTCGTCGCCGCGCGGCTGGCTGCGCTGTCCAAGGGCGGCGCGCGGGGTGGGCTTCAGCACCGATGGGGGCTCCGTTGGGATACCCAGACGAATTATATCGTTCGATAGATACTGTCAAGTTCGACCAGCCCTGTGCCGGGCGCGGGGCGTCCGCGGGGCGCCGCGCAGTTTTTAGGCAAATCCGGCCGAGCGTTGCCGCTGCCGCCGGCACGCGGCGTTGCCGATTTGTTACGCGGCACTATTGAATTGTCGGACGGTTGCAGGCCGGGCAAGATGCCGCACCACCACGACAAACGGCCTAAACCCGCCATGCGCAGCAAATCGAAGAAGCCGGACACCCTCCTCGCCCATGCCGGGCGCGATCCGGCGAAGAATTTCGGCGTCGTCAACCCGCCGGTCTACCACGCCTCGACCATCATCCATGAGAGCGTGGCGGCGCTCGAGGCCGCCCACAAGAACCGCTACAATCAGGTGACCTATGGCCGGCACGGCACGCCGACCACCTTCGCGGTCGAAGAGGCGGTCGCGGCGATCGAGGGCGGCGATCGCGGTATCGCCTTCTGCTCGGGTGCGGCGGCCTGTTACGCGGCGATCCTGGCTTACGTCAAGGCGGGCGACCATATCCTGGTGACGGATTCGGTCTATGGCCCGGTGCGCGCGTTCTGCAACGATTTTCTCGCGCGTTTCGGCGTCGAGACCAGTTTCTACGATCCGACCCTTGGTGCGGGCATAGCGGCGCTCATCCGCGCCAACACCAAGCTCCTTTACATGGAGAGCCCGGGCTCGCTCACCTTCGAGGTGCAGGACGTGCCGGCGCTGGTCAAGGCAGCCAAGGCCGCCGGGATCAAGACCGCCTGCGACAATACCTGGGCGGCGCCGCTCTATTTCAAGCCGCTGGCGCTGGGCGTCGATGTCGAGATCATCGCCGGGACCAAATACATCGTCGGCCATTCCGACGCGATGATGGGATTCTGCGTCACATCCGAGGCGAATTTCCTTGCCGTGCGCGAATCGGCGACGCTGATGGGCAACCACGCGGCGCCCGATGATTGCTACCTCGCCTTGCGCGGCCTGCGCACCGCCGGCGTGCGGCTGCGCCAGCACGAGCAGGCCGGATTGCATCTCGCGCATTGGCTCGAAAAGCGCAAGGAGGTCGCGCGCGTGCTGCACCCGGCGCTGCCGACCGATCCGGGCCACGAATTGTGGAAGCGCGATTTCACCGGCGCCTGCGGCCTCTTCGGCGTCGTGCTCGCCGCCGGCACGGCAAAAAAGGGCGTCGACGCCATGCTCGACGGCATGGAGCTATTCGGCATGGGATTCTCCTGGGGCGGCTTCGAGAGCCTGATGGTGCCGGTTTTCCCCGATCATCTGCGCAGCGCGGTCAAATGGGGTGCGGGGCCGACGCTGCGCATCCATGCCGGGCTCGAGGATCTCGACGATCTGACCGCCGATCTCGAGCGCGGCTTCGCGCGGCTTGCCGCGGCGCGCTAGGCGATGCTGAGCCCGCTCGAAAGCGCGGCGCTGCTGCTGAGCCTCCAGGTCGGGCTGGTCAGCGTCGCGTTCAGCCTGCCGGTCGGCATCGCCATCGCCTTCCTGCTGGCGCGTTGCGATTTCCCCGGCAAGAGCCTGCTCAACGGCATCGTCCATCTGCCGCTGGTGCTGCCGCCGGTGGTGGTCGGGTTCACGCTGCTGATCCTGTTCGGGCGCAACGGCCCGGCCGGAGCCTGGCTCTACCAGGTTCTCGGCATCAGCTTCGCCCTCAACTGGAAGGGTGCCGCGCTGGCGGCGGCGGTGATGGCGTTTCCGCTGATGGTGCGGGCGATGCGTCTCTCGCTCGAAAATGTCGATCGGCGGCTCGAAGCCGCGGCGCGAACGCTGGGAGCGAACCGCTGGCGCAGCTTCTGGACCATAACGCTGCCGCTGATGGCGCCCGGCATATTGACTGGCGCGATCTTGGCATTCGCGCGCAGCTTCGGCGAGTTCGGCGCCACCATCACCTTCGTCTCCAACATCCCGGGCGAAACCCAGACCCTACCGCTGGCGCTCTACACCTTCACCCAGGTGCCGGGCGGCGACGCGGCGGCATGGCGGCTGACGCTGATCTCGGTCGTCGTGGCGATGGCGGCGCTGCTGGTGTCGGAGCTGCTGGCGCGCGGTATCGACCGGCGCATCAGGGGCATGTCGTGATATCGGTCGATATCGAGCAGCGCCTTGGCGATTTCACCCTCGCGGCGAAATTCGTGGCGCCGGCCACCGGCGTCACCGCGCTGTTCGGCCGCTCGGGTGCCGGCAAGACCTCGATCGTCAACGCGCTCGCCGGATTGACGCGGCCGCTGCGCGGGCGGATATCCGTCGACGACGAGGTGCTGTTCGATTCCGAGCGCGGCATCGACCGCCCGCCGAACCAGCGGCGGCTCGGCTATATCTTTCAGGAGCATCGCCTCTTCCCGCATTACTCGGTGAAGGGCAATCTGCGCTATGGCGGTAGCGGCGGGCCGGCGCTTGGCTTCGACGAGGTGGTGGATCTTCTCGGGCTCGAAGCGCTGCTGGCGCGGCGGGTCGGCGATCTCTCCGGCGGCGAGAAGCAGCGCGTCAGCATCGGCCGCGCGCTGCTGGCCAATCCGCGCCTGCTGCTGATGGACGAGCCGCTCGCCTCGCTCGACGCCGCGCGCAAGGCGGAGATTCTGCCCTTCATCGCCCGGCTGCGCGACGCGCTCAAAATTCCCATCATCTATGTCAGCCACGCGATGGAAGAGGTGGTGCAGCTCGCCGATACGCTGGTGCTGATCTCGGACGGCAAGGTCGCGGCGGCCGGATCGGTCGAGGAGCTGACCAGCCGGATCGATTTGCGTCCGCTCACCGGGCGCTACGAGGCGGGATCGGTCATCCGCACCGTGCTGCGCGGCCAGGATAAGAGCTTCGGACTGAGCGAATTGGCCTTCCCCGGCGGGCGGCTGCGGGTGTCGCATCTTGATCTGCCGCTCGGCACGGTGCTGCGTCTGCGCATCCACGCCCGCGACGTGGTGCTGGCGCTGGCCCCGCCGACAGGCCTCTCCATCCGCAATTCCTTTGCCGGCATTGTGGCCGAGATTTCGCCCGAGGACGGGCCGCTGGTGGACCTTCGCCTCGATATCGGCACGCCGGCAGAACCGGTCATGCTGTGGGCGCGGATTACCCGGCGGGCGCTGGCCGATTTGAAGCTCAGCCTGGGCAGCCCGGTCCATGCCCTGGTTAAGACAGTCAGCCTCGAGCGGCCCAGCCCGGTGCGCGGCGGCACGCTGGAGCTCTGAACCAATCGTTAAAATGCCAGACAAATCAGGCGAAAAATCGCTGATTGCCGCGCCATTGCTAAGAAACCGGTAACGCTCTGCTGCGATGATCGCCCGTGTTGCAAAAACGCTTATCGCGCGCGGACCCCGCATGACCTCTCCGGTTTTCCAAAAAGACTGGCCGAAGGCTGAGCAGTTCTGGCGCAAGCACGTCGAATTCGAGCAAAGCCAGCAAGCGCACGAGGACCGGCGCGAGTTCGAGCGCCGCGACGTGCAATGGCCGGCGCGGCTTGTGCTGCCGGAAGGCGCGCTCTCCTGCCTGGTCTATGATTTGTCGCTCGGCGGCGCCCGCGTCAAGCTGGTGGCGCAGCTGCAAAAGCATCAGCGAGTGCGGCTCGATCTCGACAAATTTCCGCCGCTCAACGCCGACGTGGTGTGGCTCGGCATCGGCATGGTCGGCGTCCGCTTCACCGACGATTCCGCCTATATCGCCCGCACGCTCGGGAGCATTATCGATCGTTAGGCCGCGCTCCGCGCGGCGGGGCGCTAGCCGCGCGGCGTTTCGATTCTAGGGCCGGCGCTGCTATGCTTGGCGCATGGCGAAGCTCACCATCCGCATCGACCTCACCCCCACCCACGCCATCGGCCCGGGCAAGATCCAGCTGCTCGAATTGATCGAGCGTACCGGATCGATTTCCGCCGCCGGGCGCGCGATGACAATGTCCTATCGCCGCGCCTGGCTGTTGATCGAGGAATTGAACCGCGCCTTCACCGGGCGGGTGGTGATGGCGTCCCCCGGCGGTAGAGCGGGCGGCGGCGCTAAGTTGACACCGACCGGCCGCAAGCTGGTGCGGCATTACCGGGCGATGGAAAAGACCACCCAGCGCGTGCTGGCGCGGCATTTGGCCGCGCTCGACCGCGCCTCGACGCCGCGCAAGAAATCCACCCGGAGCTAGGGCGAGCGATTCTGAGCGCTATATCCATCTGGATATAGCAAAGCTATAATCGCCGCCTCATCGATCGGGAGAGCGGCATGGCATTGATTTGGACTCGGCGCGAGCTGCTGGCGGCATTGATCGCGCTGGCATTATTGGCGCCTCAGGCACGGGCGCAAAATAGCGGTGTCGTGGTTTATGCCGCCGCCAGCCTCAAAGACGCGCTCGACGATGTGAACGCACAGTATCAGCAGGGCGGCGGCAAGGCCGCCGTCATCTCCTATGCCGCGAGCTCGGCGCTGGCGAAGCAGATCGGGGCGGGCGCCCCGGCCGACATCTTCATCTCGGCCGATCTCGACTGGATGGATTATCTCGACCAGCGGCATCTGATCGCGGCATCGAGCCGCAAGAACATCCTCGGCAACACACTGGTGCTGGTGGCGCCCAAGGACAGCACCGCGCATGTCACCATCGCGCCGGGATTTCCCCTGGCCTCGCTGCTGAAGGGCGGCAGGCTGGCGGTGGCCGATCCCGCCGCGGTGCCGGCCGGCAAATACGCCAAGGCGGCGCTGGAGAAATTGGGCGTGTGGGACAGCGTGGCAAATTCGCTCGCCCCTACCGAAAACGTGCGCGCGGCGCTGCTGCTGGTGTCGCGCGGCGAGACGCCGTATGGGATCGTCTACCGGACCGACGCCGCAGCCGAGCCCAGGGTCAAGATCGTCGGCACCTTCCCCGCCGACAGCCATCCGCCGATCATCTATCCGGCGGTGCTGATAGCCACGTCGAAGAATCCCGAGGCGGCGAAATATCTCGCCTTTATCGAAAGCACCAAGGCCAAGCTCGCTTTCGAGAAGCAGGGCTTTACCGTTCTGCCGTAACCCCCGGCGGGATCGGGCGGTCGCCGTAAAGCTGACGCGCGCGGGATTCGAAGGCGGACACCATGCGGCGCACCGCCTCGTTGAACAGCGTCTCGATGACGCCCTGCAACAGGCGCGAGCGGAAGGCGAAATCGACATGGAAGTCGATGACGCAGCCGCCCGGCTTGGCGATGAATTCCCAATGGTTCTTGAGATATTTGAACGGCCCGTCGGCGTATTCGACGTCGATGCGGCGCGGCCGGTCGAGAATGACGCGCGAGGTAAAGCGCTCGCGCACCAGCCGCCAGCCGATCAGCAGATCGGCGACGACCAGCGTGTCGGTCTTTTCGCGGATGCGGGCGCCGACGCACCAGGGCAGGAATTCTGGATAGCGACCGACATCGGCGACCAGGTCGAAAACTTCCTCGCAGCTATAGGGGAGAAAGCGCTGCTCGGCATGGGTCGGCATGCCTAGCCTGGAGCGCGGGCAAGGCTCGCCTCGCGCGCCCGACGCAGCTTCTCAAAATCCTCGCCGGCGAAATAGGAGGAGCGCGTCAGCGCCGAGGCCGAGACCATGTGAAAGCCCTTGGCCTGGGCCTGGGCGCGATAGGCTTCGAACTCGTCAGGCGTGACGTAACGCGCGATGGCATGGTGCTTCGGCGTCGGCTGGAGATATTGGCCGATGGTGAGAAAATCGACCTGCGCGCTACGCAGATCGTCCATCACCTGGAGGATCTCCGCCTTCTCTTCCCCCAAGCCAACCATGAGTCCCGATTTGGTGAACATCGACGGATCGAACTGCTTCACCGTGTCCAACAGCTTCAACGAGGCGAAATAGCGTGCCCCAGGCCGCACGCTACCATAGAGCCGCGGCACGGTTTCGAGATTGTGGTTGAAGACGTCGGGCTTCGCCGCAACGACAGCCTCGATGGCGCCGGGCTTGCGCAGGAAATCGGGGGTCAGCACCTCGATGGTGGTTTGGGGCGAAGCCGCGCGGATGGCAGCGATGGTGCGGACGAAATGGCTCGCGCCGCCATCAGATAGATCGTCGCGATCGACCGAGGTGACGACGATGTGGTTGAGGCCGAGCTTGCCGACCGCCTCGGCGACGCGCTCGGGCTCGTGCGGATCGAGCCGGTCGGGCAATCCGGTAGCGACGTTACAGAAGGCGCAGGCGCGGGTGCAGACCGAACCCAGGATCATCACCGTCGCGTGCTTCTGCGCCCAGCATTCGCCGATATTGGGACAAGCGGCTTCCTCGCAGACCGTATTGAGCTTGAGTTCGCGCATCAGATCGCGCGTCTCATGATAGGCCTTCGAGGTCGGCGCCTTGACGCGCAGCCAGGCGGGCTTCGGCGGCGACAACTGGTCGGGCCTATGTGCCTTTTCGGGATGGCGGAGCGGGATCACGGTCATGGCGAGGCGATCATTGCTCCCTAGATGTGGAGGGCGCGGCCGTAGGCTGCAAGCACCGCCTCGTGCATGGTCTCGCTGATGGTGGGGTGCGGGAAGATGGTCTCGATCAGCTCCTGCTCGGTGCTCTCCAGCGTCTTGGCGATGGCATAACCCTGGATCAGCTCGGTCACCTCGGCGCCGATCATATGGGCGCCGAGCAGCTCGCCGGTCTTGGCGTCGAACACGGTCTTGACCATGCCCTCGGGCTCGCCCATCGCGATCGCCTTGCCGTTGCCGATGAAGGGAAAGCGCCCGATTTTGACCTCGCGGCCGGCGGCCTTGGCGGCCTTCTCGGTCAGGCCGATGCTGGCCACCTGCGGCGTACAATAAGTGCAGCCCGGCACGTTCAAGACATTGAGCGGATGCGCGGTCTTCAGGCCGGCGATGTGCTCGATACAGATGACGCCCTCATGCATCGCCTTATGCGCGAGCCAGGGCGGCCCGATGACGTCGCCGATGGCGTAGACGTCCGGCTCTCCGGTCGCCATCCATTGATCGACGACAATATGGGTTTTCTCGACCTTCACCTTGGTGCCGTCGAGGCCGAGATTCTCGACATTGCCGACAATGCCGATGGCGAGGATAGCGCGATCGGCCTTGATTTCGCTCGTCTTGCCGCCGGCTTCGACGGTGGCGGTGACGCTGTCGGAATCCTTCTTCAAGGACTTCACCGTGGCGCCGGTCATGATCGTCATGCCCTGCTTCTCGAAGCTCTTGCGCGCGAAGGCGGAAATCTCCTCGTCCTCGACCGGCAGGATGCGGTCGAGCACCTCGACCACCGTCACATCGGCGCCAAGATTGCGATAGAAGCTGGCGAATTCGATGCCTATTGCTCCAGACCCAATGACCAGCAGCGATTTCGGCATGCTGGGCGGCACCATCGCCTCTTTATAGGTCCAGACCAGCTTGCCGTCGGGCTCGAGCCCGGGCAGCGCGCGGGCGCGGGCGCCGCTGGCGATGATGATGTGCTTCGCGGTGAGCTCGGCAGTGGTCTTGCCGCTCACCTTCACCTTGCCCTTGCCGGCCAGCACGCCGGAGCCCTCGAAGACGGTGACCTTGTTCTTCTTCATCAGGAAGGCGACGCCGCCCGAGAGCTGGCCCGCGACTTTCCGCGAACGCTCGACGATCTTTTTGAGATCGAAGCTCCATTCCTTGGCGGCGAAGCCGTACTCACCGAGATGCCCGAGCAGATGCGCGATTTCCGACGAGCGCAGCAGCGCCTTGGTCGGGATGCAGCCCCAGTTGAGGCAGATGCCGCCGAGCAAATCGCGCTCGATCATCGCGGTCTTCATGCCCAGCTGCGCGGCGCGAATGGCGGCGACATAGCCGCCCGGCCCGCTGCCGATGATGATCACGTCGAAGGAAGTCTCGGCCATAAAGCCCCTGCTCTCTTTCGTTGCTAGACCAGCAGCGCTGCCGGCGCCTCGATCAATTTCTTGAAGGCCTGCAGCCATTGCGCGCCGGTGGCGCCGTCGACGACGCGGTGGTCGCAGGCGAGCGTGCAACTCATCACCGTGGCGATGGCGAGCTGGCCCTTTTTGACCACCGGGCGCTCCTCGCCGATGCCGACCGCGAGGATGCAACCCTGCGGCGGGTTGATCACCGCCTCGAAATGCTTGATGCCGTACATGCCAAGATTGGAGATCGAGAAGGTGCCGCCCTGGAACTCGGCGAGCTTCAGCTTGCCGGCGCGGGCGCGGGTGCCGAGGTCGCGCATCTCGGCCGAGATCTGCGGCAGCCGCTTGGTATCCGCTGCCTTGACGATCGGGGTGATCAGCCCATCCTCGAGCGCCACCGCGACGGCGATGTCGATGCTATTCCAGCGCAGCAGCGCGTTATCGCTGTAGGACGAGTTAGCGGCGGGGAATTTTTTGAGGGCCAGGGCGCAGGCGCGGATGACGAAATCATTGACCGAGAGCTTGATGCCGAGCGTCTCGTTCAGATCGGCGCGTGCCTTGAGCAGCGCGTCGATGTCGCAATCGACGGTGAGATAGAAATGCGGCACCTGCTGCTTCGATTCCACCATGCGCTTGGCGATGATGCGGCGCATCGGCGTCAGCGGGATTTCGGTGAAGCCGATGTTGCCGGCCAGCGCGACGATCTGCGCCTTGGGGAAGTTGCCCGGCGCCAGCCCGCCGCCGCCTCGCGCTTGGGCACCGCCGCCCGCCATCGCCTTTTCGACATCGGCTCGGACGATGCGACCATGCGGTCCTGAGCCGCGCAGCACCGCGATTTCGAGATTGCCCTTTTGCGCCAGGCGCCGCGCCAGCGGGCTGATGAACACGCGTTCGCCGGGCGCGGCGTGACCGTTGGATTGAGGAACCGGTTTCGCCGGCGCGGGCGCTTGCGCGGCAGCGGGTTTCGGCGGAGCGGGAGGCGGCGCAGCCGCGGCTTTGGCCTGCGCGGGTTGCGGTGGCGCCGGCGCCGGCTTGGCTGCTGGAGCAGCGGCCGCTTTCGCGGGACCGGCGGATTGCTTCTCGCCCTCCTCCAGGATCTCGGCGATCGGCGCGTTGACAGCGACATGCTCGGCGCCCTCGGGAACCATGATGCGGCCGAGCGTGCCCTCGTCGACCGCCTCGAATTCCATCACCGCCTTATCGGTCTCGATCTCGGCCAGCACGTCGCCGGCCTTCACCGCGTCGCCCTCTTTCTTGTGCCATTTGGCGAGCTTGCCCTCGGTCATGGTGGGCGAGAGGGCGGGCATCAGCACCGGGATCGGCATAGCTTTCGCGCTCCTACCGGTAGAGCGCGGCTTTGGCCGCGGAGACGACATCCTCGGCCTGCGGCAGCGTCATGTGCTCGAGATTGGCGGCGTAAGGCATCGGCACGTCCTTGGAGCAGACCCGCTGCACCGGCGCGTCGAGATAATCGAAGGCCTTTTCCATCATGGTCGCGGCCAGCTCGGCGCCGATGCCGGCGAAGGGCCAGCCCTCCTCGACCGAGACCAGGCGGTTGGTCTTTTCGACCGAGGCGACGATGGTCTCGACGTCCAGGGGCCGGATGGTGCGCAGATCGATCACCTCGGCGGAGATGCCTTCAGCCGCGAGCTGCTCGGCCGCGGCCAATGCAACCTGCACCAGGCGCGAATAGGCGACGATGGTGACGTGATCGCCCGGCCGCGCGATGCGCGCCTTGCCGATCGGCACGATGTAATCGGCGTGCTCCGGCACCGGAAAGCTGGCGCCGTAGAGCAGCTCGTTCTCGAGCATAATGACCGGGTTCGGGTCGCGGATCGCCGATTTGAGCAGGCCCTTATGGTCAGCGGCGGTATAGGGCGCGATGACCTTAAGGCCGGGCACATGCGCATACCAGCTGGCGTAATCCTGGCTGTGCTGCGCCGCGACGCGGGATGCCGCACCGTTGGGGCCGCGAAAGACGATGGGGCAGATCATCTGGCCGCCCGACATGTAGCGCGTCTTGGCGGCGGAGTTGACGATCTGGTCCATCGCCTGCATGGCGAAATTCCAGGTCATGAATTCGACGATGGGACGCAAGCCCGCCATCGCGGCGCCGACGCCCAATCCTGTAAAGCCATGCTCGGAGATCGGCGTGTCGATGACGCGCCGCGCGCCGAATTCCTCGAGCAGGCCCTGCGAGACCTTGTAGGCGCCCTGATATTCCGCGACTTCCTCGCCGATGAGGAACACGTCGCCGTCGCGGCGCATCTCCTCGGCCATGGCGTCGCGCAGCGCCTCGCGCACCGTCATGGTGACGTAGGCGCCGGTCCATTCGATCTCCTCGGGCCGCGCTTGCGCCGAAGGGGGCGGCGGGGATTCTTGAGGGTTTGCCGCGCTTCGCGCGGCTGGCACGACTTTTTCTTCCGGGGCGGGATCGGGCTGCTTCGAACTATTGGTATTAGCCGGCTCCGCCGGTGGGGGTGTCGGCTTGGTTTCCGCTTTGGCCTGCGCACCATTGGTGGCGGCTTTCGGAGCAGGAGTAGCAGCCTCGCCCTCGCCCGCAATACGCGCGATCGGCGCGTTGACCGCGATATGCTCGGCGCCTTCCGGAACCAGAATCTCGGCGAGCGAGCCTTCGTCGACCGCCTCGAATTCCATCACCGCCTTGTCGGTCTCGATCTCGGCCAGCACGTCGCCGGCCTTGATCGGATCGCCGACCTTCTTGTGCCATTTGGCGAGCTTGCCCTCGGTCATGGTCGGCGAGAGGGCGGGCATCAAGACGTCGATGGTCATGGCGCGGGTGCCCCTGCGCTCTTCGGCGCCTCATTCGCCTCGCCATAGACATCGGTCCACAGCTCCGACGGATCGGGCTCGGGGCTTTGCTGAGCGAATTCGGCGGCGGCGGTGACGATGTCTTTCACTTCCTTGTCGATCTCTTTCAGCGCCGCTTCGTCGGCGATGCCGTTATCCATGATGCGCTTTTTCGCCTGGTCGATCGGGTCGTGCTCCTGGCGCATGCGGCTGACTTCGTCCTTGCTGCGGTATTTCGCCGGGTCGGACATCGAATGGCCGCGATAGCGATAGGTCTGCATTTCCAGGATATAGGGACCTTTTCCGGCGCGGACGCTCTCGACCGCGGCAGCCACCGCAGCATAAGTGGCGATGACGTTCATGCCGTCGACCTGGTGCCCCGGGATCCCGAAGGGTACGCCGCGGCCGTAAAGATTGGGCGAGGCCGAGCTGCGCGAGATCGAGGTGCCCATGCCGTAGCGGTTGTTCTCGATGATGTAGATGACCGGCAGCTTCCACAGCGCCGCCATGTTGAAGCTTTCGTAGACCTGGCCCTGGTTCATCGCGCCGTCGCCGAGGAAGGTGAGGCAGACGCGTCCGTTGTCGCGATATTTATGCGCGAAGGCGAGGCCGGTGCCGAGCGGCACTTGCGCGCCGACGATGCCGTGGCCGCCGAAGAAATTTTTCTCGCGCGAGAACATGTGCATCGAGCCGCCCTTGCCCTTGGAATAGCCGGTGCGGCGGCCGGTCAGCTCGGCCATGACGCCTTTCGCGTCCATCTTGCAGGCGAGCATGTGGCCGTGGTCGCGATAAGCCGTAATGACGCTGTCGCCTTCCTCGATCGCCGCCATGGCGCCGACCACCACCGCCTCCTCGCCGATGTAGAGGTGGCAGAAGCCGCCGACCAGGCCCATGCCGTACATCTGCCCGGCCTTTTCCTCGAAGCGGCGGATCAGCAGCATGGTGTGGTAGAAATCGAGCATCTGCTCGGCAGGGATTTCGGGCTCCGGCGTCGCCTCGCCCTCACCCCTTGAGGCCTTGATCGGCTTGCGTTTGGCGGTAACGGCCATGATTGCTCCCACATCCCCCGGGGCCGGAAACGGCGCCTCGGCGGCGCTCTTGCGGCCGCCAGCTAACGCCGGAGAGCCTGAGTTTGCAAGAAATCTCTTTGCAAATTATTGTTTTTCAACGAGAAAAGAACAATAACCGAATTTCAGTTAAGCGGCCTGATAAGGCAGCGATGAGGACGCAGTTGCGCCACTGTATGGCGCGAAAGCGGGCAAATTCGATGGGGATAACGAAGCAGGAGGAGACCCGACACGATGCCTAGCGCTTGGCGGCCGTCATCACGATAATTTCGCGCGAATCGGCGGCGTTGAGCACCGTGCGCACCCGCTCGTCGAGCATGTCGCGGTCGAGGTGATCGTTGCGCAGCAGGGCGACCCGGTTGGCCAGCGGCAGGCGCTCCGCCTCGCTGGCGTCGAGCGTGGCTTGCGCGGTCTTGACCTGCTGCATCAGCCCGAGCATGGCGATCAGGCCGCGATCGCCCTGCACCAGGTGGTAGGCGAAATAGGCAACCAGGCTGATCCCCAGGATGGGACCGACGATCTGTCGGGCGCGGCGGCGCAGCTCGGTAAGCAGGACCATGACTCGAAAGAATCACGGGCGAGTCGCCGGGTCAATCGAAAAACGATTCGCGGTGCGAAAAAAGCCGAGTCGTTAACCTTTTAAGATTGGCTTCGCACGGCTGTGTTACGCGGGCACCAGATTGGCTCGCACGACGCCCGCGCATTGGGCCTCCGTCCGTGCAACAATAGATCCATGCGGCACCTCCTGCCATTCCTGCTGAGCGGTCTCGTCCTGGCAACCACCGTGCCGGCACACGCCGCTGGCATGAGCCTCTGCAACCAGACCGGCGCGCGGCTGTCGGGGCTCGTCATCGAGGGCGGCGGCAAGGTGACCAACGGCGTGCTGGCCAACGACCAATGCACCGATTTGAGCGGTGCCGGACCCGCACCCATGACGATCAACGCGATGTGGGGCGCGGACAATCACGCCCTGCTCTGCCGCTATACCGTCGCGATCGATAACGCGACACGCATCGTCATCGACGACAAGACGCCGGTCAGCTGCATTAAATAAGAGAAGATTAGGATCGCGGGAACGCGGCGCGGCCGGGATAGCGTGCGGCGGAGCCGAGCTCGTCCTGGATGCGCAGGAGCTGATTGTATTTCGCGAGGCGGTCGGAGCGCGACAGCGAGCCGGTCTTGATCTGGCCGCAACCGGTACCGACGGCGAGATCGGCGATGGTGGCATCCTCGGTCTCGCCCGAGCGGTGCGACATGACCGAGGCATAGCCGGCGGTGCGCGCGGCGGCCACGGTCTGCAGCGTCTCGCTCAGCGTGCCGATCTGGTTGACCTTGATCAGGATGGCATTGGCAACGTGGTTTGCGATGCCCTCGGCGAGCAGAACCGGGTTGGTGCAGAAATTGTCGTCACCGACCAATTGGATCTTGCCGCCGAGCGATTTGGTGAGCGCCTGCCAGCCGGCCAAGTCTCCCTCCGCCATGCCGTCCTCGAGCGAGAGGATGGGATAGCGCGCAACCAGTACCTCGTAGAATTTCAGCATGGCGGCGGCGTCGAGGCTCTTGCCCTCCATCGCGTATTTTCCGGATTTATGGAATTCGCTCGCGGCGGCGTCGAGCGCCAGCGCCACGTGCGTTCCGGGCTTAAATCCCGCTTGCTCGATGGCGCGCATGATGAATCCGAGCGCCTCGTCGGCGGAGGCGAGATTGGGCGCGAAGCCGCCCTCGTCACCGACATTGGTGTTATGGCCATTGGCCTTCAACGCCGCCTTCAGCGCATGGAATACCTCGGCGCCCCAGCGCAGCGCCTCGGCGAAGCTCGGCGCACCGACCGGCACGATCATGAATTCCTGGATGTCGATCTTGTTGTCGGCATGCACGCCGCCATTAACGATGTTCATCATCGGCACCGGCAACGTCGCGGCGTCGACGCCGCCAATATAGCGGTAGAGCGGAAGGCCGAGATCGGCCGCCGCGGCCTTGGCCGCCGCCAAGCTGACGCCCAATATCGCGTTAGCGCCGAGGCGCGATTTGTTCGGCGTGCCGTCGAGGGTGATCAGCGTACGGTCAAGCAGCGCCTGGTCGGCCGCATCGAAGCCCGACAGCGCATCGAAAATCTCGCCATTGACCGCGGCGACTGCTTGGCGGACACCCTTGCCGCCATAGCGCGATTTATCGCCGTCGCGCAGCTCGACCGCCTCGCGGCTGCCGGTCGAGGCGCCCGAGGGCACCGCGGCGCGGCCCTTGGCGCCGCTGTCGAGGGTGAGATCGACCTCGACCGTCGGGTTACCGCGGCTGTCGAGAATCTCGCGGGCATGGATGTCGGCGATCGCGCTCATGCGTAGCCGAATTTTTTCTTGGCGAGCTTGTCGAAGGCGATGAGGTCGGCGAGCAGCGCCGGCATGTCCTTCAAACGCACCATATTGGGGCCGTCCGAGGGCGCCTGATCAGGATCCTGATGGGTTTCCAAGAACACCATGGCGACGCCGACCGCGACCGCGGCGCGCGCCAGCACCGGAACATATTGGCGCTCGCCACCGCTCGTGGTGCCCTGCCCGCCCGGCTGCTGCACCGAATGGGTCGCATCGAAGACGACGGGGTAGCCGGTCTCGGCCATGATCGGCAGCGCCCGCATGTCGGAGACCAGCGTGTTGTAGCCGAAACTCACGCCGCGCTCGCAGAGCAGGATTTTATCGTTGCCCGCGTCTGACACTTTCTTCGCCACGTTCTTCATATCCCAGGGGGCGAGGAACTGGCCCTTCTTGATGTTCATCGCGCGCTTGGTCTTGGCCGCGGCAACCAGAAGATCGGTCTGGCGGCAGAGGAAGGCCGGGATCTGCAGCACGTCGACCGCCTCGGCGACCGGCGCGCATTGCTCGGCGGTGTGCACGTCGGTCAGCACGGCGCAGCCGTATTTCTCGCGGACCTCCGCCAGGATCGGCAGCGATTCTTTCAGGCCCATGCCGCGCTCGCTCGCCGACGAGGTGCGGTTGGCCTTGTCGAAGGAGGTCTTATAGACGAGGCCGATGCCGAGCTTCGCCGTGAGCTCGACCAGCGCATGGCTCATCTCCAGCGCATGGGCGCGGGATTCCAGCACGCAAGGGCCTGCGATCAGCGCCAGCGGCTTGTCGTTGCCGATGGTGAGGTTGCCGATATGGACGTGGCGGGGCGCGGTCATGGCGATGCTTATATACCAGCCGGTTAGACCAAGCGCGACTGGTCGACCGCCGCCTTGATGAACGAGGTGAACAGCGGATGCGGCTCGAAAGGCCGCGATTTGAGCTCGGGGTGGAACTGCACGCCGATGAACCAGGGGTGGTCGGCGAATTCGACGATCTCGGGCAGCTCGCCATCGGGCGACATGCCGGAGAATTTGAGTCCGGTCTTTTCGAGGCGATCCTTGTAGTTGATGTTGACCTCGTAGCGGTGGCGGTGGCGCTCGCTGATCTCGGTCTTGCCATAGATCGCGGCGACACGACTGCCCGGCGCTAGCTTCGCGACATAGGCACCGAGGCGCATGGTGCCGCCGAGATCGCCATGCGCGTTGCGCCGCTCCAGCACCGCGCCCTTCATCCATTCAGTCATCAATCCGATCACCGGCTCGGCGCTGGGGCCGAATTCAGTCGAGCCGGCGCCGTTCAAGCCGGCGAGATGCCGCGCCGCCTCGATCACAGCCATCTGCATGCCGAAGCAGATGCCTAAATAGGGCACCTTGCGCTCGCGGGCAAAGCGTGCCGCCTCGATCTTGCCCTCGGTGCCGCGCTCGCCGAAGCCGCCCGGCACCAAGATGCCGTGAACGCCTTCGAGATGCTGGACCGCGTCTTCTTTTTCGAAGATCTCGGAATCGAGCCAGTTGAGCTTGACGCCGACATTGTTGGCAATTCCGCCATGCGCCAGCGCCTCCGACAGTGACTTATAGCTGTCGGGCAGATGAGTGTATTTGCCGACCACGGCGATGGTGACGTCGCCCTCGGGCTCGCGGATGCGCTTGACGATCTCGCTCCAGCGCTTCAGGTCGGGCTCGCGCCCGGTGATGCCGAAATGACGGCAGACCTCGCGGTCGAAGCCGTGGCTGTGATAGGCCTCGGGTACGGCATAGATGGTGCTGACGTCGAGCGCCGGGATGACTCGCTCCTCCCGCAAATTGCAGAACTGCGCGATCTTCTTGCGGGCGCCCTCGGGAATTTCGCGGTCGCAACGGCACAAGAGAATGTCGGGCTGGATGCCGAGCGCCAGCAATTCCTTCGCCGAATGCTGGGTCGGCTTGGTCTTGAGCTCGCCGGCCGAGGGAATGAAGGGCACCAGCGTCAGATGGACATACATCGCGCGGTCGCGGCCGAGCTCGTTGCCCAATTGGCGGATGGCCTCAAGGAAGGGCAGGCTCTCGATATCGCCGACCGTGCCGCCGATCTCGCAGAGGACGAAATCCTCGCCGTTCAAATCGGCCTGCATCGCCTCCTTGATCGCGTCGGTGATATGCGGGATGACCTGGACGGTGGCGCCGAGATACTCGCCGCGGCGCTCCTTGCCGATCACCGTTGAATAGATGCGCCCCGAGGAGAGGCTGTCGCTCTTGCGCGCGGCGACGCCGGTGTAGCGCTCGTAATGGCCGAGATCGAGATCGGTCTCCGCCCCGTCATCGGTGACGTAGACCTCGCCGTGCTGGTAGGGGCTCATGGTCCCCGGATCGACATTGATGTAAGGGTCGAATTTCCGCAGCCGGACGCTGAATCCGCGCGCCTGGAGCAGCGCGCCGAGCGACGCCGCCGAGAGACCCTTGCCGAGTGAGGAGACCACGCCGCCGGTGATGAAGATGAACCGCGTCATGGAATTTCACTCTATAGGACGCACCCGCCACCGCAAATGAAAAGCGACGACTCGGGAGCGCATGGCATTCATGCGCTCGCGCGAACCAGGCTAGGCTTGGGCTTATTTGGCGAGGGGTGCGGAGGGAGCGGCCGGCACGGTCGGGATTGGCGGCGCGCCGGTGCCGGGCACCTCGTCCACTACCGAATGCGGCGCCCGCGCATGGGCGGCGAAGATGGCAAGCGCGATGCTGGTGGCAAAGAAGCAGGCGGTCAGGATGGCGGTAGTGCGCGTGAGCAGATTGGCGGTCGAGCGCCCGCTCATGAATCCGGACATGCCGCCGCCGCCCATGCCGAGGGCGCCGCCCTCGCTCTTTTGCAGGAGGATGACGCCGACCAGGGCGCAGGCGACGATAAGGTGGATGACGATGACGATTGTTGCCATAACGGGGCTGGTTTTAGCGGGTTGGGCCGGGAAAGGCCAGCCCCGCCGATTGGCGCGGTCGAGGAGATTGACATAATTCGGCCCGACGCCCGGCCTTGGCCCAAGCACCGCTGCCCACCCTTCTCCCGGTCAAGGCTGACCCGGGCCGGACTCGACAAGATCGCGGCGCGGCTGAAATAATCCGGCCAACACGACAAAAGGGGGAGGGTCTTGGCGACCATCGACATCGATCTTGACCGGCTGCGCGTCGACCAGAACGGCAGCCTGGTTCGGCCGCGCGGTCTCATGGAGATTTTCGGCCGCCAGGCGCATGGCAACGCAAGCGACACCGAGCTGCGCGCGGCACAGGATTCGGCGGTCCGCGATGTCATTCGCAAGCAAGAGGCGATCGGCATGCCGATCGTTTCCGACGGCGAGTTCCGGCGGCGCAATTTCCAGGAAAGCTTCAGCGCCGCCGTATCGGGATACGACGTGCCGGCGCAGGCGAACGCCTTGACCGGTTGGCGCGAGCCGAACAAGCCGCTCCATCGCACCGAGCAGAATTTCAACGCACCAGGCCCCGCCATCGCGACGCGACGCGCCACGGTGGAGCGGCTAAAGCTGAAACACAACGTCGTGCTCGACGAATACCGCTTCGCCGCCTCCGCCGCGACGCGGCCGGTGAAGGTGAGCCTGATCGGCCCCGATCGCATCTCGCAGCGCTTCGCCTGGGAGAGGTCACAGAATGTTTACAAGGACATCGACGCGTTCATCGCCGATGTCGTCGCCATCGAGCGACAGATGATCGCGGAGCTGGTCGATGCCGGCTGCCGTTATGTGCATATCGACGCGCCCGGCTTCACCGCCTATGTCGACAAGGTCTCGCTCGAGCGCATGCAGGCGCGCGGCGAGAACCCCGACCGGAATCTCGAGCGCGCGATCGCGGCCGAGAACGCCATCATCGCCGGATTCCCGGGCGTCACCTTCGGCCTCCATATCTGTCGCGGCAATCCGCGCGGCACCGATCCTAAGACCGGCAAAGTAATGCCGCAATGGCACCGCGAGGGACATTACGACAGCATCGCCGAGCGCCTGTTCAGCGGCCTGAAGCACCAGCGACTGCTGCTGGAATACGACAGCGAGCGCGCGGGCGATTTCACCCCCTTGCGGTACATTCCAAAAGGCAAGATCGCGGTGCTGGGCCTCGTCACCACCAAGAGCGCCGAGCTTGAATCGAAGGACGAGCTGAAGCGCCGCGTCGACGACGCCGCGCGGCATCTGCCGCTCGAACAATTGGCGCTCAGCCCGCAATGCGGCTTCAACAGCGGCGGCGATCACGGCTTGCAGCTGTCCGAGGACGAGCAGTGGCAAAAATTCGGGCGAATCTTGGAGACAGCCCGCGAGATCTGGGGCTAGGCTTTTCGGCAAACCAGCCCGTGAAATTCAAGGCGGCGCGATCAAGGGGGATGCGATGACGAGGACGATATTGGCGGCACTCGCGGCGCTGGGTCTGCTCGCGGCACCGGTCCGGGCCGAGGAAATCCACCTATCGCATTACGGCGAGGTGATGCCGAGCATTCCCTGGGCGGTGGCCTTCGCGCGCGGCATGTTCAAGGCGAACGGCGTCGACGTGACGGGTGCCATCTCCTCGCAAGGCGGCGGCACGACCATCCGCAACATGCTGGCGGGCGGCGTCGGCTTCGGTGAATCCGCCGGCGGCGCCACCGTCGCCGGCATCAATGCCGGGTTGCCGGTGAAGATCGTCGGGGTCGGCTCGGACAGCGCCGCCGACTACGCCTGGGTGGTCCCCAATGCCTCGCCGCTCAAGACGATGAAGGACGCCAAGGGCAAAAAATTCGGCATCACCACGCCGGGCGGCGTCACCTATGTCTACGCGTTGCTGCTATTGAAGCAGGCGGGCCTCACCCTGGACGACGTGACCGCGGTGCCGGTCGGCACCGGCGCCGGCCTTGCGGCGCTCGACAGCGGCGCCATCGACACCAGCTATGAATACGAGCCGCTCTATTCGCGCGACGAGGCGAAATACCGCATCATCGCCAATGTCGGCGACGTGATGCCGCGCATCGTGACCTTGTTCCTGGTGGCGACGCAGGATCTGATCGACAAGCAGCCCGATAAGCTGCGCGCCATCCTGCTGACCCATAAGCAGGCGGTCGATTTCATCTATTCCAGCCCCAAGCAGGCCGCCGACATCGCCGCCAAGGACATGGTCGGCGTCGATCAGGCGGTGGTGGAGCGCTCGGTCGCCCGGCTGGCGGCGGTCAAGTATTGGAGCAATGGCGGCTTCGACAAGGCCGCGCTCGGCAACCTCAACACCGTGCTGAACCTGACCGGCGAGGCGAAGGGCAATGTCGATTTCGCCGCGATGACCGATGACCGCTTCCTGCCCGCTGGGGCGCAACACCTCAAGTGAGCGACGTCGCCACCGCCGCCCACAAGCGCCGGTTGCGGCTGGTGCAATGGGGCTTGGCGCTGGGATTGGCGCTAGCACTGGAATTCGTCTGCCGGATGGGCTGGGTCCGGCCGACGACGGTGGTGCCGCCCTCGACCATGGTGCTGGCGCTCATCCAGGCGACGGCCGATCCCGATGCGAGGATTGATTTCGCGGTGACGCTGGGCTCGGTCGCGCTGGCATCGGCGATCGCGGCATTGCTCGGCATCGGGGTCGGCATCGGCCTGCATGCGGCGCCGCGACTGCGCCGCGCAGCCGAGCCCTTCATCGCCAGCTATTACGCGTTGCCGCTTTTCGCGCTCTACCCGATGCTGGTGGTGGTGTTCGGCGTCGGCACCAAGCCCATCATCGTCACCGGCGTGATCTACGCGATGATGAGCGTCGTCATCGGCACGCTGGCCGGGCTCGATCGCATCCCGCGCGTCTTCCGCAAGGCGGCCAAAGCACATCGCCTCGGGCCGGTCGCAACCTTGCGGCGCGTCGTGGTGCCGTCCTGCGCGCCGGAGATCGTCGGCGGCATCACGCTCAGCGTCAGCTATGCCTTCGTCACGGTGATCGCCAGCGAGTTCCTGCTGGCGCCGCGCGGCATCGGCCACGCCATCGCCTATGCCTTCACCAGCTTCCGCACCGCGCGCATGTACGGGCTGATGCTGGGCCTGGCGCTCTGCATCGTCGCCGTCAACATGGCGATGCGACGCGTGCGGCAGATGGTGGGACCGTGAAGCGGGAATCATTCGGGCGCATCGGCGACATCGCGCTGGCCTGCGCCGTCTCGGTTCTGCTGTGGGAGTGCCTGTCGCTGGCGGTGGGCGCGCGCACGCTGACGCCGCCGCTCGAGACCGCGCAGCGGATATTTGCCTTGCTCGGCCAGGCCGGGTTCCAGAACGATCTCATCGCCACCGCGCGGGCTTATTTCGGCGCGCTGGCCATCGCCATGGCGGGCGGCTTGGCGCTCGGCACGATCTTCGGCGGCTGGAAGGCGATCGGCGAGCCGCTCGAGCCGGGCCTCCACGTTTTGGTGGCGACGCCGAAAGTGGCGTTCTACCCGGTGATCCTGCTGCTGTTCGGGCTGGGCGATGCGGCGAAGATCGCCTTCGGCGTGCTGCACGGGCTACCGCCGGTCGCCATCATCACCGCCAATGCGATACGCGAGCTCAACCCGATCTATCGCAAGGCGGCGCTGACGCTGCGCCTGAACCGGCTCCATACCGCCTGGCGGGTGCTGGTGCCGGCGGTGATGCCCGAGATTCTGGGCGGCTTCCGTATCGGCTTCGGCCAGGTGCTGCTGGGCGTGCTGGTGGGCGAGATGTTCGCCTCGTCGCGCGGGGTTGGGCACCTTTTGATGGCGTCGATCGGCGTCGACGACCAGCCCACCATTCTTGCCATCGTGACGCTGGTGTTCCTCTTCGCCGGCACCGGCAGCGCGGTGCTGCTGGCGCTGGCCGAGCGGCGCAAAGCCTGAGCATGGCCCTCGCCCCCGTGCTGCGCCTGAACGGTATCGGCCATGTCTTCGCAGGATCCGGCCAGAGCGAGGCAGTGCGCGCGCTCGAAAACGTCAGTGTCGATATCGCGGCGGGCGAATTCTTCGCCGTCATCGGGCCGTCGGGCTGCGGCAAATCGACCTTGCTCGACATCGTCGCCGGCATCCTGGCGCCGAGCGAGGGCAGCATCGAATTCGAGGGCAAATCGGTGCGCGGCGCGGTGCCTGAGGGGATTGGCGTGGTTTTCCAGGAGGATGCGAGCTTTCCCTGGCTTTCGGTCTGGGACAATGTCGCTTTCGGCTTGCGCGAGAGCGGGCACGGTGCCGGCGAGATCTCCGGCCGCGTCGATTACGCGCTCGATTTCATGGGCCTCGGCGCCTTCGCGCAGCACCGCCCGGCGCAGCTTTCGGGCGGCATGCGCCAGCGCGTCTGCATCGCGCGCACCTTGGTGTTGCGGCCGCGCCTCATATTGCTCGACGAGCCGTTCGGCGCGCTCGACCAGCAGACCCGGCTGCTGATGGGCGACGAGCTGCTGCGGCTGTGGCGCGAGACCGGCGCCACCGTGCTGCTGATCACCCACGGGCTCGACGAGGCGACGATGCTGGCCGACCGCGTCGGGGTGATGTCGGCGCGGCCGGGCCATTTCATCGAAACGCTGACCACGGGCTGGCCGCGGGAGCGAGATTCGACCATCGTCGCCGATGCGCGCTTCGGCGCCTTCACCGCGAAACTCTGGTCGGCGCTGCGCACGGAATCGCTGCGCGCGCTGGGTCGCGACACGGGCTAGCCGCAACGCAGCCTAACGCGGCCTAGAGTAGATCGACGAACCAGAAGCCTTTGGTCTTGCCGATACCGGACGAGGCCGGCAGTGGGATCGCCGGTCCCGCGCCGGACGGCTCGGGCGCCGCGAGCGGCCGGTAGAGCTTCTCGCCGATGGTGAAGGCGACCGAATGCCGGAAGATCGGTCCGGCATGGACGAAGCTGTGATATTCGCCGTTCTCGCCGCAGGGATCGATGCCGGGGCCAAGCCCAGCAAAGAATTCGCGGTCGAGCGCCCGGCCGACGTCGCGCTCGCCGAGCCAGGCATCGTTGACGCAGCAGGTCAGCGCCTTGAATCCGCGCGAGACAAACTCACCGGCAAGCGCGCGCGTATCGGCCTGCCAGAGCGGGAACACCCCGCTCATGCTAAGCTCGGCGAGCAGGGCTTCGCGCCATTGCCGCAGATCGGCGAGAAAGATGTCGCCGAACACCGCATGGCGCACGCCGCGCTCGCGCCACGACGCCAGGGTTTGGCGCAGCGCCGCGACATAGGTCGCGTTGCTGCTGTCGGGTCCGACCGGCATGATGTCGAGCGGCACCCCGATCGCCGCGGCCTGGCGCTCGACCAGCTCCTGGCGCACGCCATGCATCGAGACGCGGCGATATTCGGCGCTGATGGTGGTGATGAGGGACGCGATCTCGAATTCACCGGCTCGGCGGATGCGGTCGAGCGCCAATGCCGAATCCTTGCCGCCGCTCCAGAACGCGACCGCCCGATGCATGATTGCGGATCGGGCACGGGTTAGGCCGCCGACCATTCCTCGGCGCTGGCGCCGGCCATCGCCTTGACGCGGGCCTCGTCGGCCGCCAATTCCTTGGCCGGGCCGGAATAGACGATGGCGCCATCGTCGAGCACATAGGCGTGGTCGGCGATGTCGAGGCTCATGCGCACGTTCTGCTCAACCAGCAGCACGGAGATGCCCTCGTCGCGCATCTGCGCGACGATGCGGAAGACCTCGCGAACGACGAGCGGCGCCAGGCCCTGCGACGGCTCGTCGAGGATGAGGAGCTGCGGATTGAGCAGCAGCGCGCGGGCGATGGCGAGCATCTCCTGCTCGCCGCCTGAGAGTTGGCGGCCGCGGTTCTGCTTGCGCTCGGCGAGGCGCGGGAAAAGCTTGTAGATGCGCGGAATGTCGAAGGCGCCGGGCCGCTCCAGGGGAACGCGCAGATTCTCGTCGACCGACAAATTGGCGAAGATGCGCCGCCCCTCGGGCACGTAGCCGACGCCCATCGCGGCGATACGAAATGTGGGCAAATGCGTGGTGTCTTTGCCGAAGATCTCGATGCGGCCCTCGCGCGGCGGCGTCAGACCCATCAGGCTCCGGAGTGTGGTCGATTTGCCGGCGCCGTTGCGCCCCAAAAGCGTGGTGATCTTGCCCTCGGCGACCTCGAGCGAGACGCCGTGCAGGATGTGGCTCTTGCCGTAGAAGGTGTGCAGGCCTTCGGCCTTGAGCGCGATCGCGTTGGTCATTGTTTCCCTCTGAAGCCGATGTTGCCCGGTTTCCGCTTGCCGCGCCAGAGGGGAGACGCCCGGGCAGGATGACAGCCGAGCCCGGCGCTGGCATGGTCCGGCCCGGCCATGCTCTTCAACAGCTATCTTTTCCTGCTCGGCTTTCTGCCCCTGTCACTCGCGGGCTACCGGCTGATCGGCCGGGCGGAGCCGGCGCGCTGCTGGTATCTGATCGCGATCTCGCTCGCCTTCTACGGCTATTGGGATTGGCGTTTCGTTCCGCTGCTGGTCGGATCGGTGCTGGTCAATTGGGCAGCGGCATGGCTGGCGGCGCGCTGGCAGTCCCGCGCCATTCTGATCGCGACCATCGCGCTCAATCTCGTGGCATTGGCCCATTACAAATACGCCGGGTTCTTCCTCGGCAATTTCAACGCGGCGCTCGGCGCGCGCTTTGCCGTCGACCGCACGCTGCTGCCGCTCGGCATCAGCTTCTTCACCTTCCACAACATCATGTATCTGGCCGACCGGCTGCGCAAAAAGGCGCCGATCTATCGCTTCCGCGATTACGCGCTCTATATCGTTCTGTTCCCGCAGATCGTCGCAGGGCCCTTGGTGCGGCATTGGGAGCTGATCCCGCAGATCCGCCAAAGCCCGTGGCGCGACGGCACGACGGAGCGCATCGGTCGCGGCCTGACTTTGCTCATCATCGGCCTTGTCAAGAAAACCATGATTGCCGATTCACTGGCGGGGTTCGTCAGCCCGCTCTTCGAGGGCGCGCAGCACCAGGTTTTGAGCTTCGCCGAGAGCCTGGCGGCGGTGCTGGGCTTCACCTTCCAGATATATTTTGACTTCTCGGGCTATTCCGACATGGCGATCGGCGTGGCGCTGATGTTCGGCTTCGTCTTGCCGTTCAATTTCGACGCGCCCTATCGCGCGGTCAGCCTGCGCGATTTCTGGCGGCGCTGGCATATGACGCTCTCGCGGTTTTTGCGGGATTATCTCTACATCCCGCTCGGCGGTAGCCGGCACGGGCTGCCGCGCACTGTCGCGGCGCTGCTCGGCACCATGCTGCTGGGCGGGCTCTGGCACGGCGCCGGCTGGACCTTCGTGATCTGGGGCGGGTTGCACGGGATCGGCCTCGCCGCCGGCACGGTGTGGCGGAAATACCTGCCGCCGATGCCGCAGAGTCTGTCGCTGCCGCTGACCTTGCTGTTCGTCGTGCTGAGCTGGATCTTCTTCCGCGCATCGAGCCTGCACGAGGCGATGAATTTGTTCGCAGGCCTCGGCTTCGCGCAGGGGCTTGGCCCCTTCCGCCATTTCGGCACCATCCTCGCCGCGGCGCTGATCGCGATCCTGGGACCCACCAGCCAGGATGTCGCGCTGCAAAAGCTCAAGCCCAGCGGCTGGGGCGCCGTGGCGGCGGCGCTTGCGGTTTGCCTCGTGCTGTTGAAGCTGGGCGACGACAGCAATTACGAATTCATCTATTTCCAGTTCTGAACCGATGCGCTGGCGCCGATACATTCTCATCCTGCTCGCGACCGCGGCGGTGTTGTGCCTGGCGCTGATGGGGTTTATTCTTTTCAGCGATCCCTACGACACCGGCTGGTTCGCCGGCATGGGCAGGAGCGGCATTCCCGCCTACGGCCAGCGCATGGCCAATGCCAGCCGGGCGCGCAACCCGCTTTTCGACAGCGCGATCGTCGGCAATTCGACCATCCAGATCGTCAATCCGGCGTGGCTCGACACGGCGCTGCCCGGCCGCTTCGTCAGCCTCGCCATTCCCGGCACCGGACCCTACGAGCAGCTCACCGTGCTGGAGTGGTTCGTCGTCCATCACCCGGGCGGCGTGCGCTTTGTCATCGTCGGCATCGACAGCCGCTGGTGCGATACGCCGACCGAATTCGGGCCGCAAGGCGTGAGCTATCCCTTCCCGTTCTGGCTCTATGCAGATTCGCGCTGGGATTACCTGGCAAACGTCTTCTCCTACAAATCGCTCGAGGCGGGGGTACGGCGGCTATCGGTGCTGTCGAAGCCAGACAGACTGGCGCGCGCCGATGGCTTCAACGATTACGAGCTCGGCAAGCAATACGATCCGAATTCGGCACGGCGGCTGATGGAGCTCGGCGGCAATGAGGGCGACCAGGCCGCGGAGACCGGCGGTGCGGCCATGAATGCGGCGGCGCCGGGAACCGATGTCGGGCCGCAATTCGCCCGCCTCGGCGCGATCCTGCGCAGCCTGCCCGGAACCGCTACGGCGGTGCTGGTGTTTCCGCCGCGAGAAGCGGATGCCTTGCCGGCAGCGGGCAGTAACGGCACCGCGGCGATTGCCGCCTGCAAGAATGCCGCGCATGAGCTGGCCAGAGCCGATGCGCGAGTGAGGGTCGTCGATTTTCTCATCGACAATTCAATCGCGCGCGATCCGAATAATTTCTGGGACGGCCTGCATTATCGCGGCGCCATCGCCGTACAGATCGAGGACGCTATCGCCAAAGCGGCGGGACGCTAGCGCCAACTGGTCTCACTGTCGTCGTTCCCGCGAAAGCGGGAATCCAGGGGCCGGCACGACGCGGTTGCCCTGGGCCCCCGCTTCCAAGGGGGCGACGGTAAAATTTGTGCCGAGATTGAGGCGGGACGCTAGCGGAGGCTACGCCGCCTTACCAAGATAAGCCGCCTGCACCGCCTCGTTGGCGGCGATCTCCTTCGGCGTGCCTTCGGCGAGCAGCGCGCCCTGGTCGAGGACCGAGATGCGGTCCGCCAAGTGGAACACCACGCGCATGTCGTGCTCGATCAGCACGATGGTGTATTTGTTGTCGCGATGCAGCCGGCGGATCAGTTGGGTGATGTCGAAAGTCTCCTGGTCGCCCATGCCGGCGGTCGGCTCGTCGAGCAGCAGCAGCTTCGGGTCGAGCGTCAGCGCCATGCCGATCTCGGTGGCACGCTGATCGCCGTGACTGAGCTCGCCGACCAGCCGGTCGGTCTTGCCGGTCAGGTTGGTGAGGTTGAGCACCTCGTCGACCCGGCGCGCGATCTGCGCGGTATCGGCCTTGCCGAGCCAGGGGCGCAGGCGGAAGCCCGCCGTCACCTCGGCACCGATGCGCAGATTCTCGCGCACGCTCAATTCGGGAAACACCTCGGTGATCTGGAAGGTGCGCGCCATGCCGCGCCAGACCCGGCGCGCCGGCAACAGGGTGGTGACGTCCTCGTCCCTGAAGACGATACGGCCCGCGCTCGGCGTCAGGAAGCCGCTGATGAGGTTGAAGAAGGTGGTCTTGCCGGCACCATTGGGTCCGATGATCGCGCGCAGCTCGCCCTGCTCAACGTTCATCGACACGTCGTTGACCGCGATCAGGCTGCCGAAATGCTTGGAGGCGTGCTCGACGCGCAGCAGGCTCATGGCGCGGTTTTCCGCTTGATGATGCCAAGCACGCCGCGCGGAAAGAATAGAACGATGATCACGAAGAACAAGCCGATGAAGGACATCCAGTTCTCGGTATGGCTCGAGATGTAATCCTGAAGCACGATGTAGATCGCCGCGCCAATCAGCGGTCCCCAGAACGAGCGCATGCCGCCCAGTACCACCATGATGACGAAGGTGCCGGACATGTCCCAGCGCAGCGCACGCGGGTCGATAAAATCGTTCATCAACGCGAACAGCGCGCCGGCCAGGCTGGCGAAGAAGCAGGAAATAACCCAGGAGAGCCAGATATGCCGGTCGACCGGAATGCCGAGGAAGCGGGCGCGGCGCTCGTTCTCGCGGATCGCCACCAGCGTGCGGCCGAACGGCGAGCGCAACAGCAACGCCATCACACCCACCGACACCGCGAACACGAACAGCGCAAAGTAATAGAACGCCTTGTTGTCGTTGAAGATGTCGATGGTGGCGAATCCCAAATCGATCGGCGCGCGATGCCAGCCGCTCAGCCCGTCATCGCCGCCGGTGACCGAGCTCCATTGGAAGGCGATGAAATAGAACACCTGGCCGAAGGCGATGGTGCACATGGCAAAATAGACGCCGCGCAGCCGCGCGATCACCGGGCCGATGATCGCCGCGGCAATGGTGCCGACGATCACGCCGTCCAGAATGGCGAGCGGCGTGCTCGGGATCCAAAAGCGCATGGTCATGGCGACGCCATAGGCGCCGAGGCCGAAATAGGCGGCATGGCCGAAGGACAGCACGCCTGTAAAGCCGAGCAGGAAATTAAGCGCCATGGCGGCGAGCGCCAGCACCACAACGTGGCTGCCGAGCTCGGTATAGCCGCCGATCAGCGGCAGCCAGTAAGGCGCCGCCAGCAGCGCCAGCCATACCACCGCGTCGGCGACGCGCTTGTTGCCGAGAGCGCCCATCAGAAGCGGCCTTCCTCGCCCAACAACCCGCGCGGCCGAACGATCAGCACCGCGGCCATCATCACATACATCACCGCCTCGCTCGCCGAAGGGAAGAACACGGTGGTGACGCCGGTGGCGACGCCGATCAGCAAGCCGCCCAAGAGCGTTCCGGGCAGGCTGCCGAGCCCGCCAACGATGATGGCGACGAAGCTCGGCATGATCAAATTATCGCCGATGTTCGGCTGCAGGCCCAGCATGCCGGAGGCGAGCACGCCCGCCAATCCGGCGAGATAGATGCCGAGACCGAAATTGAGATTGCGCAGCACGCGCACATTGACGCCCAGCACCGAGACAGTCTCGAGGTCGAGCGTGCCGGCGCGAATGCGCAAGCCGAGGCGGGTGCGGCTCAGGATCAGGAACAGCGCCCCCACCACCGCCGCGACCAGCACCATCATGAACACGCGATATCCGGTGATGAAGAAGAGCGAGTTGCTCAGCGGTTCCGCGAGCCAGTTCGGGATCTGAAAGGGCAGGCTTTGCGCGCCCCAGATAAAGCGCGTGCCGTCCTCGATCATGAATGCCAAGCCGAAAGTCAGCAGCAGGCTGTAGAGCGGATCGCGGCCATAGAGCCGTCGGATCAGCACGCGTTCGATCAGGATGCCGATGAAGGCGGTGAGGATGGGCGCCAGGATCAGCGCGCCCCAAAACCCGACAAAGGGAACCAGCGTGAAAGCGAGATAGCCGCCGATCGCCAGGAACCCGCCATGGGCGAAATTGATGACGCCCGACAGGTTGAGGATCAGCGACAGCCCAAGCGCCATCAGCGCATAGAACGCCCCGATGATGAGCCCGTTGAAGACGTTGAAAAACAGCAGTTGTGTCATGCGGCAATCACGGTCGCGAAACCCCCACCCACGCTTCGGTTATGAGACGGCCCGCCCTGTTGGGAGGCGGGCCTATCTCCGTGACAAACAATGCTGACGAAACCCCACGAAAAAAAACTGGGCGTCGCGGCAATCCGCGGCACCCGGTTTTCTTGGTATCTAGCTCGGCCACACCATCTTGCAGCCGGTGCCCTCGACGGACAGCGCTGCGTCGACGCCCTTGACCTGGCTACTGATCGCGAAGAGATCCTCGGGATCGCCGCCGGCCGGAGCCGGCTGCGAATGACCGACGAACAAGGTCGGCATCAGCTGGTTGTCACCTTCGCGGTAGAACGGGGCATTCGGCATCAAGGCCACCTCGGGCGGTAGGACCAGGCCCTGCATCGCCTTGGCTAGCTTGATCGGCTCGAGCGACTTCGCCTTGTCGGCGGCGAGCTTGCAGGTCCAGGTCGCGGCATAGCCGAACCAAGTGCGCGCCGTCGGCACCTTGCCGCCGCTCTTCTTGCGGATGTCGGCGACGAATTTCTCGACATGCGGCACGCCGGGCTGCTTCCAGTACCACTCGAATACCCAGTCGCCGAACAGCGCGTTGGGCGGCAGGCCCTCGTTGACTTCGAGCTCCTGCTGCGCGCCGGCGATGTGGAACTTCTTGTCGAGGCCGAACTGCACCGCCTGCTTCAGGCAGTTGATCATGTCGTCGCCCGCGAGCAACAGAATGATCGCGTCCGGATTGGTCGATTGCGCCTTGATCAGATTGGCCGAGAAGTCGGTGGTGCCGAGCGGCGTGTAGTCGGCGCCGAGCTCGGTGCCGCCGGCGTCCTTCAGGCTGGCCTCGAAGCCGGCCTGCAAGCCGTGGCCGAAGGCGTAGTCGGTGGTGATGAAGTACCACTTCTTGCCGTAAGCCAAGAGCACCTTGGAAACCGAGTTGGTCTCCATGCGCGTCGTGTTGCAGACGCGGAAGACGTTCCAATGGCATTGCGTGCCGGTGACGCTATCGGTGTGGCCGCCGGGCACGATTTGGAACACGCCCTTCTCGTTGCTGTAATTCGCCATCGCCTGCGCCAGTGCTGAGTTGATGTTGCCGAGCAGGAAGTTGACCTGGTCGCGCTCGACCAGCTTGCTCGCCTTTTGTACGGCGGTGGCGGTGTCTCCGCTGGTCGAATCCTCGACCAGCAAGTCGACCTGGCGGCCCGCGATGCCGCCCTTGGCGTTCATCTGCTCGACGGCGAGCTGCGCGCCGATCAATTCATTCTTGCCGAGCGCGGCGAAGGTGCCGGTCAGCGGATTGCACAGGCCAATCTTGACGTTATCGGCGGCCCAGGCGCGCACGACGAAGGGCGATGCGATCTGCGCGGCGCCGGCCAAGGCCGCGGCCTTGACGATGGTGCGACGGCCGATAGTCGGATTGATGGATTTAAGGCTCATGTCTCTCCCCAGGCTTGTTATGGATTCTCGGCCCCGCGTCTTAGACGCCGGCCCTCTTGCCGTTACTATCCGCAATGGCGGGCTTATTCTCAAGCCCGTTGTAGCGGCCTACCCAATCCTAGCCCGCCGCTTGGCCGATTGCCCAAAAATCATCCAGCGCCAGGCTGGCGCCGCCGACCAGCGCGCCGTCGACCCCCGGCAGCGCTAGAATGGCGCGGGCATTGGCGGGTTTGACCGACCCGCCATAGAGAATGCGCGCAGCCTGGGCCGGCTTCGGCAAGGCCTTGCGGATGGCGGCGTGGATGTCAGAAATTTCATGCGCCGTGGGCGTGCGGCCGCTACCGATCGCCCAGACCGGCTCATAGGCTACGACAAATTGATCGGCGCGTAGATCAGCCGGCAGCGCCGCCCGCAATTGCGATGAAACGATTTGAACCGCCTGCCCGGCATCGCGCTGTTGCTCGCTCTCGCCGACACAGAGAATGGGAATGAGCCCGGATGCCCGCGCGGCGATAAGTTTCAAGGCGATCTCGGCATCGCTCTCGCGATGAATCGCGCGGCGCTCGGAATGGCCGAGGATGACATGGCTGCAGCCGGCATCCTTCAGCATGGCGGGGCTGAGATCGCCGGTGAAGGCGCCCGCGGCGGCGCCGGCGCAATCCTGACCGCCGAGCCCGATCTTGCTGCCCGTCAGCAGCGCGGCGATGGATATCAGCAAGGTCGCCGGCGGGCAGATCAGCAGATCGCATGAGAGCGGCGCGGATTTCATCCGCTCGGCAAGGCCGCGCGCCAGGGCAAGCCCGTCGGCCCGGAGCCCGTTCATCTTCCAATTGCCGGCGATCAGCTTTGGCATTGCCGCCGCTTTAGCACAGCGGCCGGAGAGTCGCTAGCGACGCGGGGGCGTCCCAACCTTATGCTCAAGCCTTTGCGGCTTCCCGAACATTGGGCAGCGCTTCGAGCTGATGAACGATGTCCGTCACATCGGTGCTCGACAGGCGCTGCAGCGTAACCGTCACCTCCTCGAATTGCGGGTCCGAAGCGGGCACCGAAACGTAGCGGGTGACCCGGCGCGACCGGTAGCCAGGCGCATTATTGAGGGTGTCGATCGACATCGTGCCGCTGTCGACGCGTAGGCGTATTTCATGGGTATTGCCGCGTTTTTGATACCATTCCTCCAGCGGCTTGATGCCGGCGAGGATGACGAGAATGATCAAGGTCGCCGCGACCGATTCAACGTAGAGGCCGCCGCCCACCTCGAGACCGATCGCCGCGACCGTCCACAGGCTCGCCGCCGTGGTCAATCCGCGAACCACGTCGCCGCGAACAGGATCGAGCCAGCGCCGAGAAAGCCGATGCCGGAGACGACCTGCGCCGCAACGCGCGAGGTATCCAAAATAACGCCGGGGCCGATGACCGTGGAGAAGCCATAGGCCGAGACGATCATGAAGAGACACGAGCCGACGCTGACCAGCATGTGGTGCGTAAGCCCGCCGCCCACACCAGGCGCTCGCGCTCGGCGCCGATCAGGCTGCCGAGCCCGGCCACGATCAAGAGGCGAACAACCAGTTCCCAGCGAGCTAACATCGGTGCACCATTCCGCTAATCGGCGCTGGGCTGCTCAGCAATCTCTCCAGCGATCATCGCAAGAAAAGGCGATTTATGCCACCGGCACAAGAGGATCGCATGGATGGGGTGCGCGGCGAGACCGGTCATTACCAGGTCAAATCGGTCGAGCCTGTCCTGAAAGGCGCCGACGTGCAGGCCAGGATTTTCACACTGGCGCCGGGCGATGTGATCCCGTGGCATTTCCACCGGCACTGCGCGGATTATTATTTCGTGCTGGCGGGCGATCTCACCATCGTCACCCGCTCGCCGGCCGAAACGACGGCGAGCCTTGCCAGTGGCGCGCGCTTCACCATTCAGCCCAAGACCCAGCATCTCATCGCCAACCGCGCGGAGCGCGATTGCCGGTTCCTCCTGGTGCAGGGCGTTGGTGCCTATGATTGGGTGAAGGCGCCGGGCTGAGCCGCGACGGCATGGCGCCGAGGCGCCGCGTTACTTCTTCTGCTTTATATCGGTGACGCTGCCCGATATGCAGGTGACCGCGGTCTCGAAATCGGGCGCGTCGTAGACCGAGTTTCCGGTCGGCTTGCTGTTCGGCCATTGGCAAACCACGTCATTGACGGAGGCGCCGACCGATCCGGCTCCCACCGCATACCAATCTCCCGGCGAGGCGAGGCCGGGAACGGTGCCGCCTCCGGCGAGATGGCTCAACGCCGAGAGCTTTCGCATCCGGCCGCCGGCGCAATCCGACTCAACCCTGTCGTCGACCCACAGATCGAACTCCGAGATTTCGGCGAGGTGATAGATCCGATGCCCATCCGGCGTCGCAACGATGGTGGTCGGGTCGAGCAGCAAGACCCGGTAATCGTCCGAAATATTGAGAATGTAGAAATCGGCCGCCCGGGCCGGCAGCGCGATTGACATCAGTGCCAAGACGAATAAAATCCGGCGCATCGATAATCCCCCTCGCAGCGTGGCCCTATTGTGCCGCGTCCTTGGCCGGGTCCGGCGCGCCGTCGATGAAATGCGCCGGCTCGCGCGGCGTGCGGTCGATCTCCAGCTTGAAAATGTCGAAGCGGTTGTAGCCGCCGACCACATCGTGGAATTGCTTGGGCTCGATGCAATCGGCGATGTCGATCTCGGCATAAACGATGCCCTCGTTCTCGCTCAGCACCTCGCTAACGAGATCGCCGGTCGGGCCCAGCACCATCGAGACGCCGCGCGGCGAGCGGTCGATCAGCTCCAAGAGACCGGGCTCGGTGCCGACCGCCTTGCGCATGCTGTCGTCGACCGCGGCCGAGGCGACGATGTTGAACGCCTTGGCCTCGAAGGCATGCGCCGCGGCGCGCACCTCGATCGCCCGGCGCAGATCGTAGCGCTTGTTGTTGGTGACCGGCCGCGTCGGCCAGATCGGCGGATAAGACGAGACATGCACCTGCTCGCCCTCGGCCATCAGCGCGAAGCGCGCCAGCGGGTTGGTGTTCTCGCCGCAGATCAGCATGCCGATGCGGCCGATGCCGGTCTCTTTGACGCGCAAGCCCCGCGCGTCGCCCGGCGCCCAGACCAGCTTCTCGTAGAATGTCGGCATCAGCTTGCGGTGCAGGTTGAGGATGCTGCCATCGGAATCAATCAGTACGTTGGAGTTCCAGAGACAGCCGACGCTGGCCAGCGTGCCCTCGGTGAAGCCCATCGAAACGACGACGCCATGCTTGCGCGCGGCATCGCGCAGCTTGCCCATCAACGGGTGATCGAGGGTGAGCGCCTCGGCGGCGAGCGCCGCGAAAAAGCGGTGATTGTGGATGGGCGCCTGCACGGCAAGCCAGACCGGAAAACCCGGTACGAAGGATTCCGGAAAGGCCACCAGCCGGGCGCCGTTGCGCGCCGCCTCGGCAATCAGGTCGCAGGCCTTGACGATGCTGCGCGCGGCATCGAGAAAGACGGGTGCTGCGTGGCAGGCGGCGGCCTTGAAGCGGGGATAGGTCTTGGTCATGCGGCGCACTCCGGCAATGGCCGCCAGCGTGGCAGGAAAGCCGGGGGCTGACAATTCCGGCGCCGCCGCTTGAAAGACCGGCTGGCCGGCGCTTTGCCGGTTGCGGGGAAAAACCGCCGCCTTTATCATCCGCGCGCGCGAAACCGCGGATCACCCGCCGCGACGCGCCGTTTTCAGGCCCGCCATGCTCCAAGCCATCCGCTCCCGCGCCACCTCCTTCGTCGTCAAGATCCTGTTCGGGGTCTTGATCGTGACCTTCGGCCTGTGGGGCATCGGCGACATCTTCCGCAACCGCGACACCGACACCAGCGTCGCCAAGGTCGGCGGGATAAGCATCACCACCGAGCAGCTCAACGCTTCGGTGCAGCAGGACATGAACCAGCTGCGCGGCAGCTTCGGTTCCATCACCCTCGAGCAGGCGAAGCAGCTTGGCGTCGTCGACATCGCGCTCAACCGCCTGATCGACAGCGATTTGATCGAGCTTGAAGTGCGGCGGCAGAGCCTCGCGGTCGGCGACACGGCGGTGCGCAACGCCATCATCGCCAACCAGAATTTCCGCGGCGTCGCCGGCAGCTTCGATCGCAACGTCTATAGCCAGGTGCTGGCCGCCAACCGCATGAGCGAGGCGCAGTATGAATCGCTGCAGCGCAGCGATCTGGTGCGCGGCGAATTGACCATATCGCTGACCGAGGGGATGACGCCGCCGCAGGCCCTGACCGAGGCGCTCTACCGCACCCAGGCCGAGCGACGCATCGCCGACACGGTCAATCTTCCGGCGAGCGCCGCCGGGCCGGCGCCGATACCGACGGATTCCGATCTCGCCGCTTTTTATGCGGCGCATCAGGATCGCTTCCACACGCCGGAGCGCCGCGATTTCACGCTTGGGCTGCTGCGCATCTCGGACGTCGCGGCGGGGATCGCGGTGCCCGACGACCGGCTGCAGGAGGAATACAAGGCGCGGCTCCAGGAATTCCACAAGCCGGAGGAGCGCCAGCTGCAACAGATGCTGCTGGCCGACGCGGACAAGGCCAAGGCGGCGGCGAGCCAGCTTGCCTCCGGCAAGAATTTCGCCGATGTCGCCAAGGCGATGACCGGCGCCGACCCGGCCTCGCTCGATCTCGGCTGGGTGAAGCGCGACGATCTGCCGCCCGCCCTCGCCGACGCGGCCTTCGCGCTGAAGCAAGACGGCGTCAGCGCGCCGGTACAGACCTCGTTCGGCTGGCACATCGTCAAGCTGGTCGGCATTCATGCCGAGACGACGCAAAGCTTCGCCCAGGTGAAGGCGCAGCTTCAGCAAGACGTCGCGCGCGACGAGGCCGGCGACCAGATCGCCAAGACCGCGAACCAGGTCGACGACGCGCTCGCCGGCGGCGCCAGCATCGCCGATGTCGCGAGCAAATTCGGCCTGAAGACGGTGAGCGTCGCCGGCATCGACATCGCCGGCCACGATGCCGGCGGCAAATCCGTCGATCTGCCGAAGCCGCAGGACACCATCATGCGCACCGCCTTCTCGACCGATGGCGGGCAGACCAGCCAGCTCGCCGATTTGGGCGATGACGGCTATTTCGTCGCGCATGTCGACAAGGTGCAGCCGACCGGCGTCAGACCGCTGACCGAGGCGCATGACGACGTGGTGAAGCTGTGGCAGGCGGATCAGCGCAACCAGGCGCTTTCGAAGCTGGCGGCGGCGATTGTCGCCGAGGTCAATTCCGGGCGAAGCCTGCGCGACGTCGCAGCGAGCCGCAAGCTTGCCGTCACGACGACGGCGGCGCTGCCGCGCACCGGCGATAGCAAGACCGCGCCGGCGGTGGTGGCGGCACTGTTCGGCGTCAAGCCGGGCCAGGCGACCTTCGCGCCCTCGACCGATGGCTTCGTCGTCGCGCAACTCATGCAAATTCAGCCGGCCGATCCCGCCAAGGACAAGCCCGGCGTCGACGCGCTGTCACATCAATTGAACCAACAGATGCAGAGCGAGTTGCTGGCGGAGTTCGACCAAGCGCTGCGCCGCCGCTTCCCGGTCGAGATCAACCAGACCAATCTCGGCCGCGCGCTCTAGCGGCGGCGACAATGCAGGCGTCGCCCGATTTCGAGGATTTCGACAAGGCCCACACCGCCGGCAAGCCGGTGCTGGTGTGGACCGAACGCGTCGCCGATCTAGAGACGCCGGTCGCCGCCATGCTGAAGCTGGCCGACGGCAAGCCGATGAGCTTTCTCTTTGAATCGGTCGAGGGCGGCGTCGTGCGCGGGCGCTATTCCTTTATCGGCCTGAAGCCCGATCTGATCTGGCGCTGCTTTGGCAAAAAGGCCGAGCTCAACCGTCGCGCCCGCTCCGCCCCCGATGCGTTCGTTGCAGAGAAGGAGGGTGCGCTTGCCTCGCTCAAGGCGCTGATCCGCGAATGCCGAGTCGAGACGCCGAAGCATCTGCCGCCGATGGCGGCGGGATTGTTCGGCTATCTAGGATACGGCATGGTGGGGTTGGTCGAGAAAATTCCCGACGTCAATCCCGATACCCTCGGCGTGCCCGACGGCATTCTGCTGCGGCCGAGCGTCATCTGCATTTTCGACGGCATCGCCGATCGCTGCACCATCGTGACGCCGGTCTGGCCCGACGCCAAGGTGTCCGCGCGCGCCGCCTACGATGCGGCGCAGGAGCGCCTCGCCGACGTATTGGGCGATCTCGACCGCTCGCTGCCGCATCGGCGCGAGACCAATGCTTCGACCGAGACCCTGCCGCCGCCCAAGCCCAACATGTCGCGCGCCCAATGCGTCGCGATGATCGAGACGGCGAAGGAATACATCCGCGCCGGCGAGATTTTCCAGGTCGTGCCGTCGATGCGCTTTGCCTTGCCGTTCAAGCTGCCGCCCTTCGCGCTCTACCGCGCGCTGAGAAGGCTCAACCCGTCGCCCTTCCTGTTCTTCCTCGATTTCGGCGCCTTCGCAGTGGTGGGATCGAGCCCGGAGATTCTGGTGCGGCTGCGCGACGGTAAGATGGCGATCCGTCCGCTGGCCGGGACGCGACGCCGCGGCAAGGATGCCGAGGAAGACAAGAAACTGGCCGAGGAATTGCTGGCCGATCCGAAGGAGCGCGCCGAGCATCTCATGCTCTTGGATTTGGCGCGCAACGACGTCGGCCGCGTCGCCAAGACCGGCACGGTCAAGGTGGTCGAGCAATTCATTATCGAGCGCTACAGCCACGTCATGCACATCTGCAGCCATGTCGAGGGCGCGATCGACCCAAAATACGAGGCGATGGACGCGCTGCTGGCGGGATTCCCGGCCGGTACGCTGTCGGGCGCGCCGAAGGTGCGCGCGATGGAGATCATCGACGAGCTCGAGCCCGAGCGGCGCAACATCTATGGCGGCGCCATCGGCTATTTTGCCGGCGACGGCAGCATGGATAATTGCATCGTGCTGCGCACCGCCATCGTCAAGGACGGGGTGATGATTGTGCAGGCGGGCTGCGGCGTCGTCGCCGACAGCGATCCAGCATCCGAGTACCAGGAAATCCACGACAAGGCGAAGGCGCTCTTCCGCGCGGCGGAAGAGGCGGTCCGCTTCGCGAAGGATTAGCCGGTCCGCGGCACTTTTTCGTTGATGCTGCATCGATATCCTGCGCGCCTCGACTACGCTCAGCGTGAGGAAAATTGGGGATGGCATAAAGAAATATGTCTCACCCTGAGCGTAGTCGAAGGGCGCACGGCGCTTATCCCGTACTCAAATTGAGACTCAACGCGCATCCGATTGACCGGAGGGGGCGCGGCCTCTTATATGGTCGAAAGCCGCTTCAAAAAGAACGCCATCGGCCAATCACAGGGAAAACGCCATGAACGATCTCAGTTATGAACCGCGACGCCTCATTCCCGCGCTGACGCCGCTTTACAACCGCGTCGTGCCGCTGAGCTGGGCGTTGGTGCGCTTCGCGGTCGGCTGGAACCTCGTCATCCATGCCTGGTTCAAGATTCTGCGCGGCGGTCCCGGCGCGACGCTGGGCGCCTTCTCGTCGATGGGCTATGAGCCGGCGGCGTTCTATGCTTACAGCTCGTTCTGCATCGAGGGCGTTGCCGGCATCGGCATCGTCCTCGGATTGTTCACACGCTTTTTCTCGGCGGCGGCGGCGATCGAAATGCTGGTGATTTTCTGCGCCTATTGGTCGACGGGATTCCCCTGGCTCAGCCGCGGCTATGAATACGTGCTGCTGTGGGGCTTGGTCTGCTTCGCCATCGCGCTGCGCGGCGGCGGCCCCTATTCGCTCGATCGCAAGCTCGGCAGGGAACTCTAGCCATGCGCCAGGCCGCGCTCATCGCCATCACGATCGCGCTGGCGGCAACGCCGGCCGCAGCGCAGATCGTGTCGCAGCCGGCGCCGAAGCCGGGCGCCACCCACACCTATATGCAGGGCGAGCCGGTCAGCGGCCTGCCGGGCAAGAGCGCGACCATGCAATCGGTGGCCTGGCCGGCGGGCTCGACCACCGGGCGGCAATCCAACAATGGCGACGAATACGCGCTGGTGACCGAGGGCAATCTCACCGTCAACGTCACGGGCAGTGCGCCGCGGGTCTATCGCGCCGGCGAGGCTTATCATATCGCCGGCGGCGTGGTGTACGAGATCCAGAACATGGGACCCACCACCGCCTATACCGTCGAGTTCCAGCTCATCGACCAGGGCAAGCCGGCGGCACAGCCGGCTAGATAGCTTTCTCGGTGGTTTTCGTAAAACGTGGATGGCCGGGCCTGTCCCGGCCATGACGGGATAGGAATAAAGGTCCGCGATCAAAGTCATCTATTCTCGTTGTCATGCCCGGACTTGTTCCGACGATCGGCATGTCGATCGTCCACGACTTCCTTTCGCGCTCATCCCCCGCCCTGCCATGCCACGACGGAGCGCCAGATAAAGACACTGCCGATGGCGAGGAAGATCATCGCCGCGACATAGTTGATCTGGCGGATCGGCAGCTTGCCGGCGAGCGCGTCGCCCAGCAGCACCGCCGGCAGATTGGCGATAAACATGCCGGTCGTGGTGCCGGCGACCACCGCGATAAGATTGGGATAGGCGGCCGCCAGGGCCAACGTCGCGATCTGCGTCTTGTCGCCCATCTCGGCGATGAAAAAGGCGATCAGCGTCGCCAGGAAAGCACCATGCGCGCTGGTCTCGGCCGGCTTGCCGGCAAGCGTATTGGGCTTCAGCACCCAGAGCGCCATCGCCACCATGCCAGCGCCGACCATGGCGTCGAGCAAGGGCGCGGTGATGAAGCGCGCCAGCGTGGCGCCGACGAATCCTGCCAGCGCGTGATTAATGAGCGTCGCCACCAGGATGCCGGCGAGGATCGGTACCGGCTTCCGGTAATGCGCGGCGAGGCAGAGCGAGAGAATCTGCGTGCGATCGCCGATCTCGGCAATCGCGACGGTGGCGAGCGATATCAGAAAGGCGTGCAACGCGGGGCCCTCACCGGGCGGAGGCGACAACGGCCGATCCTCCCCACCCGGTGGCGGGAAAATCGGTCCGTTGGTCTCGCCATGCCGTAAGGCCCCATGCGCCATGGCCCGAAGGCCAAGTGTGTTGACGCATGGCCCAGTCGAGCCGGGCGGCTACTCCCCAAAGGGTAGGAAACTCTTACCCTCCGCGCGGCGATTTGGCAAGATGCCGGCGATAACAAAACCTAGGGAGGAATTCATGCTGAAATAAAGTATCGCTCGCCATCGCCGCAATGGCGATGCTGTGTCTCGTCGCACCGTCGCTGCATGCGCAGCAGGCGGCCGCGCCGGCGCCGCAAATGAACACCGGCCCGATCAAGCGCACCCTGCTGCAGAAATCCGACGTGCCGGGCAGCATCTACGTCACCGTGATGACGCTGACCGAGATCGCACCCAACAGCCCGATCCAGCGTCACACCCATCCCGGCGTCGGAGATCGGCTACGTCATCTCGGGCCATCTCGACCTCGCGGTCGACGGCCAGCCGGTGTAGCATGTGAAAGCCGGCGATACTTACTTGAATCCGGCCAGCGTGCTGCATGGCGGCAAGACCTTCGGCCAGAAAGCCAAGCTCATCGGCGTCTTCGTCGTCGAGAAGGATAAACCATTGGCTTCACCGGCGCCCTAAGGGCCGGCTAGCCACTCAGGAGGCGTTGACCCGCGCCCTGACGATGTCGGAGAGCGGCACCAGCACGATGCCCTTTTTCGGCAGCGTCGGGAGCCAGCGGGCGAGCGCCGCTAGCGTCGCGTCGTGCGGGTGGACGATGGCGATGGCGGTGAAGCGCTGCAACGCGATGCGCTCCAGGCCGGAGAGGCGCTCGTCGATATCGGATGCCGGCGCGGTCTCGCTGTCGAGGAAGGTGTCGCGCGCGACATAGGGCACGCCCGCCTCGCGCGCCACCTGCGGCATCGCCGCGTCGGGATTGGCGCGGGCGTCGAGGAAGATGAGGCCGCGCGATTTGAGCTCGGCCATGGTCGCGCGCATTGCCGCCGCATCGGCGGGCGATTTGCCGCCCATCGGGTCGTCGATGCCGACATAGCCTGGGAAGCGATCGAGATCCCAACGCAGCCGGCGCTGTATCTCGTCGGGCGTCAGCGGCGCCTGCTCGCCGGCGGCGATTGTGGATATCGCGGCGTTGACCGGCTCCATCGGCACATGGACCAGAAGCTCGTGGCCGGCATGGCGCGCCGCCTCGGTCTGCTGCGGCAGATTGCCGGCATAGGCGAGGAAGGACAGCGTCAGCGGCCCGGGCAGCGACGCGGCGCGTGTGCTGCGCGCGCGATCCAGGCCCAGATCGTCGATGACGATGGCGATGCGCGCCTTGCCCGCGGCGTCGGGCGCCAGCACGGCGTTCTTGAGCCAGGCCGCGACCGAACCTGGTGCCGCGGCCTGGGCGATGGGCGCGATGGGCGTCACCGATGCGGGCGGCAGCGCCACCGAGACGCCGCGCGGGCGCTCGTCGGAGCCGCCCAGGATGTAGGCGCCGGCGACCAGCGCGACGCCGATGAAGATGAGCCAGAACGGCCAGCGCCGCTTTGCCGGCTCCGCTTCCCGCTCCCGCGTCGATCGTGCCATCTCAGCGCGCCCCCGAATGCGTTCCCGGCGCCGAGTTTAGCCGATTTCGCGGCGGATATTTGAGCTGATTTGGCGCGACTTTCCGCCCTCGTCCCGGGCTGGTATAAAGCCGGCACACGAAAGGGCCGGCGATGTTCCTGCTGATCGATAATTACGACAGCTTCACCTACAACCTGTGGCACTACCTCGGCGAGCTTGGCGCCGAGGTGAGTGTAAAGCGCAACGACGCGCTGTTGGTGGAGGATGCACTCGGCATGAAGCCGCAAGGCATCGTGCTGTCGCCGGGGCCGAGCGATCCCGACCGCGCCGGCATCTGCCTCGAGCTGATCCGCCGTGCCGGCAACATTCCGCTGCTCGGCGTCTGCCTCGGCCACCAGGCGATCGGCCAGGCGCTGGGCGGCAAGGTGGTGCGCGCGCCGAAGCCGATGCACGGCAAGTTGTCGGCGATGCGCCACGATGGCAGCGGCGTGTTCAAGGGTCTGCCCAACCCGTTCAACGCGACGCGCTATCATTCGCTCATTGTCGAGCGGCCCAGCCTGCCCGAGAGCCTGCGCGTCACCGCCGAGACCGACGATGGCATCATCATGGGCCTCGCGCACAAGACGCGGCCGGTGCATGGCGTGCAATTCCATCCCGAAAGCATCGCCTCGCAAAGCGGCCACGATCTGCTAAAGAATTTCCTCAATCTCGCGGCGGCGGAAAGCGTCGCGGCATGAGCCTCGCCGAATCATTCAAGGCGCTACTGCCGCGCATCGCATCGGGCGAGAGCCTGAGCGAGGATGAGGCGGCGCTCGCCTTCGACGCCATGATGTCCGGCGAGGCGACGATGTCGCAGATGGGCGCCTTCCTGATGGGCTTACGCCTGCGCGGCGAGACAATCGCCGAGCTGACCGGCGCCGCGCGCACCATGCGCACCAAGGCAATCCCGATCGAGGCACCGCCGGGGGCAATCGATATTGTGGGAACCGGCGGCGACGGCAGCGGCAGCTTCAACGTCTCGACCGCGGCCGCCATCGTCGCGGCGGGCGCCGGCGCCAAGGTGGCGAAGCACGGCAACCGCAATTTCAGCTCGCTCTCGGGCTCGGCCGACATCCTGCAAGCGCTCGGCGTCAATCTGGATGCCGATATGAGCCTGGTGCGGCGGGCGATATTCGAGGCCGGCATCGGATTTATGCTAGCGCCGCGCCATCACGGCGCGATGCGCCATGTCGGCCCGACGCGGGTCGAGCTCGGCACCCGCACCATCTTCAACCTGCTCGGTCCCATCGCCAACCCGGCCGGGGTGAAGCGCCAGCTGGTCGGCGTTTTCGCGCCGTACTGGGTCAAGCCGATCGCAGAGGTGCTCGGCAAGCTCGGCGCCGAACACGTCTGGGTCGTGCATGGCGAGGGTCTCGATGAGATCACCACACACGGCACGACCGAGGTTACCGAGTGGAAGAACGGCAAGCTGTCCTCCTTCACTATCACTCCGGAACAAGCGGGCTTGAAACGTGCGAGCTTGGCGCAGCTCAAAGGTGGCGATCCGGCCGCCAATGCCGAGAGCTTATTGGAGTTGCTGCGCGGCAAGACCGGGCCGTTGCGCGACATCGTGTTGTTGAACGCGGCGGCGGCGCTCATCGTGGCGGGACGCGTGAGCGATTTGAAGGCCGGCGTGGCCAAGGCGAGCCAGGCGATCGAGAGCGGCCAGGCACGCCGCGCGCTCGAGCAGCTCATCGCCATCACCAACGACAAGCTCTTCATCGCCACGGTGGCGTCATGAGTGACGTGCTGGAAGAGATCTGCGCCGAGAAGCACCGCGAGATTGCCCGCGCCAAGCAGGCCAAGCCCCTCGCCGCGCTGGAGCAAGCGGCGAAGCGGGCGCCGCCGCTGCGCGGCTTCGCGCGGGCGCTCGACCAGGCGGTCAAATCCCAGCACAGCGGCTTGATCACCGAGATCAAGAAGGCGTCGCCCTCGGGCGGCACGATCCGGCCCGACTTCAAGCCGGCGGAATTGGCCAGAGCCTATGAGCAGGCCGGTGCCGCGTGTCTTTCGGTGCTGACCGACGCGCCTTATTTTCAGGGCGAGCCGGCGCATCTGATCGCGGCGCGCGCGGCCTGCGGTCTCCCCGTGCTGCGCAAGGATTTCATGCTCGACACTTATCAGGTGACCGAGGCGCGGGCGATGGGCGCCGATTGCATCCTGCTGATCCTGGCCGCGCTGACCGACGCGGAGGCGGCAGCGCTCGAGGCAGCGGCGCGCGGCTGGGGCATGGATGTGCTGGCCGAGGTGCATGACGAGGCGGAGCTCAGCCGCGCACTCAAATTGAAGACGCGCCTCATCGGCATCAACAACCGCAATCTGAAAACCCTCAAGACCGATCTCGCCACCAGCGAGGCGCTGGCCAAGCTCGTGCCGAGCAATCGGCTGCTGGTCAGCGAAAGCGGAATATCGAAGCCCGCCGATGTGGCGCGCCTCGCGCAAGCGGGTGCGCGCTGCATTCTGGTCGGCGAAGTTTTGCTGCGGCAGCACGACGTCGCGGCGGCGACCCGGGCGCTGCTGGCGCAGACGGTCGGCGCATGAGCGTTATCCCCGCTTCGCTGGTGCCGGTGCCAGAGCCGCGGTTCTCGCCCGTCGCCCTCTTCGCCCAGACCTGCGTCCTCTTCGGGCAGTCGCTGCCCCGCCTCGCGCTACTAGCGCTGATCGCCTGGGCGGCGACCAACATCGTCGGCTTCGCCTTCGGTGTCGCCGGCGCCTATTTCGGCAATCGCACCGGCCATTATGACGACGTCGCGAGGGTCGCCTATTTCGGCGCCGGCACGGTGGCGGCGATCTTTCTCGTGCTCTACATGCTGGCGGTGCATCGCTATCAGCTGATCGGCTGGCGTCGCGACACCTGGCGCCTCGGCCTGCACTGGTCGCGGCGCGAGGGCCTGTTTCTGCTGGCGATCATCGTGCTGGGTTGGCCGGTGCAGATGGCCGGGCCGCTTTTCACCCGTGCCGCGACGCCAGAGAATGTCGATCGGCTGGCGGCGTTGTTTTTCGTCGCGCTGCTATCCTGTCTCGTGGTGCTGGCGCGGATGATGTTCGTGCTGCCGGCGATCGCCGAGGACCGCCGCAAGCCGATCCGTCTCGCCTGGGAGCTTGGGCGGCGGCATTGGCTTACCGTCCTAGGCTTCCTGGCGCTGTCGGGCGTCGTCATCTTCGGCATCGATTCAGCACTCGACCACTTCGGCGGCATGGTCGCCTTCATCGGCACCACGGTGATGGAATTCGTCTCCACCGGTTTTCTCGCCATCGGCATCTGCGCCGCCTATCGCCGGATCAGCCCGCCTTTGGCCAAGAAGGGGCGCCCGGCATGAATGCCAAGCTCACCCATTTCGACAAAAAAGGACGCGCGCGCATGGTCGATGTCGGCGACAAGCCCGAGACCGTGCGCGTCGCCGTCGCCGCCGGCAGCGTGACGATGAAGCGCGCGACCCTCGATCTCATACGCAAGGGCAAGGCGAAAAAGGGCGACGTGCTGGGCGTGGCGCGCCTCGCCGGCATCATGGCGGCCAAGCGCACGGCGGAGCTCATCCCGCTCTGCCATCCGTTGGCGCTGTCCTCGGTCGCGGTCGAGCTGCGCTGCGACAAGAACCGCAACGCGGTCGGTATCACCGTCACCTGCAAGCTGGCCGGCCGCACCGGCGTCGAAATGGAGGCGCTGACCGCGGTGTCGGTGGCGGCGCTCACCATCTATGACATGCTGAAGGCGGTCGATCGCGGCATGAGCATTGGCAATATCCACCTTGTCCATAAATCGGGCGGCAAGTCGGGAATCTTCGAAGCCGCCTCGTCGGTGAAGAACCGGCCGGCAAAGAGCAAGCCGGCAAAGCCGCACGCAACCGCGCCGGCGATGACGATGAAGAACGCGCCGGCCGTGCCGGCCGTGGTGGTGACGCCGGTGAATCCGGAGGGAAGCGAGCGGTGAGTAATCCAGCAGCCCTGCCCAAAGCGGTGACGCCGAAGCCGGGCATGATCTCGGTCGCCGAGGCGAAAGCGCGACTGCTCGCTATCGTTGGATATCTCGGCGCCGAGCAGGTGGCGCTGCCGCAAGCCATGGGCCGGGTGCTGGCCGAGGACGTCGCGGCGCGGCGGACGCAGCCACCCTTTCCCGCCTCGGCGATGGATGGCTATGCCGCGCGTTCGGCCGATCTCGGCGATCTGCCGGTGCGGCTCGAAGTGGTCGGCCATGTGCCGGCCGGGCAGTCCTACGACAAGCCGCTCAAGCCCGGGCAAGCGGTGCGCATCTTCACCGGCGCTCCGGTGCCCGAGGGCGCCGACAGCATCGTCATCCAGGAGGACACCGAGCGCCAGGGCGAGGTCGTCATCGTCAAGGCAATCTCGCCGCCGGGGAAATTCATCCGCAAGGCCGGGCTCGATTTCAAGGCGGGCGACGTCGGATTGAAAGCCGGGCGGCGCCTGACTCCGCGCGACGTCGGCTTGGCGGCGGCGATGAACCGGCCGTGGTTGCTGGTCGGTCGCCGGCCGCGCGTCGCGATCCTCCCCACCGGCGACGAGGTCGTGTTGCCGGGCGATCCGGTCGGCCCCAACCAGATCGTCAGCTCTAACGGCATGGCGCTGGCCGCCTTCGTCGAGAGCATCGGCGGCGAGGCGGTGCAATTGCCGATCGCGCCCGACGAGAGCGCCGCACTCCGGCGCATCGTGGCGGCGGCGCAGGGTGCCGATCTTCTCGTCACCACTGGCGGCGCCTCGGTCGGTGAGCACGACCTCATCCGCGAGGCGCTCGGCAGCGGCGGCCTCGATCTGGATTTCTGGTCAGTGGCGATGCGGCCGGGCAAGCCGCTGATGGTCGGCAAGTATCGCGACACGCCGATGATCGGATTGCCCGGCAATCCGGTCTCGACCCTGGTCTGCGCGTTGCTCTTTGTGAAGCCGGCGATGGAAAAGATGATGGGCCTGGCCGATGCGGCCGTGCCCAATCCGAATGCCCGGCTGCTCGCCGATCTCCCCGCCAATGACCGGAGGCAGGATTATTTACGCGCCAAATTGCGGCGTGGGACCGATGGCGCGCTCGAGGCCGAGGCGTTCACCGCGCAAGACAGCTCGATGATGTCGCTGCTGGCGCAGGCGGATTGCCTCATTGTGCGGGCGCCTCACGCGCCGCCCGCGAAAACGGGATCGATGGTCGAGATCGTGCCGCTCGCGTCGCCCAGCTTCGAGCTTTGATGCCGACCATGGCGATCGACCCGCTACTGCCCTGGCATGAGTTCTATGGGCTGCTCGGCGCCGGTGCCGCGACGCTGATCGGCGCGATGTTTGTCGTCGCCTCGCTGGCCAGCCGCTTCCTCGCCTCGAAGCGGGGCGACCTCTCGCGCATGTTCATCACACCCACCGTGACGCATCTCTCCTCGGTGCTGTTCGCCTGCGCGCTCGTCGAGGCGCCGGTGCCGATGGAGCTGCGCAGCGCGGTGTTCGGGCTCGGCGGCATCGCCGGAATGGGCTACGGTGTCCATGTCGCGATGCGCATCGGCAGGCGGCTCGACAATCACGGCGACCGCATCTGGTACGTGGCGGGGCCGGTGCTGGGTTATGGGCTGATGCTGGCGTCGGCGCTGACCCTGGGGATGGGAGGCAAGGCTGGCATCGACGCCGGCCCCGACCTATTGGCGGCATCGCTTGCCCTGCTCCTGCTCGCTGGGGTTCGCAACGCCTGGGACATCATCCTGTTCTTCGTCGCCCACCCGGGCGGCGTGCGATAGGCGGCAATCGGCCCCGGAGTCCAAATCGGCAGCCCGGGACGGTCCAATCGGCCGATCGCTAGGGGGATGTTAACCCTGCGGCGACACTCTTGGGATGTATGCCGATCTCTTTTTCAGCCACTGGCGATTTGCGCCGGGCGAAAGCCCTTAAACTCGGCATCGCGGCCGTCATCGCCGCGGTGATCCAGGCCATGTGGGCGGTGGTGGTCGTCTCGATCGACTATTCGCGCGATGCCACGCTCAAGACCATGCATGCCGACGCCGCCAATCTCGCCTTCGCCTTCGACGACGAGGTGACCCATACGCTGAACGATGTCGCCAAGACCATGGATCTGTTCGCCGACCGCATGCGCGCTCGCGACTCCGACATGGACATCTATAAATGGTCGCGCGAGATTTTGCTGCCGAGCGACGCAACCGCCAATGGCGGCATCGTCGCTCCCGACGGCACGGTGCTGTCCGTTACGCTGTCTCCCGACAGCCCGTCGATCAACGTCAGCGATCGCGAGTATTTCCGCATCCAGCTCGACCGCAAGTTCAACGGCCCTTTCATCGGCAAGCCGCAGAACAGTCGGGTAACCAACCAGGTCGTGATCCCGATTTCGATGCGTGTAATGGCGCAGGACGGCCGCTTTCTCGGCGTGCTGGTTTTCTTCCTGTCGCCGCCGCAGCTGACCAAGCTCTACCATTCGATGGATTTGGGCGAGCGCGGCACCCTGACCGTGATCGGCCTGGATGACGTCGTTCGCGCCCGCTTCAGCAAGACGGACCAGAAAGGTTTCGACGGCATTGGGCACGTGACCAAGCACGATCTCGCCGCGGATTTGGCCGCGGGGAACGATCATGGCACCTATGAGCATGTCAGCTCGCTCGATCACGTCACGCGTCTCTACAGCTTCCGCCGCGTCGCGGGATATCCGCTCATGGTTTCCATCGGCCTCGACTACAACGAACGGCTGAAGCTGTGGTGGAATCAGGCGAAGACGATCGTCTCGCTCAGCGCGATCGCGACTTTGCTGCTGGGCGGGCTCGTCTTCTATCTCATCAAGCAGATCGACCGCCGGGTCGCGCGCGACATGGAGCTTGCCGAGGAGCGCCGCAAGCTCGGCATCGCCAATGGCGAGCTGACCGCGAGCATGGAGCGCGCCGAGGTGGCGAACCACACCAAGACGCTCTTCCTCGCCAATATGAGTCACGAGCTGCGCACGCCGCTCAACGCCATCATCGGCTTTTCCCAGATCATCAAGGACCAGATCATGGGCCCGATCGGCAAGACGGTTTACGCCGATTACGCCAGGGACATTCAGGGCGCCGGCGAGCATCTGCTCGAGATCATCAACAATCTGCTCGACATCTCGAAGATCGAGGCCGGCAAGACCGAGATCAGCGAGGATCTGCTCGACACCGCCGATATCGTGCGCGCCAGCGTGGCCGCCTTACGCGTCCAGGCGGCGGGCAAGAAGATCGCGCTGGTGACGGATATTCCGCCCGAGACGCCCTTCATCCGCGGCGACGCGCTGCGGCTGCGCCAGGTGCTGATCAATCTCTTGTCGAACGCGGTCAAGTTCACCCCCGAGGGCGGCTGCGTCACCGTGTCGGTCGCATCCGACACCGGGCGCGGCGTCGTCTTCACCGTCGCCGATACCGGCATCGGCATGTCGCGCGACGAGATCGAGGTGGCGCTCGAGCCCTTCAGCCAGATCGAGAACGCCCTGGTGAAGAAATACGAGGGCACCGGCCTCGGATTGCCTCTCGCCCAGCGCCTGGTCGAGCTGCATGGCGGCGGTCTCATCATCGACAGCGCCAAGGGCGTGGGCACGACCATCCGAGTCCAATTGCCGCACGAACGCACCGTCCGGGCCGCCGCCGCCGCCGCCTGAGGCGATCAATCCACTCTCTCAGGCAATAACCATCAAACTTTTCGCCACGGCCGGGCTTGTCCCGGCCATGACAATGCGAATTGTGGTCGGTCCTCCACTTTCACTAGTTCGACTCGGCTTCGAGTCGCGGGAGGACTCGGTGCATTCCATGGCCAGCCTGGTCCCGGCCTGTGGATAAACTCGCTTGACGAGCAGCAGGAACCAAACTAGAACGGGCTTGGGTTTTTGTTTTGTTCCATTAGCTTCGTTTTGTAACGGGAATCGGGGAGCGAAATGCTGACGCGTAAGCAACACGAGCTGCTGGTCTACATCAATCGCCGGCTGTCGGAAGGGGGCGTCTCGCCCTCCTTCGAGGAAATGAAGGACGCGCTCGGGCTCAAGTCGAAATCGGGCATCCATCGCCTGATCAGCGGACTCGAGGAGCGCGGATTCATCCGGCGCCTGCCGCATCGCGCGCGCGCCCTCGAAGTCATCAAGCTGCCGGAAGAGGTCACGGCGAATCGGGGCCGCGCCACCGGCAAATTCTCGCCGACCGTGATCAAGGGCGATTTCCGCACCGCCCTCCCCGGCATGTCGGTATCGGAGAAAGAGGGCACGCAGCTCCCCATGCTCGGCCGCATCGCTGCCGGCACGCCGATCGAGGCGCTCAGCGACAATTCGACCAATATCGGCATCCCGCCCGGCATGCTCGGCAGCGGCGATCATTACGCGCTCGAAGTGGCGGGCGACAGCATGATGGATGCCGGCATCGTCGATGGTGACACCGTGCTGATCCAGCGCTGCGATACCGCCGAGAACGGCGCCATCGTGGTGGCGCTGGTCGACGGCAACGAGGTGACCTTGAAGCGGCTGCGCCGGCGCGGCGATTCGATCGCGCTCGAGCCGGCCAACAAGGCCTATGAGACACGCATCTTCGGACCCGATCGGGTAAAGGTGCAGGGCAAGCTGGTCGGGCTGCTGCGGAAGTATTAGCCGACCGGCATGATGCGACGGGAACGCATCCGGCCCGGCGGGGTTTCTATCACCAGACCATCCGGCGATGGAGGCGAGCATAATCCGCAAGCTGAGCTCGGGCATATACCGGCTTTATTCGCGCAAAGTGAACCCCAAGACCGGCAAACGGCGCAATCTCGGCAGCTTCGGCTCGCGCGCGGCCGCGGAAAAGCACGAGCGCGCCGTGCAGTATTTCAAGCGGCACTAGCGATCGGATTTCCCTAGCGCTACATTAGGCCGATCAGCCACGCCGAGTTGACGGTCAGCCAGATCATGATGCTAGCGAGATTGAGCACCCCGGCATAGAGGCTGTTGCGCTTCTCGCCGTAGCGGTTGAGCTGCCAGGCGATGACGAGGCCCAGCACGCCGAACCCGAGCGGAATGAAGGTGCCCTGAAGATGGACGAGGTTACATAGCAAGCCGATGCCGCCGGTGACAAAGCCCCACATGATGAGGGTGGTGCGCTCGCTGCGCGCGCGTTTCTGCTCAGGCGTAAACGGCTCCGCTACGGGCTTCGGGTCAAGACTATCGGCCATCGGGGAAATATCCTTTTAGGGCGTCGCGGCAACGGCACCGCGCGGGGTGAGCTGCGGCGACCATAGCCGATCGCCCTGCGCGTCGCGCACGCTTTCGAGTTTGAGCGTGCCGGAATCAAGCCAGATCGCATAGCCGCCCTGACGATAGGAATCGACGCGATCGACGATCCGGGCGCCGGGACAGATGCGCCAGGCCACCACCGGCGCTACCACCAAATCGGCCGTGCAATCCGCCTTGTCGAAGCGATCGGAGTCGCGCATCAGGACGACCGAGGCGCCCCGCGCGGTGTAGCGGCAGGATCCCGGGCCGCAGTCGAGGCTGCCATCGGCGCTGGCGCCGCTCGCCAATCAGGCGGGGCCGAGCCGCCGCCAGCTTGCTCCAGCTTTCCTCGGTCGAGACGTTGCCGCGCGGCTGCGACGGGAGATAGGCGCCGTCGCGGGCACGCACCGCCATCAGCTTCGCATCGCCGGAGACGAGAATATCGGGCGGGCGGACGAAAAACAGTGTGGCGAGGCCGAACGCCAAGGGGATCAGCCCGAAACGCCGCCAGCGCCGTTACCAGATCGCGAGCCAGAGCGGCGGCTCGCGATGCAGCCAGAAATAAATCCCGATGCCGACGCCCATCGCCACCGGCAGGAAAAGCGGCCAGCGCTCGAGCTCGGCGACAACATTGCGGACGAGCCAGCCGGCTAATTGCCCGAATGACGGCCGAAACGACCAGTCGCGCGCGGCCGGCGCCCTCTCATATTCCCCCGACAGCCCCATGAGGCAAGTCTAGGTCGGTTCGGGCACGGGCAAAAGTGTCGCGCGCGCCTAATGCATGACCGAGCCGCCATCGACGACGATGGTCTGGCCAGTCATGAAATCGCTTTCAGCAGAGGCCAGGAAGACCAGCGCGCCGGTCAGATCCTCCGGCGTCTCCTCACGCTTCAGCGCGCGGCTCGCGGTGTTGGCCTCGACCATCGCCTTGACATAGCCGGGGTTGTCGCGCACCGCCTGGCTCATGGTGAGGCCGGGCGCGATGCAATTACAGCGGATGCCATCCTCGCCGCATTCGCGCGCCACCGCACGGGTCAGCGCCACCACGGCGCCCTTCGAGGCGACGTAATGCAACAGCAGCGGCGTGCCCTTGAACACGGTGCCCGAGGCGATGTTGATGATCTTGCCGTATTTCTGGCGGCGCATCACCGGCAGCACCGCCTTCACACATTCGAAGGAGCCGCGCACATTGACCGCCATGACCCGGTCCCATTCATCGGAGGAGATCAGGTCGAGCTTCTTCGGTTCGAGCGCGCCGAACATCGCCGCGTTATTGACCAGCACCTGAACGCCGCCATATTCGCGCTCGGTCTTCAAGACGAGGCGGCTGACCGCGTCGGCGCTAGTGACGTCGCAGGCGACCGCCAGCGCCTCGCCACCAGCCTGGCGGATGATCGCGGCGGTGGTTTCCGGCGCCTCGAGGTCGCACAGGCTGAGCCGCGCCCCTTCCGCCGCCAGCGCCTTGGCATAGGAGGCGCCGATTCCCTGTGCCGCCCCGGTGACGATGATCGCCCGTCCGTCAAGCCGCCCCATCTGCCGCTCCCTCGCTTGCTTATTCAGTCGTCAGGAGCCGAGTTTAGCGCCTCGCCGGGGCGATACCCATTGTGCTAAAGAGCGCCACCCATGAGCCCGGTTGTCCGCTTCGCCCCCTCGCCCACTGGTACCCTCCATATCGGCGGGGCTCGTACGGCGCTGTTCAACTGGCTCTATGCCAAGCATCACGGCGGCAGATTCCGGTTGCGCATCGAGGATACCGACCGGGTGCGCTCGACCCCGGAAGCGACCCAAGCGATCGTCGATGGGCTGCAATGGCTCGAATTGAACTGGGATGGCGAGATCGTCTTCCAATCACGCAACCGGGACCGCCACACCGAAATAGCGCGCGGATTGCTGGCGGCGGGCCACGCTTATTTCTGCTATGCGACGCCGGCCGAGCTCGACGCCATGCGCGCCAAGGCGAAAGCGGAGGGCCGCCCGATGCGCTATGACGGGGGCTGGCGCGACCGCGACCCGGCGACGGCGCCGAAAGATATAAAGCCGGTGATCCGCCTCAAGGCGCAGCGCGACGGCGCCACCACCATAGAGGACATGGTGCAGGGCGAGGTGACGGTGGCGAATGCCGAGCTCGACGATCTCATCATCGCGCGCGCCGACGGCTCGCCCACCTATAATTTCTCGGTGGTGGTGGACGATCACGACATGGGCATCAGCCACGTCATTCGCGGCGACGACCATCTCACCAACGCCTTTCGCCAGAGCCAGATTTACCGCGCACTCAGCTGGGAGATTCCGCGCTTCGGCCATCTGCCGCTGATCCACGGGCCGGACGGCGCCAAAATGTCGAAGCGGCACGGCGCCCAGGGCGTCGAGGAATATAAGGATCTCGGCTATCTGCCTGCGGCGCTGCGCAATTATCTGCTGCGGCTCGGCTGGTCGCATGGCGACGAGGAGATCATTTCGACGGCGCAGGCGATCGAATGGTTCGACATGGATGCGGTGGGACAGGCGGCGGCACGGTTCGATTTCGCCAAGCTCGACAATCTGAACGGGCATTACATCCGCGCGACGGCGGATGCGGAGCTTGCGACGCTGGTCGAGCCGTTTTTGCGCAAGCTGCTCGGCCGCGCGCTCGATGAGGGGCAGCGCGCGATACTGCTCAGGGCGATGCCCGGCCTCAAGACCCGCGCCAAGACCCTGGTCGAGCTGGCGGCAGGGTTGCGCTTTTACGTCGCCCCTCGCCCCATCGCCATCGAGGCAAGCGCGAGCAAGCTGCTCGACGCGGCGGCCAAGGCGCGGCTCAAATCGCTGATGCTGGTGCTGGAAGCCGGCAGCTGGGAGGCCAAGCCGATCGAAGACTCGGTGCGCGCCTATGCCGAAAAAGAGGGCATCGGGCTGGGCGATCTTGCCCAGCCGCTTCGCGCGGCACTAACCGGGTCCAAGGCCTCGCCGGGGATTTTCGAGGTCATGGAGGTGCTGGGGCGGCAGGAATCGCTAGCCCGTCTCGCAGATGCACTCGCATGATTGCGTTCGATTGCGAAAACCCCATGGGCGCTCTATGATCGGTCTTATTGCGGTGCAACATAACCGGCTCAAAGCAGGGGACCCAGCATGGCGGCAAACGCGGAGATCAAGGAGATCAAGCCGATGGTAGCACCAGCCAAGCCCGGCTCCCTCGCCCCGGGCTCGAACCAGGAGAGCGTCACTCTGCGCGACAATTCCACCGGTAAATCGGCCGACCTGCCGCTGCTTGCCGGAACCGTCGGTCCCAAGGTGATCGACATCCGCAAGCTTTACGCCAGCACCGGCCATTTCACCTTCGATCCCGGCTACACCGCGACCGGGAGCTGCGAGAGCAAGATCACCTATATCGACGGCGATGCCGGCATCCTGCTTTATCGTGGATATCCGATCGAGCAGCTGGCCGAGCACAGCGATTTCATGGAGACCTCGTATCTCCTGCTCAACGGCGAGCTGCCAACCCCGGCGGAGAAAAAGAGCTTCGTCGAATCAATCACGCGCCACACCATGGTGCATGAGCAGCTCATCACCTTCTATCGCGGCTTCCGCCGCGACGCGCATCCTATGGCGATCATGTGCGGCGTGGTGGGCGCACTGTCGGCCTTCTATCATGACTCGACCGACATCACCGATCCGCAGCAGCGCCAAGTCGCCTCGTTCCGCCTGATCGCCAAGATGCCGACGCTGGCGGCGATGGCGTTCAAATACGCGCTCGGCCAGCCCTTCATGTTCCCGCAGAACGATCTGGGCTATGCCGAGAACTTCCTGCGCATGGCCTTCGCGGTGCCCTGCGAGGAATACACGCTGAGCCCGGTACTGGCGAAGGCAATGGATCTGATCATGATCCTGCATGCTGACCACGAGCAGAACGCCTCGACATCGACCGTGCGCATGGCGGGCTCCTCGGGCGCCAACCCCTTCGCCTGCATCGCCGCGGGCATCGCCTCGCTGTGGGGCCCGGCGCATGGCGGCGCCAACGAGGCGGTGCTCAAGATGCTGATGGAGATCGGCGACAAGAAGCGCATCCCGGAATTCATCAAGCGCGCCAAAGACAAGGACGACAATTTCCGGCTGATGGGCTTTGGCCATCGCGTCTACAAGAATTTCGACCCGCGCGCCAAGATCATGCGCGAGACCTGCAACAAGGTTCTGGCCGAGCTTGGGCTCAACGATCCGCTGCTGGCGATCGCCATGGAGCTCGAGAAAATCGCGCTCGAGGACGATTATTTTATCTCGCACAAGCTCTACCCGAACGTCGATTTCTATTCGGGCATCATCCTGAAGGCGATGGGCTTCCCGATGTCGATGTTCACCGTGCTGTTCGCCATCGCCCGCACCGTCGGCTGGGTCTCGCAATGGAACGAGATGATCACCGAGCCCGACCAGAAGATCGGCCGGCCGCGCCAGCTCTATACCGGCTACCCGAAGCGGCCTTACGTAGCGCTCGACCGGCGGCGCTGAAGAGTCTCATCGGCGGGGCAGCGCGCTTCCGTCCGGCGGCGCGACGGCCTAGTCTCGGTCCGCCATGGCCCAGGACCACATCATCATCACCGGCGCCGACAGTCATTTCTTCGGGCTGCTGCGCGATCTTATCCATTCGCTGCACGACACCACCGGCAAGGGATTTCCCCTGGGCGTGCTCGATGTCGGGCTGAAGCCCGAGGAAATCCGCGAGCTCGAGGGCATGGGCGCCACAGTGGTGGCGCCGGGCTGGGACATTGATTTCCCGGGACGCGAGAGCTTCCCCGGCCATTTCCGCGCCCTCACCGCGCGACCTTTCCTCCGGCACTATTTCCCCGGCTATCGGACCTATATGTGGATCGACGGCGACACCTGGGTGCAGGACGCCGCCGCCATCGAGCTATACCTATCGGTGGCGCGGGCGGGAAAGCTCGCGATCACGCCGCATATCGGCCGCTCCTATAAGAGCTTCAAGAAATGGCAGCGGCCGCGCTTCAACACGCTGATGTTCCGCGAGTACCGCCAGGGCTGGGGCTGGCGCTTCGCCAATGCCCTGGGCAAATACCCGATCGCCAATGCTGGCATTTTCGCGCTCGATCAGGCGGCGCCGCATTGGGATCTCTGGCGCGATGCAATGACCCACGGCTTGCGGCACAAGCCTTCGATGCTGCGCGAGCAGAGCGCGCTCAACTATGTCATCCACCACGACAAGGCGCCGACCGGGCTGTTGCCCGATTGGTGCAACTGGATCTGCATCGATGCGCCGCCCAAGATCGACGAAGCGACCGGCAATCTCGTCGAGCCCGAGCCGCCCTATCGCCCGATCGGGATTCTGCATCTGGTCGGGCCGGCGAAATCGCATCGCTTCGATCTCGAGACCCTGGCCGGGGGCAAGGTCGAGACCCATTTGCATTACGCGCAATGGCGCGGCAAGCGAAAACCGGCGCGATCGGCCGGCGGCTAGGGACGCTGGATCAGCTCGATCTTGTAGCCGTCGGGATCGTCGATGAAGGCGATCACCGTGGTGCCGAATTTGAGCGGGCCCGCCGGGCGCGCGATCCTGACCCCGTTCTCGCCGAGCATCGTGCAGGCCTTGTAGGCATCGGCCACCGATATGGCGAGATGGCCGAAGCCGGTGCCGATGGCATAGGGCTCCTTCTGGTCCCAATTGTATGTCAACTCGAGGACGGTGCGATCCTCCTCGCCGCCATAGCCGACGAAGGCGAGGGTGTAGCGCCCCTCCGGCGATTCGCGCTTGCGCAGCAATTTCATGCCGAGCAGCCGCGTGTAGAAATCGATCGATTTGTCGAGATCGTAGACCCGCAGCATGGTGTGCATCAGCCGCGAAGTCTTGGCATCGAGCGCCACCGTATCCATCGAAACCTCCTCTATTATCTGGCCTAAGCGTTTCCAGCCTTGTCGCTGCGACGGCCGAGCCAGGCCAGCACAGCGTCGGCGGCGCGCAAGCCGGGCGAGAGCTCGCCCAGGCCAAGCTGCCGCAGCGCCTCCTGGCAGGCGGCAATTTGCGCGGCAGCCGCCGGTTTGTCGTCGAGCAGATGCGACACCGCCGCTCTGAGCTTCTCTGGTGTGCAATCGTCCTGCAGCAGCTCCGGCACCGCTTTTCGACCCAAGATTAAATTCAGCAGATGGGCATGGTCGATCTTGACGATGCGCCGCACCAGCGCATGGGTCAACCGGTTGACGCGATAGGTCACCACGCTCGGCACCCGTGCCAGGGCGAGCTCGAGCGCCACCGTGCCCGAGGCGGCGAGCGCCACGTCGCAGGCGGCGAAACCGTCGTATTTCTCCGCGGGGCCACGCAGGATAACGCTGCGGAGCGGCCAGCGCTGCGTCGTCACGGTCACTGGATCCTCGACCGTCGCCGGCACCGGCACCACCGCCACCAATCCCGGATAGCGCGCAGCTAGGCACGCCAGGGCCTCGCCGAAGATGGGCAGCAGGGTTCGCACTTCACCGCGGCGCGAGCCGGGCAGCACGGCGATCGCCTTGGCGTCGGGCGCGATGCCGTGGCGGCGGCGGAAGCCGGCGCCGTCGCCCTTGTCCGCGCCCGTCTCCACCACCGGATGGCCGACATAGGAGGTCGCGAGGCCAACCTTGGTGAAATAGGGCGGCTCGAACGGCAACAGCGTCAGCAACTGATCGTACCAGCGCGCCATGCGGGCGGCGCGGCCGGCGCGCCAGGCCCAAACCATCGGCGCCACGTAATGGATAATCGGCAGATCTGCGCGCGCGCGGCGGAGGCGCTGCGCCACTCGCCAATTGAATCCCGAGCTGTCGATGGTAACGAGGATGTCGGGCTGGCGGGTCTGGATATCGGCGACCGCCTCTTTGACCCGGCGCAGGATATTGGCCGCGCGCGGCAGCACCTCGGCAACGCCGATCACCGCCAGATCGTCGATCGGGAACAGGCTTTGGAGGCCCAGGCTCGCCATCTGCTCGCCGCCGATGCCGGCAAAGCGCGCGGCACCCCGGCTTCGGCGGGTGAGCGCCACCATCAGATTGGCGCCGAGCGCGTCGCCCGAGGGCTCGCCGGCAATGAGATAAATGAGCGGCCGGTCGCTACTCACGGCACCGTCACCCCGATCACGAAGATGCCGGCATGATCGGCGGATACTGCGATGGCATCGCGGTCGATCAGGATGGTCGAGCCCGCCTCAATGGCAATGCCGGAGAGGCCGGCGGTGGCGCAAGCCGAAACCGTGCGCGGGCCTATGGTGGGAAGGTCTGCGCGGCGCTCCTGTCCCGGCTTCGCGGTCTTGACCAACACGCCGCCCGGGCCCTTGGCCTGGAGCGATTTGACGCGAGCAATGAGGTCGTCGGTGCCGGCATCGGCCTCTTTCGCCAGCACCCGGCCCGCCTGCACCACCACCGCCTGGCCGCGATCCCGCGCGCCGTGCTCGCGCGCGGCAGCCAAGCCGATTACGATGTCGGCGAGCGCCGCGGCGTCGGGCAGGATGCGCCCGAGCGGACCGACGGGTGCCAGCATGTCGTGGAGCAAGGTTTCGGCACCGACGACGCGGAAGCCCTCGGCCTCGATGGTGTGGATGGCGGCGCGCAGCAGGCTGTCATCGCGGAAGGCGCGGCGGCCGATGCGGGCGTAGAATTTGAGCGCCGGCCAGTCCGGCCGCAGCGACCACCAGGTCGGCCGCTTCACGGCACCTGCCATGACGATCTCGGCGACGCCGTTTTGCCGCAGCACGCGCAGCAACGCAGCGGCCTGGCCGATGTGCAGCCAAACATGTGGGCGCCCGGATACCAGATCGGGTTCCGCGGCACCCAACAACGCGACGATGAAATAAGCCCGGTGTTCGGCCTCGCAGGCCGCGACGATCCGCGCCGGCAACTCGCCGCCGCCGGCGAGAATACCGAGCTTAGTCGCCGCCATTCGGCTTGGGCTGACAAAGGCCGCGGATCGATTCCGCGCGGGCGAATTCGAGCACGTCGCCGACCGGGCCGGCGCCGGGGAAGCGTTTCGCCACCGCCGCCAGCCTTTCGGCGAAGGTGCCGGCCTCGTCGCCGAAAAGCATCTGATAGGCCTGGCGCAGCGCCTGGATTTCGTCGCGCGAGAAACCGCGGCGCTGCATGCCGATGATGTTGAGGCCGGAGAGCCGCGCGCGGTCGCCGACCACCGAGCCGAAGGGAATCACGTCGCGCTCGACCCCCGTGACGCCGCCGATCATGGCGTGGCGGCCGACGCGCACGAATTGATGCACGGCGGAGAGGCCGCCGAACACGGCATAGTCGTCGATGTGAACGTGGCCGCCCAATGTCGCGTTGTTGGCCATGATGACGTGATTGCCGATGATGCAATCATGCGCCACGTGAACGCCAACCATGAACAGGCAGTCGTCGCCGATTCGCGTCTCCATGCCGCCGCCCGCGGTGCCGAGATTCATCGTCACCTGCTCACGGATGATGTTGCGCTGGCCGATGACGAGACGGGAATCCTCGCCCTTGAACTTCAGGTCCTGCGGCGCGTGACCGAGCGAGACGAAGGGAAAGACCCGCGTCGCCTCGCCGATCGTTGTGCGGCCGACGACCACGACATGCGACATGAGCTCGACAGTCTCGCCGAGGACGGCCTGCGACCCGACATGGCAGAACGGCCCGATCTTGGCGGAGAGCGCGACGGAGGCACCCGGCTCGACGATGGCTGTCGAATGAATCTGCGGCATAAGCAGTTGCTCAATTGTCCATGATCATGGCGGCGAAGGTCGCTTCGGCGACGGTATTGTCGCCGACCTTCGCCTCGCCTTCGAATTTCCACACATTGCCGCGATTGCGCTGGCATTTGACATGGACGTGCAGCGTATCACCCGGCACCACCGGGCGGCGAAACCGGGCGTTGTCGACCGACATGAAATAGACCAGCTTGCCCTCGGATGCCGGCCCGAGCGTGTGTACGACAAGCACGGCCGCGGTCTGCGCCATCATCTCGATGATGAGCACGCCCGGAACCACCGGGCGTTCCGGGAAATGGCCCTTGAAATAATATTCGGTGGGCGTGATCTGCTTGACGCCGATGGCGCTGACCGCCGGCTTGACGTCGATCAGCTTGTCGATCAGCAGAAACGGGTCGCGATGCGGGATCATCTGCATAATCCGCTCACGGCTGATCTCGGGGGTCATCGGTCTTTGCCCGGTCGCGTCCATCTCGCCCGTCCTGGCCTATTCGCTCTTGCCGCCGTTATCGCCGTTGCCGCCTTTTTTCGCCAGCCGGGCGAGCGCCGCCACCTGGCGAAACATCTCGCGCGACGGAATCGCCGGCGATCCCACCACCGTCTCGCCCGCCGCCACGTCGCGCATCACCCCGGCCTGCGCTCCGATGCGCGCGGCGTTGCCGATGGTGAGGTGCCCGGCAAAGCCGGCCTGACCGCCGATCATGACGAAATCGCCGAGCTTCGTGCTGCCGGAAATTCCGACCAGTGCCACCAAAATGCATTGGCGTCCGATCTGAACGTTGTGCCCGATCTGCACCAGATTATCAATCATCGTGCCCGCGCCGATCACCGTATCGGGGCCAGCGCCGCGATCGACCGTGGAATTGGCGCCGATCTCGACGTCGTCGCCGACGACGACGCGGCCCAGCTGCGGCACCCTGACGACGCCTTGCGACGTGGACGCGAAGCCGAAGCCGTCCTGGCCGATGCGCACGCCGGGATATATCCGGACCCGATTGCCGATCATGCAATGGCTGAGCGAGGCGCCGGCACCGATGCGCGTATCGTCGCCGAGGGTGCAATTCGCGCCAATGCTGGCGTTGGGACCAATGTGGCAGCGTGCGCCGATCGCCGCGCCCGCCCCGATCACGGCGAAGGCGTCGACGCTGCAGCCGGGACCGAGCTTGGCCGCGGGATCGATCGCGGCCCGATCGGAGAGTCGGGGCTCGGGCGGGGCTTCCGGATAGAAGGCCTGCGCCGCCAGCGCATAAGCGCGATAGGGCTCCGGCGTCACCAGCAGCACGATATCCTTGGGCGCTTGCGCTACGAGCGAGGGATGGATCAGGCATGCGCCGGCGCGGGTCTGGCGCAACGCGTCGAGATATTTGCGGTTGTCGAGGAAGCTGAGATGACGCGGCTCGGCGGCATCGAGCGGCGCCACGTCGTGGAATTCGCGTGCCCCATCCCCTTGCAGCGTGGCGCCGGTGCGCCGCGCCAGCTCGGCGGCGGTGAAAGGACCGGCGACGGTGAAAAAGCGCGGGTCGACCATCAGTGTTTGGGTTCTGGGGCGGACGGGACGTCGGAACGGGGCGCAGCGTCGGCGGCCGGCAGGTTGACCGCCAGCGCCGGCAGCTTGGTATCGAGCCGCTTTACCACCTCGGCGGTGATGTCGAGCCCGCCGGCCTCGAACAGCACGGCAGCACGCGTCAGCACCAGATTGGCTTTGCGCTCGGCGGCGATCTCCGCAATCACATCGAGAGCGGTCGTCTCCACCTTGCCCATCGCATCGGTAAAGCTTTGCTGCAAGGCTTGGCGGCGGACCTGCACGTTGCGGTCGAGCGCATCGAAGCGCTGCTGATATTGCTGGGTCTTGGCGCTGAAGGCGTCGGCCGATAGCGTGCCGCGCTGGCGTTCCAAATCGGCACGCATCTTCTGCAATTCGGTCTCCTGGGCCGAGACCTCCCTGGAATAGGCGACCATCTCCTTGTCGATCTGGCCCTGCACGTCTTTCGCGGCCTTGGCGTCGCGCAGAATCTGATTGATGTCAGCGACGACGATGACCGGCACCGTCGGCGGCGGCGGCGCGGTTTGCGCGCCGGCCGGCCCTGCCGCGAGCGCCGCGGCAATGAGCCAGAGGCCGATCCCGAGCGATCGCGCGCGCCAAGCCATCAGAACTTGGAGCCGAAACCGAACTTGAAGATGCTTTTTCTGTCGTAGTTCTGGCGAAGGATCGGCTCGCCGACATCGACGCGGATGGTGCCGAGCGGCGATTTCCACGATACGCCGACACCCGCCGAGAGGCGGAGCGAGGCCGACGACTGGATGGGGCTGCCGGCGACCGGCGTGTCGTCGTCATGGAACAGGCTGCCGAAATCGCTCCACACCCGGCCGGAGACGCCGAGCTCCTCCGGCAAGCCGAGCGGGAAGGCCTGCGTCACCGAGCCGACATAATAGATATTGCCGCCCAGTGCCTCGGTGGTGTCCTCGTCGCGCGGACCGACGCCGCCAGTCGCGAAGCCGCGCAGATTGTCACCGCCGACATAGAAGCGATCCTCGATGCGGACCTGCTGGCCGATGCCGAGAATATACCCGCCCTCGCCGGTCACGCTGGCGACCCATTGCGGCGCCCAGGAGTGGTAGTAGCCGCCGTTGACGGACGAGCGGATGTAGCGCACGTCGCCGCCCAGCCCGGCAAAGTCATTGCCGAAACTGGCGAAATAGCCGGTGGTCGGCTCGGCCGGGTTGTCGCGCTTGTCGTAGATCATGGTCTGGCCGACCGCCGAGGTGATGCGCGAGCCGCCCTGCATCTGAACGTAAATCGGCGCGGCCGAGTAACAGCCAAAATTGCCGAAAAAACCGTTCGTGCCGTTGCCGGAGTTCGCGGCTGTACAGATGTCGTAGATGCGATCCTGGCGGATCGTGTATTTGAGCGTCTGGCGCAGCGAGTCGGCGATCTGGTAGCCGGCGCGCACGTCGCCACCCACGGTAAATTGGCTGAAGCCGGCGAAATTCTGGTTGTTGCGCTGGATGACGAAGAGGTCGAAGCCGGCGGCGATATTGCGATCGTAGAAGTACGGATCGGTGAAGCTGAGATTTGCCTGCTGGGCGCGGAACGACGCCACCGTATCGATGCGCATATCGTAGCCGCGACCGAGCAAATTGTGCTCGTGGATGCCGGCGTCGATCAACGGCCCGTCCGAGGTCGAGAAGCCGACCCCGAAGGTGAATTCGCCGGTCGACTGCTCCTCGACATCGACATTCACGATGGTCTTATCGGGAGCGCTGCCCGGCACGTTGGTGACGGTGGCCTTCTTGAAGAAGCCCAAATTCTTGATGCGCGCTTCCGAGCGCTGGATCTTGGTCGTATTGAAGGCATCGCCCTCGACGATGCGCATCTCGCGGCGAATGACACGATCGACCGTGCGCAAATTGCCGTTGATGTCGATGCGCTCGACATAGACGCGCGGACCTTCCTTGATGACGTAGGTCACGTCGATGGTGTGCGCGGTCGTATCGCGATGGACCTGCGGCTGGATTTCGACGAAGGCAAAGCCGCGGCTGCCGAGCGCGTCGGAGAGCCGGGTGATCGATTTATCGACCGCGTCGGCATTGTACCACTCGCCCTCGGTGGTGGTGAGCAGCGACTTCAAGCCGCTTGGATCGATCTCGGGCAGCTGATTGGTGAGATCGATCTTGCCGAATTTGTAGCGCGGTCCCTCCTCGAGGTTGAAGGTGATGAGGAAGCCATCGCGCGCCGGGGTCAATTCCGCCACCGCGGAGAGCACGCGGAAATCGGCATAGCCCTCGGACAGATAGAATTTGCGCAGCAGCTCGCGGTCGTAGCTGAGGCGGTCGGGATCGTAGGTGTCGGACGTGCTCAAGAACCGGTACCAGCGCGATTCCTTGGTCTCGAGCACCTGCTTCAGCCGATCGCTGTCGAAGACATGATCGCCCACGAAGTTGATGCTGCGCACGCCGGTGAAGTCGCCCTCGTTGATCTCGAACACCAGATCGACGCGGTTCGATTCCAGCGCGATCAGCTTCGGCTCGACCGTGGCGGCGAAGCGGCCGTTGCGGCGGTAAAGATCGAGAATGCGAGCGACGTCGGCCTGCACCTTCTGGCGCGTATAAACGGTGCGCGGCTTCGACTGGATTTCGGAGTTGAGCGAGTCGTCGGTGAGTTTTTTATTGCCCTCGAAGGCGATGCGATTAATGACCGGGTTCTCGACGACACGGACGATGAGCGCGTCGCCCTCGCGGCGCAGCGTCACGTCAGTGAACAAGCCGGTGGCAAAGAGCGCCTTCAGGGATTTATCGAGCTTATCGGAATCGAAGGCGTCGCCCGGCCCCACCTGGAGATAGGAGCGCACCGTTTCGGGCTCGACGCGCTGCGCGCCCTCGATGCGGATTTCGGCGATGGTGCCACCGCCCTGAACCTGCGCCTGCGCGGGCGCGCACGGGCCCGTCGCCGCGAGCACGACGAACGCTAGCCCCAGCGCCAAGACCGCGCCGGCCAATCCCCTCAATGTTCCCCCCGCGACGAGAATTCCTACCCCTCCACTCGCGTCACGATACCAAGCCCTTCAAGAAGGCGATCACCCGGAGATGGACAAGATCGTTCCAGGTGGCGAAGACCATCAAGGTCAGCACCAGCGCCAAGCCGACGCGAAAACCATATTCCTGCGCCCGCGCGCCTAGCGGCCGACCACGCAGCGCCTCGGCGAAATAGAACAGCAGGTGGCCGCCGTCGAGCACCGGGATCGGAAACAGGTTGATCAAACCGAGGTTGACCGACAGCACCGCCATGAACCAGACCAGCGCGACGACGCCGCCTTGCGCCACCTCGCCCGACATCTGGGCGATGCGCAGTGGACCGCCCAGCTCGTCGGTGGTGCGGGCGCCGATGATCATCTGCCACACCGCGGTTAGCGTTCCGGTGCAGAGGTTGAGCGTCTCATCGCCGGCGCGCCACACCGCGTCGATCGGGTTGCGGCGGACGTAATCCATGCCGTTACGCTCGATGCCGAGCAGGCCGAAGCTGTGCTCGTTGCCGAAACGGTCGGTGATCGCGGTGGTGCGCGGCGTGACGCTGAGCGTGATCTGACCGTCGCCGCGCTGGACCAGCAGATTCATCGACGTGCCGGCGTTGAGACGCACATCGCGCTGAATGTCCTCGAAGCGGGCGACGGAATGGCCGTCGATGGCGACGATGGTATCGCCCGGCTGCAAGCCGCCCGCCGCGGCGGCGCTGTCCGGCTGAATGCTGCCGATCTGCGCCGGGGTGAAGGGCTGGCCGGCAGTCATGAAGAGGATGGCCAAGGCCACGATGGCGAAGACGAAATTGGCGACGGGGCCGGCGGAGACCACTGCGACGCGTTGCATCAGCCGCTTGTGGTGGAAGGAGACCGCCTTCTCTTCCTCGCTCATCGCGGCGACATTGGGCGATGCCATCGAGGCGGGGTCGGCATCGCCGAACATCTTGACGTAGCCGCCCAGCGGAACCGCGCTGAATTTCCAGCGCGTGCCGGCGCGGTCGTTCCAGCCGAAGATTTCGGGGCCGAATCCGATGGAGAACACGTCGACGCGCACGCCGTTCCAGCGGGCGACGAGGTAATGGCCGAGCTCGTGCACGAAAACCAGCACGGTCAGCACGACCAGGAAAGGCACGATGTAGAAGAACCCGCTGGTGAAAATGCTCATTCCAAGACCTTCTCAGATCGATGACACACGTCGATGCCGCCCCCGAGTCGCGGCGGCGCCAGAGTAGCAAAATTTGGCCAAAGACAGCGCTTAAAAGCGCGTCATTATCAAAGAACTTGACCTAAACCGCCCCATAGGACGGGAAGCGGGCTAGCCAGAGCCGTCAGCGCCCCCAAGATCAGGGCCGCCGCCAGCAGGCTGTCGAGTCGATCGAGCAACCCGCCATGGCCCGGGATCAGATTCCCCGAATCCTTGACGGCGAAATGCCGCTTGGCCACCGACTCGGCGAGATCCCCGGCTTGCGCGGCGAGGCTGAGACCGGCCGGAAGAAGAAAGCTGGACGCCGCACCCATTGCCCAGGCGACAGCCGCGCCGACCATACTCGCGACGATCACCCCGCCAACGAACCCTGCCCAGGTCTTGTTGGGCGAGAGGCGCGGCGCCAAGCGCGGCCCGCCAAAAATCCGTCCCGCGGCGTAGGCGCCGATATCGCTGCCCCAGACGATGGCGAGGAGCCAGAGCACGCTCTCCCGCCCGGCGGCCCGTTCGGCGAACCAGAGAAACACGACGATGGCGAGCGAGAGATAAAGCGTGCCGCCGACCGCCCAGAGCGTCGCGCGATAACCCCGTGTCGCCATCGGCGCCGCCACCAGCGCGCTGCCGAGCGCGGCGATCCACAACGCGTGCTCGAGCGCCGCGAACGCATCGAAGGCGGCGATCACCGCGGCGGCCACCGGCACGGCGACGATCAACGTGCGGGCGATCAAGGCGCGGCGCGAAGCACCCGGCGAGGCGAGCTTCGCCCATTCGACCCCCATCCCCGCCGCCGCCACGGCGATCAGCGCCGGCAGATAAGGCCAGCCGAACCACACCGCCGCGAGCGCCGGAGGGACCAGCGCCGAGGCGGAGAGGATGCGGACCTTGAGGTTGTTGGCGCTAGGGCGAGCCAATGGAGGCGCCGTAACGGCGCTCCCGCCCGTGATATTCGCGCAGCGCCTGTTCCAGATCGCTCTTGGCGAAAGCGGGCCATAAAGTCTCGGTGAAGACGAGCTCGGCATAGGCGCTTTGCCATAGCAGGAAATTGGAGATGCGCTGCTCGCCGCTAGTGCGCACCAGAAGATCGGGATCGGGCATGCCGTCGGTGAAGAGATGCCGCGCGAAGCGCGCCTCGTCGATATCGGCAGACTGCATTTCGCCGCGCGCGACGGACTCGGCGAGCCGCCGCGCCGCCCGCGCGATCTCGGCGCGGCCGCCATAGGACAGCGCGATCGAGAGGTTGAGTTGCGTATTGTCGCCGGTCAGCTTCTCGGCATTCTCGATCAGCGTCACAATATCGTGCGCGAGCTTTCCGCGCTCGCCGATTACGCGGACGCGGACACCGTTCTTGTGCAGCTCAGCGATCTCGCCGCGCAGGTAGTGACGCAATAGGCCCATCAGATCGGCGATCTCGCCCTCGGGCCGCTTCCAATTCTCGGAGGAAAAGCCGAACAGGGTCAGATAGCGGATACCCAATTCGACCGACGCGGTCACCGCGCGCCGCACCGCCTCGGCGCCGGCGCGATGGCCGGCGATGCGCGGCAGGCCGCGCGCCTTGGCCCAGCGGCCGTTGCCGTCCATGATGATCGCCACATGCGCCGGCGGCGAATGTTGGGATCCCAACCTGTCATCCATCGCCATCGGGCCCGCCATCAGACTTGGAGAATGTCCTTGTCCTTCTGCGCCAGCATATCATCGACGCGCTTGATCGTCTCGTCGGTGAGCGCCTGGACGTCCTTCTCCAGCTTGCGGTGCTGGTCCTGCGACATGCCGCTCTTTTCCTGCTTCTTCAGGGTCTCCATGCCCTCGCGCCGCACGTTGCGCGCGGCGATCCGCGCCTGCTCGGCATAGCGGGCGGTGATCTTGGTCATCTCCTTGCGGCGGTCTTCCGACAGATCGGGCAGCGGGATGCGGATGAGCTGGCCGTCGCTTTGCGGATTGAGATTGAGATTGGCGTCGCGGATCGCCTTCTCGGCCGGTTTGACGTTGCCCTTGTCCCAAACCTGCACGACCAGAAGCCGCGGCTCGGGCGCCGAGACGGTGCCGACCTGGGAGAGCGGCATGCGCGAGCCATAGGCCTCGACCACGACCGGATCGAGCAGTGAGGGCGAGGCGCGGCCGGTGCGGATGCCCCCGAACTCCTTGCGCAGCGCCTCGATCGCGCCATCCATGCGGCGGCGCAAATCCTTAACGATGGGATCGTCGCTCATCGTTTTTCCCCCGGCTTATCGTCGATGAGGGTGAAGCGGCCCTTGCCCTGGATGGCATCGGCGAAGCCGCCTTCGGTGAAGATCGAGAACACCATGATCGGGATGCGGTTCTCGCGCGCCAGCGAGATCGCCGTCGCGTCCATCACCTGCAGATCGCGCGACAGCACGTCCATGTAGGTCAGGTGGTCGTAGCGCTTGGCCGATTCATCCCTGTTGGGATCGGCGCTATAGACGCCGTCGACCTTGGTCGCCTTGAGCAGCAGCTCGCATTCGGTTTCGGAGGCGCGCAGCGCCGCCGCGGTGTCGGTGGTGAAGAAGGGATTGCCGGTGCCGGCGGCGAAGATGACGACGCGGTCTTTTTCCATGTGGCGGATGGCGCGGCGGCGGATATAGGGTTCGCACACCGCGCCCATCGCGATGGCGGATTGGACGCGCGTCGGCACGTCGAGCTTCTCGAGCGCGTTCTGCATGGCGAGCGAATTGATCAGCGTCGCCAGCATGCCCATGTAATCGCCGGTGGCGCGCGCCATGCCGGCCGAGGCGCCGGCGACGCCGCGGAAGATGTTGCCGCCGCCGAGCACGAGGGCGATCTGCACGCCGAGCGCATGGACGGATTTCACCTCGGCGGCGAGTCGCCGCACCACCTTGGGGTCGAGGCCGTAGCTCTGGTCGCCCATCAGGGCCTCACCCGAGAGCTTCAGCAGCACGCGACGATATTTAACGCCACGCGTCGAATCGGGCCGGGGCATGGGGATGGGGATAGGAGCGCTGATCGGATCGGCTGGCATGGCGTTGGAATTAGCACATCCTTGCGCCGAAGCCCACTACGGCCAAAGGCATGAATGACCGGGACGAGCCCGGCCATGACGCGGTCGGATGAATATCCTAGCGCGTCACCTTGGCGGTGGCGGCGACTTCGGCGGCGAAATCGGTCTCCACCTTCTCGATGCCCTCGCCCAGCGCGAAGCGCACGAAGCCCGCGACATGCACGGGCGCGCCGGCATCCTTCGCCGCATGGTCGAGCACCGCGACGACGCGGCTTTCGCCGTCGATGACATAGAGCTGCTCCAGCAGCACGACGTCCTCATAGAATTTCTTCAGGCGGCCCTCGACCATCTTGTCGATGATCGCGTCGGGCTTGCCCGAGGCCTTGGCCTGCTCGCGCAGGATGCCGCGCTCGCGCTCGAGATGGACGCTATCGACCGAGGCCGAGGTGACGTAGCGCGGATTGGCCGCGGCGACATGCATGGCGAGGTTGCGGCCTGGCGCGGTCAGCTTGTCGGGCGATGCGTTCGATTCGAGTGCCACCAGCACGCCGATCTTGCCCAATCCTGGCGCCAGCGCCGCATGCATGTAGGGCGCGACATGGCCCGATTTCACCGCGAGGCGCTTAGCGCGGCGCAAGCTCATATTCTCGCCGATGGTCGAGATCATATGCGTCAACTCTTCGGCGACGCTGCGGCTGCTGCCGGGGAATGGTAGGGCCTTGAGCTTTTCGACATCGTCACCCTGGGCCAGGACGAGCTTTGCCACGGCGCGGACGAAATTCTGAAAGCTCTCGTTACGCCCGACGAAATCGGTTTCGGCATTGACCTCGACCAGGGCGCCCGCATGCGCGTCGACGGCGAAGCCAACCAGGCCTTCCGAGGCGACGCGGCCGGCCTTCTTGGCGGCGGCGGCGAAGCCCTTCTTGCGCAGCCAATCGACCGCGGCTTCGAGATCGCCGTTGGTCTCGGCCAGCGCGCGCTTGCAATCCATCATGCCGGCGCCGGTCTTCTCGCGCAGTTCCTTGACCAGCGCGGCGGTGACTTCCGCCATCGGTATTCTCCTTGAAGGATTATTCGGCGGGTGCGGCTGCGGGAGCCTCACCCTCGGGCTTCGCCTCGGGGATCGGCTCGACCGGCGGCTTCGCCTGGGCGCCGACATCGGCACCCGACGCCACCAGCTCGGCCTGCAAGCCGTCGAGCACCGAGGACGAGGCGAGCTCGCAATAGAGATGCACCGCGCGCATGGCGTCGTCGTTGCCCGGGATGGGATAGAGAATCCCGTCGGGCGAGGAATTGCTGTCGAGCACCGCGACCACCGGAATTTTGAGGCGGTTGGCTTCCTGTACGGCGATGGCTTCTTTATTGGTGTCGATGACAAAGAGAATGTCGGGCAAGCCGCCCATTTCCTTGATGCCGCCCAGCGCGCGCTCGAGCTTGTCGCGGTCGCGCGACAATTCCAAAATCTCGCGCTTGGTCAACCCGCTGTCGACATTGTCGATGCGCTCGTCCAATTCGCGCAGGCGCTTGATCGATTGCGAGATGGTCTTGAAGTTGGTCAGCATGCCGCCGAGCCAGCGGTGGTTGACGTAATACTGGCCGCAGCGCTTGGCTGCCTCGGCGATGGGCTCCTGCGCCTGACGCTTGGTGCCGACGAAGAGGATGCGGCCGCCGCCGGCGGCGACATCGCGCAGCGCCTGGAGCGCGCGGGCCAGCATCGGCACGGTCTGCTCGAGATTGATAATATGGACGCCGTTGCGGATGCCGAAAATGTACGGCGACATTTTCGGATTCCAGCGCCGCGTGTGATGGCCGAAATGGACGCCGGCTTCCAAAAGCTGGCGCATGGAGAAATCGGGGAGAGCCATGGTCGTTTCCTTTTCCGGTTGATCCGCCGCGGGGTGAGAACCAAACGATGCGTGGCAAGCCAGGCAACCGTTCGGCACCGGAGCGGCCCTTCCGCATGTAGCGGCGGGCCGCGGTCCCCGCGTGAGGGATTAGAGGGTTGAGATCGTGGGCAGTAGATAGGCCAAAGTGCCACCCGGGGCAAGGGGATAGGGCAAAACCAGCTGGCGCCGGGCCCTGACCCGCGAAGTTAAGCCCGATCAGCGATGGTGGCGCGCCACCATGCGCTTGCCCTGCCAGATCTCGATTCCGGGGCGGTTTGACTCCTCGTTGAGGAGCCGCAGGGCCATCACCCCCGCCGCCGCATCATCGGCGAGGTCGACATTGTCCAGGACGCCGACGGGCTGATCCTCGGCGTTGAGATAATCGAAACGATAGATCGCCATGTGACGCTCCCTTGGGACGGGCGCCACGCGGATGCGCCCCGATCCCGCGCCAAATCTTATAGGACCGATCCGGCCGCGAGTCTCGTGACACCGCCTGCCGAAAGCGGCACATTCCGCGGGTTCATCCAGGAGATCATCCCATGCGTATCCACCCGGTTATTTTCGTTCTGGCCGCCGTGATCGGCGCCGTTGCCCTGCCTGCTCTCGCACAAGCCGCCGAGTTCTATATCGGCGAGCCCATCGTGCGCGAGGGCATGCAAATCGTGCCCAATTACCTCATTGGGATCGAGATGGACGGCATTCCGCCCGGCATGGAGATGGAGGGTGCGACCATCCATCTCGAGGCCGATGTTCACGCCACCAAGGACGAGGCGCATGGCTTTGCCGAGGATGCCTGGATCCCTTACCTCACCATCCACTACACGCTGACCAAGGAAGGCAGTCCTTACCGCAAGACCGGCAACCTGGCGCCGATGACGGCGGGTGACGGCCCGCATTACGCCAACAACGTCCGCATGGCGGGGCCGGGCACTTATCATCTGACATATAAAATCTCGCCGCCCTCGTCGAACGGCTTTATTCGTCATGTCGACAAGGCGACCGGCGTGCCGCCGTGGTGGAAGCCGATCGTCGCGCAGTGGATTTTCAAATATCCGAGCAGCCCGAAAGGCTGAGCGTGGTCGGCGAACTAACGCGCCGGCCCGTCGGGCTCCGCCATCGCGGCAAGCTTGCGGCGGAGCTTTTCCCGGGCGCCGTCGGCGAGATCGCGTTGTGCCGCCGGGTCGTAGGGGCGGAGATCGTAGGTCGCGCGCGAATCCTTCGCCAATCCAAGATGCCACGCCAACGCGTCGAGCGCGCGCTGCTTGTCATACAGGCGAATGCGCTGGGCGCGGGTGCCCTTGCGGCCGCCGGTCGAGACCCAGGCGATTGCCGCCGCGTCGTCGTCGAAAATCGCCTCGGGCGGTTTCAGAGTCAGGCCCTGCGGCCCCCAATCGCTCACCTTGCGCAGATCGTCGAAGGCAATGCGGGTGTATTCCTTCAACACGCGGCCGGCGGTGATCTGGGTGTGCTCGGCGCGCGCGGCCATAGCGGCGCGCGCCGCTGCCTGGATGTCCTTGCGCGCCAGCAGTTTCGAGCCGCGATAGACTGCGCGCCGCGCCGCGGCGGCAATTAGTCATGAAATTTTAGCACGAGCGCGGAAAATGTACGGGTGAGGTCGGGTCTAGCAAACTTATCAGCAAGCAGAATACGAAAATAATGGAGGATCGTATGAACTGGGCTTTTGCCACACCAATCGTACTGCTTTGCATCTCAAACGTTTTCATGACGTTTGCGTGGTACGGTCAATTGAAATATCCGACGACATCCCTCCTGGTTTTAATCCCGATAAGCTGGGGCATCGCATTCTTTGAATACTGTTTTGCGGTTCCAGCGAACCATATTGGGCATACCGTTTACTCTGCGGCCCAACTCAAAACGATGCAGGAAGTTATTACGCTTGTCGTATTTGCGGTGTTCTCGGTGCTCTATCTCGGCGAGCCGCTGAAATGGAACCACGGTGTCTCGTTCGGGCTGATTGTGCTGGCCGCTTATTTTGCCTTCGAAAAATTCTAGTCACAAAACCATTCTCGAGTTGCCGGCAAAGCCGAAAACGCGCACGATTGGGGGGACCGCGCGCACCATCGGCCTTCACGTCGCATCAGCGGCGTGGTGGGTAGAGAAATCGCCTAGAGCCGGCTGACTAATTTCTGGGCGGCGGCGTTAGGGAGACACTCTTGGGCGTCACCCAGCAACCTGAGCACCTGGTCCCGCGTGTATTCCGTGCTGTAGAGCGTCAAAAGATGCTGGTAATGCTCGATATTGCGCAGAATGACTTTCGGATCGTCCATCATGGCTCCCACCACATTGTTCCCCCATCGAGGATCCGAATTAACGAGGCACAAGCCCGGAAGGGGACGTTCGGAATCTACTCATGCCAGCTTCCCCGCGCAGCCTGGCTGGCCGATTTGAGGCGAGCCTGTGCATAACCCCGGCTGGCCATCGCTGACAGGCCAATCCGGCGAGACAGGGTGAATTTGCTAGCCAAGCGCCCGGGATTGACGGCAATTGAGCCCAACGGCATCGAGCCCCTCATCACCAGCGCGGGATAACCAGAACATGAAACGATTTCTCAATCGCAACGCGGCGCGCCGTCAGCTGCGAGCCGCGCAAGGCGAAAGCTCCCGCGAGGCGTTCCTGATGCGGCGCATGGCGAGCAAGACAGCGAGCGAGGACGAAAAGCGCGAATTCGCCGCCTTGAGCAGCAAGCGCGCCTAGCGCCGCGTCAGGCGATCGCGCCCGCCCGGCGCTTGCGGCGCCGCAAAACCGGCCTCATGTTCACGCTCATCGATGGCGGCAAGTCCCGCCGGGGAGAAGCTTGAGCTCACTGATCCGATACCGATTCAATACCATGGCCGCCGAATCCCCCGGCGGGGCATGGAAGTGGCGGGTCATCCTCAAGCGCGGCGACGGCTTCGAGGAAATCCTAGTCAAGACGCTGATCATCAATGTTCCGTCGTTCAGCCAGGAAGACGACATGCCGGTGGTCGGCCGCAAATATCATATGGCCTGCCGCGGCGCCATCCGGGTCGAAGACGGAATTGGCATCGTCGATCCCGCCTAAGCGTCGGCGAAGGCTAAGCGGCAAACCCCATCAGCGATGACGACCGCCGCCGCCTCGATAGCCGCCCCCGCCGCCGCGATAACCGCCGCGCCCGCCAAAGCCGAAAGCTAGCCCGAAGGTGTCGTAAACCGGTGCCGGATAGTTATAGCCGGGCCCGTACATGTCGTAATAGCCGCTCGGCACGCAGCCATAGCCGAAGGCCCAGTAATAGCCGTAGGGACAGGCGACCTGTGCTTGGGCCGGCGATGCGCCCAATCCGGCCATCAGGGCTAGACCGGCGGCGCCGCCAAGCGTCAGCGCGCGCAGCCGTAAATTCCAATTTTTCATTCCGACCTCCAAGCGGCGCACACAAAACAGCGCACTCGCGGTAGTTAAACGCGCCCCGCGCGAAATGGTTCGCGCCAAGCGGAACCAATCTCGCCGCGCCGTGTTGGGTCATTGACTCCCGAATGGCGCCGACAGCGCGACGCGCGTTGTTTTGCGACATAACCCCTCATCGCAAGGCGCTCCCATGCAAATCCGTCGGCCCCTGCTCCTGCCGTTTTTCGGCTTTCTCCTACTTGCGGCGCCGAGCGCCGCATACGCCCAGATCGACGTCGGCGTCTCGGTGCAGATCGCACCCCCGATCCTGCCGATCTACGCGCAGCCGCCCTTGCCCGAGCTTGGCTATATCTGGACGCCGGGCTATTGGGCCTATGGTGATACCGGCTATTTCTGGGTCCCGGGCACCTGGGTCGAGCCGCCGCAAGTTGGATTCCTGTGGACGCCGGGCTATTGGGCCTGGGGCAATGGCGGCTATCTCTGGAACGCCGGCTATTGGGGCCCGACCGTCGGCTATTACGGTGGCATTAATTACGGCTACGGCTATGGCGGCAACGGCTATCAGGGCGGGCGCTGGAACAACGGCAGCTTCGCCTATAATCGCGCGGCGAATAACTTCGGCAGCGTTCACGTCGCCGCGGTCTTCAACACGCCGATCAGCCATAGCAGCACCCGCGTCAGCTTCAACGGCGGCCATGGCGGCACCACCGCGCACGCCACCGCCGTGCAGCAATCAGCCGCGCATGAGACTCATGCGCCGCTGACTTCGGCGCAGACCTCGCACGTCGAGGCGGCACGGGCGACTCCCGCGCTCGCCGCCGCGCAAAACCACGGCCGGCCGGCGATCGCCGCGACCAGCCGGCCCGGCGAGTTGACCGGTTCCGGTGTCGTCGCCGCGCGCGCGGCACCCCAACACACCGCCAATCGCAGCACCGCGCCGGCACAACGCCCGGCAGTGCAGCATGCGGCGGTCCAGCACGCGACGGTCCAGCACGCGACGGTTCAGCACGCGCCGGCCCAGACCCGTGCCGCCGCGCAGCCGCAAGCCCGGGCCCCTGCCCCGGCGGTCCGTGCCGCGCAGGTGCCACAAGCCCGGCCTGCGGCGCCGGCACGGCCCGCGGCGCAAACTGCCGCCGCGCCTCATGCGGAACCGGCGGAGCATGCCGCACCCGACGCCGCGCCGGACGAGCATCGCTAGACGAGGCTTTCGGATCTGACGCCGGGACATCGCGGTCGCAAGACGGCGGTGTCTCGCCGCGTTTGGCGTCGTGCCAAGGTTGAAATTCGCCCGAGCACCTCTAGGATGCCCGAAAGGCAAAAGGCTCGGGCATGATCAAGGGGGCGCCAGGACGCATAAACCGCGCGGCTTTGCCGGTGGCCTGCGCCCTCCTCCTCGCTCTCCTCGCTTTCTCCGAAAATTCACGCGCCGCCGACGAGCTGCGCTATTTCCGCATCGGCACCGGGGGATTTGCCGGGACCTATTTCGCGGTCGGCGCCGCGCTCGCCAATCTCATCTCGAAGCCGCCCGGAACGCGCGAATGCGAGCATGGCGGCGGCTGCGGCGTGACCGGGCTGGTCGCGGTGGCGCAAGCGACGCAAGGCTCGGTCGAGAACGCGGCACTGGTTGGATCGGGCGGGCTTGAATCGGGATTGATGCAGGCCGACGTGGCGCACTGGTCAGCGAATGGTGACGCGCCGCGCTATCGCGGCTGCACCGCCAATCGGGCGGGCAATATGGTGCCGGCGCGGACGGCGCCCATCGTCAAGCCGGCGGACGGAAAAAACCTGCGCGCCATCGCCGGATTGTTCCCCGAGACCATCCATGTCGCGGTGCGCGCCGAGAGCACGATCCGCGCGCTGAAGGATTTGCGCGGCAAGCGCGTGGCGCTGGGCGAGGCGGGATCGGGCACGCTGGCCGATGCGCGGCTGCTGCTCGAAGCGGCGGGGTTGAGCGAATGCGATCTGCATCCGCAATATCGGGGCTTGAGCCAATCCGCCGAGGCGTTGAGCCATGGCGAGATCGACGCGCTGATCCTGGTGGCGGGGTATCCGGCGCCGGCGCTGGCCGATCTGGCGGCGATCATCAAGCTGCGCCTGCTGCCGGTGCCACCCGCCATGGTCGCGGCGTTGCGCCGCAAGGATGCGTTCCTCACCGCCGCCGCCATCCCGGGCGCGATATATTCCGGCATCGACGCCGCCACGCCCTCGGCGGCAGTAACCGCGGTATGGGTGACCGGGGCACAGCAACCCGAGGATCTCGTCCAGGCGATCACCGCGGCGCTGTGGCAGGAGGATTCGACCGGCCTCTCCGGTGGGCCACCGCCGGCGCGGCGCATCAAGCGCGAGCGGGCGCTGGTCGGCTTCGACTTGGCGCTGCATCCGGGTGCGGCGCGCTTCTATCGCGAGGCGGGGTTGTTGAAAGGCGGCGCGAGCCGGTAGCCCGCCCATTCCGTCCCCCGCCAATCTCCTGTCCGATCACCGCCGCCCCGCGCTAAGGTCGCGCCATGGGCGACATCGCCGGCGTGCTGGCGCAGATCAAAAGCTGAGCGCGGGCAGCGGCACGAGGGATTGGAGACAGCATGAAATTCGCGCATTTTTCGCATGTCTGGAACAAGCCTGGCATGACGCCGCACGAACGCTATGAGCAATTATGGCGCGAGCTCATCCTGTGCGACGAGCTCGGCATCGATTTCAGCTTTTGCGTCGAGCATCATTTCCGCCCGGACGAGAGCTGGATGTCGTCGCCCTCACTTTACGCTGTAGGCGCGGGTGCTCGCACCAAGCGCCTGCGCGTCGGCTCGATGGGCTATATCGTGCCCCTATATCACCCGCTACGCCTGGCCGAGGAGATCGCCCTGGTCGACCAGATGCTGGGCGGGCGGTTCGAATGCGGGCTGGTGCCAGGCATCACCGCGTCTTACTTCGAGCCGTTCGGCCTCGAATACGCTTTCCGCAAATCGCCGACCCTCGAATTCGTCGATTATTTGCGCGCCGCCTATGGCAAGACGCAGCCCTTCTCGTTCGCCGGCGCCAACCACCAGACCAAGAGCGCCGAGCTCGCCGTGCAGCCGGTGCAAAAACCGCACCCGCCGCTGTGGATGATGAGCCGCGATCCGGAGACGCTGGAATTCTGCGCCAAAAACGGCGTCAACCCGGGCTATTTCCTCGTCTTTCCGCGCGAAGAGGCAGCACCCCGCTACAAAAAATTCCTCGCCGATTGGAATCTGGCCGGCCACGCGCGCAAGCCCAATATCGGGTACTCGACCCTGGTTTATGTCGACGAGACCGACGCGAAGGCGAAAGAGGTCGCCTTGGCGCGGATGGCGCGGGCCTATGAAGGATTTCTGCCGCCGCCCGAGTCGGGCGAGAGCTTTGCGCAGCGCGTCGCGCGGCATGCAGAGAAATTCATCGCCCGCAAGGAAGACGGCGCCGCCAGGATCATGGGCAACATCTTCGACCCGGATTATCTCTTGGCGAACGATCTGGTCTTAATCGGCTCGCCCAAGACGGTAACCGAGAAGCTGAAAAAGGCGGCGGGCGAAGGCATGTTCAACACCTTCATGGGTGAGTTCAATTTCGCCGATCTGCCCGAGGCCGATCTGATGCGCTCGATCAAATTGTTCGGCGAAAAAGTGGCGCCAGCGCTCAAGGGGTTCGAGCCGTATTGATGCGCAGGCGGCCGCGATTGCATGCGCAATCCCCTTCCCTGCAATCGATGTCTAAGCCTTCTTGATCGTAAACACCAACACTCCGCCGGCTTCTTCGCGGCAGTCAAGTAAGTGGGCGCCGGTGGTCTTGCAGAAATGCTCGAAATCCTTCACCGCGCCCGGATCAGTCGCGAGCACGCGCAATATGCCGCCATCCTTCATTGCCTTCATCGCCTTGCGCGCCTTCAGCACCGGCAGCGGGCATTTGAGCCCCTTGGCGTCGAGGGTTTCGTCGGGTTCGGGTGCGCTCATCGCCCTGCCTCAGCCGAATTTGTTGGTGGTGGGAAAGCCGTGCGGGGCGATGCGGCCGCTGCCGGCGCGCGCACCCTGCCAATTGCGCAGATCGGTCTCGGTGCGATTGCGCTCACCGCCCATGCGCCAAGAGAGGCCCTCCGATTTGACGATGACCTTGGCGTCGGCGAGGCCGCCCTGGTGATAGCGCTGGAGAATAACGCCGCGGCCGCCGGCGGTTTCGGGAACCTCGCTTAAGGGGAACAGCAGCAGCTTATGATTGTCGCCGACCACCGCGACGGTATCGCCGGTTGCGGCGGACCCGGCGACGCCGGTGGCGCCCTTGCCCGGCCGCATCACCTGCTTGCCGTTGCGCGTCTGCGCCACGACATCGTCGGCGGCGATGACAAAACCGCGCCCGTCGCTCGCCGCGACCAGGAGCTTGCCGCCGGGCTGGTGGATGAGCAGCGAGGCGATGTCGTGGTCGTTCGGGAGATCGACCATCAGGCGGATCGGCTCGCCATTGCCGCGGCCGCCCGGCAGCTTGTCGATGCCGAGCGTGTAAAAGCGCCCATTGCTGGCGAAGACGAGAAGCTTGTCGGTGGTTTGCGCCTCGAGAAAAAAGCGCGGGCCGTCGCCCTCCTTGTATTTGATCTCGGCATGGGCGAGGCCGTGGCCCTTCACCGCGCGCAGCCAGCCCTTGGCCGATGCGACCACGGTGACGGGCTCGCGCTCAACGAGGGCCTCGAGCGGAACCTCGGTGATCTCGGGTGGGGCACCGATTTCGGTGCGGCGCGTGCCGAGCAAGGTGCCGGGGCCGAACTCCTTGCGCAGCGCCGTCAACTCGGCGCCGATCGTCTTCCATTGCCGGCGCTCGTCGGCGAGCAGGAATTTCAGCGCCTTGTCCTCCTCGGCGAGGGATTTCAACTCCTGGCGGATGGCGATCTCCTCCAGCTTGCGCAAGGCGCGCAGGCGCATGTCGAGGATGGCATCGGCCTGCACCTCCGACAGCTTCCAGCGCGCCATGATGCGCGTCTTGGCGTCGTCATGCTGGCGGATGATCTTGATGACCTGATCGAGATTGACGTAGACGATCATGTAACCCTTCAAGACCTCGGAGCGCCGCGCAATCAGCGCGCGGCGGGCACGCGAGCGGCGCTGCAGCACGACGCGGCGATGATCGAGGAAGGCCTGCAGCGCCTCGCGCAGATCCATGACGCGCGGCACGCCGTCGGCATCGAGCACGTTGAGGTTGAGCGGAATGCGCGCCTCGAGCTCAGTCGAGCGGAACAGCGATTCCATCAGATGGGCCGCGTCGACATTGCGGCTCTTGGGCTCGAGGATAAGGCGCACGAGATCGGTCGATTCATCGCGCACATCGGCAAGCAAGGGAAGTTTCCGCTCCTCCAGGAGTTGCGCGATGCGCTCGATCAGCCGCGATTTCTGCACCTGATAGGGGATCGCGGTGACGACGATCTGGTACATGCCCTGGCCGAGCTTCTCGGTCTCGTATTTAGCGCGCAAGCGAAAGCTGCCGCGGCCGGTGGCATAGGCCTCGCGTATGCTGGCGCGGCTCTCGACCAGCACGCCGCCGGTGGGGAAGTCGGGGCCGGGGATGAGGCGGACCAGTTCGGCGATGCCGGCGCGGCGGTGGGCAACCAGATGCTGCAGCGCGTCGCAGAGCTCGACGATGTTGTGCGGCGGGATGCTGGTCGCCATGCCGACGGCGATGCCGTTGGAGCCGTTGGCAAGCAGGTTGGGGAAACGCGCCGGCAGCACCACCGGCTCCTCGCCCTCGCCGTCATAGGTCGGCCGAAAATCGACGGTGTCCTCGTCGATGCCCTCGAGCAGCGCCTGCGCCACCGGGGTCAGCCGGCTCTCGGTGTAGCGCATCGCCGCGGCGTTATCGCCGTCGATATTGCCGAAATTTCCTTGGCCGTCGACCAGCGGATAACGCTGCGCAAAATCCTGCGCCAGACGCACCAGCGCGTCATAGACCGCGACGTCGCCATGCGGATGGAACTTGCCGATCACGTCGCCGACGACGCGCGCGCATTTCTTGTAGCCGGATTTCGGATCGAGATGGAGCTGGCGCATGGCGTGAAGAATCCGGCGGTGCACCGGCTTCAGCCCGTCGCGCACATCGGGCAGCGAGCGCGCCATGATGGTCGACAGCGCGTAAGACAGATAGCGCTCGCCGAGCGCGTCGGCGAAATCGACCTTACGGATATCGCCGATTTCGGCAGTCGCGGATTTAGCCATGCGGTCTCGATTCTCCGCCGTGGATACTAGGCGAGCGGCGCAATAAATCAACGTATCGCGTCCGCGCCGCCGGCAGTTTCTGGTTATGCGGCTCGAGCACGCGGTGCTCGAGAAAGAATCCGGTCAGCTTCAGCCCGTCGAGCAGCGCATCGGCGTCGGGTGGTGTCGCGCCCGGAGTCAGCAGAAAAGCCGGCAAGGGCAAGAGCTTCTGCCGATAGGGCGCCGCCGCCGCTTCAGAGACGGCATGGCCGGATTTGGGTGAGACATGGGTCAGATTGGCGGTGGCGCCGGTCGCGGCGCAGCTGGTGAGATCGAGGCCATAGCCAATCTCGGCCAGCAGATCGAGCTCCCAGCGGACGTAAAGCGCGGCAAAATCCGTATTCGAGTCGAGGACGGCGAGCAGCGCGCTCAACCCGGCATAGGCGCGCGGATGAGGCTCGCGCTCGGGCAAGGTCGCGGCACTCACCGCCGCCGCCGCCGCGAGGCAGCCGAGTCGCAGCCGATCGTCGATGAAGCGCGCGGCATGGCCGCGCAGCAATTCGCCGGACAGCGTGCCGAGATGATCCGGCAACCGCGCCGACCACGACGCCGTCAGATGATTGCCGGTCTGATAGAGCGGGCGGGTGCGCGGCCCCTGCCCGCCCCGCACCAGCCCGGCATGGCGCCCATGCTCGCGGGTCAGCATCTGCACGATGAGGCCACGCTCGCCGTGACGGCGCGAGGCGAGCACGATGCCCTCGTCGTACCAGCGCATCTTTAGGGCTCGAAATCGAGGCGCATCGCGGAGTAGCGTTCGCGGTCCTCGCTCCAGCCTTCGCTCACCACCACGCGTAGGAAAAGATGCACGCGGCGATCGAGGAATTTTCCTAGCTCGGCGCGCGCGGCGGCGCCGATGCGCTTGATCTGCTGGCCGCCCTTGCCGAGCACGATCGCCTTCTGGGTGTCGCGTGTGACATGGATGAGCTGGCTGATCTTGACGCTGCCATCGGCGAATTCCTCCCAGCCCTCGGTCTCGACGGTGACGGCATAGGGCAATTCCTGCTGGAGCTGGAGAAAGATCTGCTCGCGCGTCGCCTCGGAGGCGAGCAGCCGCAGCGGCGCGTCGGTGATCTCCTCCGCGGGAAAGAGCCAAGGGCCCTCCGGAATCGCGCTGGCCAGGTAATCAAGCAGATCGTTGACGCCGTCGCCGGTTAGCCCCGAAATCATGAACACGCGCTCGCAGACGCTCTCATTGCCGGCGCGCTCGGCCAGCGGCAGCAGCACCTCTCGCTTCACCTTGTCGATCTGGTTGAGCGCGATCACCGCGCGCTTTCCCGCCGCCTGCAGCCCATCCAGGATCCGCCGGCTATCGACGTCGAAGCCGCGCGAGGCGTCGATCAGCAGCACATCAAGATCGGCATCCTTGGCGCCCGCCCAGGCCGCCGCGACCATCGCGCGCTCCAGCCGGCGCTTCGGCACGAAAATCCCGGGCGTGTCGACGAAGACGAGCTGCGCCTCGCCGCGGATGGCGATACCGAGCAGCCGTGCCCGAGTCGTCTGCACCTTGGGCGAGACAATGGAGAGCTTGCTGCCGACCAATCGATTGAGCAGCGTCGATTTGCCGGCATTGGGCGCACCGAGCAGCGCGATATGGCCGCAGCGCGTCATGGCTTGGCCGCGATATTGGCCAGCGCCGCGGCGGCGGCCGCGGTCTCGGCCGTGCGTTTCGACGGTCCCGATGCCGCCGCATCCGGCAGGCCCTGCACGCTGACGCTGACAGTGAAGCTGCGGCGATGCGCCGGCCCCTCGGATTTGAGCGTGCGATAGACCGGCAGCTTCAATCCCTGCGCCTGCGCCCATTCCTGCAAAGCGGTCTTGGGATCGAGCGGCGGGGCCGGAACATCGGCGAGCTGCGCGCCCCACCAGCGCTCGACCACGCCGCACGCCACCGCAAGGCCGCCGTCGAGATAAAGCGCCGCGATCACCGCCTCGCACAGATCGGCCAGCACGCTCGCATTCTCATGCAGGCCGGTCGCCGCCTCGCCTGGCGACGCGGCAAGATACCGGCCCAGATTCATTTTGGTCGCGACGATGGCGAGGGTTGCCTGCTTGACCAGCTCCGTGTGCCGGCGCGTCAGCTCGCCTTCACTCGCCTTGGGAAAGCGCCGCCACAGCAGATCGGCGACGATCAGGCTCAGGACGCGGTCGCCGAGAAACTCCAGGCGCTCATAGCCGCGCCGCGCGGTGCCGCGCAGCTTCGCCGCACTCGGATGGGTCACCGCCTCGACAAGCAGTTTCGGATCGGCGAAACGATGGCCCAGCGTTTCCGCCAGCAGGTCGAGGGAGTCAACGCTCCCCGCCATGATCAAGATGCTGCCTTCAGTGGATGCCCGTGAGGAGGCGGTCATAGCGCACGGTAAACGGCCAATTCCAGACTTCCCACAGTCGCGCGTTGCCGTCCGTGGAATAGAAGATAAATTCGGCGCGGCCGACCAGATTCTCGACGGGCACATAGCCGACGCCGCTGGTCGGATCGCGGCTATCGGCGGAATTGTCGCGGTTATCGCCCATCATGAAATAATGGCCCGGCGGCACGGTGAAGGGCGCGGTGTTGTTCATCGTGCAGTATTGCGTGTCCTGAAAACGCACCGTGGTGCAATCGATGCCGTCGGCGTCTTCCTGGACGATCTGGTGGCGCACGCCATTGGGCAGCGTTTCCATGTAGAGCGTGGCATGGGCGGTGCCGAGGCCGCTGTCGTTGAACGAGCTCACGGTCTCGCGCGTCACCGGCTGATTGTTGATATAGAGCAGCGAATCCTTGACCTGGATCGTATCGCCGGGCAGGCCGATGATGCGCTTGATGAAATCGATCGACGGATCGCGCGGCAGTTTGAATACCACCACGTCGCCACGCTTGGGCTCGGTGAAGAAGACGCGGTCAGGAATCAGCGGCAGGCTGAACGGCAGCGAATAGCGGCTGTAGCCGTAGGAGAATTTCGACACGAACAGGTAGTCCCCGATCAGCAATGTCGGCACCATCGAGCCCGATGGGATGCTGAACGGCTCATAGAAGAAGGTGCGGATGAACAGCGCGATGACGACGGCATAGACGACCGTCTTCACCGTCTCGGCCACGCCGCTCGAAGCCCGGCTCGATGCTCTGCTCATGGGGAAAGTCCGCGCACGCACTCAAAGGGCGAGCCCACAATTCGGACCGCCAAGTTGGCGAGGATCAAGCCAAGCTGGGGATGGGAAGTCAAGCGCCGCGCCCTTCCGGCGAAGCCGATTCGGCGCTGATGATGACCAAGGCCTGCGCCAACGGAGGCTCATCGGTCAGCGTGACGTCGATGCGCGCGGTCGTCCCGGCGGGCAGCAGCGCCTTCAGATGCTGCTGGGCGCCGCCGGTGAGCAGCAAGGTGGGCCGGCCGGAAGGTAGATTGACCACGCCGAGATCGCGCCAATAGACGCCGCGCCGAAAGCCGGTGCCGAGCGCCTTGGCGCAAGCCTCCTTGGCGGCGAAGCGCTTGGCATAGCTGGCAACGCGGTCGGCACGACGTTCCGAACGCTGGCGCTCGACCGGGGTGAACACCCGCTCGAGAAACCGCTCGCCGAAACGCTCGATGGTGCGCTCGATCCGGCGAATGTCGATCAGATCGCTGCCGACGCCGATAATCATCAGGCGCTCTTCTCGCCCGATGCGCGGCTGCGCGCCTGATCCATCAAGGCGCGCATGCGCTTCACCGCGCTGTCGAGCCCGCTAAAGATCGCCTCGCCGATCAGGAAATGACCGATATTGAGCTCGACGATGGTGGGGATGACCGCGATCGGTCCGACGGTGTCGAAGCTCAACCCGTGACCGGCATGGCATTCGAGGCCGAGGCTCTCGGCCTGCGCGGCGGCGGCGACAAGTCGGTCGAACTCACGCGCCCGATCCTGCCCCTCGGCCGCGCAATAGGCGCCGGTATGCAGCTCGACCACCGGCGCGCCGATACGCTTTGCCGTGTCGACCTGGCGCGGATCGGGATCGATGAAGAGCGAGACCCGGATGCCCGCTTTCTTCAACTGTTCGACGACGGGCGCCAGTCGCGGCAACGCGCCGGCCACGTCGAGCCCGCCCTCGGTGGTAAGCTCCTGGCGTCGCTCCGGCACCAGGCAGGCGGCGTGCGGCTTATGCTTGAGCGCGATCGCCAGCATTGTCTCGGTTGCGGCCATTTCGAGGTTGAGCGGCACCGATAATTCGCGCGACAGCCGCGCGATATCGTCATCCGAGATGTGCCGGCGATCCTCGCGCAGATGCGCGGTGATTCCGTCGGCGCCAGCCGCCACCGCGAGACGCGCCGCCCGCACCGGATCGGGGTGCTTGCCGCCGCGCGCGTTACGGATGGTGGCAACATGGTCGATATTGACGCCGAGCCGGAGCGGCCGCTTGCTGAGCATGATTCGCCTAGCCCCGCGCGCGCTCGACGGAGTTGATGACCGGTGTCGCCCGCAGCGCAGCGATGATATTGCTCAAATGGCGCAAATTCTGCACCTCGATATCGACCAGCAGCTCGAAGAAATCGACCGAGCGGTTGGTGATCTTGAGATTGGTGATGTTGCCGCCGCTCTTGCCGATCACCGTGGTCAGGCTGCCGAGGCTGCCGGGCTCGTTGCCGAGCGTGACGCTGATGCGCCCGACATGGACGTGATCGGTCTCGTCCTCCTCGCTCCAGGAGACATCGAGCCAACGATCCGGCGTCTCGGCATAGGTATCGAGGGTATCGCAATCGATGGTGTGGATGGTCACGCCCTTGCCGGTCATGACGATGCCGACGATGCGATCGCCCGGCAGCGGATGACAACAGCCGGCGAAATGCACCGCCATGCCGGGGATCAGGCCGCGGATCGGCACTGCGTTCTCCGACGACTTCTTGGTTTTGGCGCGTGGGGTCAGCGCAACGACCTTGGATGACCGCGCATCGGGCTTGGGCGGGAAGATGGCGTGCACCACCTCGCGGCCGGTATGCAGCCCCTCGCCAACCGCAACGTAGAGATCCTCGATCGTGGCGCATTTGAATTGCTTCAGTGCGACATCGAGCGCCTTTTCCGCGAAATCATGGCCCTCCTGGCGGAACGCCTTCTGCAGGATCGCCTTGCCGAGATCGAGATATTGCTGGCGCTGCTGGGTCCGAACGTAGCGGCGGATGCGCGCCTTTGCCTTGGCGGAGACGACAAACCGCTCCCAGGTTGGCGATGGCGTCTGTGCCTTCGAGGTCACCACCTCGACCTGATCGCCATTCGCCAATTCGGTCCGCAGCGGCACCAGACGGCCGTTGATCTTGGCGCCCACGCAAGTATCGCCGATCTCGGAATGGACGGCATAGGCGAAATCGACGGCGGTCGAGCCGCGCGGCAACTCGATCAGATCGCCCTTCGGCGTGAAGCAGAAGACCTGATCCTGATACATCTCTAGCTTGGTGTGCTCGAGGAATTCCTGCGGGTCGGAGGCGTGCTCGAGAATGTCGAGCAGCTCGCGCAGCCAGCGATATTGCCGCCCCTCGGTATTGGGCGCGCCTTCCTTGTAGACCCAATGCGCGGCGACACCGAGCTCGGCCACCTCGTGCATCTCCGGCGTGCGGATCTGAATCTCGATGCGCTGGCGCTCCGGCCCGATGACGCCAGTATGCAAAGCACGATAGTTGTTCGGCTTGGGCGTCGAGATGTAGTCCTTGAAGCGGCCGGGCACGACATGATAGCGGCTGTGGATGATGCCGAGGGCGTGATAGCACTGCGCAACGTCGGTCACGACGACGCGAAATGCCATGACGTCGGACAATTGCTCGAAGCCGACGTTCTTCTTCTGCATCTTGCGCCAGACCGAATAGGTCGTCTTCTCGCGGCCGGACACTTCGGCGTCGATGCCGGCCTTCTTCAGCGTCGCCTTCAGCTCGTCGATGATGCGGCTGACGACATCGCCGCCCTTCTCGCGCAGGAAATTGAGCCGGGTCATGAGGCTTTCGCGCGCCTCGGGATAAAGCTCGGCAAAGGCCAGATCCTCGAGCTCGTCCTTCATCTCGTTCATGCCGATGCGCTCGGCCAGCGGCGCGTAGATTTCCATGGTCTCGCGCGCGATGCGGCGGCGCTTGTCGCCATCGGTGATGAAATGCAGCGTGCGCATGTTGTGCAGCCGATCCGCGAGCTTGACCAGCAGCACGCGGATGTCTTCCGACATCGCCAGCACCAGCTTGCGGAAGTTCTCGGCCTGCTTGGTCTGGTCGGATTGCAGCTCGAGACGCGACAGCTTGGTGACGCCGTCGACCAGACGGCCGATATCCGGCCCGAACAGTTTCTCGATATCCTCGTTGGTCGCCAGCGTGTCTTCGACCGTGTCGTGCAGCAGGCCGGTGATGATCGACGCGGCGTCGAGCTTCATCTTGGCGAGAATGCCAGCCACTTCTACCGTATGCGAGAAATAGGGATCGCCCGAGGCGCGCTTTTGCGAGCCGTGCGCCTTCATCGAGAACACATAGGCGCGGTTGATCGCGTCCTCGTCCGCCAGCGGATCGTAGGCCTTGACGCGTTCGACCAGTTCGAATTGCCGCATCATGACGGCCAACTCCGCCGCCCTATCGTCGGGCCGTCACCGCGCGCATATGAAAATGACGGCGCGGGGGAAAAACGCGCGCCGGCCACCATCGCGTCAGTTTGCAGCGCTGCCGGGCTCGGGCTCCTCGGCAATAGCCGAAATGGGCTCTTCGCTGGGATCGGCCTCGGCTGCCGGCTCGCCCTCGGCAACCTCGATCTCGGATTCCTGGAGCTCTTCGCCCTCGGCGAGTTCGGCGTCATCGCCTTCGACTTCCGCCTCGTTGCCCACTTGCGCGATATCGGCACCGAGGCCGAGCTGCGCGCCCAATTCGATGTCCTGATCGTCTTCCGAATCGGCGATCTCGACATGCTTTTGCATGCCCTTGATGAGGTTTTCCTGCAGCGTGTCGAGCCCGATTGTCTCGTCGGCGATCTCGCGCAGTGCGACGACCGGGTTCTTGTCGTTATCGCGATCGACCGTCAGCTGCGCGCCGCCGGCGACATCGCGCGCGCGCTGTGCCGAGAGCAGCACGAGCTCGAACCGGTTAGGAACCTTGAGGATGCAATCTTCGACGGTGACGCGCGCCATGAACGGAATTCTCCGGGAATTGCCTGAAGTCCTCAATATATGAGGTGTTCTGCTGCACCGCAACAGGGGCTTTTGCTAGCCCGCGAGGGCGGTTTGCGGCTTCCGGACGACCGGCGCAGGCATGGACTCGCTGTCGCCTATCGCCCGGCCGCAGATGTCCTCGAACTGTCGGGCAATGTGACGGTTGGAGAAGCACTTCAGGATGAAGTCGAAGGCATCATCCGCCAGCTCGCGACCATCCTCAGGACAATCAAGCAAGCCGAAGATTTCGGCGGCGAATTCCTGCGGATGATCCGTCCGGCGGTAATTCGCGCCAGCTTCCAAGGGCAGGCCCTCGGCGCCGATAGTGGTCGAGCCCACCGGCCGGCGCATCGCCATCGCCTCATAGATCTTGATCCGGGTACCGCTGCCGACCCGCAACGGACCGGCATCGATCCCGGCCCGAACCGCCTCGTCGATGCCCTCCTCGACCATCGGCGACAATCCGCGATTGAGCATCTCGAGCTTGCGCGGATTGACGTCGACACCGATGACGTCGTGGCCGAGCTCGGCAAAGCAGGCGGCCGAGACCGTGCCGACATAGCCCATGCCGAAAACCGAGATACGTATGCGAATTCGCCCCGAATGGCCAGCACCCAAGGGGCTTCTGCCGCCTGGGATGGCGGAATTAAATGCCGATTTCCTTAATATCGAGTGAAGGCGCGCGGCCCGCCGCGGGGCCGCGTAAAATCATGGTTAAGAAAGCAAGGCCGGCCTCAGCCGGAGGGCATTTCCGAGGCGCCGCCATGCGCCGCCGACCACGAGACCGGATCGTTGAGGAATTTCTCGACCTCGCGCATCGTCGCCTGATCGAAGCGGCTTTCGTCCTTGGCGATCTTCAGCACGTCCCACCAATTGGCGAGCGAGTGCAGCTTGACGCCGATCTCGTCCATGATCGTCTCGCTCTGCGGGAAGATGCCGTAATGGAAGATGACAAAGGCATGCTCGACGATGGCACCCGCCTGGCGCAGCGCCTTGCAGAAATTGACCTTGCTGCGGCCGTCGGTGGTCAAATCCTCGACCAGCAGCGTGCGCGCATTGTCGCGCAGATCGCCCTCAATCTGGGCGTTGCGGCCGAAGCCCTTGGGCTTCTTGCGCACATATTGCATCGGTAGCATCATCCGGTCGGCGATCCAGGCGGCGAAGGGAATGCCGGCGGTCTCACCGCCGCAGATGATGTCGATCGATTCGAAGCCGATCTCGCGCAATATGGTCGAGGTCGCGAATTCGACCAGGGTTTGGCGCACGCGTGGATAGAAGATGAGCTTGCGGCAGTCGATATAGACCGGGCTCGCCCAGCCCGAGGTGAAGATGAAGGGCGTCGCGGCATTGAAGTTGACCGCGCCGACCTCGAGCAAAATGCGCGCGGTGACCTGCTGAATCAAGCTGCGATCAGGAAAGGCGGCGATACCGAGACTCATGCGCGCGACTTTCTGAGGCGCGCAGCCTCCGGAGTCAAGCTCCTTGCGGTCGCCGGCTCGCTGCCGGCACTGCGCGCGACGACCTCGTTCAGCCGCGATACCGCGCGCCGACCTTTCAGCGCCCCGTCCCACAAATTGGATGCCAGCTTACGGTAGAGCGCCACCGCCTCGGGCGCCGCCGTCACGGTGGCGACGCCGTGCCACAGATTGGGCTGCTCGCCGAGCCGGAACGGGCTCAGCGCCAGCACCGTCTCGTTGCGCTTCTGGAAAAGCTGGAAGGTGACGTTGGGCATGGTCTCGTCGATGAGACCGAGCTCGATGCCCGGCTGCGCTGCAGCGAACATGGCGATGATGTGCTCGACCTCGCGCCGCGCGGCGGCGCGGCGGCGGCGCCATTCAAGCGGCAGCAGGTCGAAGCGGCCGATCAGGCCAAGCTCGAGAAACCGCTCGATCTCCGGCACCGAGATTAGGCTCTGAATCTTTGGCCGATGCGGCGCCGTCTTGCGTTCGGCCAGGATCGCCATGACCTTGTCGATCTCGGTAAGCGCGGCGGAATCGTCGCGTTCGGCCGGCGGTAGCGCCTCGACCAGCATCTGGCGCAGATGACCGAGATAATCCGCGCTCGTGACGAGGAAGGACACGGGGTTGAAATGGGCGACGATACGCTCGGCCTCGCCCTCGAGCTGCCGCATGCGCTCGAAATAGGCGCCGGCCTTGGAATAATACTCGACGCCGACGCCGAGCAGCGAGACGAGCGAGGTGTCGAGCACTTGCGCCAACGCGTCGAGCGTCTCCAGCTTGACGATCTCGCCCGCCTCCAGGCGATAGAGCGCCGCGCGCGAGATGTGCAGGCGCCGCGCGATCTCCTCGGCGGTGAGCCGGCTGCCGAGCCGGTAGGCCCGCAGGCGCCGGCCGATCTCCTTGCGCTGGGCATCGACCCGCACGCTCAGGCGCCCTCGCGCAGCGCGAAATAGAGCAATTCAGTGCCCTTGAGGAAATCTTCGAGCTCCATCGCCTCGTCCGGATTGTGCGAGCCGTGCTGGTTGCGTATGAAGATCATCGCCGCCGGCACGCCCTGATTGGCGAAGATCGCCGCGTCGTGACCGGCGCCCGAGGGCAGCGTCTCCGCCGACAATCCCAAGCGGCGGGAGATGCTGAGCAACCGCTCCACCCAGGCATCGTTCATCCGCGCCGGCTTGGTGTCGAGCCGTCGGTCGAAGCGGAATTCGACCTTGCGCTTGGCGGCGATGGTGCGGCATTCGGTGCGCATCAGGTGATAGAAGGATTCCAGCGTATCGCTCGACTGGCTGCGCACCTCGAAGCTGAAGGTGACCTCGCCCGGCACGCGCGACATCGCATGCTCAGCCGGGTTGGTGGCGATAACGCCAGCCGTCACCACCAGATCCAAGCCGCGCTCAAGCAGGATCTGCCAATGCTCGTCGAGATGGGTGATGAGCTCGGCGACAGCGAAAACCGCGTCGCGCCGGAGCCAGCGCGGCACGGCGCCCGAATGTCCCGCCTCGCCAATACAGTGGATTACCTTGTGGCGGATATTGCCGCGGATGCCGGTTACCACCGCGGTCGGGAAGCCCCGCGCCACCATCACCGGGCCTTGCTCGATATGGAGCTCGAGATAGGCCGCCACAGCGGCGGGATCGAGCAGCTTCTCGCCGCGCGCGATGCGGTCGATGGCGGCGCCGCGCGCGCGCATGGCCTCGCCCAGGGTGGTCCCGCCGTCGCGATGCTTCAACGCCAGATCGGCCTCGCCCAGCTCGCCGAACAACGCATAGGAGCCGACGCAGGTCTTGCCGTACCAGGCGCTTTCCTCGCCGCGCAGCGCGATGAGCTTAATGCCGCGCGGCGGCACGACGCCTTCGTGCTTGAAGCGCATCAGACAAAGCAGCCCGGCGACCACGCCGGCGGCGCCGTCGTAATTGCCGCCCTGCGGCACAGAATCGAGATGCGAGCCGCAATAGATGAAGGGCTTGTCCGCCTCGCGACCGGGCAGCGTCACCACCAGATTGGCGGCGGCATCGGCGGCGGTCTCGAGCCCGGCGGCGGATGCCGCCTGCTTGATGGTGTCGAAGGCCTTCTGCTCGCCCGGGCCGTAACTTTCGCGGCTGACGCCGATCGTATCGGCGGTGGCACTCCGGAGACACGCGAAGAGATCCGCCGCCGCCGCGCCCAGATCGAATTCACCGCGCAAGGCGGCAGGCGACACGATATTCATTGTCCGGCCTCCGCCCATTCGACGTCGGTCTCGTCAGCGCCCTCGCGATGCAAGGCACCGGTGAGATCGCCGATCCGCGCGATCCGCCGCTGCACGCAGAAGCGCTTCAAGCCCTCGATCACCTCGATCAGCGCCGTCGGATGCAGAAAAGTCGCGGTGCCGACCTGCACCGCGCGCGCGCCGGCCAGGAGATACTCGACCGCATCCTCGGCGCGCGAGATGCCACCGCAGCCGATGATGTCGAGCTTCACCGCGCGGGCGCATTGATGGACCTGGCGCAGGATCACCGGCTTTATCGCCGGACCCGACAGCCCGCCGGTGACGCTGCCGAGGCGCGGGCGAAAGCTCGCCGTGTCGATCGCCATGCCGAGCAGCGTGTTGGCGACGACCACCGCGTCGGCGCCATTAGCCTCGGCGGCGCGCGCCACCTCGGCGATGTCGCCGGTATTGGGCGTCAGCTTAGCCCAGAGCGGCAGCTTGGTGGAGCGGCGCAGGCGCTTCACCACGGTGGCCGTCATCTCGGCGGTCATTGCGAAGGCGCGGCCATCCGCCTCGAGATTGGGACAGGAGATATTGGCCTCGATCGCCGCCACGCCGGCGACGCTGAGCTCCGCCGCCAGGCTGGCGAAGCCCTCGGCGGTCGGCGCCGAGATGCTGACGATCAAGGGCGGCGTGAATTGCCGGTAGAACGGCAGCGTGTCGTCGAAGAAAGGCGGCACGCCTTTCGACGGGATGCCGATCGAGTTCAGCATGCCACCAGGCGTCTCGGCGACGCGTGGCGTCGGGTTGCCGAGACGCAGCTCGCGCGTCACCGTCTTGATGACGAAGGCGCCGAGTCGATTGAAATCGAAGACCTGCGCCAGCCCCTCGGCGAAGGTGCCCGAGGCCGGCATCACCGGATTGGCCAGGCTGAGCCCGCCGACCTTGACCGCGAGCTCTACCACGAGAGCGGCTCCTGCAGATCAAAGCACGGTCCCTCGCAGCAGACCCGGCGATGCTCGACCGAATCGCCGGTGGCGCGGAATTCGCGCACGCAGCAGAAGCACATGCCGAGACCGCAGGCCATCTGCTGCTCCAGCGCGACCTGGCCTGGAATCCCATGCTCCTTGGCGATGCGCTGCATCAGCAGCATCAGCCGGTTGGAGCCGCAGGTGAAGAAGGCGTCCGCGTTGCCGGCTTCAACCAAGTCGCGCAGCCGACGCTCAACGTTCTCGACGTCGCTCGACCCATCACTGTCGGTCAGCGTAACGATCTCGGCGTCCTCCGATTTGAACACCTCGACCGACATCAGCAGCTCGGGGCGCCGGGCGCTGAGGATGGCGGTGATGCCGATGCCGGCAAGCCGCGCCGCGGCGGCCAGCGGCGCCAGTGTCGCCAGGCCGACGCCGCGGCCCAGCACGACGATGTTCTTCCAGGCTGGATTAAGCGTGAAGCCGATGCCGAGCGGCCCCAGCATGTTGAGCCGCCGCCCGGGCTCCAGGGTTGCCAATCCCCGCGTGCCGATGCCAGTCAGCTTGTAGAGAAAATGGATCCGGCCGCGCTCCGGCTCGATGCGATAGATGCTCATCGGCCGGCGCAGGAAGGGCTCGCCCGCTTCCGATGCTGGACACAGCAAATGAAAGAACTGGCCGGGCAGCGCCAGGCTCGCCGGCGGCGAGCATGCTACGATCAGATGCTTGTATTCGACATTGACGAACAGATTGGCGACGACATCGGCACTCTGCTCGACGACGGGGAAAGCCTGAACCGGATGAATGCCGTCCATCGCTGGCTCGCTTAAAAAAACGGGGAATCGAGGCGGGGCGGCGTGAATCGACGCCTCCTCGCTCCCGACCAGGCTATTCGAGCGCCACGCCTTTGCGCTCGGGAATGAGGAACATCGTCGCCAGCAGCTCGATCATATAAATCACCGCCAGCAGCGCGATCGCGGTCGGAAACGAATACTGCGCCGCGAGAATGGGCACCACGAAGGGACCAAAGCCGCCGACGCCCCGGCCGAGATTGAACAGTACGTTCTGCGCCGTGGCGCGCGCCGCGGTCGGGTAAAGCTCCGACATCAACGCGCCGAGGCCGCCGAGCATGCCGTTGATGAAAAAGCCCATCACCGCGCCGCCGACCAGCAGCGCATAGGGCGTCGTCAGCTGCGAGAACACCACGACCATGACCGCGGCGCCGACCTGCCAGAACATGAACACCGGCCGGCGACCAAAGCGGTCGGCGGCGACGCCGAACATCCAGATGCCGAAGCCCATGCCGAGGATGGTCACCGACGTCCAAATCGCCGATTGCATGAGCGGAAAGTGGAACTGGCTGTTGAGGTAGGAAGGCAGCCAGATCATCACGCCGTAATAGCCGAAATTCTGCACCGAGCAGAGAATGAACATGCCGATGGTGCTCTTGGTCGTCACCGCATCCTTGAACAGCAGCCCAAGCGGAAACTGCTTTTTGGCATGCCGCGCCACGAAGATCTCGGGCTCGCCGATCAGGCGGCGGACAATAAAGGCAACCACAGCCGGCAAAATGCCGACCAGGAACATGCCGCGCCAGCCGATGATCGGCAGCAACAACGGCGTAATCAGGGCGGCGGCGAGCACGCCCGACTGCCAGCCGAGCCCGACATAGGACGAGACGCGCGCGCGTTGCGAGGCGGGCCACGCTTCTGCGGCGAGCGCCATGCCGATGCCGAATTCGCCGCCGAGCCCAAGTCCGGCGACGGTGCGGTATAGCACCAAATCCCAATAACCCTGCGCCAGTGCGCAGAGGCCGGTGAAGACCGCAAAGAGCAAGATCGTCCAGCTCAAAACGCGGATGCGGCCGTAATAATCGCTCAGAACGCCGAAGATGATTCCGCCGGCGACGGCGCCGAGCAGCGTCCAGGTGAACAGCGAACCGGCTTCCGGCCCGGTGAGGTGCAACTCGCCGGCGATGGCGCGCAGGATGAATCCGAGCATGAGCAGATCGAACCCGTCCATCGCATAGCCGATGGCCGAGGCGAACAACGCTTTCTTAGCATAGCTGGTCGGGCGATTGGCAACGCCGCCCCGGCTGGTCGATGACATACTCATGAAGCCCCCGCTGATGAGTTGATTGTTCTAAGTCGACTGTCTCAATTTTTAGACAGACTGCGCTAAAATGTCAATTGGACCGCGAGTCGAGGTGTTCCGCGGTTAGCCCGGGCGGCAGCCGCTCTATCAGCCGCTCAACCGTCAGGCCGAGGCGCGGATGGACCCAGCCGGGCGCGATCTCCGCCAAGGGCAGCAGCACGAAGGCGCGCTCGTGCATGCGGGGATGCGGCAGTATCAGCCCGGCGTTGGACTCGATCCGCTCATCGTAGGCGATCAGGTCGAGATCGAGCACCCGCGCTTCGTTGCGGATACGCCGCACGCGGCCGAAACGCGCCTCAATGCGGTGCAGCAACGCCAGCAACTCCTCGGGCGATAACGAGGTTTTGATCGACGCGACAGCGTTGATAAACCAGGGCTGATCCGATGCCGGCACCGGGGCCGAGCGATAAAAGCCAGACCTCGCCACAATATGGCCCGCTTCGCGCGCGAGAACATCGAGCGCGGTGGCGATCGTCTCGCGCGGTTGGCCGAGATCGCCGGGCCGATTGGCGCCGAGACCGATAATGATCACGGCCCCACCCGGCCCGCGTGTATTGACGCGGAGTGCGTCTCGGCGGTCAAATGTACCAAGCGGGCCGATTTTCCGTTTTGTGTGATCATTGGTGGAGTACGCAGATGATGTTTTACCCCGAGGAAAGGATCGCATTGTTCATTGATGGCGCCAATCTTCATGCGGCGGCGCGCGCTTTGGGCTTCGATATCGACTATAAGCGGCTCTTGGAGCTATTCGGCACCAAGGGTCGCCTGATCCGCGCCTTTTATTATACGGCGCTGATCGAGGATCAGGAGTATTCGCCGTTGCGGCCGCTGGTCGATTGGCTCGATTACAACGGCTATACCATGGTGACGAAGCCGACCAAGGAATTCACCGACGCCATGGGGCGCCGCAAGATCAAAGGCAACATGGATATCGAGCTCGCCATCGACGTGATGGAGATGGCGCAGTTCCTCGATCACATCGTGCTGTTCTCGGGCGACGGCGATTTCCGCCGCCTGGTCGACGCGGTGCAGAAAAAAGGCGTCCGCGTGACGGTGGTCTCGACCATCCGCTCGGCGCCGCCGATGGTGGCCGACGAACTGCGCCGCCAAGCCGACGTCTTCGTCGAGCTGCAGGATCTTTCGCCGCAGATTATGCGTCATCACCGCGAGGATGCGGCGCCGCGCCAAGCCGTGCCGCAAATGAGCGACAGCAGCGCGTGAGCCTGGCCGGGGGAGAGGCTCCGACACGCGACTGCCCGCTTTGCCCGCGCCTCGCCGTGTTTCGCGGCGCGCAACGCGTCGCCTACCCATCCTGGCATAACGCGCCGGTGCCGTCCTTCGGAGCCATCGACGCGCGGCTGCTGATCGTCGGGCTGGCGCCGGGGCTGAAAGGCGCCAACCGCACCGGCCGCCCCTTCACCGGCGATTACGCGGGATTGCTGCTCTACGGCACGCTGAAGAAATTCGGATTTGCGCGGGGCAATTACGCCGAGCGCGCGGATGACGGGCTGCAACTGGTCGATTGCCGCATCACCAACGCGGTCCGTTGCGTGCCGCCAGAGAACAAGCCGGAACCCGCCGAGGTCAAAAGCTGCGCCAAGTTTCTTGCCACCGAGATTGCCGCGATGCCGCGACTGACGACAATTCTTTCTCTTGGTCTGCTCTCACATAACGCGACACTGACCGTTCTCGGCCAGAAGAAATCGGCCTACCCCTTTCGTCACGGCGCCGTGCACGAGCTTGTCGGCGCCCCGGCCCTCGCCGACAGCTACCATTGCTCGCGCTACAACACCAATACCGGTCGGCTGACCGCGGCGATGTTCGAGACGGTGTTCGCGGGCTTGCACGCACGTCTCGGCCAGGCTTGAGGCCTAGCCCCGCTCGCGCAGCAGCCGCCCGCGGTCGCGCTGCCAGTCGCGCTGCTTTTCCGCGGCGCGCTTATCGGCCTTGCGCTTGCCCTTGGCGAGACCGAGATCGAGCTTGGCGCGGCCGCGCTCGTTGAAATAGATCGACAGCGGAATGAGGGTCATGCCGTCGCGCTTGACCGCCCCCAATAGCTTGTTGATCTCGCGCTTGTGCAGCAGCAACTTGCGCGGGCGGCGCGGCTCATGATTGACCCGCGCCGCCGCATAGATCGGGAAATGCGCGTTGATCAGAAAGATCGTGCCGTCGCGCTCGGTCGCATAGGCTTCGGCGATGCTGGCGAGGCCCTGGCGCAGCACCTTGACCTCGGTCGCCGCCAGCATGATGCCGGCCTCAATCGTGCTTTCGATGAGATAATCGTGTCGCGCGCGTCGATTTTGCGCGACGTATTTCTCGTCGCCGCGAAGCGCCATCCCGATGCCTAGTTGAGCAGCCCGGCGAAGCGCATCGCGCTCTTGACCTTGGTCTGGGTCTCCGGCGTGACCGGCACCAGCGGCAGGCGCAGCTCGAGCCCGGATTGGTCGATCAGCGATGCGCCATACTTGACCGGAGCCGGGCTGGTCTCGAGGAACAGCGCTTCGTTGAGCGGTGCGAGGCGCGCGTTGATCTTCGCCGCGGTCTTGAGGTCGCCCTTCTGCCAGGCGAGGTGCATCTCGGCGCAAGCGCGCGGCGCCAGATTGGCGGTGACCGAAATGCAGCCGTCGCCGCCTTGCGCGAGAAAGGCAAGCACGGTGCCGTCCTCACCCGACAGCATGCAGAAATTGTCCGGGATCGCCTCGCGTGTCCTGACCGGCCGCGTCAAATCGTTGGTCGCGTCCTTGACGCCGACGATGTTGGGCAACTTGGCCAGCCGCGCCATCGTGGCGACGCTCATGTCGACGACGCAACGGCCCGGGATGTTATAGATCAGGATCGGCAGCTCGACCGCGTCGTTGATCGCCTTGAAATGCTGGTAGAGCCCTTCCTGGGTCGGCTTGTTGTAATAGGGCGTCACCACCAGCGCCGCGGTGGCGCCGGCCTTCTTCGCATGGGCGGTGAGCTCGATCGCCTCGGCGGTCGAATTGGAGCCGGTGCCGGCTACCACGGGCACGCGCCCCTTCGCCGCCTCGATGCACAGCTCGACGACGCGCTTGTGCTCGGCATGGCTCAGCGTCGGAGATTCGCCGGTGGTGCCGCACGGCACCACGCCGTGCGTACCTTGGCCGATCTGCCAATCGACAAAGCGCTGGAAGGTCTTTTCGTCCACCGCCCCGTTGCGAAACGGGGTGATGAGCGCGACCATCGATCCCTTGAACATGCTCTCCTCCGGATGGCGCAACGATAGGCCGGGGCAGCGCCCAGGGCAACCATTCGCCTGACAGCAGCGGCGGCGGCGGCTAGAATGCGCGCCGGGAGAAACGCGCTTGGTTCGGGCAATCATTTGGCTGTTTGTGGCGGTTTGCTTGCTGACCGGCGTCGCGCCGGCAGGCGCTACCGGCCTGTCCGATAGCGACCGCAAACTATACCAAACCGCGTTCACCGCCGCCGAAAAGGGCGATTGGAAAACGGCGTGGGCAGAGGCTGGCAAGGCGCACGACCAGCTCCCTGCCCAGGCGCTGCAATGGTACGCGATCATCCGCAGCGGCGGCAGCTTCGACCAGATCACTGGCTTTATCGTCGCCCATCCGGATTGGCCCAATCCCCAGACGCTGGAACAGCGTGCAGAGGAGGCGATGGATAACGTGTCCGACGCCACGGTCGGCGCCTGGTTCGCCGATCATCCGCCGGTTACTACCGCGGGCAAACTCCACCAGGGCGATATCTGGGTGATCACGGGCGAGCGCGACCGCGGCGAGGCGGCCATCCGCCAAGCCTGGATCGACAGCGACCTCAATAGTTTCGACGAGAACACGCTGCTGCAACGCTATGCCGGCGTGCTGCGCCAGGTCGACAATGACAAGCGGCTCGACCGACTGCTTTGGGACGATCAGACCGCCGCCGCGCAACGCATGCTGGCCTTCGCCTCCGCCAATCAACGCGCGCTGGCCGGGGCGCGGCTTGCCCTCGCCTCGATGAGCCTGAGCGCCGATCAGATGGCGGAGCAATTGCCGTCGGCGATGCAAAACGATCCCGGCGTGATGTACGACCGCGAGCGCTGGCGCCGGCGCAACGGCATGGACGAAGGCGCCATCCAGCTACTCGACGCGGCGCCGCAAGACGCCGTGCACGCCGTGCAATGGGCGGCCGAGCGGCAGATCATGGCGCGGCACGCGCTGGCCGCCGGCACGCCGGATGTCGCCATGCGCGTCGCCGAGCGGCATCAGACCACCACCGGAGCATCCTTCGCCGAGCTCGAATTCCTGTCCGGCTGGATCGCGCTGCGTTTTCTCAACAAGCCGGACGTCGCCTACGACCATTTCGTCAGGCTCTATAACGAGATGAAATTGCCGATCAGCCTCGCGCGCGGCGCCTATTGGGCCGGACGCGCCGCCGAGGCGATGGGCAAGCACGATCTCGCCATGACCTGGTACGACAAGGCAGCGGACCGCTTGACGACTTATTACGGCCAGCTCGCCGCCTCGCTGCACGGCGGCACGCGAGCCGGCACGATCAAGGAACCGAAGCCCAGCCTGGCCGTGGTCGCAGCCTTCAATTCGCGCCCGCTGGTGCGCGTGACGCGGGCGCTAGGCGAAGCCGGATCCGACAATCTCGCGCGCATCTTCCTGCGCCGCCTGTCTGAGACGGCGCAGAGTCCCGACGACTACGCGCTGGTGACCCAACTTGCCATCGACATCCACCGCCCCGATCTTGCGGTGGCCTCGGCGAAGCGTGCCGGCTATGCCGGCGTCAATTTGATCGCCGAGGGTTATCCGCTGACCACTTTCCCCAAGGGCGGCAAGGTCGAGACGCCGCTGCTGTTAGCGTTGACGCGGCAGGAAAGCGCCTTCGACGGCGGCGCGATCAGCAGTGCCGGGGCGCGCGGGCTGATGCAGATCATGCCGAAAACCGCGAGCCTCATCGCCAAGGCGCTACGCATGCCCTTCTCGCAGAAACGGCTGACCAACGACCGCCAATACAACGTGACCTTAGGGCGGGCCTATCTCGATGGGCTGCTGTCGGATTTCTCAGGCTCCTATGTGCTGTCGATCGCCGCCTATAATGCCGGACCAGCACGCGTGAAGGAATGGATGCGCGATTACGGCGACCCGCGATCGAGCTCGGTCGACGTCGTCGATTGGGTCGAATCCATCCCCTTCTCCGAGACGCGTAACTACGTGCAACGCGTGTTGGAGAATTTACAGGTCTATCGCCTGCGGCTGGGCGAGACCGGGCCGGCTTTCACCCTGGCGAGCGATCTAAGGCGTTGATCCCATGAAAAATCCCGAGCTGGCGGCGACCCAGGCCTGCGTCTTCGACGCTTACGGAACCCTCTTCGACGTCACTTCGGCGGCAAAGCGCTGTCGCGAGGCGTTGGGCGGCAACGCCGATGCGCTGGCCGCAACCTGGCGCGGCAAGCAGCTCGAATACTCCTGGCTGCGCAGCCTGATGGGCCGCCACGCCGATTTCTGGCAGGTCACCGGCGACGCGCTCGACTGGTCGATGGCGACGCTGGGGATCGCCGATGCGGCGTTGCGCGCCCGGCTAATGGAGCTTTATCTCGTGCTCGACGCCTACCCCGATGCCAAGGACGTGCTGACCAGCCTGAAGCGCGCCAAGCGCCCGGCCGCCATTCTCTCCAACGGCTCGCCCAAGATGCTGGAGGCCGCGATCAAATCGGCGGGCATCGGCGATCTGCTCGGCGGCGACGCCATCTCGGTCGAGGATGTCGGCATCTTCAAGCCGCATCCCAGCGTCTATGCGCTGGTGACGAAGCGGCTTGGCTTGCCGGCCGAGCGCATCTGCTTCGTCTCGTCGAACGGCTGGGATGCGGCGGGAGCCGCCGTCTTCGGCTTCAAGGCGATCTGGACGAACCGTGCCGGCCAGGTGACGGAGAAACTTCCCGCCTCACCGCTGGCGATGATCAAGAGCCTGGCCGAGCTACCGGATTTGCTCGGCTTGTGAGCGCGGCGATGAGCGACGACGCGGCAGTCGCCTTGCCCAGCGCGGCCGATATTCGCGCGGCGGCGACGCGGATATCGGCGCACGCCGTGATGACGCCTCTGTTCGCCTCCGCCGCACTCGATGCCCGGCTCGGCTGCACGCTTTTGCTCAAGGCGGAATCGCTGCAACGCACCGGCTCGTTTAAATTTCGCGGTGCGCTCAACGCGCTGCTTTCGCTCGATGAGGCTTCGCGGGCGCGCGGCGTGGTCGCGTTCTCCTCCGGTAATCACGCGCAAGGCGTCGCCGCGGCGGCGCACCTCCTCGACATTCGCGCCACCATCGTCATACCGACGGATGCGCCCAAGATCAAGATCGCCAACACCCGCGCCTATGGCGCCGAAATCGTATTCTACGAACGCGATAAGGACGATCGCGAGGCGATCGCGTCGCGCATCGCCGCCGAGAGCGGGGCGCGTCTCATTCCGCCCTATGACGATGCAACGGTGATCGCCGGCCAGGGCAGCGTCGGGCTCGAGCTTGCGGCACAGGCGGGGGCGTTGGGCGCCGAACTCGACGCTGTAGTAGTGCCGTGCAGCGGCGGCGGGCTGGTCGCCGGTATTGCGCTGGCGCTGGCGAGCGTCAGTCCGCTCACCAAGGTCTATGCCGTTGAGCCCGAAAGCGCCGACGACATGCGCCGCTCGCTGGAGGCGGGATCGCGCGTCACCAACGACAAGCCGTCACGCTCGATCTGCGATTGCCTGCTGGCTGCAACGCCCGGCCGGTTGCCCTTCGCCGTCGCGCGCGCGCATCTTGCCGGCGGATTGACGGTGAGCGACGACGAGGTTCGCCGCGCCATGGCGGTCGCCTTCGCGGATTATGAGCTGGTGCTGGAACCCGGCGGCAGCGCCGCTCTGGCCGCCGTGCTGGCGGGCAAGCTGCAATCCCGTGGCAAGACCATCGCGGTGGTCGCGTCGGGCGGCAATGTCGATCGGGAAAGCTTCAGCGCCGCGCTGGCGGCGGTGAAAGGCTAGTCAGCGTTGCCCGCCACGGTCTCGGCGTTGCGGATTTTCTCGATCTGCGGACGCTGCGGCTGCGCCAGACGCAGGCCCTCTCCCGAGAAATTCTCGATGCTGTCGACGCGTCGGCTATAGCCTTCGTAAATTGCGCCAGGCTCCATCCGCATCGAGACATAGACGATGTCGGCGGTAACCGAGGCCGTCGGCCCCAACACGACCGATACGGCGGAGAGCCGGCCGGACAGATTGCCATTGATCACGGCCGCTTCCGCCTCGACGGTGCCGATGATCGAGCCGCCCTCTCCGAGTGTCAGCTTGTGGACGACGAGATTACCGGTATGCGAGCCAATGATGTGGACCTCACCATCGCTGACGATGTCGCCTTCGCATTTGAACCCCGCGCTGAGGATCGACGGGATGCTGCCGCGACGCGGCGTCGGGTTGGACGAGCCAGAATCCCCGGGACGCTTACTTTGCGTTCGCTTGAACCACATTTCTGCCAACCTCCAGGAAACGGGCCGGATCGACCGGCCGGCCATCGACGATCACTTCGTAATGGAGATGCGGGCCGGTGCTGCGGCCGGTGCTGCCGAGTTCACCGATCCCGGTATGCGCGCCGACGCGCTGGCCGCGCGCGACCATGATGCGGTGGAGATGGGCGTAGCGCGTCGAGATGCCGTTGCCGTGATCAATGTCGACAACCTTGCCATAGCCTTCCTTGACGCCGGTGAAGCTAACAGTACCCGGCGCCGTACTGTAGACGGTGGTACGATAGGGCGCATCGAGATCGAGGCCTGAATGGAAAGCCTCGCGGCCGTTGAACGGATCGTGGCGCGCGCCAAACGGGCTGCCGATCTGATAGCTGATCGACAGCGGCGATGCGAGCGGCAGCGTCTTGATCAGCCTTTGCAGGTCGACGGTGTAACGCGCGTCTTGAACCGGCGTCTTCACCTGATCGCTCAGCGCGATGAAGGGACCGCCTTCGGCCGCCTGCGGCGTGCTACTGCCGATGCGGCGCAGCAGGCGATCGATATCGAGCCCGGTTGAAGCCAGCAGCTGCTCGATACGGCCGGTGGCGTGCGTCGTGGCGCTGTTTTCGCTGCGCTCGCGTGCGCCGCTCTTGCTCAGCGGCAGTTGCGGCGGCAGGTCAATCGGCGGGTTGTCGATCTCGACCTCTTGCGGCTGCTGATTGTCGTAGGACTGGGCAAAGGGTTGAGCGGGCGATTGATCGGACGCGATTGCGGCGGATTGCGGCTTGCCGAGCTGCGTCGCCATGCTGGTCTTTTCATTGAGCTGAGCGCGGAAGCGGTCGCGCTCCGCGACGGTCTGCTGGAGCTGCGCATTGGCGGAATCGAGCGCGGTCTTCATCTGATCGGCGCGCGCCTTCACGGTGCGCGCGTCATTGTCGAGCTGCTGCATATGCGCAGTTTGCGCGATGCGCTGATCCTCGGAGCGGATGAGCTGGGTGCGGGCGTCGTCGAGCGTCTTGCTTAGCTGCGCAATGGCGTTGCTTTGATCGGACGCCGCCGCGGAATTGACCGTCGCGATGCGGCTCGCAAGCACGGCTTGCTGATCGTCGTAATTGGCCTTCAGCGCCGCGTATTGCTGGTTGATCGTTGTCAGCTGGCGCTGCAAATCGGCGATCGCGGCGTTCGCCGCATCGGCGCGCGCCGACACCAGCGGCGCGGTATCGCCGCTGGCGATTTGATCGAGCGTGCGGTGCAGGTCGCGATATTCGAGGGTGAGGAAGCCGACGCCGCCGATGGTGCCGAGGCAGGCACCGATAATCATCGCTTGCAGCCAACCCGGGAACGAGACGGAGCGGACGTGTTCCGGCGAGCGCACCAATAATTGGCGCTCGGGAAACAAACGTCCCCCTAATCGACGTAATCCAGCGGCCAAAAAGCCCCCCATTTTAACCGAACGATAGATTCGGCGGCACACGACCCCACTCTTGAGGCTCGGCACCTTGAACGGATTGGCACGAAACAGAAGCGCCGACCCGGGCTATAGCAGCGCAATTTTTTTGCGCTCATCCGCCAGTCTATGCCGGCTGGACATCTGCGAACCTGTGGTTAAAGCAACCCGCAGCTATTCACCGGGTCAAACGCTATCGGTTTACCTTGCGTTAGGCAAGCTGTTTCGCCTCACGCATGCGCTCAAAAGCCGCATTGGGACGCCATTTTAACCGCTTTCGCCGAGAATTTTTACAGTGCCGCGCCGCTTTCGGACAGCGGACGCGAGCGTCCTAGCGGCTCGCCAACTGCTCGGCCGGCAGGTCCGGCATCAACGGATTGAGGAGATAGAGCGACCAGCAGCCTTCGGTCAGCGAGTAATAGGCGCGGTAGTCCTCGACGCGGGATGCCGGCACCACGCGGTCGAATAGATTGTCGAGCAGCAGGCCCCCAAAGCCACCACCAGCACGGCGTGATCAATCTCGCGGCGGGTGTCGCGCAGCGCGACCAGGCGGAGCTGCGTATCGGCGAAGCCGAGCGCCCGCAGCGCGAGGAATTTGGCGATGGCGTAATCCTGGCACTGGCCGCTCATGCGCATGAATTCAAATGGCGTCTCCCAATGCGCCGGATCGCCTTCCCTTTGTATGGTCAATTTCGGCGTGCCATCCTGCCGCCGTTAACCTTTGAAGAAGCAGCCATGAGCCCACGCCCGCCACCCTCGCTGCTCGGCGACCATCCGATCCCGCTCGGCGACGAAGCGCCGCCACAGGCCGACGCTCCCGTCGCGGCAGGCGAGGCGCTGACGCTGGCACTCGATGATCTCATTCCCGATGCGCGCGGCGAAATCGTCATCCTCGACCAATCGGGCCATGACATCGCCGTGGTGTCGCATGAGGCGGTGGCCGCGCAAGGCCTCGAGCCTGCGCATTTCATGTAATCGGGCTTCGACGTTTTGGGCTTTGCCTATTGCACCTTCGCCAGCGGCTTGACGGTCTATATACCCCGCCACGCTTCGCTTTCTCATCACCGATGAGAATTCTTCCTGCTGAGCTAGGCGGCGAAGATCGGCAACGCCGGCACCATCAGCAGCCCGGCGACCGCGATTGGAATTCCGTAGGGGATCGGCATCCTGGCTTGCGCGAAGGCGGGCAACCGCCGCAGCGTCGCGAGAATGGTGATCTGCACGAAGGGATGGCGCAGCGCCAGGACCGCCATGGCGAAGACGCCGCCGACCAGCGCCACCAGCACCAGCAGCGGAATCACTTGGCCGAGCCCCGCCCAGAGCGCGGTCGCCGCCAGAAGCTTGACGTCGCCGCCGCCCATCACGCGCAGCGCGAACAGAATCGCGGCACCAGCAAAGACGATCAATCCGGCTTCGAGATGCGAGAGCCAATCCACCTTCTCACCCGCCAGCAGCACCGCCAGCGGAAAAGCCAGAGCGAGCGCGGCGGTCAGATAATTCGGGATGCGCAGAGTGCGAAAATCGCTGACCCCCGCCAGCACCAGCGGAAAGATATAGATCGCGAGCGCCGCTTCGGCGCCCGGGGCAAGATGCGCGAGGCCTTGATAGTCCATACCCGATCATCGGCGGGCAATGGTTAGCGAAAGGTTAAGACCTAGCCAGACGTTCGCGGAACAGCCAGATCGTTTTCGCGTCGGGCACCGTGCCGTCCCTGTCCAGCCCCAGAAACCGCACGAACGACAGGCGGTCGCGAATCTGGTATTCCGTCTAGTCGTCGGACAAATTGTACAGCGCCTGCAGCACCAGAACCTTAAACATCAGAACGTCGTCGAACGGCGGGCGGCCTCCGGCGTTGCGGTCTTTGCGTTGCAGTGTCTTCTTCAGCGGCTTGCGGAAATCCTCCCACGAATCATCGTCCGCAACCCTTCCAGCGGGTCCCCCGCACGGCTCAATGCTTCGTATCTGTCCTGAACATCAAAAAACCCCGGCTGGCCTGACATCGCGGCGACTCCTTTGCTGCCGGAATCACTGAATCAGATCTTTATCCCCAGAAACAGAGGGTTTTTAGAGGTGGCCTATAGTTAACGAGCCGCGTTCTATTAACCATCGTGAAAAGCGGTATAGATGTCGTGGAATTTTTCCCGCCATGGGCTTTCCCGCATGCCGCCGAGCCAGCAACCACGGACGACCGAACTCGAGGCCCTTCCGGCAACCGCCAAGGCATGGCTACAGCCCGTGGCGCTGCTCGCCGGCGACGCGGCAAGGGCGGCGGTGGCATCCGGCTGGGCGATGCAACTCGCCGGCAACGCCATCGCTTTCGCCGCGGTGGAAATTTTAACCCGACGGCAAACCGGTGGCGTCGCCTGTGCGATCGTCCCGCTGGCCCGGCTGCAAGCCTGGCAACGGCAATGCGACGCCGATACCCAAGCGCGCATCGCCGGCCAACTTGCCGCCCTGTCGGGCGCGCGTCCGGATTGGGCTGGGCTTTCTCTCGCCCGACCGCTCGTCATGGGCATCGTCAACGTGACGCCGGACAGCTTCTCCGATGGCGGAAATTTTCTCGATCCCGCCCGCGCCATCGCGCATGGCCGCGCGCTGATGGCGGCCGGCGCCGACATGATCGATGTCGGCGGTGAGTCCACCCGCCCGGGCGCTACGCCGATCGATGCCGCCGAGGAATTACGCCGGGTGACGCCGGTGATCGGCGGCCTTGCCCAAGCCGGTGCCGCCGTCTCGATCGACTCGCGCCACGCCGAGGTGATGGTGGGCGCGCTCGCCGCCGGGGCGCGGATCGTTAACGACATCTCGGCGCTCACCGACGATCCCGGCAGCCTCGCCTTGGTCGCCCGGGCCAAGGCTCCGGTGGTGCTGATGCACAAGCAAGGCGACCCGCGGACGATGCAGGCCGATCCGCATTACGATTTCGCGCCGCTCGACGTCGCGGAATATCTCGAAAGCCGCATCGACGCTTGCGAAGATGCTGGCATCCCGCGCGCCCGCATCGTCGTCGATCCCGGCATCGGCTTCGGCAAGACCCGGGCGGACAATCTCGCCATTTTGGCCAGGCTCACGCTGCTGCACGCGTTGGGCAGCGGGGTGCTGGTGGGATTGTCGCGCAAATCGGTGATCGGCGGCCTCGTCATGGCACCGCCGGGGGCCGAGCGCCTGCCCGGCTCGCTCGCCGGCGCGCTTGCCGCCGCGGCGCAAGGCGTTCAGATCCTCCGCGTCCACGACGTGGCGGAGACCCGCCAGGCGCTGGCGATGGCGGGCGCCACCGCGGGCTGAGCGTTAACGCCGGCGCTCGAGAATGACGCCGACACTTTCGGCCTCGACATAGACTTCGAGCTTTTCGACGCTGATCCGCGCCGCCGCCACGCGTGGATCGACGAAGCATAGGCGCATCACCCGCTCGGCGAAGGTCTCGACCAGGTTGATATGCTCGCCGGCGGCGATGGCCTTGATGCCAGTGACCAACTGCTCGTAATCGAGCACCGCGGCGAGCTCGTCCTTGCCGGGCACCGAGCTCGTCATCTCGAGCTCGACGCCGATGCGTAGGCGCGGCGGCCGCGCCTTCTCATGCGGATGGATTCCGATGCGCGCGACCAAAACCAGGTTGCGGACGACAATGCGGTACTCGGCCATGCGGGCGGGCAATCTCTATCGATTGTCGCGACCGGCGATCTCGGCCTGCCAGGGCGCCACGCGCCGCTCGACCAGCCCGATCAAGGCGTTGAGCCCGATCGCCAGCATCATCAACACCACCACGGGCACGAACATCTTGGCGGTATCGAAATTATTGGCCGAGTTGATGATGATGGCGCCAAGGCCCGAGATGGCGGTGAAAAATTCGGCGATCACCATCGCCACCACCGCGCGGCCCACCGCCAGCCGGATACCCGCCATGATATAGGGCAGCGTCGCCGGCAGAACGATCCGGCGCAAAATCGTCGCATGCGAGGCAACGAAGGATTTGCCGACATCGATCAGGCTTTTGGGCACGGCGGCGACACCTGCCCAGGTATTGATGCAGATCGGAAAGACCGACATCAGCAGCACCACCGCCGCCTTGACCGCGAAGCCCAGGCCCAGCCACAGCATCAGCAACGGCACCAGCGCCACTAGAGGCATGGCATATCCCGCCGTGACGTAGATGCCGAGCGCCGCCTCGGCGGTGCGGAAGCGTCCGATCACCAGCCCGAGCGGTACGCCGATGACGATGGCGAGCGCATAACCGAGCAGGAAGGGCTGCAGGCTTTGCGCCAGCGCCGCCAACAACTGGCCCGAGCGCAGCAATTCAACGAAGGCTTCCACGATCGCGCTGGGATAGGAGCCGAACACCGGATTGACGTCGCGGCCGAAGAATTCCCAGAGCGAGAGAAAGATCGCCAGCGACAGCGTGGTGATCGCCCAGCGCGGCAGGCGGTGACGGCGCGACATTCCGACGGAATCGTCGGTCGCGAAGTGGCTGTCGCCGCCTTGTGTCGCGTTGGCGCGCTCCGCCCCTTCCATGCTCGCCTATTTATCCGCGCGCGCGAGCGCCGCGGCGCGAATGTCCGGCGTCACGTATTTCGTCATGTCGATCGACTTCGGCAGGGAACCGCTCGAGATCATCTGCTGCTGCATCCAATCGAGTTTGTCCATCGGCAGCGACAGCAGCGGATCGACCTCGCCACCCTTCGCCAGATCGAAGATATAGCCTGGACGCGGATCGTCCGGCTTGCCGTCGGTCAGCTCGCGGGTCAGCGCCACGGTCTCGTCCTTATGCGCCAAGGCATAATGCAACGCGTTCATCTCGGCGGTGATGAAGGCAACCGCGCTGTCATGCTTATCCGCCACAGTCTTAGCGGTGGTCACCATGCACAAGCGGATGAAATCGGGCAGCGCGTCGTGCCCGGCGATCAGCAGCTTGATGCCCTCTTTCTGAGCGATCGGCACGTATTCGCCGGACACCACCGCAGCGTCGACCACCCCGGCCGAGAGCGCCTTGTAGCGATCGAGATCGCTGCCGAGATTGGCGAAGCGCACATCGCCGGGCGCGATGTTGTATTTCGCAAGCATCGCATGAACCATCAGATCGGGCATGGCGCCGGGCGACGAGATGGCGAATGTCTTGCCCTTCAGATCCGCAAACGCGCCCACCGAATTCTTGGTGAAGATGCCGTGCGGCAGGATCGGCCAATGGCAGCCGAGAATGCGCGGCTCGGTGCCGTGGGACGCGGCGGAGATGGTGCCGCCGACGCCGCCTTCGATGCTGTCGAGCTCGCCGGCGAGCAGCGCCTGTAATTCCTGGATGTCGCTCTTGAACTGGGTGATTTCGAGCTTGAGGCCCTGCTTCGCCGCGAAATCGTGCCGCGTCACCATCAGCAGGATGCCGGCATCGCTTTTCGCCTCGATCAGCCCGTGCCGCCAGGTTATCGGCTCGGCGGCGCGTGCGGGATTGGCGACGGCCCACAGCGCGATGAGCGCCGCGAGCAAGCCCGTCATCTGTTTGCACCCGGTCTGCCGCATGCTGAATGTCCCCCTTCGCCCGCTGAGAAACCATATAGCGTCTTGGCCCAGTTTAGCGGTGTCGCCGCCATCTGCACACCGGCCTTATGACGCCGGCGATGGAGCGAACGCCCGTGCCGTGCGTTTTGACCACTATAATAAGCCCTATCCATCATGTCTGATCCCGCCCTCGCCCCGAGACCCAGCCAGCCGCCCGATTTCGAAGACGGGCTGCCCTGGCCGCGCCGTTTCTGGGCGATCCTGACCGTACTCATCGCCGTGGCGATGTCGATGCTCGACAATTCGATCGCCAACGTTGCGCTGCCGACGATTGCCCAGAGCCTCGATGCCAGCCCGGCGGCATCGGTCTGGGTGGTCAACGCCTATCAGATGGCGATCATGATCCTGCTGCTGCCGCTCGCCTCGCTCGGCGACATTCACGGCTATCGCCGGATCTATTGCATCGGTCTCGGCGTCTTCACGCTTGCCTCGCTCGCCTGCGCCTCGACGCATTCTCTCCCGATGCTGGCGGCGGCGCGCGCGCTGCAGGGCGCCGGCGGCGCCGGGCTGATGAGCGTCAATGCGGCGCTCATTCGCGCGATCTATCCACGCGCGTCGCTCGGGCGCGGCCTCGGCATCAATGCCTTCGTCATCGCGGCATCCTCGGCGGCAGGACCGACGGTTGCCGGCGCGGTGCTCGCCGTGGCGCGCTGGGAGTGGCTGTTCTTGATCAACGTGCCGCTTGGCCTGCTCGCCCTGGGATTGGCGCTGCGCACCTTGCCGGCCAATCACCCATCGCCTCACCGCTTCGATGCCTTGAGCGCGGTGCTCAACGCCTTCACCTTCGGGCTGCTGATTACCGGCATCGACGGCTTCGGCCATCAGGAGAGTTTCAAATACATTGCCATTCAGCTCGCCCTCGCCGCGGCGTTTGGCACGGTGTTCGTCTGGCGGCAAACCCTGATCCCCTTCCCGATGCTGCCGGTTGAGCTGTTCCGCCGCCCGATCTTCGCGCTGTCGGTCGGCACCTCGATCTGCTCCTTCGTCGCGCAAGGCCTGGCGCTGGTCTCGCTGCCGTTCTATTTCGAGCGCAGCCTGGGCCTGTCTCAGGTGGAGACCGGCCTGCTGATGACGCCGTGGCCCGCCGCCATCGCCATTGTCGCACCCCTCGCCGGGCGGCTCTCCGATCGTTTTCCCGCCGGCATATTGGGCGCGATCGGCCTGGCAACGATGAGCGTAGGCCTGGCGCTGCTCGCTTTCCTGCCCACGCCTCCAAGCCATCTCGATATCGCCTGGCGCATGACCCTGTGCGGTGCCGGCTTCGGCTTCTTCCAGTCGCCCAATAACCGAGCGATCCTCGCCAATACGCCGCGCGAGCGCAGCGGCGGTGCCGGCGCCATCATCTCGACCGCGCGGCTGCTGGGCCAGACCACCGGAACCGCGCTGGTGGCGCTGATCTTCGGGCTGGCGACGGCGTCGACCGAATTGGCGTTATCCAGTCAATCTATCGCCATTCTGCTCGCCGCCGGCTTCGCCGCGGGTGCCGCGGTCGTCAGCTCCTTGCGGTTGATGGGATTCGAGCGTCCGGCGCCGCCGGTGTGAGCCGCATGGGCGGCATCCCATGCCACGACCTTGTGGAGCCCGAGTTGACGCATCGCGCGCGATTTGTGACACAAGGCCAACAAAATCGTAGCGAGGGAGCGTCCGTTGAAGCGTAGCACGCAAAGAATCCTGACGACGCATGTCGGCAGCCTGATCCGGCCGCTCGAATTGCAGAATTTCCTGCGGGCCAAGCAGGGCGGCAAGCCCTATGACGAGGAGGCCTATGAAAAATGCCTGACGGATTCCGTCGCCGAGGTGGTGCGCGAGCAGGCCGATGCCGGAATCGACATCGTCAGCGACGGCGAGTTCGGCAAGTCGATCAGCTGGTCGCAATACGCGTTGGAGCGGCTGAGCGGCTTCGAGCGCCGGCCGATCAAGCCGGGCGCCGATCCCTTCGCGCGCGGCACCGACCGCGAACGCTTCAAGGAATTCTACGCCGAGCTCGACGCCCATGACGGCCGCGCCACCACGTCGGAATCGATTTGCGTCGGCCCGGTCAAATACACCGGCCAGAAGGAATTACAGCGTGACATCGATAATTTCAAGGCGGCCCTCAAGAGCGCCAAGACCGAAGAGGCATTCCTGCCGGTCGCGGCAGTGTCGAGCGTCATCCCCGACCGCAAGAATGAATACTACAAGAGCGACGACGATCTGGCGGTGGCGCTCGCTGAGGCGATGCGCACCGAATACAAGATGATCGTCGATGCGGGTTTCCTGGTGCAGCTCGACGACGCGCGCGCCGCCGTCACCTACGATCGCATGGTGCCGCCGGGCAGCTTCCAGCAATACCACGATTGGGTGGCGCGCCAGGTCGAGCTCATCAACCATTCGCTCGAAGGCATCCCCGAGGATCGCGTGCGCTATCACGTCTGCTGGGGCAGCTGGCCGGGGCCGCATACTTCGGACGTGCCGCTAAAGCAGATCGTCGATCTGGTGCTGCAGGTGAAGGCTGGGGCTTTCGTCATCGAGGGCGCCAATCCGCGCCACGAGCACGAATGGCGGGTCTGGGAGACGGTCAAGCTGCCGCCGGGCAAGGTCTTGGTCCCCGGCGTCATCAGCCACGCGACCAACGTGGTCGAGCATCCCGAGCTAGTCGCCGAGCGCATCACCCGCCTCGCCAAATTCGTCGGCCGCGAAAACGTCATCGCCGGCACCGATTGCGGCTTCGCTCAGGGGCCGTTCTATCGCCGCGTCCACCCCTCGGTGATGTGGGCGAAGCTCGAGAGCCTAGCGGCGGGCGCCAAGCTGGCCAGCGCGCAGCTCTGGGGCCGCGCCTAGGACGGGCGGATTCGGAGTCGGCGGCACTGCCCACTTTCTGCCCACTTAGCCGCCTTCGTGCTGGATTTGTCACTCGCCGATGCCATTAACCCACGGCGATTTTGTCCGTGATTGGTTATAACCCTATAAAACATCGATCTTTTTTGTTGGGCAATATCCCATTATATTTGCCCACGTTTAAGTGGGGTGATATTGTGGTTGACCCAAATCCGCTTCGGGCCTCGAATCATCCGTCAAACCGTAAGAAGAAACCGACGCGATGGGAGGATGGGCATGGATAGCCAGTCGTTACTGCAGGAAATCTCGGGCTATTGCCGCCGCGTCGGCATGGCTGAATCCACCTTCGGCCGCCTCGCCGTCAACGACGGCAAGCTGGTCAGTCGCTTGCGCTTCGGCGGCCGCGTCACGGTCGAAACCGTCGAGCGGGTGCGCGGCTTCATGACCCGCCACAAGGGCGGCGAGACCGCCTCGCGCCAAGCCAAGCCGAATGCGCCGAACGCCGCGCCGGCGGGCGCACCGAAAGCCGCCCCCGCGCCGTCCGACAAGAATTTCCGCTTCTACGACAATCGGCAGAAATATCTGCTGTTCGTCAACACCTGCAGCGAGAAATGGGTGGTGGCCGAGCGCATCGGCCTCGAGATCGCCAGCCTGCATCCGCGCCCGCCCGGCGTGCGCGTCTTCGATGCCGGCGTCGGCGACGGCACCGTGCTGTCGCGCGTCATGCGCTCGCTACACAACCGCTTTCCCACCACGCCGCTCTACATTGTCGGCAAGGAGATCAGCCTCGAGGACGTGCGCCTCACGCTCGAGAAGATGCCGGACCGGTTTTACGAGCATCCGGCGACCGTATTCATCATCACCAACATGAACTATGCCGAGGCGCCGTGGCTGATGCCGAAATCGGTCGATGCGGCGACCAGCATGCTGTGGCACGAGGTGAGCCTGACCGGCGGCACCTCGCATGAATTCGAGGAGCAGATTACCCAGCTGCAGCCCTTCCTGAGCCAGCATTGGCGCACCAAGGTGAGCAAGACCAGCGGCAACCCGATCTACGAGAAGCCGGTCGTGCTGGTGCTTTATCGCGACGACTACAAGCTGCTGCTCGACCAGATGCGCCCGAAGCGGGGTGCGACGCGGGCCGATTACGATCTGGTGATGGCATCGCAGCCCTACCGCGCCCGCGCCTCGCTCGAGTTCAAGGCGCAGCGGGTCATCGCACCGCTGGCGCGCGCGCTCGGGCCGGGCGGTCGCCTGATAGGCATTCATTCGCACGGCCAGGATCCCGGGCTCGAGATCATCCAGAAGGTATGGCCGGGCGAAAACCCGTTCATGCACGACCGGCATCAGCTGTTGCGCGCGGTCAAGGCGGATCTCGGCAGCGCCGGGCGCGACCTCAACTTCAACGCCTATGCCGATGCACGCTCGCTGTTTCGCTACAACATGCACACCCTGCCGAGCGAGGTCGGTGAATCGATCGGCACCTCGACGTTGTTCGCCGCCTGGAACGCCGCCATCTATGTGGCGCAGATCGAGGATCAACGCCTCGAGCCGGTGATCGCCAATAACGGCTATCTCGAAGCCACCCGCGAAGTGCTGCAAAAGCATGGCGGCTTGTGGTTCACCGACGAATCCTTCGTGATCTCGCGCAAGCGCGATTCGGCGTAAGGGTGACCGCGGCTATTCGCGACATGAACGAGGCCGCGCTACCGGCACTCGATCCCGAACGTCAGGCGATCCGCGAACTCGTGCGGGGCGCCTCGGTCGAATTGTCGGCGCGCGACCGCGCCACACCCGACGCCTATCAGGCTCTGCTGCCGCGCGGCACCGCGATCTATATCAACTTCGCGCCCGGCGACAGCTACCACGGCAGCGTCGATGCGGCGGTCCGCATCCGGCGCGCCGGCTTCCGGCCGGTGCCGCATGTCGCGGCGCGCTATCTGGCGGGACCGACACAGCTTGCCGATTTTCTGGCGCGCGCCCATGGCGAGGCCGGGATCGACGACGTGCTGCTCATCGCCGGCGATATCGATCAGCCGGCCGGCGCGTTCCGCTCGAGCCTCGATCTCATCGAAACCGGATTGCTGGAAAAACACGGCATCCGCCGCATCGGCATCGCGGGCTATCCCGAGGGCCATCCCAAGATCGGCAAGGCCGAGCTCGACACGGCGCTGATCGGGAAGCTCGCCCAGGCGCGGCAGGCGGGGCTGGCGACGCGGATCGTGACTCAATTCGCCTTCGAGGCCGGCCCGATCCTCTCCTGGATTCGCCATCTGCGCGCATCCGGCGTCGATGTGCCGGTCCATGTCGGCCTCGCCGGCCCGGCCACCATCGCGGCGCTGGTAAAATTCGCCCTGCGCTGCGGCATTGGCAATTCGATCGGCATGATGCTGAAGCATAAGACCTCGGTAACCCGGCTCTTGACCGAATCCGGATCCGAGCGTGTCATTCATGGCCTCACGCAAGGCGAGATTGCCTCGCTTGGTCTGCACGATCTTCATTTCTTCGCCTTCGGCGGCGTCACCCGTACCTGCAAATGGCTGGGCGCGATCGAGCGCGGCGATTTCACCCTGACCGACGATGATTCTGGATTCGAGGTAACCCGATGAGCACCCCCAAGACCGACTGGGAAATCGCCCAGGCCGCCACCCTGAAGCCGATCACCGACATCGCACGCGATCGGCTCGGCATCCCCTTGGACAGCATCGAATCCTATGGCCATTACAAGGCCAAGATCGGCATGGATTTCACCCGCAAGGCGCTGGCGGAGAAGCCGTCGGGCAAGCTTATCCTGGTCACCGCTATCAACCCCACCCCGGCCGGCGAAGGCAAGACCACCACCACGGTGGGATTGGGCGACGCGCTCAATCGCATCGGCAAGAAGGCGCTGATCTGCCTGCGCGAGCCGAGCCTCGGCCCCTGCTTCGGCATGAAGGGTGGCGCCGCCGGCGGCGGCTATGCCCAGGTCGTGCCGATGGACGACATCAACCTGCATTTCACCGGCGATTTCCACGCCATTGGTGCTGCCAACAATCTGCTGGCGGCGCTGATCGACAACCACATCTATTGGGGCAACGCGCTCGACATCGATCCTCGCCGCATCACCTGGCGGCGCTGCCTCGACATGAACGACCGCGCACTGCGCCAGATCGTCTCGTCGCTGGGCGGCGTCGCCAACGGCTTTCCGCGCGAGGACGGCTTCGACATCACCGTCGCATCGGAGATCATGGCGATCCTCTGCCTCTCCAGCTCGCTCGACGATCTGCAGCGCCGGCTTGCCAACATCATCGTGGCCTCGACGCGCGACCGCAAGCCGATCCACGCCAAGGATTTGAAGGCCGAGGGCGCGCTGGCGGCACTGCTGAAGGACGCGGTGAAACCCAATCTGGTGCAGACGCTCGAAAACAATCCCGCCTTCGTGCATGGCGGCCCGTTCGCAAATATCGCGCATGGCTGCAATTCGGTGATCGCGACGACGCTCGGCTTGAAGCTGGCGGATTATGTCGTGACCGAGGCGGGATTCGGCGCCGATCTAGGTGCCGAGAAATTCTTCGACATCAAATGCCGCAAGGCCGGACTAAAGCCAGCCATGGCGGTGATCGTCGCCAGCATCCGCGCCCTCAAGATGCATGGCGGCGTGACCAAGGCCGATCTCGGCGCCGACAATGCCGCGGCAGTGACCAAGGGCCTCGCCAATCTCGATCGCCACCTCGCCAATATCGCCCGCTACGGCGTGCCGGCGGTGGTCTGCATTAACCGCTTCGACGCCGACAGCGATGCCGAGATCGCCGCGATCATCGACGGCTGCAAGACCAAGGACGTGACGGCGGTGCTGTGCGAGCATTGGGCCAAGGGCGGCGCCGGTGCTGAGGACCTCGCCCGCGCGGTGGTCGCCGGCATCGAAAAACTGCCCGCCGATTTCAAGCCGCTCTATCCCGACGCCATGCCGCTGCTCGACAAGATCAAGACCATCGCCACCAAAATCTATGGCGCCGGCGAGGTCGTGGCGTCCAAGCCGGTGCTCGATCGCATCAAGGAGATCGAGCAGATGGGCTTTGCCAATCTGCCGGTCTGCATGGCGAAGACGCAATACAGTTTCTCCGCCAATCCCGATCTGCGGGGTGCTCCGAGCGGCTTCGATCTGCCGATCCGCGAGGTGCGGCTGTCGGCCGGGGCGGAGTTCGTCGTCGTCATTTGCGGCGATATCATGACCATGCCCGGATTGCCGCGCGTACCCTCGGCCGAGAACGTCACCGTCAGTGCGTCGGGGCAGATTTCCGGTCTATCCTGATCGGCGATGATCGATGACACCAGCGAACGCCGCGCGGTCATGGCCTGGCGGCGGGAAGAACGCGCGCGACTGATCGCCGCCCGCATCGCCTTGCCGGTCGCCGAGCATCGTGCCTCCAGCCTCAAGATCGAGATGCGCCTGGAAGCACTGTTCGACACGCTGCCGGCCAAGCGCATCGGCTTCTACTGGCCGTTCCGGCGCGAATTCGATCCCGTGCCGCTCATGCGCAAATTGATCGCGGCCGGTCGCGATGCCGCTCTGCCGGTGGTGATCAAGAAAAATGCGTCGCTCGAATTCCGGACATGGCATCCCGGCACCAAGATGGATTTGGGCGTCTACGACATCCCCTACCCGGCCGCGGGCGCGGCGGTGGCGCCCGACGCGCTGCTGGTGGCGATGGTGGGCTTCGATCGCCAGGGCTACCGGTTGGGCTATGGCGGCGGCTATTACGACCGCTCGCTCGCCGCCCTTGCGCCAAGGCCGCTCGCTATCGGCATTTGCTTCGCGCTCGGCGAGCTCGCATCCATCCAGCCGCTGCCGCACGATATCCCGATGGATCATGTCGTCACCGAAAGCATGGCCGCACGGCGCGGCCCGACCAGACTGACCAACACGTAACCCGCCGCTCAGCCGGCCTTGGCCTGCGCCGGTATAGCATCCTCGGCGAGATGCCGCAGCCGCGGAATCACCTTGTCGCCGAACAGCTTCATGTTCTTCATCGCCAACTCGTGCGGCAGGGTGCCGAATTGCATCGCCACCAGCAGATTGCCGAAGCCGATCTGCTTCTGATACTCCTCGAATTTCTGCACGACGGTGTCGACGCTGCCGCACATGAAGATGCCCTTCTCCATCAGGCTGTCGATGGTCTGCTCGCCGCCGGTCATGGCGCCCTTCGCCTTCATCACGCCTTTCATCGAGGCGAGCGAGAGATAACCCGGCGGCAGCAGCATTTCCGGCGGCATGCGCAGAAAGCGATTGAAGAAATTCTCGACATGCGGCTTTGCCTCGCGATGCGCCTGCTCGTCGGTCTCGGCGACATAGGTCGGGATCGCCCAGCCGAGCTGCGCCGGCGAGGCGGTGTAGCCGTGCTTCTCCGCCTCGTCGCGATACATCTGCATGTAGCGGGCGAGCGCCGAGACCGGGCTGAAGGTCTGCAGATAAGTGTACTTCCGCGAGGGATGCACCGCCCATTCGATGGTCTCGCGGCTGCCCTGCGAGGGAATCCAGACCGGCGGATGCGGCTGCTGATAAGGCCGCGGCCAAACGTTGACGTAGTTGAAATGATAATATTTGCCCTCGAAGGCGAAGGGCCCGGTCTCGGTCCAGCCGCGCAGGATGAGATCGTGCGCCTCGTGGAAGCGATCGTGCGATTCCGCCGGATTGACGCCCCAGGAATGATATTCGGCGCCGATGCCGCGCACGAAACCGGCGATTAGCCTTCCGCCGGTCATGACGTCGATCATGGCGAATTCTTCGGCGACGGTGAGCGGATTGTTGAGCAGTGGCAGCGCCCGCCCCAGCACCGCGATCTTGACGCGATTGGTGCGTCGCGCCAGCGCCCCCGCCATGACGCCGGGGATAGGCATCAGCCCATAGGCGTTGGAATGGTGCTCGTTGACGCAGATCCCGTCGAACCCCACCGTCTCGGCATATTCGAGCTCGTCGAGATAATGGTTATAGAGCACGTGGCCCTTTTTCGGGTCGTAATAGGAATTGGGTAGCGTCACCCAGGCCGAGTTGTATTTTTTCGCATAGTCGAGATCGAGATCGGCATAGGGCATCAGATGGAAGCAAAAGAATTTCATGCTCGTGCCCCCGCGATGAATTTGGTGATGGCGGCGACGTAATCGTCCTTCTTCTCAACATGCGGCAGGTGGCCGCAATTCTTGAATATCTGCAGCTTGGAGCCCGGGATCAGCTTCTGGAATTCGGGTCCATAGGCCGCGGGCAAGAGTTTGTCGCTGTCACCCCACAGGATGAGCGTCGGCAGCGTGATGCGGTGCAGCCATTTATAGAGATGCGGATCGTAAAGCCGCGGCTGCCAGGCGAGTCGTGCGACGGTGAAGCTGTTCTTCAGCATCAGGTCGATCTGCTCCTCGGTTTGCGGCTGGCTCAGCATTTTTTCGGCGAGAACAGGATCCGCCACCAGATTGCGGATGGTCTCCTCGCGCGACCACAGAAAAATATCGGCCTTGGGCAAGCCCTTCACATGAATACCGGCCGGCGCCACCAGGGTCAGCGTCCGCAAGCGATGCTGGTCGCGCACCGCGATCTCGGAGCCGAGCCAGCCGCCGAGTGAGGTGCCGACCAGATTGACCTTGGCGAGGCCGAGCGTCGCCATGAAATCGAGATAAAAATAGGCGAGATCCGCCATGTTATCGAGCCACTCCGGCGTGTCGGAGCGGCCGAAGCCCGGATGCTCCGGCACGATGACCTCGAAGCGCTCGGATAGATCGGCCATGAAGGGCAGCCAGCCGGGGACACCTTGCGCGCCATGCAGGAACAGCAGCGGCGCGCCCTTGCCCGCGCGCTGAACGTTGACCTTGCAGCCGGCGATTGTCTCGAAGGATTGGCGCGGCGAATTCATCGTGTCTGAAGCACTCCCCCAGGCGCGGATTTTCCGCAAGTCTAGGCAAAAGCCGCGTGCCGCGTACACCACAAAGGCGGAATGTGGGCCGCCAGCGCGGCAGCGCTTGACAGCAAGACCGGCGCCGTGCCGACTCTTGGCAAAACGATGCGGGGAGGATTTCATGGAGCGGTTGATAAAGTCATCGATGCTGGCGGCGGCATTTGTCGCGGGGGTCCTTCTGCCGGCGGTGCCGGCGCGCAGCGACGAGCCCGTCAAGATCCGCATCGGCTGGGTCGTGGTGCCGGCCTCACTCGAGCCGATCTATTTCGCCAAGGAGGGCTTCGCCCAGCACAACGGCAAAAGCTATGTGCTCGAGCCGATTCATTTCGCCGGCACCTCGCCCGAGATCCAGGCGCTGGCGACCGGCGATCTCGACGTCGCCGGCCTTGCCTTCGCCGCGATCGGCCTCGCCATCCAGAACGCTAATCTGAGCGATCTGCGCGTCATCTTTGACGGCGTGCAGGACGGCGCCAAGGGCTACTACAGCAACGAATTCATGGTGGCGAAAGACGGGCCGATCAAGACCGTCGACGATCTCAAGGGCAAGGTGCTGGCGACCAACGCCATCGGCGCCGCGGTCGATATCGGCATGCGCGCAGAGCTGCGCCGCCATCATCTCGAGGACAAGCGCGATTACCAGGTCATCGAGGCGGCTTTCCCCAACATGAAGCAGCTGCTGCTCGACCATAAGGCGGATCTCGTCGTCGCCGTGCCGCCCTTCTCCTACGATCCCGAGCTGCGCAGCAACGCACGCACCCTCTTCACCATGAAGGACGCTTTCGGCACGACGCAGCTCACGGCGCAGACCGCGCGCGCCGATTTCATCGCCAAGCACCGCGCGGCGCTAGTCGATTTCATGGAGGACGCGATCCGCGCCATCCGCTGGTATACCGACCCGAAGAACCACGACGAGGCGGTCATCATCGTCTCGACCTTCATGAAGCAGCCGCCCGAGCGCTTCCAGGATTGGCTCTTCACCAAGAAGGACGATTACCGCAGCCCGGACGGCCTGCCCGATCTCGCCGCCTTGCAGAGCAACCTCAACACGCAAAAAGAGCAGGGCCTGCTCAATGTCGATATCGACGTGAAGAAATACAGCGATCTGTCGCTGGAGAAAGAGGCAGCGGCGCGGCTGAAATAACCGTGCTATTTCTTGCCCGTCACCTCGCGGCGGACGATCGCGGCGCCCTCGGCCAAGGCCTTCAGCTTGGCGAAGGCGATGTCGCGCGCGATGTATTTCATGCCGCAATCCGGCGCCGGAATGATGCGATCGGGCCCGACGAAGGGCAGCGCGCGGCGGATGCGCTCCGCCACGATCTCCGCCGTCTCGACCCTGGGATCCTCGAGATTGATGACGCCGAGGATGATCTTTTTGCCTGGCAGATCCTTCAGCACGGCAAGATCGAGATTGGATTGCGCGGTCTCGATCGAGATTTGCGTCGCGCTGGTGGCGGCAAGCTCGAGCAGGAATGAATAGCCCGCAGGCCGCTCATGCACGACATGGGCATAGCCGAAGCAGAGATGGATCGCGGTCTCGCCGCCGATGCCCTCGAGCGCGCGGTTGATCGCCTTAACGCCGTATTTCTTGGCCTTCTCCGACCGGGCCTGAAGATAAGGCTCGTCGAGCTGGATGACGTCGATTCCGGCGGCCTTCATATCACGCATCTCGGCATTGACCGCAGCGGCGTAGGCCATCGCGAGCTCTTCCTCGTCCTTGTAATAATCGTTCTGCGCCTGCTGCGTCATAGTGAAGGGGCCAGGCATGGTGATCTTGGTCCGGCGATCGGTGTTGCGGCGCAGGAACTCGACGTCGCGCAGCTCGACCGGTTTCAGTCGTTTCACCGGTCCGGCGACGCGCGGCACCGGGTTGTGATGGCCGGTGCGGTCGAGCGCGGTACCCGGCTTATCGATATCGATGCCCGACAGCGCCGTGGAAAAGCGGTTGGAATAGCTCTCGCGCCGCATCTCGCCGTCGCTGATGATGTCGATGCCGGCGCGCTCCATGTCGCGGATGGCGATCAATGTCGCATCGTCCTGCGCCGCTTCCAGGAAATTCTCGGCGACGCGCCAAATCTCGCGCGCCCGCACGCGTGGCGGTAGCCGGCCCTTGAGATTGGCGCGGTCGATCAGCCAGTCGGGCTGCGGATAGCTTCCCACCACGGTCGTCGGCAACACGGCATTCATCGGCATCTCTCCCCTCCCGTCTTTTTGCGAACCAAGCCGGTCCGACGGGTTTGGCCCTTATAACATCCTGGGGGTGTTCATAGAGATGCGCTTTTTACCGCTTGGCCGAAGCCTTCCCAATCCAGCCCACGCCCGATGGGACGGCGCTTAGAACCGATCGTGTTGCGCCAGATGCATTTGCCACAGCATCAGCCCAGGAGCAACCAGCAGCTCCATTGCGAGTGAGAAGCCAACGGTGGCGGAGAGATAGCCGGCGAGAATCGCGCCAACCAATCGGGCGTCGCCGCCAACAAACACCAGCGCAGTCAGCAGGCGGAACCGCTTTCCCTAGTTTTCGATATCCGGCACGGTCGAGAGATATGCCACGCCAATGGCGAAGAGAAGCCCCCGAGAGATAGCGGAAATGGCTGTCGAGCTCGGGCGCGATGGGAAAGCCGGCACTCAGCAGCCAGGGGCCGCGCATCGCACCAGCGAGGCCGGCGAGAATGGGCACCAGGCTGCCGATCAGCACGCAGACTTGTAGCGCGCGTCGTTAGAATTCTCCAGCCCGTGACGTGCCGATCGCCTGCATCATGGCTATACGGGCCGGGCGGCCGGGCGGATCACTGCTTTCGGCTGGATCCTGCGCCGCTTCTGCTAGAGCCCGATTGCCGCGCAAGCGGCGGAGTGCGCGCCTGCCCCGACGATCCTAAATTGAGCATCGTTGGACCAATTCGGGAGACGTATGATGAGCGCCGTGATGACCAAGCCGCACACCACCATCGAGGATTACGCCAGCGATGCCGCGCGACGCCGAGCCTTGCGCGCGCGGGAGCGGAACGCCGACGGTCATTTTCTCTATGCGGTGAAGACGACTGGAATTTATTGCCGGCCGTCCTGCGCGGCGCGAGCCGCGCGGCCGGAGAATGTCGCGTTCTTTGATGGCCGCGTCGCGGCCGAGCTCGCCGGGTATCGGCCCTGCAAGCGCTGCCGCCCCGATCTGGCGCCGAAGCCGCAGCGCGAGACGGCGCTGGTCGCGGATTCGTGCCGTGCCATCGAGACAGCCGAGGAGGCGCCGTCGCTGAAAGATCTCGCCGCGGCCGCCGGCCTCAGCCCGCATCATTTCCATCGCCTGTTCAAGCGCATTGCCGGGGTGACGCCCGCCGCCTATTTCGCGGCGCGCCGTCAAAGCCGCGTCAAGGCGCGGCTCGCCGCCGGCGACAGTGTCACTGCCGCGCTTTATGACGCCGGGTTTAATTCCTCCGGCCGGTTCTATACGGCGGCCCCCGCCATGCTCGGCATGACGCCGTCGGCCTTCAAGCAAGGCGGCAAGGGCGAAGCCATCCGCTATGCTGTGGCGCGCTGCGGGCTCGGTTTTGTGCTGGTCGCCGTCGCCCAGCGCGGCATCTGCGCCATCCTGCTCGGCGACGCGCCGGACGATCTTGCTGCCGATCTCGCCGCACGCTTTCCCAAGGCGACGATGGCGCCGGCCGAACCGGACTTCGCCGGGCTCGTTGCGCGCGTGGTGCGCCTGATCGATGCACCCGAGTGCGCGCCGGACACGAAACTGCCGCTCGATATCCGTGGCACCGCCTTCCAGCGCCGGGTCTGGCAGGCGCTGCAGGAGATTCCCGCCGGCGAGACCGCGAGCTATGCGGTTATTGCGCGAAAGATCGGCAAGCCGAGCGCCGTGCGTGCGGTAGCCGGCGCCTGCGCCGCCAACCGCCTGGCGGTGGCGATCCCCTGTCACCGTGCGATTGCCGCCGATGGCAGCCTTTCCGGCTATCGCTGGGGCATCGAGCGCAAGCGCCGCCTGCTGGCGCGCGAACGGGCGACGAAAAAATAGCGACCGCGGTGGCGGCGGCTACTGGCCTTTGCGGACACCCTTCGGCGTCTGATCGGCAAATCGGCCTTGCTGCGCACCGCCGCGCTGGACGGTTTCCTTGCGTTGACGGGCGCTATCCTGCGCGTGGCCATGCGGTGCATCGGCTTGATGCGCCGCATGTTCGTGATCGCTCGGCTGAAAGTGCTCGAGTTGCTTTCCACCCTTGCGTGTCGACGCCATAAGGCCTCCGATTTACCGCGGCCCGGAATTGGGGCGACGGATCCGAACCTGAGCCCGCGTGGAATCGCGGCAACTATCTGGTCAGCGCGGTCAGCCACTGCGGCGAATACCACATGTCACGGAATTCCCTCGGCGCGCTCGAGAGCAGGCGGCGCTTTGCCTCGGCCATGCTGACAAGTGATAATGGCAAGAGTAGTAAGCGCGCCGAACATAACGACCGATGCGACGGCCAGCATCGGACAATGGAGCGAGGACGACATCGTCACCCTTCTGAAGCTTGGCACGACACCCGCTGGCGAATTCGTCCGCCGCCCATGTCCGAGGTGGTGGAGGGCACGGCGAGGCTCTCCGATGCAGATAGGACAGCAATCGCGGTTAATCTCAAATCGCTGCCGCCGATGCCCGGCCATGGCGGCTGATAGAGCGGCAGCGCTCCGCGGCGCGTCGATGGGAAACCCATGACCAAGGACATTCCGATGCAAGACCACGCGTCCGCGCGCGTTTGGCTCGGCTTTCTCGGCATGTGCCTCGGCATGTTCATGGCGATCCTCGACATCCAGATCGTCGCCAGCTCCCTGCCCGAAATCCAGACCGCCCTCGCCATACCCTTAGATCAATTGAGCTGGGTGCAGACCGCCTACCTGATCGCCGAGGTGATCGCGATCCCGTTGACAACCCAGCTGACGCGGTTGTTCTCGCTGCGCGGCCTTTATGTCCTCGCCATTCTGGGGTTTTCGCTGGCCAGCCTCGGCTGTGCGGCGAGCCACGGCTTCGACGGCCTGGTATTCTGCCGGGTGATCCAAGGTTTTTGCGGCGGCACCGTCATTCCAACGGTCTTCACCGCCGTCTTCGTTCTATTTCCGGAGCACCGACGCGTGCTGCCGACCACGATCGCCAGCATGTTTGCCGTGCTGGCGCCGACGCTCGGGCCAACGGTCGGCGGCTATATTACTGAGACCTATTCGTGGCACTGGCTCTTTCTGATCAACATCGCTCCCGGCATCCTGGTCGCGGCGCTGGTCGGCTGGCTCATTCGCGTCGGCCGGCCCGATTGGCCCTATTGGAACAAGCTCGATTACATCGGCCTGGTACTCGGTGGATTGTTCCTCGCCTGCCTCGAGATCCTGCTGAAGGAGGGCCCCAAGCGCGGCTGGGGCGGCGCCCTGGTCGATGGCCTGTTGGCGATCTGCATCGTCAGCGGTGTCGTCGCGGTGCGGCATTGCCTGAAGCCCAAAGACCACATCGTCAATCTGCGCATCTTCGCCGACCGCACCTTCACGATCACCGCGCTCTACAGCTTCGTGCTGGGCATGGGTCTTTACGGCTCGGTGTATATGTTGCCGCTTTTCCTGGGCCTGGTGCGCGACCACACGCCGCTTGAAATCGGCGAGATCATGATCGTCAGCGGCGCCGCTCAATTGGCGGTCGCGCCGGTGGCAGCGATGGCGGAAAAGCGTGTCGATCATCGGCTTTTGATCGCGCTCGGCTATGGCCTGTTCACCGTCGGGCTGGTCGCCAACGGCTTCACCTCGTCCAAAACCGATTACGGCGGGTTGTTCTGGCCGCAATTGCTGCGCGGCGCCGGCATTCTGCTATGCCTGCTACCGACGACGAGCATGGCGCTGGGCCGCTGGACCGGAGACGCTTTGACCAATGCCAGTGCCCTGTTCAATCTCATGCGCAATCTCGGCGGCGCGATCGGAATCGGCCTCATCGACACGGTCCTCGAGCAGCGGACGCCAGTTCATGTGACCGCGCTGATCGCCCGTCTCCAGGCCGGCGACCCGGACGCGGCACGCCTAGTCGGCTTGCCGCTCGACCGCTTTCACAATGTGCCGCTTGGGCCGATCAACGCGGCGACCAAGGACATCATCGCGCCGCTGGTCGAGCGCGCGGCCTTTGTGATCTCGTTCAACGAGGCGTGGATTCTGCTCGGTGTGCTCTTCGGCCTGTCGCTCCTCGCCGTGCCCTTCGTCCCCAGCGGAAAGACGCCGAAGCCGGCGACCATGCGGCGGTAGAGCAAGACGATGGGACAGTTGGGAGGTTGAAGCCTAGGATTACTGCGCGGTAATCAAGAAGGTGTCGAAGAGAAGGGGGAGAAGATCGCCACTTCGGCACGGCCTCGGAAACCCCGGCGTTGCGCCGATATCTCGCATCCGATGCAGTCATTGATGCACCCGATAGATGCACCAAAGTGAAATGAATTTCACTTTCTATGTTTCGCAATAAGCGTCATCAGCTCGAAATGCCGCCGGCTGAGATGGTGGGCGCGCAACGAAAAAATCCTCGAGGAATCGCGGCGTAATACGATTTAAGAAATGCTTAGCAAGTACATGACAGAGGCGAAACCCTCAAATCGGTACTTCAAAAAACTGAAGCTCCGAAACAACAACAGGAAGAAATCGCTGGCTGATTAGAAAATATCGGAGGCGTTTTGACTATACTTGGCGAATCGCTATAATCCAGCACAACTCGGATGCAGGAAAAAACTCCTACGCGATCATTCTCGACAGAGAAAGAATTCCTTGTGGAACGCCATCAGCGATTGCGTAATCCGCTTGAATGAATCTTCCGGCGAGCTTCGCGGTAATTTTTCGACTTGTCAGGATCAAGTTAGCCCTCTAACCCGCTGGAGATAAATCTTTATACCGGGTTACCCACAAAGCTTTTTTCGCCTCATTTTCGACTCGACTATTTATGAGTTTCACGTGAAACAATGCCCCGCCGTGCTAAACTCCCGTTAAGCATCGGTTGCCACACCCGGTTACTCGATGGGGTTTTTCGCGATGATTTCTTCAGTGCCAGAATTTTGCCCAGCTTATCGGCTCTCGCTAACCGCGGGGCTTTTCATTGTTCTCGCTATGCTTTTTAGCGCGATCCAAACCGCTCACGCGCAATCGGCCTATGATAGTCTCTACCGTCCTACGGTTGTGGTTGATCTGACTGTACTCGATCGTCTTGGCCCAGCGCCGACTGTGCCGGACGGCCGCTTCGTAATGCGCGCGCCAGCTAGGCACCTTAGTAATAGTATCGAAGCTAAGCGCCCCCTGGCTTCGCGCTCACTTCATAGGCGCCACGTCGCTATGCATGCGCCGCGCCGCAATCTCGCCCCATCTGGCCCGGACCACGTTGAGCGCATCGGCAACGTTACGATCGATTATTCGGCTCTTCCAGCGGCTTCCGTCCGCACGGTTACGGCCCAGACCGCCGCCAGTCAGCAACCAAGCTCAGTTACACGTGCCCAAGGTCCGGCCGACAGCGACCCGCGTCCGGTCACTTCTGCCGTCGCTGCATCGCCTACCTCGCCCCCTGCGCCGGCTCCGACGCCGGCGCCGCAAGTAGCGGCACTGGGAGAGTCGCTAGCGCGGATCAACCCAGGTGGGCCATTCCCGGGGAGAGAGCCGCAAATGTCCTCCGGGGCGGCGCTGGCGACAACGCCCCCCGCCATATCGCCTGGGGCTGACGCCAGATCCGATAGCGATGCCCTCGGTTTTGCCCCAGGCAACGCCGATTTGCGCGTCGATGCCCGGTCCGTGCTGGACGGGCTCGCACGTCAACTAAGCGCCAGGCCGGCAGAGCGAATTCAACTTGTCGCTTATGCAAGCGGTGGTCCGGCGATTGAGGATGCAGTCCAAGCTCGCCGCGTCTCATTGGCGCGCGGTGTCGCTGTCCGATCTTACCTCATCCAGCGCGGCGTAGCCGGCAATCGGATTGACGTGCGCGCGCTAGGCAATCGCCTCCAAAGCGGAGGCTCTGCTGATCGCGTAGATCTAGTAGTTCTCGACGAACAGACACGCAACCCCTAGACCTCTGGCCAACATTCGGTTTGTGGACCGAATTAGGAGCTAGAACCCGCTGGGGGGCCTGGGGTTTAGTGTTTATCTCAGGTTCGGGGTAGTCTGGCGGAGGGGATGGGATTCGAACCCACGATAGGGCTTTAGGCCCTATAACGGTTTAGCAAACCGCCGCCTTCAGCCACTCGGCCACCCCTCCACCAATGAGTGGTGTTCACGGCGTATGCGAGAGCCGTTCTAGAGGCCCGCTCCCAGGGTGTCAACGCGGGGTTTCAGCCGGTTTTGGCCGAGGTTTGGCCGGCAATTCTCCGGCATTTGCTTCACCGCATTTTAACGAATTGAGCCCAATCATCGGCTCAATTGTTCCTGGAGGTGGAGATCAACATGAGTCTGTCAAAACGGTCGATTGAAATGCTGCTCGATCTCGTCGAGATCAAGCTCAGCTATATGGACATCTCGGATCGCGAGGATGCGCGCGATTTGCAGGTGCTGGAGCGTTGCCGCGAGGAATTGAACGCGGTCGAGCGCGGGGTCGACAACAATGTCGCCTCCTTCGCCCGCTCGCTGCGCCACACGCCCGGCCGTCCGCGCATGGCGACGGCCTAGGCTCTCCTTCGGCCGCCGCAACCGCGGCGGCATGCGGAACCGGACGCCAGTCCCGGACGATTTCTATCGCTCTTGCCCGATTGCTTGCCGATTCCTTAATCCCATCCCTTAAGCGGCGTCTCCTGCGCTAAGATCAGCACCGCGCGATTACCTCCCGCGCGAAGGAATTTCGAGATGCCGGCTGGTGCATCCCCAATCCATCCCGTCATCCTGTCCGGCGGCTCCGGCACGCGGCTTTGGCCCATGTCGCGCGCCATGTACCCGAAACAGCTTCTGCCGCTGGTCTCCGAGCGCTCGCTGCTGCAAGAGGCGGCGTTGCGGGTCTCCGACAAAAAGCGCTTCGCCGCCCCCATCCTGATCGCCAATGATGAGCACCGCTTCATCGCCGGCGAGCAGCTGCGCCAGGCCGGCGTGGCGCCGCAATGCATTCTGCTCGAGCCGATCGGCCGCAATACCGCGCCGGCCGCCTGCGTCGCCGCGCTGAGCGTCGCTTCGACGACGCCCGATGCGCTGCTGCTGGTGATGCCGTCGGACCATGCCATATCCGATACCCCGGCCTTCCTCGCCGCCATCGACCAGGCGGACGTCGCCGCGCGCCAGGGTAAGCTTGTCACCTTCGGCATCAAGGCGACGCGTCCCGATACCGGCTACGGCTATATCCGCCGCGGCAAGCCGCTATCCGGTAGCGCCGGCGTTTTCACGATCGAGGCCTTTGTCGAGAAGCCCGACCGTGCCCGTGCCGAGAAATATATCGCCGCCGGCGATTACGTCTGGAACAGCGGCATCTTCCTCTTTCCCGCCAAGCTCTATCTCGCCGAGATGGAGCGGCTGCGGCCGGCCACCGTCGCCGCCTGCCGCAAGGCCCTGGCGCAGGCGAAGCGCGATCTCGATTTCGTCCGTCTCGACAAGGATTCCTTCGCCGCCGCCGAGAACGTCTCGATCGACTACGCGGTGATGGAGCATACCGAGCACGCCGCAATGGTGCCCTGCGAGATCGGCTGGAGCGACGTCGGAACCTGGGACGCGCTGTGGCAGATCGGCAAGAAGGATGCCGTCGGCAACGTGATTTCCGGCGACATCGTCGCCGAGGATTCGCGCAACAATTATTTGCGCGCCGAAAGCGGCCTGCTCGCCGTGCTCGGCGTCGAGAATCTGGTGGTGGTGGCGACCTCGGACGCGGTGATGGTGTCGCATCGCGATCGCGCACAAGACATCAAACAGCTCATCGCCCGCCTCGAAAAGGACAACCGCAGCGAGCTCACCACGCACCCCCTCGTCCACCGCCCCTGGGGCACCTATCGCTCGATCCATGCCGGCAACCGCGTCCAGGTAAAGCACATCATGGTGCAGCCGGGCGGCAAGCTCAGCCTGCAGAAGCACCATCACCGCGCCGAGCATTGGGTCGTCGTGCAGGGCACCGCCAAGGTGACGCGCGACAACGAAGAGGTGATCATTTACGAGGATCAATCGACCTATATCCCGCTGGGCACAGTTCACCGGCTCGAGAATCCGGGCAAGATCGCGCTGCATTTGATCGAGGTGCAATCGGGGAGCTATCTCGGCGAAGACGATATCGTCCGCTTCGAGGATACTTACGGGAGATCATAATCAACGCAGGGAGAGGGAAATAAGGGCAAAAAAATCATTATTCATTCTCGCGGCATATTTTTTACTCGCGGCGTGCTCGACGACCATAAAAACCAGCCAGGAAATTCCACCGCAGATCCGTCAGAACATCATTGTCAAGGATGTGTCCGTGCAGGTCGCGAGTGGTATCGATATAGCTGCCGATATTGCGGGGAGGCTGCAACAGGCCGTCGTCGAGCGTGCGGCGGCACATGCCGGCGGGACGCGGCCAGCAGCTATGAAAATAACCCTAACGCAATTCAACGTCGCCTCCGTCGCGGCACGCTTTTTCGGCGGCGCCCTCGCCGGCTCGAACAAGCTCTATGTCGGCGTTGAAGTGGTGGGACGCGATGGCGCCACGCTCGGGCGCTTTGAGGTGGCACGCGAGGCAAATCCCGGCGGCTACGGGATTTATTTCGATCAAACCCAATCGACAATCAACGACACCGCGAACGGCGTGATGGACGGGCTGTACGGCGCCAAGCCGAACTGAGCAGCGGCGGATAAGGTCGCCGGCGGGAGGATTCAGCCCGCCAGCTTCTTCTTCAACAGCTCATTGAGCAGGGCGGGGTTGGCTTTGCCCTGGGTCGCCTTCATCACCGCGCCGACAAAATAACCCAAGAGCTTCTCGTTACCGGCGCGGTATTTCGCGATATTGGCCGCCTCCTTCGCCAACACGGCGTCGATCGCCCGCTCGATCTCGCCGGTATCGGTGACCTGTTTCAGCCCCTGCTCGGCGACGATCGCCTTGGCGCCCTTGCCGGTCTCGATCATGGCCGCGAAAACGTCCTTGGCAAGACGCCCCGACAGCGTGCCATCCGAGATGAGATCGATCAGCTCGCCGAGGTGCTGCGCCGAGACCGGCGAATCCGAAATGCCCTTGCCCGCCTTATTGAGCACGCCGAACAGCTCGACGGTGACCCAGTTGGAGGCGAGCTTGGCGTCGCGGCCCTTGGCCACGGTCTCGAAATATTCGGCATCGGATTGCTCAGCCACCAGCACGCCGCCATCGTAGGGCGACAGCTTGTAGTCGCGCACGAAGCGGGCTTTGCGCGCATCGGGCAATTCCGGCAGCGACGCGCGCAATTTCTCGACCCAATCCTTCTCCAGCACCAACGGCAAAAGGTCGGGATCGGGGAAATAGCGGTAATCGTGCGATTCCTCCTTGGAGCGCATCGGCCGCGTGACGCCCTTGCCGCTGTCGTAGAGCCGGGTCTCCTGCACGACCGTGCCGCCATCCTCGATCAGCTCGATCTGGCGACGCGCCTCGTGATCGATCGCCTGCATGACGAAGCGCACCGAGTTCAGATTCTTGACCTCGCAACGCGTGCCGAGCTTACCGCCGGTCTTGCGCACCGAGACGTTGCAATCGCAGCGCAGACTGCCCTCTTCCATGTTGCCGTCGCAGGTGCCGAGATAGCGCAGGATCGAGCGCAGCTTGCGGACATAGGCGCCGGCCTCCTCGGCGCTCCTGAGATCGGGTTCGGAGACGATCTCCATCAGTGCCACGCCGGCGCGGTTCAGATCGACATAGGTCATCGACGGGTGCTGGTCGTGCAGACTCTTGCCGGCATCTTGCTCGAGATGCAGGCGGGTAATGCCGATCTCGCGCGTGCTGCCATCCGCCATGTCGAGGACGATGCGGCCCTTGCCGACAATCGGCTTGGTGAATTGCGAGATCTGATAGCCCGCCGGCAAATCGGGATAGAAGTAATTCTTGCGGTCGAAGATCGAGGTGAGATTGATCTCGGCCTCGATGCCGATGCCGGTCTTGACCGCTTGCTCGACGCAGAAGCGGTTGAGCACCGGCAGCATGCCGGGAAAGGCGGCGTCGACGGTGGAGACTTGCGTATTGGGTGCGGCGCCGAATTCGGTCGAGGCGCCGGAGAACAGCTTCGCCTTAGACGTCACATGGGCATGGGTTTCGATGCCGATGACGACCTCCCATTCGCCGCTGCGGCTCTGCATCGCCATGCTCAGGTCTTTCCCGCGATGAAAGCTGGCTTGGCGGTGAATTGCGCGGCGGATTCGATCGCCTGCCCGACACGCAACACATTGGCCTCGTCGAAGGCCTTGCCGATGATCTGCAGCCCCAGCGGCAGCCCGTCCTTGGAGAGACCGGCCGGCACCGAAATCCCCGGCAGCCCGGCGAGATTGACCGGCACGGTGAAGACGTCGTTCAAATACATCGCAATCGGATCGTCCATCTTCTCGCCGATGGCGAAGGCGGCCGAGGGCGCGGTCGGGGTCAGGATGGCGTCGCAAGCCTGGAAGGCCTTATCGAAATCGCGCGCGATCAGCGTACGCACCTGCTGCGCCTTCAGGTAATAGGCGTCGTAATAGCCCGCCGAGAGGACATAGGTTCCGATCAAGATGCGGCGGCGCACCTCGGGACCGAAGCCGGATGCCCGCGTGTTCTCGTACATTTCATTCAGGCTACCCCCCTTCACGCGCAGCCCGAAGCGCACGCCATCGTAGCGCGCGAGGTTCGACGAGGCTTCGGCCGGAGCGATGATGTAATAGGCGGCGAGCGCGTATTGCGTCATCGGCAGACTAATCTCGACGATGCTGGCGCCGGCCGCCTTTATCCAGTCGATGCCGCGCTGCCACAACGCCTCGATCTCGGCCGGCATGCCGTCGAGCCGGTATTCCTTGGGGATGCCGATGCGCATGCCCTTGATGCCCTGGCCGATAGCCTTCTCGAAATCCGGCACCGCCAGATCGGCGGAGGTTGAATCCTTGGGATCGTGCCCGGACATCGCCCCGAGCATGATCGCGGCGTCGCGCACGCTACGCGTCATCGGCCCGGCCTGGTCCAGCGACGAGGCGAAGGCAACGATGCCCCAGCGCGAGCAGCGGCCGTAGGTTGGCTTTAGGCCAACGATGCCACAGAAGCTCGCCGGCTGGCGGATCGAGCCGCCGGTATCGGTGCCGATCGCCCCCGCCGCCGCGCGCGCCGCCACCGCGGCGGCCGAGCCGCCGGACGAGCCGCCCGGCACCAGCGGCCGGTTGTCGCCGGCGCGACGCCACGGGCTTTCGACGTTGCCGTAGGCGCTCGTCACATTGGCCGAGCCCATGGCGAATTCGTCGAGATTGGTCTTGCCCAGCATGTTTGCGCCATGGGCCCAGAGCTTCGCCGTCACCGTCGATTCATAGACCGGCAGAAAGCCCTTGAGGATTTTCGAGGCGGCGGTGGTCTCGATACCCTCGGTGCAAAAGAGATCCTTGATGGCGAGCGGGATGCCGTCGAGCGGCAGCGCCTTGCCCTTGGCGATGCGCTCGTCCGATGCCTTGGCGGCTGCCAGCGCGCGCTCAGGCGTCTCGACCAGGAACGCGTTGAGCGGCCGCGCCGCCGCCGCCGCCGCGACATAAGCCTGGGTCAATTCGCGCGCGGTGAAGTCCTTGCGCGTCAGCCCATCGCGCGCGCCGGCGATGGAAAGATCGGTGAGATCGCTCACTCAATCACCTTCGGGACGGCGAAGAAGCCGTTCTCGGCTTGCGGCGCATTTTGAAGAATTTTATCGCGCTCGCCGCCGTCAGTGACCTTGTCCTCGCGCATCGGCAAGCTCATATGCGCGACGCTGGCCATCGGCGGCACGCCATCGGTCTTGACGGCGTTTAGCTGCTCGATCCAGTCCATGATCTTGGACAGCTCGCCCGCCAGCGCCTGGCACTCGGCCTCGGGCAGCTTGATCCGCGCCAGGGTGGCGATCCGCGCCACAGTGGCCTTGTCCAGCGCCATGCGGTAGTTGTTCCTTAAGCCGCGGAGAGCGCGGAAACTAGCACCCGACATGGCCCTCTGCAACCCGACCGACCTCGCAACGCTCCTCAAGCCAGGCCAGCGGCTTCTCGGTCTCGATGTCGGGACCAAGACCATCGGCCTGGCGCTGTCGGATACGCGACGCGTGGTGGCGACGCCGCTCGACACCATTCGCCGCACCCGCTTTCGCGACGATGTGAAGCGCCTCCGTCACGAGATTGCCCATCACGGAGTCGGCGGGCTGGTGCTGGGCCTGCCGCTGGCGCTCGACGGCGGCGAGAGCCCGCGCACTCAAGGGGTTAGGCATTTTGCCAATAACCTGCTGGCCGAGATCGACCTGCCGCTCGCCTTCTGGGACGAGCGCATGTCGACGGCGGCGGTCGAGCGCCAGATGATCGCCGCCGACATCAGCCGCGCCCGCCGCGCCGCCACGATCGATGCGGCCGCCGCCGCCTATATCCTGCAGGGGCTGCTCGAACGGCTGGCGCGGGTTTAAGAACGGCACAAACCCGCCTTGCGGGGCAGGGACTCTCTCACTATAGTCCCGGCTTTAATGACCTTCGGCGACCTCGCCAACGATCCATTTCCCCACCGTCACCTGCTCGGGATTGAAGGGCTTTCAGCCGCTTCGATCACCCATCTGCTCGATCGCGCGGATCTTTACGTCGAGCAGAGCCGCCAGGCCGACAAGAAGCAATCGCTGCTGCGCGGCCGCACCATCATCAATTTGTTCTTCGAGAATTCGACGCGCACCCGCACCTCGTTCGAGCTGGCGGGGAAGCGGCTCGGCGGCGACGTCATCAACATGCAGGCTCAGGCGAGCTCGATCAAAAAGGGCGAGACGCTGATCGATACCGCGATGACCTTGAACGCCATGCATCCCGACGTGTTGATCGTGCGCCATCCGGAATCGGGCGCGGTGCAGCTGCTCTCGGAAAAGGTCGATTGTGCCGTCATTAATGCCGGCGACGGCAGCCACGAGCACCCGACCCAGGCGCTGCTCGATGCGCTCACCATCCGCCGCCGCAAGGGAAGGCTGCAGGGCCTGCGCGTCGCCATCTGCGGCGACATCACGCATAGCCGGGTCGCGCGCTCCAACATCGCGCTGCTCAACATCATGGGCGCGCAGATCCGCGTCGTGGCGCCGCGCACGCTGCTCCCCGCCGCGATCGACCGCCTCGGCGTCGAGGTCTTCACCGACATGGCCAAGGGACTCGAAGGCGTCGATATCGTGATGATGCTGCGCCTGCAGACCGAGCGCATGCAGGGCAGCTTCGTGCCCTCGATCCGCGAGTATTTCCATTTCTTCGGATTGGACTACGCCAAGCTCGCCAACGCCAAGGACGATGCGCTCATCATGCATCCCGGGCCGATGAATCGCGGCGTCGAGATCGACACCGAAGTGGCCGACGATATCGACCGCAGCGCCATCCGCCAGCAGGTCGAGATGGGTGTCGCGGTGCGCATGGCCTGCCTCGAGGCGCTCAACCGCACCCCAGCCGTGGCGCCGCCGACGCCATGAGCGAGCGCACGCTGTTCATCAATGCCCGGCTGCTCGATCCGGCAGCGAAGCTCGATCGTACCGGCGAGCTGCTGGTCGAGGATGGCCGCATCGCCGCGCTGGGTCCCCATCTCGCGCGCGACGGGCTGGGCGCCGACATTAAGATCGTCGATTGCACCGGCTATTGCCTCGCCCCAGGATTGGTCGACATGCGCGTCCAGCTGCGCGAGCCGGGCGAGGAATATCAGGAGACCCTGGCGAGCGGATCGGCGGCGGCGGCGGCGGGCGGCGTCACCACCATGGCGATGCTGCCCAATACCACGCCGGTGATCGACGAGCAGGCGCTGGTCGAGTTCGTGGCGCGGCGCGGACGCGAAGTGGGCTTGGCCAATATCCGGACCTATGCCGCCGCGACCAAGGGCCTCAAGGGCCGCGAGCTGACCGAGATGGGCATGCTGGCCGAGGCCGGCGCCGTCGCCTTCACCGACGGGACCCACGCCATCGCCGATGCGGTGGTGATGCGGCGCGCGCTGTCCTATGCCAGCACCTTCGACCTGCTGATCGTCCAGCATCCGGAAGAGCCGAGCCTGGCCGCGGGCGGCGCCATGACGGAGGGCGAGATCGCCACCAGGCTGGGTCTCGCCGGCATCACCCCCGCCGCCGAGGCGATCATGGTCGAGCGCGATCTGCGCCTGGTTGAGATCACCGGCGGACGCTATCACGCAGCACACCTCTCCACCGCCGCCGCGATCGAGGTGATCCGCCGCGCCAAGGTGCGCGGCCTGCCGGTGAGCTGCGACACCGCACCGCATTATTTCGCGCTCAACGAAACCGCCGTGGGCGAGTACCGCACTTTCGCCAAGGTCTCGCCGCCGCTGCGCAGCGAGGAGGACCGCAAGGCGGTGGTGGCGGGGCTGCAGGACGGCACCATCGATGCCATCGCCAGCGACCACGCGCCGCAGGACCAGGAATCAAAGCGCCTGCCCTTCGCCTCGGCTGAGCCCGGCATCGTCGGCCTCGAAACGCTACTGCCGCTGGCGCTCGAGCTTCATCACAACCGGCAGGTGCCGCTGCTCGACGTGCTGCGCGCACTGACGCAACGCCCTGCGGAGATTCTGCGCCTGCCCGGCGGCACCCTGGCATTGGGCGCGGCCGCCGATTTCGTCGTCTTCGATCTCGACCGGCCGTGGCGCATCGAGACCGGCAAGTTCCGCTCGAAATGCCAGAACGCGCCTTATGACGGCCGGCCGGTACAGGGCCGCGCGATCCGCACCGTGCTGGGCGGTCGCGGCGTCTTCGCCGCGCAGGCCTGAGCGACCGGGCCATGTCCCCCGAACTCCCGAATCTCGCGCTGCTTGCCCTCGGCGCCTATCTGATGGGCTCGATCCCCTTCGGGCTGGTGCTGACGCGCCTCGCCGGACATGGCGACGTGCGCGAGATCGGCTCCGGCAACATCGGCGCCACTAACGTGTTGCGCACCGGCGACAAGAAGCTCGCGGCGGCGGTCCTGCTGCTCGATGCCGGCAAGGGTGCCGTCGCCGTGCTGACCGCCCGGCACTGGGGTGCCGATGCAGCGGCGGTCGCGGCGGTTGCCGCCATGATCGGACATCTTTTTCCGATCTGGCTCGGCTTCAAGGGCGGCAAGGGCGTCGCCACCGCGGCAGGCGTGCTGCTCGCCTATGCCTGGCCGGTCGGCCTCGCCGGGATCGCGACCTGGCTCGCCATCGCCTTGCTGACGCGTTATTCCTCGCTCGCCGCCCTCGCCGCGGCGCTGCTGATTCCGGTCTATGCGCTGCTGTTCCTGCCCTTCGATGGCGAGCGGATCGGGGTGGTCATTATTCTGGCGCTGCTCGTTATCCTGCGCCATCGCGGCAACATCGTTCGGCTGCTGCGGGGCGAGGAAACCCGCATCAGCCTGGGCAAGAAAACCCGATGAGCGAAACGCCCCGGCAATTGAAGGATAGCGAGCGGCTCGATTGGCTGCGCCTCATTCGCAGCGAGAATGTCGGGCCGATCGGGATTATGTAGGTGTCACAACTGACCCGTTTTTCCTAGTCGTCAGACTTGACGCCATGTCATGCCCAAGATAGATTAACCATCATAGAAAACGGCTGTTCTCAGGCCGGTTCATGAATTGTTCACGATTTCGGAGGATAGTAAATTGGCAAACAACGTGACCCAGGAGCATGTAACCTGGGCGATAAACAGAATACAAGCGGTCGCGCGGCGGCGCGTATCGTTCGCGGTCTGGTCTGACGCCCGCGACTACATGAAGGCACGCGGCATTGATATTGATGACATAAAGGAGGCGCTGAAGGAGTGCACGTGGGTCTACAGCCAGGTGATCGGATCGGTCACACGCTACCGGGTGCAGGGCATCGACACGGACAAGAGAACGATTCTGATCCTTCTAGTTTTGGAGGATGAGCTTTCTATCATCGAGGTTATCGACGTTGAACTTTAGAAATGAGGGAACCGAAACAATGAGGGCCTGTGCAAGCTGTGGAGCAATTGCCACAGAAGCTACTCGGCTCGAAGAGCATCTCTACGAGCTGATGAGTATCCCAGTCATCCTCGTCAATGCGGCATGGCGCGTTGCCTGCAAAGGATGCGGCCACGAGACGGTTCTGGTGCCCGATCAAGAAGGGCTTACCGCCGCAACAGCGGTGGTGCGGGTTCAGATTCCGGTGAAATTGAATGGGAAGGAAATTAAATTTCTGAGAAAAGCGCTTGGCTATACTGCTGCTGCGCTTGGGGAGAAACTTGGCGACGTGGTGCCAGAGACTATTTCTCGCTGGGAAAATGGGGCGTCAATAAGCCCCAAGAGCGAGGCAATCTTGAGGATGTTTGCAGCCGTGTCGTTGAGTGAAAGGGCACCAGCGGTAGACATTAATTATCAAGCTCTCGTGCACATGAAAGTTAATCCGGTTCGCAATGGTTTCGACCTTGAGCCAATGCGCTTTGAAAGAGTGAAACTCAAAGAGAACCGGGCAAAGCGGGAGCTTTGGGACCAAACGACGGTAACGAAAGAGGCTGCATGACTTAGGCGGTAGGGTATGACGCTCTACCGCCTACTTCTCTTATAGAGTTTATGTGGAGGCCATATGGGTTGGGACGTGCAATCTCTACTGGGGCAGGCCAAGTTGCGGCAGTTACGGGTAGGCCATGAGGCGTTGGAAGCAATCCGACGCGGTGATCATGCCCTATATCGCAAGAAGGCAATTGAGCAAGAACGGATTGCTATTGAGTGCCGAACAGCAAGCCCCGATAAGACCTAAAAAGGTGCTGCCCATTTTAGGACACTGAACTATCAGCGGCATTGAGTGACACCGCCGCCCATATCGATACACGTTACGGGACGGTTCATTTGAACTGCATTGTGAGCAGACCCCCATGCGCGGTAGGCGGCTGCCTTTGCCTCGACATATGTAATTTTGTGTCGGGCAACTTCTTCATTAAGCGCGTCCAATTGAGCAAAAAATGAGTTTAGCAAACCCACCTGATCTGACGGCACTCTGGCATAGAGCCTAGTGTTTTGTTTAATGCAGCCTACGTAGGCGTCGAAGGGTGTTGTTGCATCACACTGGGCCATTATGTCGGACATTTTGGGAGTAGGTGGTGGGGCTGGCGCGCAAGCACTTAGCACACAGACCAAAAGCAACGCTGTAATTGGTGCAACTTTCATTGGTTTCCCCCGTCGATTACCCTAAAGCGACCATGCCGCTTGCCCATAGGCTCGGCAATGGTTCCGTCGTTTAGGCTTCCTTCAATTGCCACCTAACCGGCTTCCCTTCGCCGGTTACGGTCTTTCCTTCGTGGTTTCGCAAAGACGAATGCACGGCCCCGACCATGGTCCGCATTGCTTCCCTTTCGGGTTTCTCAATTCCGCGTTGCCGGAAAAGCGCCTCGACAATCCGGCTCGTGGTCATGGGTTCGTGGGCCTCGCGTAAGATTTCCTGCACCGCGCGAAACACCGCCCCGCGCTTGAAATATGGATTGCCCCGGTTCTTACGCCGCGCCGCAATCCGGCGAACGTCGAAACCCGGTTCGAGCATCTTCAAAACCGCCTCGACGTGTTTCATGTCGCCAGCGAGCCGGACGGATTCCTTTCGGTTGGCTTTGATCCTGCCCCCTAGATCGGCGTGCAGCCGGACAAGCGCATAGATCGCAGGCTGGTGTTTCATTCTGCTGCCTCAACTTTGGGTTTGCGGTTCCAATAACCCGACCACTTGCGGCTGACCGGAAGCTTCGCGGCACCACCCGCGACCATTAGGAATTGCTCGCCGTTGGAGATACGGCGGTTATCCTCGCGCCACGCAAATTCGTCAGCATAAGAAGCTAAATAGGGCCCGGCAAAATGATGGTGCGTTCCGATTTCAGCGCGGCGCATACGGCTAAAAAAACTCTCGGCTTGGTTAGTGCAAGCCTGACCGTCCGAATAGGCTTCCTGATGGTTGATACGCTTCGTTAGGTAGCGGCTATGGAGCGCGTTCCAGCTTCCGGCCTCGTCGGCATAGATGGTGCTACCGGGCACAACGTGGTTTTCAATCGTCGGGATGGCTTGATCTTCGGCTTTGAAAACGAAGGGCAAGGTCCGGCCCTTCCGTTCGCGCATGATTACGACAACGCGGCGCTTGGGCGAGCGGTTGAAACGGAGGCGACGGTCGCGGCGGTTCTTCTTCCAATTCGTCGGGCGAACGTGCCCACCAAAATATGCGCCATCAATTTCGACGTCGCCCGAAACCTTGGCACCGTTCATTTGAGCGGCCATTGTTTCCCGAAGCTTATGCGCGAGGACATAAGCCGTCCGGTACTGCACGCTAAGATCGCGGCTCAATTGGAGGGCGCTAATCCCCTTCGCGCCGTTGCAGAAAATGGCGATGGCTAGGAGATATTCCCGAACCGCCAGTTTCCGATTGGCAAAGATGGTCCCGCTCGTAACGCTGAATTGGGCCGCGCAGCCCTTGCACTTGAAGATCGCCCTAGAGGGGCACGCATAGACGCTTACGCAGCCGCATTTGGGGCAGTAGGGTTTGCCCTGGTTGTCAGCCCACCGGATCGCGGCGAAGGCCTCCCTAGCCTCTTCCTCGGTCATGCGCGCGACCGACGCTAAACTGAGCGTCTTGGCGGCGGCTGAAAGGAGGAAGTGCTGCGTCATAGGTGTCACTTATGACACCACCTAGCCGCCTTGTAAAGGGGAAAAGTGTCGTATATGATCCTTTTAGGTCAGGAAAGGCACCTAATGGGGTATGCCAAGTCCGAGCAGGAGCTTGCCGACCGCGTAGCCCGCCATCTCAAGGCGGAGCTAAAGCGGGCAGGGATTACCTATGAGGAACTAGCCCAAAGGCTGAAAAAGCATGGGCTACCGGATGAGACTGTCGATTCCATAAAGGCCAAGCTCAAGCGCGGCACGTTCGCCGCCACGTTTCTCTTAGCGAGCGTTGCCGCTATCGGACTCGATTCGATACCGTTAGAGGACGTTTAGGTTACTTCGATGGTGCTGGCATAGCCGATTGCACTTCGGAATGAACTACGTCCCGAAACCGAGCGCCAAAATCGATAATTTGAGGCAATCCAAAAGCGACGGCCAAAATAAGCCCCGCAAGCCCAAGACCAATTAACCACTGATTTGCTCTTGTCGAACGATTATCCGCACGAACATCAGTCAGTTCGGAACGAACGCCATCAATTTTTGAAAGCACAAGATCGAGCTTTCCTTCCATACGAGCGATTTTGGTGTCGCCTCGCGCCTCGGCAGCGCCGATCTTTGCATCTACTTCTTCTCGCGTTTGATCGGTCATGTTGCCAACATTGGGTTGTTTGTTTCGGTCTGCCAGTAGCTGTCTGTGATCAGCGAGAATGCTAATTTCTGCCTGGTTCTGATCAGCCACTTTTCGCGGCCTTCTGTTTTCGCCATGCGTCGATCTGATTGTTGTGGAAAAAATCCGTCCGGCCGCATTTCCGGCATGAGATTGAATAAAAGTGATACTCCGCCCCGATACCTGGCGGTTCGTCTAACTTGCCAGGAATTATCATCATTGCGGCCGGACCAAAAATTTCCGGGGTTTTGGGATCTCCAACAAGGTTGGCGGCGAAAGTTTCGTTCGCACAGAAAGCACATTTGTACGTGCCGTTGCTTGTTTCCCTGAAGAACTCCGCAAACTCGCCCAGCGAAAAATTTGGCATTCAATCGCTCCCCCGTTATGGGGAGAATAGGGTGACTCTTAGCCCGGCGGCAATGCATTGAAAACCCGCGCTTTATAGCGGGTTTTCTGGACTTAGATGGTGTCACTTCCGTCGCTTGCGCCATAACACCGCTTCTTTGAGATATTTTTCGAGTAATGCCGAAGCCTTTTTATCGCCGTCTGCGGTCAGCCGTAACGAAATTTTACCCGGCACCCCGAGACGCGTTAAATCTGACTCTCCCCAAGGCAATAATGAATCAGCATTAGAGTATCTACTAAATTCCATCCCAGATTTTTCCAGTGCGACCGTTGCATCTTCAACGGTAAGAAGATCGGTTCCCTTCAGGGCTTTATTTGCGGCCATTATTAGTAGCAGCACGGAATACGGATCATCCTCTTTTGTGAGCAACGACCGCAAATAGACCGGCCCGTTTGCTGGTGTAATAAACGATCTTTCAATTTGGACGGGATTAAGCGGAGGCTTTTCGTAGTAAGTGAAGGGGGACATTTTTGGCGCAGTAGTGGGGGCCGCCGGTCGATTGGTGATTTGGGTTTTTGAAGCGTGAATTACCGAATAGGAAATAATAATTGCCCCGCCCAACATAGACGCGGCGGTTCCCCATCCCGTATCGAGAAATCCGCTAAGTGCGGGGACAAATTTAAAGAGTAGGTCAGCGTCGCCCATGGCCTCTAACAGCGCCCGAATTGGCTTAATGAGTAAAATGAACCACCCGAATAGCCCTCGGGGATCGAGAAACAACGAATGGAAAATTGTCCGGGAAGCGGCTGGGCTCGACATCGCGCGGATACTAACTCGCCACTAGGTTGAGGCCGAGTCCATTGAAACCCGCATAAATTCCCCATTTTCTGCGTCGGCGAGCAAATCGGCCTGTTGTGAGTCATGCATAACTCCGGGGCCGATCGGAATCGACACGGTCTATCCCGAAGAAAACCGCGCCTTGCAAGAGGCGATAACCGAACGCGGCGTGCTGCTGGCCGAGATGCCGGTCGGCATCGAGCCCCCATGCAAGGCATTTTCCCCGCCGCAACCGCATCATCTCCGGCGCCAGTCTCGGTGTGCTGGTGGTCGAGGCGGCGGAACGCTCGGGCTCGCTGATCACTGCGCGCTTCGCGCTGGAACAGGGTCGCGAGGTTTTTGCCGTGCCGGGCTCGCCGCTCGATCCGCGCTGCAAGGGCACCAACCGACTCATCCGCGACGGCGCGACGCTGGTCGAGAGCGTCGATGACATTCTAGGCGAACTGAAGGCACAGCTCGCGACGCCGCTCGCCGAGCGCCGCAAGCCGGCGTTTTCCACCGCGCCGGCCCCAAAACTCAACGAGTCGGAGCTGCAGAAGGCGCGCGAAAAAATTATGGCACTGCTGTCGCCCACGCCCGTGCCAGTTGACGAACTCATCCGGCAATGCCAACTGTCACCCGCGATCGTGCTGACGGTGGTCCTGGAATTGGAACTTGCGGGCAGAATCGAGCGTCAGCCGGGGAACACATTAAACTTGCTTTAAGGTCTTCCGATTCCTATCTGTTGCTTCCCGACAACAACTCGGCAGTTTGAATGAACGTCGTCATCGTTGAATCGCCCGCCAAGGCGAAGACCATCAACAAATACCTCGGCAAGGATTACACCGTCCTCGCCAGCTACGGTCACGTTCGAGACCTGCCGTCGAAGGACGGCTCGGTGCGTCCAGACGAGGATTTCGCCATGTCGTGGGAGATCCACGAGCGGGCGGATAAGCGGCTCAAGGACATCATCCGCGCTTTGAAGGGGGCCGATCACCTCTACCTGGCGACCGACCCCGACCGCGAGGGCGAGGCGATCTCGTGGCACGTCCAGGAGATTCTGCGCCAGAAAAAGCTGCTCGACGGCGTCGACGTCAAGCGCGTGGTCTTCAACGAAGTGACTAAGCAGGCGGTGCTCGACGCCTTCAAGCATCCGCGCGAGCTCGACCATGAATTGATCGACGCCTATCTGGCGCGACGCGCCCTCGATTACCTGGTGGGATTCACCCTCTCCCCGGTGCTGTGGCGCAAGCTGCCCGGCAGCCGCTCCGCCGGCCGCGTCCAATCGGTGGCGCTGCGCCTGATCTGCGAGCGCGAATCCGAGATCGAGGCCTTCAAGCCGCGCGAATACTGGTCGATCGAGGCCGAGATGGCGGCCCCCTCCGGCGACCGCTTCATTGCCCGCCTGACCCAGCTTGCCGGAAAGCGGCTCGATAAATTCGACATCGGCACCGAGGCCGGGGCGCGCGCCGCCGCCGAGGCGATCTCCCGCCACGCCAAGTATACGGTCGGCACCGTCGAGAAAAAGCAGCTGCGCCGCAACCCGCAGGCGCCCTTCACCACCTCGACCATGCAGCAGGAGGCCTCGCGCAAGCTGGGCTTCGGCGCCTCGCGCACCATGCGCACCGCCCAGCGGCTCTACGAGGGCATCGAGATCGACGGCGAGGCAGTCGGCCTCATAACCTATATGCGCACCGACGGCGTCTCGATCTCGAACGACGCCATCGCCTCGGCGCGGCAGATGATCGACAAGCAATATGGGCCCCAATACCGCCCCGACGAGCCGCGTATCTACAAGACGCAAGCCAAGAACGCGCAAGAGGCGCATGAGGCGATCCGGCCGACCGACATGTTCCGCCGGCCGGAGGATCTGCCGCAGCATCTCGATCCCGACCAGCGCCGGCTCTACGAGCTGGTCTGGAAGCGCGCGGTGGCGAGCCAGATGTCCTCGGCGGTGATCGACCAGGTCGCGGTCGACCTCGTGCCGCCCGACAACAGCGTGACGCTGCGCTCCACCGGCTCGACCGTGGTGTTCGACGGCTTCCTCACCCTCTATCACGAGGACACCGACGAGCCCGACGAGGACGAGGAAAATCGCCGCCTGCCGCCGCTCAACGAGCGCGACGGACTCGACCGCGGCGAGGTGAAGCCCTTGCAGCATTTCACCCAGCCGCCGCCGCGCTTCACCGAGGCGAGCTTGGTCAAGCGGCTCGAGGAGCTCGGCATCGGCCGGCCCTCGACCTACGCCTCGACCATGCAGGTGCTGCAGGATCGCAAATACGTTCTGCTCGACAAGAAGCGGCTGCTGCCCGAGGACCGCGGCCGGCTGGTGACGGCGTTCCTCAAGGAGTATTTCAACCGCTACGTCCAATACGACTTCACCGCCGATCTCGAGAACAAGCTCGACGATATTTCCGGCGGGCGGATTCCCTGGCGCAAGGTGCTCGAGGATTTCTGGCGTGACTTCACCGCCGCCATCGCCGGCACCAAGGATCTCAACATCACGCAGGTGATCGACGCGCTCGACGCCGATCTCGGCCAGCATTTCTTCCCGCCCCGCGCCGACGGCACCGACCCCAGGCTCTGCCCGGTCTGCAAGGAGGGCCGGCTTGGCCTCAAGCTCGGCCGTTTCGGCGCCTTCATCGGCTGCTCGAAATATCCCGAATGCCGCTACACCAGGCCGCTCGCGATCGAGACCGGCGACCCGCTCGCCAACGAGCCGCGCGCCATCGGCATCGACCCGGTGAGCAGCCTGCCGGTGACGCTGAAGAAGGGCCCCTACGGCCCCTATGTGCAGCTCGGCGATACGCCGCCCAAGCCCGAGAAGCGCAAGAAGGGCGAGAAGCGGCCCAAGGGCGAAGCGAAGCCGCCCGAATTGCCGAAGCCCAAGCGCGCCTCGATCCCGAAGGGCATCTCGCCCGCCGATATCGATCTCGACATGGCTCTCAAGCTATTGGCGCTGCCGCGCGATGTCGGCCCCCATCCCGAGGATGGCGAGATCATCATCGCCAATAACGGGCGCTTCGGTCCCTATATCAAGCACGGCAAGCTGTTCAAATCGCTCGCACCCGACGACGACGTGCTCACCATCGGCCTCAACCGCGCGGTCGTGCTGCTGGCGGAGCCGCGCAAATTCCGCCGCGGCGCGCCCGAGCCGATCAAGGAGCTCGGCGAGCATCCGCATGAGGGCGGCCCGGTGAAGGTGTTCGACGGCAAATACGGCCCCTATGTCAGCCATGATGGCATCAACGCAACCTTGCCCGGCGACATCGCGCCCGCGGAACTGACCATGGATCGCGCCGTTGATCTCCTGGCCGAGCGCGCGGCACGCACGGGTGGCGGCAAGAAGAAGAAAACCAAGGCCAAGGCAAAGCCCGCGGCCGACGCAGCGAAAGGACCCCCGAAGGGTGTCAAGAAATCGTCCAAGAAAAAACCGCCCGGGGCGACGCCCGAAGCCGCCGACTGACCGCGCCCGCTTCGCGTCCGGCGGCGGCCGCGGCGGCAAGCCCGGCCCGCAACCGGGCGACCTTCCCGAGATCGGCATCGTCGAAATTACCGGCATCGACCTCGACGGCGAGATGCAGGCGCGGCTGGTCGGCTTCGAGGGCAAGTCGCCCGCTATCGCCGTCGTCGCCGAGCGCAGCGCCCCGGCGCTGGGCGTCGGCGAGCGCGCCGTGGTGCGCTTCTCCCGCCTCGCGCCCGGCAGCTACGAGGCGCGCATCATCCGGGCGCTGGGCGGCGCGCCCGACCGCATTCTCGGCGTCTACCGGCTGACAAGCGACGGCGGACGCATCCTGCCGACCGAGCGCAAAATGCGGACCGAGTTTCGCGTCGCGCAAGGCGACGCCAAGGACGCCGCCGATGGCGAGATCGTCCTGGCCGAGGTTCTGCCGCACGGCAAGCTCGGCCTGCCCGAGGCGCGCATCCTCGAGCGTATCGGCGACAGCGCCGATCCGCGCGCCTTCAGCCTGATCGCCATCCATAGTCACGGGATTCCCAACGTCTTCGCCAAAGCCGCGATCGAGTTGGCCGAGGCGGCGAAGCCGGTCGCGCTCGGCGCCCGCACCGATCTGCGCCAGGTTCCACTGGTCACCATCGACGGCGCCGATGCGCGCGATTTCGACGACGCGGTCTGGGCCGAGGCCGACCCGTCGAGCCCGGGCGGCTGGCATGCGCTGGTCGCGATCGCCGACGTCGCCTGGTATGTGCGGCCGTTCGATGCGCTCGACGAGACCGCGCGCGAGCGCGGCAACTCGGCCTATTTTCCCGACCGAGTGGTGCCGATGCTGCCCGAGGCGCTGTCGAACGAGCTCTGCTCGCTCAAGCCCGCTGTCGAGCGCGCCTGCATGGCCTGCGAGATCTGGATCGACGCCCAGGGCAACGTCACCCGCCACCGCTTCCAGCGCGGCTTGATGCGCTCGGCGGCGCGGCTCACCTACGAAGAGGTCCAGGCCGCTATCGACGGCCATCCCAGCGACAAGACGGCGGCGCTGGTCGAGCCCCTCTTCCGCCCGCTCTACGGCGCCTATGCCGCGCTCGACCGCGCGCGCCAGCGTCGCGGCACGCTCGAGCTCGACATCCCGGAGCGCAAGATCGTGCTCGACCCATCGGGCCGCATCGCCCGCATCGAGCCACGCGCCCGCCTCGACAGCCATAAATTGATCGAGGAGATGATGATCGCCGCCAATGTCGCCGCCGCCGAGACGCTGGAGCGCCTGAAGCAGCCCTGCATGTATCGCATCCACGATTCGCCGGATCCCGAGAAGCTCGCGGCGCTGACGACATTCCTCCAGGGCATCGGCATCGCGGGATTGGCACTGTCGAAGGGCCAGGTCATCCGTCCGCAGCAATTCAACACCATCCTGAAGCGCGCCAAGGGCACGCCCTACGAGGCGATGGTCAACCAGCTCGTGCTGCGCACCCAGGCGCAGGCCGCCTACAGCCCCGACAATATCGGCCATTTCGGCTTGTCGCTGCGCCGCTACGCGCATTTTACCTCGCCGATCCGGCGCTACGCTGATCTGCTGGTGCATCGCGCGCTGATCGCCGGGCATCGCTTCGGGCCGGACGGGCTGCCGCAGCCGCCGGAGAATTTCACCGAGCTGGGCGAGCATATTTCCACCACCGAGCGTCGCGCAGCCGCCGCCGAGCGCAGCGCCGCCGACCGCTATACCGCCGCCTTCCTCGCCGAGCGAGTCGGCGCGCAATTCAGCGCGCGCATCGGCGGCGTCACCCGCGCCGGGCTGTTCGTCACCCTTGCCGAGACCGGGGCGGACGGTTTCATCCCGATGCGCAGCCTGGGTGACGACTACTATATCCATGACGAGGTGCGTCATTGCCTGCGCGGCCGCCGCACCGGCCGAACGTATACGCTGGGCGACGCGGTGACGGTGAAACTGGGCGAGGCCGATACGGTCACCGGCAGCCTCTTATTCTCCTTGGTCGAGGAGTCGCCGCCGCGCCCGGCGCAGCACGGCCAATCGCGTCCGCAACATCGGCAAAAACGTAGGCGCTAGAGCCGAATCGTCGGCATTCTCAACGTTAACTGCGAAAATTTGCCACATTAACGACATATTTTCTTGCAGTCGCGAAGGCGACTGGAGGAAGATAATTTGTGGGTTGGGGGTTTGTAACTTTTAACCAAACATGAAAAAGGTGGCATTCAGGCGGTACGGCACTGCGAAGGCGCAGAGCGGCGTTGCTCTGAGTCTGGCCACCGGCCTGGCGCTTGCCCTCGCCGCCTGCGGCACCACCCCGAACGCTGCCACACTGCCCGCCGCGCCCGGCATCGTGAGCATGCAAGATGAATCCAAGCTCTTCGCCGAAACCTATGAGAGCATCATCGAGTATCACATCGAGGCAACCCATGCCGACGAGGTGACGCTCACCGGACTCGGCCAGCTTCCCGTCATCGACCCCAATCTGGCAGTCAGCCGCGACGGCAAGCTCGTCGTGCTCCGCCGCGGCATCGAGGTCTGGAGCTTCACCGCACCGGCGCCCTACGATTCGATCGGCTGGGGCACGCTGACCGCGTCGCTGCTCGCCGCCGCGCGCGAGGCATCGCCCGCGGTAGCGGCGGTACGCACCGACAAGCTCGACGAGGCGGTCATCGGCCGCTCGCTCGCGGCGCTCGATCCCTTCTCGCATTATGCCCGCCCCGAGCTGGCGCGCGAATGGCGCGCCGCGCGCGATGGCTTCGGCGGCATCGGCGTCAGCCTCGACACCGACACCGGCATGCGCATCACCGACGTGATGGCGGGATCGCCCGCCGAGCAGGCGGGAATTCGCCCCGATGACCGCATCGTCAGCCTCGACGGCGTGCCATCGGCCAGCATGTCGAGCGACGATATCCGCGAGCATCTGCGCGGACCGGCAATGAGCAAGATCATGCTCGGCATCCAGCGCGCCGGCCTCGAGCGGCCGATTAGCCTCTCCGTGCAGCGCGCGCATCTAGTGCCGCCTTCGGTCACGCTGAAGGAGCAGAACGACATCGCCATTCTCAAGATCAGCACCTTCAACCAGCGCACCGGCCCCGATCTCGCGCTCATGATGGCGAAGGCGCATCGCGAGATAGGCGGCGCACTCGCCGGCATCGTGCTCGACCTGCGCGACAATCCGGGCGGCTTGCTCGATCAGTCGATCGAGGTGGCGAGCCAGTTCCTCGCCAGCGGCATCGTCGTCACCACGATTGGCCGCAATCCCGAAAGCTTCCAGTATTTCGCCGTCCCCGCCGAGCACGTTACCGAGAAGCTGCCGATGGCCGTGCTGGTCAATGGCGGCTCGGCCTCGGCCTCGGAGATCGTCGCCGCGGCACTACAGGATTCGGGACGCGCGGTCGTCATCGGCACCGCCTCCTTCGGCAAGGGCACCGTGCAGACCGTGCTGCGCACCTCGAATGACGGCGAGCTCACCGTCACCTGGGCGAAGCTGGTCACGCCCAAGGGCTATTTCCTACACCATCACGGCGTGGTGCCGACCGTATGCACGGCCAATCTGCCTGACGACGCCAACGCCAATGCGATCCTGCAGAAGACTCCGGTGGCGCGGCTGATCGAGGCGCGCGATGACCTCAACGATACCGAATGGACCGATCTGCGCGCCGCCTGCCCGGCGCAACGCGCCGACCGCGGCATCGACGTGACGCTGGCGCGGCAGCTGATCGAGAATCCGATGGCCTATAGCCGTGCCACCGGGGGATCCGCGCCCCGCCTCGCGCATAACGCGCCAACCACGGTCGCGCATAATCTGGCAGCCGGCATCAACCGCTAAATTCCTCTTTGCTTCGCACGCCGCCGCCGCGCGAAAAGCATGCGCGCCGGCCGTGCTACGCTGGAAAATCCAGACGCTTAAAGAGTGCCGGCGCTGCAGAAATGCCAGGCCGTGCCGCGATGCGCATAGAGCAGGATATAGCGATGCTCCTCGGTATGAGCGAGCAGCACCACGAGGCGGTCGCCGGTGCAAGCGACGTCGGCAGCGGCGGGCGGCGTCAGGCGCTTGGCCTTGGCGCAAGCGGTGATCCAATCCGGCACGGCGGCGATGGGATCGAGCTTCTTGCCATCGAGCGCCACCGAATAATTCTCGGCGACGCCGCCTTTCACCCGCGCCTGAAGCTGGATGCGGCCGAGATGCGATTTGTAGAACCCCGCCTCCTGCTCGCCATCCTTCTGGCCGGGCGTCACCGGGCGGAAGGCGATGGCGGCACAGCTCGTTGCGTCATTGCCGGCGGCTTGAACCGCCGGCGGCAAAGCAACGAGCAGGATTGCGGCAAACAGGCCGGCCAGGCGGTATGCGAACATCGAGCTCTCGCGGAGTGTGCGTCGGCGCCGATTATGTGAGACCGGCGAACCGGCGGCAAGCGATCACGCGATGGCGATACCCCTAAAACGCTTCGGCCGGAACCCTTGGCAGGGCCCGGCCGAGCTTATCTCCGATGCCGAGCCTGGCTCAGATGCAGTAGGTCTTGAGCGGGGCGAAGCCGTTGAAGTTGACCGCCGAATAGCTCGAGGTATAGGCGCCGGTCGAGAGAATCTCGACCTTGTCGCCGACCTTGAGGTCGAGCGGCAGGCGATAGACCGTGCGCTCATAGAGGATGTCGGCGGAATCGCAGGTCGGGCCGGCAATCACCGTCGGGCCGCGCGTGCCGCCATCGGCCGGCGTCTTGATGCGGTACTTGATCGCCTCGTCGGCGGTCTCGGCGAGGCCGCCGAACTTGCCGACGTCGAGATAGACCCAGCGCTTCGGATCGTTCTCGGATTTCTTCGAGATCAGCACGACCTCGCTCTGGATGACGCCGGAATCGCCGACGATCGAGCGACCGGGCTCGATGATCATCTCGGGCAGGTTGTTGCCGAAATGCGTTGTCATCGCCGCCATCACCGCGTTGGCGTAGGTCACCACCGCCGGCACGTCGCCACGATACTTGGCTGGGAAGCCGCCCCCGACATTGACCATGCGCAGGTTGATGTCGGTCTCGGCCAGGGCCGAGAACATCTTGGCGGCGCGGCCGATGGCGCTGTCCCATTGCGACACGTCGGTCTGCTGCGAGCCGACATGGAAGGAGACACCGTAGGGATCGAGACCCATGTCGCGCGCCTTGCGCAGCAGATCGACCGCCATCTCGGGCGCGCAGCCGAATTTACGCGACAGCGGCCAATCGGCGCCGGTGCATTCAACCAGGATGCGGCAGAAGACGCGTGCCCCCGGAGCCGAGCGGGCGAGCTTTTCCATCTCGGCCTGGCTGTCGAAGGCGAAGAGGCGCACGCCCTTCTCATAGGCATAGGCGATGTCGCGCTCTTTCTTGATCGTGTTGCCGTAGGAGACGTTCTCGGCGGCGACGCCGCGCTCCAGGCAGAGGTCGATCTCGTTGCGGCTGGCGACGTCGAAGCTCGAGCCCAGATCCTTGAGTGTCGAAACCACCTCGGGCGCCGGGTTCGCCTTGACCGCGTAGAACACACGAGCCAGCGGCAGATAGCGCCGCAACAGCTTATACGCCTGCGCCACGACATCGAGATCGATGATCAGGCAGGGCGTTTCGGGTTGTCGCTCGGCGAGAAACTTAGCGACCTTCTTATTGACGACTTGCATTGTTATTTCCTATCGCGTGACGCGGGCCCGGCGAAGCTGCCAGGGCAAGATGCATGAACGGGCAAAGGCGCTAGCCATGACGGCCGCGATCGCCCAAGACGACGTTGAATTGCTCAATTCTGGAGGCTCAACGAACCAGCAAGCGGGCCGCGGATGCGTCCGGACCCGGCATTAGTGCGGGGCCCATACACCCCGCCTTGGATAGCAACCATATCGAGCTCCCTCTCGGGACCGGCCGATGCCGGGTCTGCCAAAAAGGACGCGTTACGTCGTTGCATAACCACGATGGGCCATAGGCACGTGCGAGTGCGTCGTAAGTTGTAAATACGCTCATCGACACACGATGCAAGAAAAAATTCACTAAAACGTAAATATTTTCCGAGCCGTGACCCCAATAACGCATCGCGACGGATTTTTGTCCGGCAATACGCGAAATTGAGAACAGAAATAGCCTTTATGACAGTGAAATCCGAGTTGCGGCGGCCTTCACAGCTCCGTTCAGCGCGTCGGCGATGCCGCCGGCGCGGACTCGGGAGCGATTTCGATCGTCGCGACGGAGGCGCCGCTCACCAGATCGAACAGCAGAAGACGCTCGCCGCCGCCGGCGAGTTCGATGCGCGCCACCAGCCGGTTGTTCGCGATGTCGGTGCCGATGATCTTGGCGCCCGGCGGCAACGCCACCCTGAAAACCGCGCCGCCAAGCGGGTTTGCGGCTGTCGCGACGGGGCGATGATCGAGGCGATAGACCACCGCCACCACCAGCGCCACCAATCCGGCGACCAGCAGCACCCCGAGAACGATCACCAGACGCTTGAGAGCTCGCATGTTCGGGTCCAGTTTAGCGGCCATGACGGAAGAAAGGCTACGCGCAACCGTGCGGCCGGCGGATGCTGGGTCGCGGCTCGATCGCCTGCTGGCGACCCAGCTCGACGGGCTGTCGCGCACGCGACTGAAACGGCTGGTCGAGGATGGCCGGGTCAGCCTCGACGGCGATGCGGTGACCGATCCGGCGATGAAGGTGAAGCCCGGCCAAAGCTTCGTCATCCTAGTGCCGCCGGCCGAAACCGGCACGATCGCGGCGCAGAAGATGGATCTGGCGATCGTTTTCGAGGATCGCGACCTACTGGTGCTCGACAAGCCGGCCGGTCTGGTCGTCCACCCCGCCCCGGGCAACCCCGATCGCACCTTGGTCAACGCCCTGCTTGCCCATTGCGGCGAGAGCCTGGCCGGAATCGGCGGCGTGAAGCGGCCCGGCATCGTCCATCGGCTGGATAAGGACACCAGCGGGCTGATGGTGGTCGCCAAGACCGATGCCGCGCATCGGGCCCTCTCGCGCGATTTTGCCGCCCATACCATCACCCGGGCTTATCAGGCGGTGGTTTGGGGGGTGCCGCAACCCGCCTCCGGCGAGATATCCAACCGGATCGGCCGCTCGCCGCGCAACCGCAAGAAAATGGCCGTGGTGCGGGAGCGCGGCAAGCCGGCGATAACCCGCTACCAGCTATTAAAGGCCTTCAAGGGCAAGGTAGCGCTGGTCGAATGCCGTCTTGCCACCGGCCGCACCCACCAGATCCGCGTCCATCTCAGCGAAAAGGGGAACCCATTGCTGGGCGATCCGGTTTATGGACGGCGTGGCGGGCGCGTGACGGGCTTGCCGGAAGCGGTTCAGCTCGCCATATCCGCCCTCGGGCGGCAGGCGCTGCATGCTTATCTCTTGGGATTCAAACACCCCGCAAGCGGCGAATACCTTGAATTCCGTAGCGGCTTACCTAACGATATCAGTGATCTAATCAATAGCTTAGAGCGTATGTAAGCTAGACAATACTCGACTAAGCCGGTAAACTATCGACCCATAGGATTAGGAGTTGGCCTTCATGGCAACCACCCAGGCCCTCCCCTCGATCGCATCCGAAGGCAATCTGTCGCGGTATCTCCAGGAGATCCGCCGCTTCCCGATGCTCAAGCCCGAGGAGGAGTACATGCTCGCCAAGCGTTGGCGCGAGCATGGCGACACCGAGGCGGCGCATAAGCTCGTCACCAGCCATCTCCGGCTGGTGGCCAAAATCGCCATGGGCTATCGCGGCTATGGGCTGCCGCTCTCGGAGCTCATCTCCGAGGGCAATGTCGGCATGATGCAGGCGGTAAAGCGCTTCGATCCCGAGCGGGGCTTCCGTCTGGCGACCTATGCGATGTGGTGGATCCGCGCCTCGATCCAGGAATATGTGCTGCACTCCTGGTCGCTGGTCAAAATGGGCACCACCGCGGCGCAGAAGAAGCTCTTCTTCAACCTGCGCCGGCTCAAGGGCCAGCTTCAGGCAATCGAGGAGGGCGATCTTTCGCCCGAAAACGTCACCAAGATCGCCACCACCTTGGGCGTGCCCGAGAATGACGTCATCAGCATGAACCGGCGCCTCGCCGCGCCTGACAATTCGCTGAACGCGCCCTTGCGCATCGATGGCGAGGGCGAGTGGCAGGATTGGCTGGTCGACGACAGCGAGACCCAGGAAAAAATCCTCGGCGACCGCGAGGAGCTTGGCCTGCGCCGCGATCTGCTGCGCTCGTCGATCAAGCTGCTGAACGGGCGCGAGCGCGACATCCTGGTCGAGCGGCGGCTCAAGGACGAGCCGGCGACGCTGGAAGACCTCTCGCACAAATACGGCATCTCGCGCGAGCGCGTGCGCCAGATCGAGGTGCGCGCCTTCGAGAAGCTGCAAAAGGCGATCAAAGCCCAGGCGCTAGTCAAGCCGGCGCGCCCGGCGCAGCTTCCCGCGCGCTGAATTCCCTGCCCGTCCGCGCCGGTTGATTAGGCCGGGCGCGCAAGGCAGGATGCCGCCCTCGCAATCGGGGGCGGAATTTGCATCGGGCCCGGCGTCTTGTTCTGACCGTCATTGTCGCGCTGCTGGCGCCGCTTGGTGCTTTGGCGGCGCCGCCGCAGTCGAGCCCGCTCACCCCCGATCTCGTCGCCGCCGCGACCAAGGAAGGCCACGTCATCTGGTACACCTCGGCCGAGCTTGGCCTGGTCGAGACGGTGGCGAAAGCCTTCGAGGCGAAATATCCCGGCATAGCGGTCCAACTCGAGCGCTCGGGCGCCGAGCGCAACTTCCAGCGCATCGCCCAGGAATACGGCAGTAACATCCACGCCGTCGACGTCATCGACAGCTCGGACACCTCGAATTTCATTTCCTGGAAGCATGACGGGCTGCTGGCGCCCTATGTGCCCGAAATCATGGTCGGCTATGTGCCGGATTCCTACCGCGACCCCGACGGGCTCTATGCCGGCTGGCGGGCGACGCTGAGCGTCATGGGCTACAACACCAAGCTCGTCGCCGCCTCCGACGCGCCGCAGAGCTTCGCCGATCTGCTCGACCCCAAATGGGACGGCAAGCTTGTGAAGGCTCATCCCGGCTATAGCGGCACCATCATGACCGCGACCTACGAGATGGTCCGCGAGCTCGGCTGGCCTTATTTCGAAAAGCTTGCGCGGCAGCACGTCATGCAGGTGCAATCCGCCAACGATCCGGTGCGCAAGCTGGAGACCGGCGAGCGCTCGGTCAGCGTCGACGGCGTCGAATACCTGCTTCAGCTCGAAAAGAATCATGGCGCGCCGGTGCAGCCGATCTACCCCAGCGAGGGCACGCCCTTCATCGCCGGCTCGGTCGGGGTGATGAAGGACGCGCCGCACCCCAACGCGGCGCGGCTCTACGAAAGCTATCTCTTCAGCCACGAGACGCAGCAGCTCATCGTCGATATCGGTGCGTTGCGCTCCTTCGATCCGACGGTGAAGGAAATGCCCGGCCGTCCAGCGCTGAAAGACCTGAAATTGATGCGCGACGATCCGCAGGGAACCGCGGCGCATGCGGACGAGATCAAAGAGAAATACAGCCAGTATTTCGGTATCTGAATGGATAGCATCCCCGCCACTGCCACCGTCGCCGAGACCCTCGCCGCCAAGATCGCGGCGCTCGAGCCCGGCGCGCTGCCAGCACCGCTGGTGGCGTTGCTGGAAGACATGGTGCTCGACATCGCCGGGCTGTGTCTCGCCGCGCGTAAGACCGATTACGTCGCCGCTGCGCTCGCCGCCTGCGATGAGATGGGCCCCTGCACGATGATCGGCCACGCCCATCAGGGCGATGCCGCCGGGGCGGCGCTGGTCAACGGCACCGCCGCGCATGGCGAGGATTTCGACGACACTTTCGAGGGCGGCCCAGTCCATGCCGGCGTCGTCGTCGTGCCGGCGGTGCTCGCCGCCGCCGAACGCTATCGCCGCGACGGGCGGGCGGTGCTGCTGGGATTAGCGGTCGGCGCCGAGACGATTTGCCGGCTCAGCACGGTGGCGCCGAAGCTCGTCCACAAGGCGGGCTTTCACCCCACCGCCGTCTTCGGCACCATGGCAGCATCCGTCGCGGTCGGCGCGACGCTCGGCCTCAATCGAAAGCAGCTGGTCGACGCGCTCGGCATCGCCGGCAGTATGGCGGGCGGCATCATCGAATATCTCGCCGAGGGGGCCTGGACCAAGCGGCTGCACCCTGGCTGGGCGGCTCAGGCGGGCATCAGGGCGGCGCTGCTGGCCAAGGGCGGCTTCGTCGGCCCGCGCAGCGTCTTCGAGGGCACCCACGGCCTCTTCCACGGCTTCGCGCATACCACCCAAGGCGCCTATGGCCGGCTGACCGACGGCTTCGGCAAGGATTGGGTAGCCCAGACCATCGCCTTCAAGCCCTTTGCCTGCGGCACCATGATCCACCCCTATATCGACTGCGCCATCCGCCTCGCCAAGCGCGGCGTCAAAGCCGAGGACATCGTCGAGATTCGCTGCGCCACCGCCGAGGGCATCGTCCACCGCCTGTGGGAACCCTTGGCGCAGAAGCAATCGCCGCCCAACGCCTATGCCGCCAAGTTCAGCGCACCCTTCGGCATGGCCGCGGGCTTTTTTCTCGGCGATGCCGGACTCGGCGCCTTCACAGAGGCCACCGTGCGCGATCCGCGCTTCAAGGCCTTTGCCGCCAAGATCAAATACGTGATCGATCCCAACAGCTCCTACCCCGATAACTACACCGGTCAGCTCATCGCGCGCATGAAGGACGGCAGCGAGATCGAGGAGCGCCAGCCGCATCTGCGCGGCGGCGCGCATGAGCCGCTGTCGCGCCAGGCGATCGAGACGAAATTCTTCGCCAATGCAGAATTCGGCGGCATCACCCGTGCCAAGGCCGAGGCGGCGCGGCAGAGCATCGCCAGGCTTTTCAGCGGGCCAATCGAGCTCGGGAGTTTGCGCGGATGAGCGAGCTTGCCGGCAAGGTGGCGCTGGTCACCGGCGGCGGCCGCAATATTGGCCGCGCGATTTGCTTGGCGCTGGCCAAAAGCGGCGTCGCGGTGGCGGTCAATGCTCGCCTCTCGGGCGACGAGGCCGAGAGCGTCGTGCGCGAGATCTCCGCTGCCGGCGGCAAGGCGATACCGCTGCTGGGCGATGTCGCCAACGAGGCGGACGTCATGCGCATGGTGAAGGAAATCGCCGCCACATTGGGCGGCATCGATATCCTCATCAACAACGCCGCCATTCGCCACGAGGCGCCTCTCGAGAAGATTTCGCTCAAGGATTGGCACGCCACGCTGGGCGTCACCCTCGATGGCGCTTTCCTCTGCGCCAAGGCCTGCCTGCCACTGCTGCGCAAAAGCGCTTCCGGCGCCATCGTCAATATCGGCGGCATGACGGCGCAGACCGGCGCCAGCCAGCGCGCGCATGTGGTGACCGCCAAGGCGGGGCTCGAGGGCCTGACCCGGGCGCTGGCGCTCGAGCTCGCGCCCGATGGCATCACCGTCAATTGCGTCGTGCCAGGATTGGTCGAGACATCGCGCGGCGGATCGAGCGCCGGCGCCGAGGTCGCGCATCACGCCGGCCGCAAGCCGCTGCTCGGTCGCCGCACCCCGCCCAGCGACATCGCCGCGATGGTGCGCCATCTCTGCGGCCCCGACGCCCGCTTCGTCACCGGCCAAGTGATTCACGTCAATGGCGGAAATTATCTCGGCGGCTAGACCGCCTTGTGCAGCACGCCGCCGCGCATCGGCGCCCTGACCCCGGTCGTGCTCGGCACGCTCAAGGGCAGGCCCTTGACCGAGCGCACCGCCAGATAGGCGAAGGCCTGGGCTTCGAGCGCATCACCGTTCCAGCCCACCGCCTCGACCGCTTCGACCGCGATGCCGAGCTTCTCCTCGATCAGCGTCATCAGCACAGGGTTGTGGCGGCCACCGCCGGTCACCAGTACACGCCGCACCGGCTTTGGAAAGTGCCGGCCTGCCTCGGCGATCGCGGCAACGCTCATCGCCGCCAGTGTCGCGGCGCCGTCTTCCGGCGATAGCCCCTCGGGCATGAAATCCGCGAAATCGTCGCGGTCGAGCGATTTGGGCGGCGGCAATTCGAAATAGGCATGGGCGAGAAAGCGTTTCACCTGGAACAAATCGGCGCGGCCCGCGCCGGCCAAGGCGCCGCCCTCGTCGAGCGGGCGGCCGGTGTGGCGCAGCGCCCAATCGTCGAGCAACGCGTTGCCGGGTCCGGTGTCGAAGGCGAGAATCTCCTCCGCCCCGTCGCCGATCCAGGTCACGTTGGCGACGCCACCGATATTAACGATGGCGAGCGGGCGCGGGAGCCCGGCGGCCAAGGCTTGGTGATAAAAGGGAACGAGTGGCGCGCCCTCGCCGCCCGCCGCGACGTCCTGGCTGCGGAAATCATTGACCACGTCGATGTTGGTGAGCCTGGCGAGCAGGGCGCCGTCGCCGAGCTGCTGGGTCACGCCGGCGTGCGGCCGATGCAGGATGGTGTGACCGTGAAAGCCGATCAGCGCGACATGCTCCAACCCGTGGCGGGCGATCAGCGCCTTCACCGCCTCGGCATGGGCCTCGGTCAGCGCCCGCTCGGTGGCGGCATGATCGCCGGTGCCGCCGAGCGCCTCGCGCAGGCGCTGGCGCAGCCCCGACTCATAGGGAATGGTCAGCGCCGGCCCAGCGACGACGCGCTGGCGACCGTCGCTCTCGATCAGCGCCGCATCGATGCCGTCGAGCGAGGTGCCGCTCATAAGGCCGATCGCCCGCACGAGTCCCGTCCTGATGGCTGACGGCGGGGCGCTATCCGTGCTAGATGACGCCAAATTCGGGATTTTCGTTCTCATGCCTCAACCAGCCGCCGATTTCCTCGCCGCCGCCGAAGCGCGCGGCTTCTTGCATCAGGTGACCGATCGCGACGGCCTTGCCAAGCTGTTGGCGGCGGGGCCGGTCACCGCCTATATCGGCTTCGATTGTACCGCCGACAGCCTGCATGTCGGAAGCCTGCTGCAGATCATGCTGCTGCGGCTGTGGCAGAAGACCGGCAATCGGCCGCTGGTCCTGATGGGCGGCGGCACCACCAAGGTCGGCGATCCCTCGGGCAAGGACGACAGCCGCAAGCTGCTGAGCGATGCGGAAATCGCCGCCAACATGGTGGGCATCCGCCGCATCTTCGAGCGCTTCCTCAAATTCGGCGAGGGCCCGAGCGACGCGCTGATGGCCAACAACGCGCTCTGGCTTGACCGGCTCGAATACATCCCCTTCCTGCGCGAATACGGGCGGCATTTCTCGGTCAACCGCATGCTGAGCATGGACAGCGTCAAGCTTAGGCTCGAGCGCGAGCAGCCGCTCTCCTTTCTCGAATTCAACTACATGGTCCTGCAGGCCTATGACTTCGTCGAGCTGGCGCGGCGGCATCGCTGCGCCGTGCAGATGGGCGGCTCCGACCAATGGGGCAACATCGTCATGGGCGTCGAGCTCGGGCGGCGCGCTGGCGATCAGGCGCTTTACGGCATCACCTCGCATCTCATCACCACATCCTCCGGCGGCAAGATGGGCAAGACAGCGCAAGGCGCCGTCTGGCTCAACGCCGAGCGGCAGTCGCCCTACGATTACTGGCAGTTCTGGCGCAATACCGAGGATGGCGATGTCGGGCGGTTCTTGAAACTGTTCACGGATATTCCGCTCGACGAGATCAAGCGGCTCGAACAGTTGAAGGACAGCGAGATCAATTCGGCCAAGATCGCCCTTGCCACCGAGGCGACCGCGCTGTGTCACGGGCGCCAGGCCGCCGACGACGCGGCCGAGACCGCGCGGCGCGTCTTTGCCGAAGGCGGCATCGGCGAGGATCTCCCGGTGATCAAGGTGCCGAAGGCCGAGCTCGCTGAGGGCCGCCCGGCGATCGACTATTTCCACAAGGCCGGCCTCGCCGCCAGCCTCGGCGAGGCGAGGCGGCTGGTGCGCGGCGGCGGCGCCCGGGTGAACGATCAGGCGATCACCGATGAAAAAGCTTTGCTCACCCTCAAACACGCGAATACCGAGGGCGTGATCAAGCTCTCCGCCGGCCGGAAACGCCACGCGCTGGTGAAGCCGGTCTAGTTCGCGCCCGGCGGCCCGCTAGGCTCTTCCGTGCCGGTAGTCGCCGGTGCCTTGCCCGAGAAAAAATTCGGATTCCACGCCTTGAACACGAAAAGCCGGCGCAGCGCCCCGGGCGCGAAGGCGCTCAGCGGATTGACCGAGATCTGCGGATCGGCGAGCGGACCGGCGATGCGGAAATTGGCGCTGAACAGGCCCTGCCCCTCGCCGCCCATCAGCAAGCTGCCGAGCACCGGGATGTTGCCGAGCACGGAATTGAGCGTATAGGCGGGCACCAGCGTGCCCGAGGCGTCGAGCGTGCCGGCATCGTAATTGACCTCACCATCGACATTGATGCCGATCGCGCCGCCATAGGCGCGCAGGTTGCTCACCGCGATACTGCCGCCGCCATAGACGATGTCGCCTTCGAGCTTACTGAAGGGGATGCCGGTGCCGTTGAGCAGGGCGCTGGCTCCCGAGAAAGAGGCCGCCGCGAGCAGCCGCGCGAAGAGCGGCGCATGCACCAGGCGATAATCGGCGCCCAGCAAGGTGCCCTTCAAGACGCGCTTGCCGTCGACGTCGACGGCGTTGCCGGCGATGGCGAAGCTGCCGTCCTGGACGTTGCCGGTGACATCGAGCAGCGCCAGAAAGGCGCCGAAATCATCGGCCTTGAGATCGAATTTTCCTGCCGCGTTGGCGCCGCCGAAACGCACCGAGACTTTATGATTGCCGGCGAGATTGGCGTCGATCCGCGCATCGGTCCAATGCGGCCCGTCGCTCGCCAGATTGGCCGAAAGCTGCGTGACCTGGCGTTGCGGCCCGACGACGAGGCGATCGAGCTTGGCATCGATCGCCAACGCCGGCGGTTGCGGATTGGACGCCGGCTGCGATAAATCGTCGAATAGCGCCGTCGCGTCATAGCCGGCGCCGCGCACCGTCAGATGCCAGCTTCCCGCCGGCATGCGCTCGAGGCTGCCGCTGACATTCGTCGTGTCGCCCGCGACAAAGCGCGGAAAATCCAGCCGCACCAGCCCGTCTTGATCGAAGCTGGCGGCGAGCCGCGCATCGATGTCGCTGCCGGTCAGCACGACGTCGCGGATCGCGGTCGGCTGGTCGTTGTCGAGATCGAGCGCGAATTTGGCCGCGGCCGGCGTGCCGGCCGGTTTGATCCAGCCGAATTTGTCGAAATCGACCGCCGAATCCTTGAAATCCGCCGAGACCGTGGCCTGCGCCCGACGGTCCTTGCTGTCGCGGGCAAGGCCATAGAACAGCGCGACATCGACCGGGCCCTTGATGGTGCCGAAATCGGAAAAATTCAGCCCGAGCCGCGCCCATCCATCGTCCTCGATGCGGGCCTGCACGGTATAGCGGCGCTTTACCGCCTCGCCGGCCGCGAAGCTTTCCGTCCAGCTCAACTTGACCGGCACCGCGGCAAGATCGGCGCTGCCATCGAGCGTCAGCGCCGTGGAATCGAGAGTGAGATGGAAATTACCGTTGCTGAGATCGCGGTTGAACACGGCGTTCGGCACGGCAATGCCGGTGAGATCGGCATCGGCGCGATATTCGACCTCATCCAGATCGAGATCGTGCTTCAAGGGCACCCGGAAGAACAGATGCGCGGTGAAATCGCCCGACGCATGCGCCGCATCGAGTCCGAGCGCCTTGGCATAGCCGAGCGGCTCGGTATCGAGCACGGTCAAGACCTCGCGCAAGGGCCCTTGCGTCGACACATCGACATCGGCGGTCTCGTCATTGGTATCGAGCTGATAAAGCCTGACCGTGGCATGGGTGATCGGAGCGTCCAGCACATGGCCGCTCACTGGCGCAAAATTGATCTGAGTGCGGTCGAAAGTGGCGGTGCCGTCGATTCCGCGCGCCGGCTCGAGCGGCGCGAAATACTCGACGGTGAGATTGTGATAGCTCGCGGTGCCGTCGAGACGGCTGGCGTTGATCGGCTTCTTGACCCCCGGCGTCAAATCGACCTGACCTTCGAGACGGCCGTCGATGGCATCGAGCGTGCCGTCATGGACGTGCTGGGTGACCCAGCTACGCGTGAGGGCGCCGAAATGCTCGGGCCACAGCAGCGCCAAGGTATCGACCGTCAGCGCCTGCACGCTAAAATTTGCCGCCACGTCGAATTGTTGCGGCCAGCTTCCGGCAAGCAGATCGCGGCCGAGATGGTCGACACTGCCGGAGATGCTCGCCTTCGGGCCGCCGAGATCGAGCGCCAGAGTGTCGATGGCGACGCTGCCGGCGGCGGTATCGTAATGTCCCTTGAGCGCGCCGGATGCGAGCTTGACCCCGCCTTCGGGAAAATCGGCGCCGCGCAACACGCCGGCACCGATGACCAGATCGCAATCGGCGTCGCTCAAGGCGAAATCGGTGGGATCGAAGGCGAGACTTATGGTTCCGGAAACCGGCGCGTCCAGCGCGGCGAGAACGGCAAGATCGGGAGCCGCCGCCGCGAACAGGGCCGGATTCAGCCCACCGAAGCCGAGCTTGAGCATGAGCGTGCCGCCCCGCCGATAGGCCACATCGCCGTTGATCGTCGCTTCCTTGCCCTCGGTGGCGATGACGAGCGACAATTTGCCGGTGATGCCGTCGGCATTGCGGTCGAGCGTCAAATCGGCGCGGTCGGCATGCCAGGTGATCCCCAGCGAGGGGTCTTTCACCGTGACCGCGGCGTTGCGAAGTTCGAGCTCGCGCAGATAGCTGAGCGAACCCGCTTGCTCGGGCGAGGCGGTGACATCCCCAAGCAGCCGCTTGCCCCAGAACTGCGATGATTCATCGGGTTCGTCGCCGCCACCGGCTAGCCCGAGACGGTAGGAGCCGTCGGCCGCGCGCTCCAGCCGCAGATCGGGCTCGCTCAAGGCCAGGCGCGACGGCAAGAGATTGCCGGTCAAAAGAGCGCGCAGGCTCGGCTCCATGTCCATCTCGCGGAAGGTGAGCTGGGCACCGCTCTCGGCCTGGCTAAGATGAACGCCAGTGGCGACGATGCGCAATTGACGGTGCGATTCCCAGCTCAGCGCCGCGTGGTCGATGGCGACGGTGATGCCGTTACTCGACAGCGAGCGCGCGAGCAGCGGCGTTAAGCGGTCGAGCGAGACCGGCCCTTGCGAGAGGCGCCAGGCACCCATGCCGCCGATAGCCGCCAGCACGAGCAGCAGCACGCCGCCGGCGATGGCCAGGCCGTGCCGCAGGCGGCGCGCCCGTCGCCGGACATGGTCTTGACCGGTTGCGGCCTCGCGCGCAGTCTGCGGCGAAGCCCCGCCGATGTCGTCTTTATCCCCGTCCGACACTTACAAAAATCTCCCGCTCGCGGCCGATGTGGCGGCCGCGGATATCGGTTTTGCGCGCTGGCACGAAGCTGCCGCAGAGATTGCCGAGCCGCAACTTGCCGCTTTCATGCGCGATCTCGCCGCCGATGAAACGGGCAAACGATTGCTGGCGGCGCTTTTCGGCAACAGCCCATTTCTCACCCATTGCTGTCTCAGGGAGCCGGCCCTGCTGATGCGGCTTTGGCACGAGGGCCATGAGGCTACTTTCGCCGAACTGATCGCCGGGCTCAACCGTCCTGTGGCGGGGGATCGGGATCGCGACGCGCTGATGGCGGATTTGCGGCGGGCGAAGCGCCGGGCGGCGCTGCTCATCGCCATCGCCGATATCGCCGGGCTATGGCCGGTCGCGCAGGTGACGGCGGCGTTAACCAGCCTGGCCGAGGCAGCACTGAGTATCGCGGCGCGGCACCTGCTGGGCGCAGCATCCCACCTCGGCGATATCGAGCTCGCCGATCCGGCCGATCCGGCGCGCGGCAGTGGCTTCATCGTGCTGGGTGTCGGCAAGCTGGGCGCCGGCGAGCTCAACTATTCGAGCGATATCGACCTTATCCTGCTCTATGACGCCGAGCGCACGCGTTATCGCGGCCGGCGCGGCGTGCAGGCCTTCTATACGCAACTTGCGCACGAGCTGGTGCGCATGATGGAGGAGCGCACGGCGGAGGGTTATGTCTTCCGCACCGATCTGCGGCTGCGCCCCGATCCCGGCTCGACGCCGCCGGCGCTGTCGCTGCAAGCGGCCAACATCTACTATGAGGCGGCCGGTCAGAATTGGGAGCGGGCGGCACTGATCCGTTGCCGGCCGGTGGCCGGCGATCTCGAGGCCGGCGCCGCTTTCATGACGGGGCTGCAGCCCTTCCTGTGGCGCAAGCATCTCGATTTTGCTGCCATCCAGGACATTCATTCGATCAAGCGCCAGATCCACGCCCAGCGTGGCGCCGGCGTGATCGCGGTCGCCGGCCACAACATCAAGCTGGGTCGCGGCGGCATTCGCGAAATCGAATTCTTCGCGCAGACCCAGCTTTTGATCTGGGGCGGCCGCCAGCGTGCCTTACGCGTCTCGGGCACCTGCGAAGCGCTCGATGCCCTGGCGCGCGAAGGCCACATCACGACCGAGGCCGCCACGGCGCTGAGCGAGGCCTATCGCTTTTTGCGGCGGGTCGAGCACCGGCTGCAGATGGTTGACGACGCCCAGACCCACACCATCCCGGCGGATCGGGAGGGCGTGCGCCGCCTGGCGGTGTTCCTCGGCTATGCCGCGGTCGAGGATTTTTCGCTGGCGCTGACCCGGCGTCTCGAGCTGGTCGAGAGCCACTATGCCGCGCTGTTCGAGGAATCGCCGTCGCTGGCGGCGCCTGGCAATCTCGTCTTCACCGGCAGCGACGACGATCCCGACACGCAAGCAACGCTGGCACGGCTGGGCTTCGCCGATCCGCATGCCGTCGCCGCCATCATCCGCAGCTGGCATCACGGCCGCTACCGCGCAACACGCAGCCAGCGCGCGCGCGAATTGCTGACCGAGCTGGTGCCGACCCTGCTGCGGGAATTCGGCGCGTCGAGCAATCCCGACACCGCGTTAGTCCGCTTCGATCACTACATGAGTCGCCTGCCCGCCGGGGTGCAGATCTTCTCGCTGCTGTTCCAAAACCCGGGATTGCTCGGACTCATCGCCGAGATCATGGGTGCCGCGCCGAAGCTGGCCGAGGCGCTGGCGCTACGTCCCGGGCTGATCGAGGGCGTGCTCGCCGGCGGGTTCTTCAATCCCTTGCCGACGCTACCCGATCTCCGCGCCGATCTGGCGCAGCTGCTCGATGGCGCCCGGCACTACGAAGACATGCTCGACCTGGCGCGGCGCTGGGTCGGCGAGCGCAAATTCCAGCTCGGCGTCCAGCTGTTGCGCCACCGGCTCGACGGCGAGGCGGCCGGCGCCGGCTTTGCCGATATCGCCGAAGCCGCCATCGCCGAGATCCTGCCGCGCGTCACGGTGGAATTCAGCCGCGCGCATGGCGTGGTAGAGGGCGGCGAGCTCGCCGTGCTGGCGCTCGGCAAGCTGGGCGGCCGCGAGATGACCTTCGCCTCCGATGTCGATTTGATCATCGTCTACGACGTTCCCGCCGGGAGCGAGACGTCGCAGGGCGAACGCCCTCTCCCCGTCGCGACCTATTACGCGCGGCTGGCGCAGCGCTTTATCAATGCGCTGACCGTGCTGACTTCCGAGGGCCAGCTTTACGAGGTCGATATGCGGCTGCGGCCCTCCGGCGTGGCGGGGCCGATCGCCTCCAGTTTCGCCGCCTTCCAGGCCTATCACCGGGATTCCGCCTGGACCTGGGAGCATATGGCGCTGACCCGCGCCCGCATCGCCGCCGGGTCCGAAATGCTGCATCGCCGGGTCGCCGCCGCGATCGACGCGGTGCTGGCCAAGCCGCGCGATCCAGTTGCTCTCGCCGTCGAAGTGACGGAGATGCGCCGGCGCATTGCCGAAGCCCATCGAAACCCGCCGCCTTTCGAGGTCAAGCATCGCCGCGGCGGCTTGGTCGATATCGAATTCACCGCCCAGTTCTTGCAGCTGCGCGACGCGGCGGCGAAGCCCGAGGTATTGCATTGGAACACGCAGTTGGCGCTCAAGGCGCTGGCCAGCGCCGGCTCGCTGACGCACACGCAGGCCGAGATACTGTCGGCAGCGCTGGCGCTGTGGCGCAACGTCCAGGGCCTGCTCAAGCTCACGGTCGAGGAGCCGTTCGACGAGAATGCCGCCTCCTCGGCGTTGAAGGCGGTTCTGGCGCGCGGCGCAGGTGCGATTGACTTCCCGCGACTCAAAGCGGATATGGATGCGGCAGCGACGATGGCGCTCGGCGTCTACCGGGCGCTGGTCGAAGCGCCGGCACGGAACGTCAAAAACGCGGAGGGAACCGACCCATGAGTCTCGAGATCGGCGACAAGGCCCCGGATTTCACCCTGCCGACCGATGGCGACGGCACGGTCAAATTATCGGACCTCAAGGGTCAAAAGGTGGTGATCTATTTTTACCCGAAGGACGACACCTCCGGCTGCACCGCCGAGGCTTGCGGCTTCCGCGACCTCTTCCCCAATTTCCGCAGGCTCGACGCGGTGGTGATCGGCGTCTCGCGCGACAGCGTCGCGTCACACGACAAATTTAAGAAAAAATATAAATTACCATTCATTCTCGCCTCGGACGAAGACACCAAGGTTTGCACCCGTTACGGGGTCTGGGTGCAGAAGAGCATGTACGGCCGCAAATACATGGGCATCGAGCGCTCAACCTTTCTCATCGACGAGAAAAGCATCATTCGCGGCGTGTGGCGAAAGGTTAAAGTGCCCGGTCACGCCGAAGAGTTGCTCAAAACCGCCAAGGCGGCATAGCGACGCGATATCCGCGTGTGATAGGCTGAGCCGTTCCCACAAAGGACGGCACATGCTGCGATTGAAGATCGGTACGGTTCTCTTGGCGTCCCTGGCGCTCGCCTCCGCCGCGCTCGCGGCCGATACCGTCAATGTCAGCCAGCAGAACCGGAAATTCACACCCGACGTCATCCAGGTCGCGCGCGGCACCACCGTTCATATCGTCAATGACGACAAGGTCACGCACCACATCTACATCGACTCGCCGACGATGAAATTCGATTCGGGCGAGCAACCGGTCGGCAAGAGCGTCGATGTGGTTTTCGACCGCGACGGCAGTTTCACGGTGCGCTGCGCCATCCATCCGACCATGCGCCTGGCCGTCACCGTCCAATAAATCCAATAGATAAGGATTAGTGCGGCAACTCCGACACGGCGATCGGCTTTGGGTCGCTGGTCAGCGTCTTGAGGAAGGCGATCAAATCGGCCTTATCCTGCGCCGTCAGATTGAGCGGCTTGATCAACTCGGAGCGGCTCGGCCGATCCACCCCGCCCTGGTTGTAAAGCTCGATCACCGAAGCGAGATCGGGCTCGGAACCGTTATGCATGTAGGGCGCACGGCGGGCGACGTCGCGCAGCGTCGGCACCTTGAAGGCATAGCGCAGCTTGGGTGAATTGGGGAACAGCTTGGCGCGGCCGATATCGTCGCCTTGACCGACGCCGATATCGTAGAACGCGCCGTCGGTGAAGTTCCAGCCACTATGGCATTCGGCGCAGCCGGCCTTGCCGTTGAACAGATCGAAGCCGCGCTTGGCCGAGGCGTCGATCGCGGCCTCATCGCCGGCGATCCAGCGGTCGAATGGCGCCGGCGAGGCGACGATCATGCGCTCGAAGGTGGCGAGAGCTTGCTCGATGGTTTCGCGTGAAATCGGCTGGCCCGGGAAGGCCTCGGCGAAAGCCTGGATATAGTTCGGATTGGCCCGCAGCGCGGCGAGCAGATCCTCGGTCTTGCGGTTCATGATCGCGGGATTGTTGATCGGACCGAAGGCCACCTTTTCCAGGCTGGGGAAATGGCCGTCCCAGCCCATGATGTCGATCCAGGCGATGTCGAGCAGCGTCGGCGTGTGCGTCGCCATCTCCTGCTCGCCCTCGGCGGTCTTCCGCCCATCGGTCCAGGACAGGTTGGGCTTATGGCAGCTGGCGCAAGCGAGCTTGCCCGACCCCGACAGCACCGGATCGAAGAACAGCTTATGACCGAGCTCCACCTTGGCCGGGGAATAAGGATTGTCATCCGGATACGGCGTCGTATCGGGACGATGAAAATCTGCCTGCCAGGTGGCGCGTTGCGCGGCGGTAACCCCGTTCGCGGGCGCCGCCGTGCTCGCCTCGAAATCGGTCGCGAGGACGAGCGCGACCAATGCCGCGATGCAGGGCAGCCAGGCCAAATAGCGCCGCGTTGCGCTATGCGGTGTATAGGGCATCGCTAGCTCGCCGCCGCCAGGGATTGGGTTTCATGGATCGCCTCGGGCAGGGTGACGGTGACCCTCGTGCCCTTGCCGGGCGCGCTCTCGATCAACAGCTTGCCACCATGCAGCGCCGCGAACACCTGGCAGAGCGGCAATCCCAAGCCGGCGCCCTCGTATTTGCGCGACAGGCTGCCGTCGATTTGGCCGAACGGCGCCAGTGCCTTAGGAATATCCTCTTGGCGCATGCCGATGCCGGTATCGCTCACGGTGAGCGCGATCCAACCCGCTGCATGGCGCGTCGCGGCAAGGTGGATTTGGCCTCCGGCCGGCGTGAACTTGACCGCGTTCGACAGCAGGTGCTGCAGGATGCGACGGATTCGCGCCGGATCGGCGAGCAGCCACATCGGCGCTTCGAGCGGCGTCACCGTCAGCGTGAGCTGGCCGCGCTCGCACGGCGCGCGTTGCGCTTCGGCGCAAACCGAGAACAGCTCGTCAAGATCGACCGGTTCGGGCGCAATCTGGAGATTGCCGCCCTCGCATTTGGCGATATCCAGAATATCGTTGATGATCTCGAGCAGATGGTTGCCGCTGCGCTGGATGTCGGTGGCGAAATCCTTATAGGACGGCTGGCCGACCGGACCGAACATCTCCTTGGCGATGATCTCGGAAAACCCGATTACCGCGTTCAACGGGGTGCGCAGCTCGTGGCCCATATTGCCGAGGAATTCGGTCTTGGCGCGGTTTGCTGCCTCGGCCTGGTCCTTGGCCTTTTGCAACATGATCTCGCGCTCCTTGAGCACCGAGATATCGCTGACGATGACGACAAAGCCGCCATCGGAGGTGGCGCTGCGGCTAACGCCGAGCCAGCGGCCGTCCGGCAATCCCAATTCGCCGCCCGGAACGGCCAGCGCCTTCTCGACGTCGACCGGTAGAGGGGCTCCGACGGAAAGACCCAGATCCGGAAAGAACGAAGCGATACGCGAATTGGAAATCAGGATCTTGCCAGCGTCATCGACCAGGACGACGCCCTCGGCGGTGCCCTCGATGGCGTTGACGAGACGCGTTTGCGCCGAGCGGCGCGCGGCGATCTCGCGCTGCATCATGCCGCGGATATTGTCGCGCATCACGGCCATCGAGCCGAGCAACTGGCCGAGCTCATCACTGCCCGCGGTGCCGATCTCGACATCGAGCTCGCCTTGCGCGATGCGCTCGGCCGCCTCCGAAGCAGCGGCGATCGGTCGTACCATGCGCCGCGCCAGGAACGACGCAATCAACATTCCGAGGAAAAGTGCGCCGATGGTGGTGAGAATGCTGATGCGGCGGTAATACTCGATCGAGGCCAAGGCGCGTTCGCGATCCTTGAAGCCGTCTTCCGCGGTGAACTCGACGAGGTTGTCGAAATCGTCGCGGATGGTCGCGGCGCGGGATTGCAGAATGCCGCGATCGCGGACGTCATCGACGCCGTCGATGAGCTTGCGCCGCAGCGCATCCCACTCGGACGCCGCCGCCGCCGCGTTATGCGCCGCCGTCGCCGCGCGGGGCGAGAGCGAGCGCTCCTCGGTCACGGCAAGGTCTTCCGCGACTGATTGCGCGAGCTCGTCCATGCGGGCGTCGAGCGTCTTTTGCCGCTCGAGATTGTCGCTGCGCACGCGGTCGCCGAGGTCCATCTGCATGGTGGTGAAATCGGATAGCGCGAGGCGCGCGTAGCTGATCGACATCAGCGGCTTGTCATAGGTCTGGACAACCAGATCCCCCGATTCGACAACACTGTTGATCGCCGACAGGCCGACGAAACCGGTGATCGCAGCAAGCGCGCAGAAGGCGAGCAGAATCTTGCCGCGAATAGTCATCGCGGCAGCCCCGAGCACATGTCCCAGGCTTCCCATCCGAGTTTCGCGGAGGCGTTTGATCAGTCGATTCGGCACGTAAATCCCAGTTCGGCTAAGTCTGAGCTAGCCTCCCCAGAATGCGGCCAGTGCGGCTAACGATCTGTTAAAAGCGTGCCGCTAATCGTTAACGAAGTGTTGCGTGGGACGCCTTAAGTGGGACCGAATAGCGTCGTATCCGAAAAATCGTCGCCCCGCGCCCGCTCGAGCTCCTCGCTATAGCGGCGCAGCGCATAAGCCTCGGTGACGAAGCCGATCACCTTGCGGTCGGTCACGCTCGCCAAGACCGGCAGGGTCTCGATTTTCGCCGTCGAAAACCGCTCGAGCGCCGCCCGCACGTTCTGGTGCGGCAGCAGGAAATGCGCCTCGCCCTGGCGCAAATCGCCGGCGGTCAGGCTGGACAGTTTTTCGGTGAGATCGGGGTTGTGGGCATCGGCGGTGACCAGCATCCCGGCATAATCGCCGTTCTGGTCGACCAGAAAGACCCGGGTCACACCGCCCAGCGGGAATTGCTTGCGGAGCTCGGTGAGCGGCAGCGTCTCCGGAATCGTATGAATGTCACGCCGCATCAGCGTGCGCACGGTCAGGCTTCGAATCCAGCCGATATCGGACGGCCCCGAGATCGGCACCCCCCGCAAATGGAAGCGCCATGTCGAGAAGGAATAGCCGAAGGTCGAGCGGACGATGAGGGATGCGACGATTACGGCAACCGTGACGCCGATGGCGGCGTAGAGATTCGCCGTCATTTCGAGCACCAGCAGGATCATGGTCACAGGCGCTCCGACGATTGCCGCCGCGACCGCACCCATGCCGACGAGCGTATAGGCGAGTTGATCGGCATGCAGCCCGGGCAGCGTCAACGCGAGCACGCCGCCGACCGCGCTGCCGAACAGGCTGCCCAGGAACAAGGACGAGCTGAACAGCCCGCCGCGGAAGCCCGAACCGACCGACAGCGCCGAGGCCAGCGCCTTGGCCGGCACCAGCATGATCAGCGCCAGCGGCGCGAAATTGTTGCTCACCACCGCCTCGATGGCGCCATGACCGCTGCCGAGCACCTGTGGCCAGAAGAACGCGATCAGCCCGACGGCGAGACCGCCGAGCGCGGGACGCGCCCAGGCGGGGATCGAGCGGCCGCGCAGGCCGCGCTCGACCCAGGTGGCGCACACCATAGTGAGGATGCCGAGTCCCGCCGCGCCGATGCCGACGAGGCCGAACAGCGGATAATCCCAGCCGCCGATCTGCATCTGCTCCGAGACATAGAAGATCGGCTGCGAGCCGCCGGTCCAACGCGCGGCGAAAGTGCCGCCAAGCGCCGCCAAGGTGATCGGCGCTAGCACCGCCGGCGAGTAGCTGCCGATGATCAATTCGAAGGCGTAAAAGGCGCCCGCAAACGGCGCGTTGAAGGCAGCCGCGATCGCCGCGGCGGCGCCGCAGCCGACCAGCGTGCGCATGTCCTTGCGCCGCGACCGCAGCGCCGATCCGACGTTGGATGCGAATCCCGATCCCATCTGGGTATAGGCCGCTTCGAGCCCGACCGATGCGCCGAAACCGCCCGACAGCAAAGTCAGGAGGGTCAGATTGGCGCTGTCGGTGAGCGACATCTTGCCGCCGTAGAGCGCGTTGGCCTCGATCGCATCGACCACCTCGCGCGGGCGCCAGCGACGGATCAGCGCCGCGATCACGCCGACGATCAGCCCGCCGATGCAGGGGATGAAAAGCACCCGCAAAGCGTCGAGGTCGACGCCTTCGCTCAACAGCCGATAGTTCGGCATGCCGAAATTGACCTCGTGCATCCACTGCATGAGCTGACGGATGATCACGACGCCGAAGCCCACCGCCATGCCAACCGCCGCGCTCAGCAGCGCCAGCGCGACCTCGTTGTTGCGCAACAATTGCAAGCGATCGGCCTGGCGCAGAAAGGCTCGCCAGCGCACGCGCAGCAGGAACACGGTTTGGCGCCATCGCGCGCGACTGGGGTCAGGCGGATTAAGGGGCTCAGAAGCCGCTTCGGGCTGAGAATTTTGCTGCCAACGATCGAACATCCAGCCCTTGCGACGAATGATTGATTGACCGACGACGCTCCGACCGCATGGTCAAGCAAATCGCGCGCGACTGGCGTGCCGTCAGCCCCGCTCGGTCAGAGGGTGGTCCCGTAGATTACGGCATGCAAGCCGTAATACGCCGCCAGATAGATCGCCAGCGCCCCGCCATAGCTGAGCGGCGCGAGCAAGGGCTGGTGCTTCACGTTGGGCCGGTCATCGGCGATGATGCCGACCAGGATGACGACGATCATCATATGACCGATCGCGTCGATCTTGCCGAACTCGGCGACGGCGCTGACGAACATCATGGCGAGCACGAGGGCGGCGACGCGCCGCACCATCGGGGTCCACAGCAAGGCAAAGGCCAAGCTGAATTCGAGGACGCCGGCCGCGGTCATGTAGAAGGTCGGCTGCAGATTAAAGCCGACCTCGGGATATTTCTGCAGCAAAGGATAGGTCCAGTCGGGATAGGCCCATTTCTCGATCGACGCCCACATCAGAGTGAGCGATGCCGACCAGCGCGCAACGTCGAGCGGCCGCAAATGGAACAGCTCGAGCTTGAGCCCAGTCAGGCCGAGATAGGCGGCAAGACCGAGGAAGATCGGGTAATCCAGCATATGGAAGATGCCGTAGGTATAGACCCCGTAGGCATAGAGCAGCGCGATGCCGACCGCCGATAGCGGCATGGTCACGCTCCAGAACATGCCAAGCGCGATCGCCGCCTGCAGCCAGGAAATCGCTTGCCAATCGGTCTTGAGCTCCGGCGTCATGATGATGCCGCCGATCGCGAACAGTGCGCCGAAGAACACCGCGGTGCCGCCGCGGTAGAGCGCCTCGATGCGCGGACGCAGCGGCACGCTGAAGCGTTCGAGCGAGCCCGTGATCGCGTCGCCGAGCGCGTGCCGCTCGATATAGCTCAGCAGCCAGAGAATGACCGCGGCGGTCGCGGTAAACTGCCAGAAGCTCGGCGTGAACACCTGGCGCAGCGGCAACGGCTGCTGCGCCACGTCATAGGGCGCGAACCATTTGACGTGGGCGAATGCCTCACCGGGCAGCGCGATCGCCAGCAAGCCAGCCGCCACCAGCACCGTCGGCACCGCAAACTGCTTGCGGCGCCCCTTTCGAGCCATATTCCCCCCATGCCGCGTCATGCCCGCCTCGTCAGTGCGCCGGCATTGCCGACAAATCGGCGAAAATTTTAGGCGATCGGCGCGCGCCAACAGCCCCGGCACGGCGCAGCGCAACGGAATCTTTACGCGATGGGCGCATAACAGCCGGGATCGCGCGATCCATGGAGCCCATCATGTTTTTACTGTTCGGCGTGTTCGGTACCGTTCTCGGCACGCTATCGGCGTCCTTCGCCGGCCGCTTCCCCGCGCACCAGGTCAAACTTGAGCAATGGGGCGGCGATTTGTTCGTCGGCGGCGTCGCACTGCTCGGATTGGGTTTCCCGCTGACCTGAACGCCGGGCGCGCTCAGCCGCGATCCGGTGATTTTCGAACTCCCCACCCCGCTTCCCTTCCCCTTCGACTTTCGAGCCCCAGGCACCACAGGACGAATCTATGGTTAATCAGGCTTTTACCATAAATTCTGGGAATTTGACAAAAGAAGTCATGATCAAAGCATTGTGATTCATGACATTAATCATTACAATCTAATACATAAACTAGAACAATAGCTTAGTAGATAACTCTAAGAAACGCGGGAGTTGTGCTTTCGGAACGGCTGAGCTGGCCGCTAGCCCTTGAGGGCGGCGTCGGCGCCTTTGATGCGCGCGGCGAGCGAGGCTTCGAGAAAGCGGTCGATGCCGCCATCCAGCACCGCACCCGTATTGCCGCTCTCGACCCCGGTCCGCAAATCCTTGACCATCTGATAGGGCTGCAGGACGTAAGAGCGGATCTGATGGCCCCAGCCGATATCGGATTTGGTCGCGTTCATCATGTCGGTCTCCGCCTCGCGGCGCTGCAGCTCGTTCTCGTAAAGCCGCGCCTTCAGCATCGCCGTCGCCTTGGCGCGGTTCTGATGCTGCGAGCGTTCGCTCTGGCACGCCACCACCACCGGATCGGCGCCGGGCGGCTGGTAGGTCATGCGCACCGCGCTGTCGGTCTTGTTGACGTGCTGCCCGCCTGCCCCCGATGAGCGGTAGGTATCGACGCGCAGATATTTGTCGATGATCTCGACCTCGATCTTGTCGTCGACCACCGGATAGACCCAGACCGAGGCGAAGCTGGTCTGGCGGCGCGCATTCGCGTCGAAGGGCGAGATGCGCACCAGCCGATGCACGCCGCTCTCGGTCTTGAGCCAGCCATAGGCGTTCTCGCCCATCACTTTGACGGTGGCCGATTTGATTCCGGCGCCCTCGCCGGCGCTTTCCTCGATCCACTCGACCTTGCAATCGTGCCGCTCGGCCCAGCGCATATACATGCGCAACAGCATCTCGGCCCAATCCTGCGCCTCGGTGCCGCCGGCGCCGGAATGGACTTCGAGATAGGCGTCGTTGGCATCGGCCTCGCCCGAGAGCAGGCTTTCGAGCTCGCGCGCCTTGACCTCGGTCTTGAGCTTGTCGAGCGCCTTCTGCGCCTCGTCGAGCATCGGCTGATCGCCTTCGCCCTCGGCAAGCTCGGCCAAGCCGAGCGCGTCGTCGAGCTCGCGCTCGATCCGGCGATAGCCGTTGACCAATTTGTCGAGGGAGGTGCGCTCGCGCATCACGGCTTGCGCGCGGGTTGAATCGTCCCAGAAATTCGGCTCGTCGACGAGCCGGTTCATCTCCTGGAGACGGGCGTTGGATTTATCCCAGTCAAAGATGCCTCCGCAGCAGCGCCAAGGAGCGCCGGATCTCGGCCGCAACCGTCTCTATCTCAGCGCGCATGCGCCCGCCCTCGTTCTCTCGTGCCTGAAAATGACGTCAGGGGCGCTAATATAGGCCGCCGGTGCCGCCGCGGGGAGCCGCTTGCGTCTGGGTCTGGACCGGCGTGTCGCTTTCCTCGTCATTGTCGGCGCCGGCGCCGGGCGTGACATCGCCGTTATCGAGGGTAATGCCGGCCCCGCCGACGACGTCGCCCGGTCGGTCGGTCGGCTCGGTGCCGGGCTTATAGGCCTCGAGGATGACGTTCTTGTCGCCGGACTGGGCGAGCAGGCCGGTTTTCGGATTGATGCGCACCATGCGGAGGCCGGGCGGTATGCGGAACGGCACGCCCGGCTTGTCCTTGAGCGCCGTTATCATGAAGTCGCGGAAGGCGGGCGAGGATACCGAGGCGCCGGTTTCGTGCTTGCCGAGCGTCTTCGGCTGATCGAAGCCGATGAAGACCCCGGCGACAAGATCAGGCGAAAAGCCGACGAACCAGGTGTCTTTCGAGTCATTGGTGGTGCCGGTCTTGCCGGCGATCGGCTTGCCGATCACGGCGACAGCGCGGCCGGTGCCGCGCTGGACGACGCCTTCCATCATCGAGATCACCTGATAGACGCCGCGCTCGTCGGCGATCTGCTCGCGCGTGTCGGGTAGATTCGGCACGGCTTGGCCGTCCCAGGATATTCCGGCGCAGCCGTCGCAGGGCCGCTGGTCGGCGCGATAGACCGTCTGGCCGTTGCGATCCTGGATGCGGTCGATGAAGCTCGGCTTGATGCGCTTGCCGCCATTGGCGAGCATCGCATAGGCGGTGGTGAGGCGCAGCGGCGTGGTCTCGCCGGCACCGAGGATGAATGAATCCTCCAAGGGCATGTTGTCGAGGATACCGAAACGCTCGACATATTGCTTCACCACGTCGAGACCGACGGTGGTGCCGACGCGCGCCGTCACCAGGTTCAGCGATTCCTCGAGGCCGACGAGCAGCGGGACCGGCCCGGCGAAATTATGCTCGTAATTCGTCGGATTCCAGGGCGGCAAGCCGGGGCCCTGATCCGCGATGAACGGCGCGTCGAGCACCAGCGTCGACGGCGTGAAGCCGTGATCAACCGCGGCGAGATAGACTATGGGCTTGATCGCCGAACCGGTCTGCCGCATTGCCTGGGTCGCGCGGTCGAACTGGCTCATCTCGTAGCTGAAGCCGCCGGTCATCGCAAGGATTCGGCCGGTATGCGGATCCATCGCCACCAGCGCGCCGGATACCGCCGGAATTTGCTTCAGGCTGTAGACGCCGTCCTCCTTGCTGCCGCCTTCGATCGACTGAACCAGCACAACGTCGCCCGGATTCAGCGCGTCGGCCGGCTTGGCGATCTGCGGCCCGAGCGCGTCGTCGCCCAGCTTCTTGCGCGCCCATTTCATCTCGTCGAGCGGGACATGGCCGCGCTGGCCGTCGCCGAGCGCGACCGTGGCGCTGTCGGCTTGCGTCGCCAGCACCAGCGCGCTCTTCCAGCCGACATCGCCGGCGCCCGGTTGCTGCGGCAAGGCGGCAAGCTGCGCCTGCCAATTGCCCTCGACCGCGATATGGCCGATGGCGCCGCGATAGCCGTGCCGCCGGTCATAGGCCATCAACGCGGCGCGCAAAGATTTCTCGGCGGCTGCTTCGAGCATCGGGTCGAGGCTGGTGCGCACCGACAGCCCGCCCTCGTAGAGCGTCTTTTCGCCGTAGCGCGCCAGCAATTCGCGCCGGACTTCCTCGCTAAAATAATCCGCGCGCGCCGATTGCGTGCCGTCGCGGTGATTGAGCGTGATCGGCGCCGCGCGTGCCGCGCTGGCCTGCGGACCGGTGATGAAATCGGCTTCGGCCATGCGGTCGATCACATAGTCGCGCCGATCCTTCGCCGCGTCGGGATAGCGCAACGGATTGTAATTGTTGGGCGCCTTGGGCAAGGCGGCGAGAAACGCCGCCTCCTCAACGGTCAGCTCATCGAGCGACTTGTTGAAATAATTCTGCGCCGCCGCGGCAACGCCGTAGGTGCCGCCGCCAAGATAGATCTCGTTCAAATAGAGTTCGAGGATGCGGTCCTTGCTCATGACCTGCTCCATGCGCATGGCGATCAAGGCTTCCTTGATCTTGCGCTGGATCGAGAGCTCGTTGGTCAGGAGGAAGTTCTTCGCCACCTGCTGGGTGATGGTCGAGGCGCCGACCGGCCGACGATTCTCGCTCATATGGAGGAGGTCTGTGATCCCGGCGCGCACCATCGACATCGGATCGACGCCGGAATGGGTGTAGAAATTCTTGTCCTCGGCGGCGAGGAAGGCATGGATCACCAGCGGCGGCATCGCGCTCACCGGCACGAAAATCCGCTTCTCGGTGGCATATTCGGCCAGCAGACGGCCATCTCCGGCATAGATGCGGGTGACGATGGGCGGCTCGTAATCGGCCAATTGCTTGTAATCCGGCAGTTCGCGGCCGAAATACCAGACCGTCAGCCCGGCGAATCCAGCCCCCACCAGCCCGACCAAAAGCAGCAAAACCAGCAGGATCTTCAGAGTCTTCTTCATCGCATGCCCAAGCTTCGGCCCAACGCGGCGCCGGCCTCATTCTAACCCAACCCGCTGGCTGAATCTGCCGCAGTTTGTGGCGCCAACAAGGCGGTCAGCGCGCCGCGAGGCCGGCGCCGCGGGGCGGCAAAAGGCCGCACGAGGCGGTTGTGGAGATGCGTGTCCATCTATATTCTCGGCGGTGAGAAATACTGCGGTCAGCTTTTCCGGCACGGGGCCGGAAGCGACGGCGCGGCGGGTTAACCAGCGGCGCGGCCCCTTCCGGCGGCCATGCCCCATCCCCGCCCTCCCGTCGACGGCCATGCGGTTTAGCGAAACCCCCGAAGCCTTCCGGCTCCTGCCGGAACGCGGCAGCCCTGAAAGAGCGCCATCGATGTTTCTAGCTCTTGCCTGGTCCAAGCAACCGACCAGAGGCGCCGCCGCCGGCTTCCCTTCAACCAGCAAGACGCCGCTGCCCGATTTTCGCACGGGCGAATGCGCGCGCCACGGAGTTCACCGGCATGACCAAGCGCATGCTCATCGACGCCACCCACCCGGAAGAGACCCGTGTGGTGGTGCTCAATGGCAATCGTATCGAGGAATTCGATTACGAGACGTCAACCAAGAAGCAGATCAAGGGTAACATCTATCTGGCCAAGGTGACGCGGGTGGAGCCCTCGCTCCAGGCCGCCTTTGTCGAGTATGGCGGCAACCGCCACGGCTTCCTGGCCTTCAACGAGATCCACCCGGACTATTACCGCATCCCGATCGCGGATCGCGAGGCCGCGATCGCGGCCGATCGCGACGCCGAAGCGGCGGCCGATCGCCACGAGGAAGAGCACGGCGTCAGTGAGCAGGCCGCGGTCGAGCCGGTCGAGGCGGCGGAGCCGCCCGGCGGTGCCGGCGAGGAGCATGCCGAGAGCGATCACGACGATAGCCATCCGCACGATCATGAGCCTGCGGCCGACGGCACCGCCCAGCCCGAGGCGATGCCGGAGCGCGCGTCGCGCGGATTTCTCGACGAGCTTCTCGGCCCGATCTTGGGACGCTCCAATTCGGCCCGCGCCGTGCGCGAGGCCGAGGAAGCCGGCGGCACCGACGCGCCGGCGCCGCATAACGATCAGAGCGAGGGCGACCTCGGCGATGACGCGCCGGCGCAGGGCGAGCACGACCACGATGCGCCTGCTGCCGAGCATGCCGGCGAGCCGATGCCGGCCGACAATCTCACGCCGGCCGAGGCAGGCACCGCCGAGCCTCTTGCTCGCGTCGAGACCGTTGGCGGCGACGAGTTGGAGGAGCGCCGTCCGCGCGCGCGCTCCTTCCACAGCTACAAGATTCAAGAAGTCATCAAGCGCCGGCAGATCATGCTAGTGCAGGTGACCAAGGAAGAGCGCGGCAACAAGGGCGCCGCGCTGACGAGCTACATCTCGCTCGCCGGCCGCTATTGCGTGCTGATGCCGAACACCCCGCGCGGCGGCGGCGTCTCGCGCAAGATCACCAGCTCGACCGACCGGCGCCGGCTCAAGGATTTGATGAGCGACCTCGAAGTGCCGGAGGGCATGGGCGTCATCGTCCGCACCGCCGGCAGCGAGCGCACCAAGCCCGAGATCAAGCGCGATTTCGAGTATCTGCGGCGCCTCTGGGACGACATCCGCGATCTCACTCTCAAATCGACGGCGCCCGCCCTCATCTACGAGGAGGGCAGCCTGATCAAGCGCTCGATCCGCGATCTCTATTCGCGCGATCTCGAGGAGGTCGTCATCGACGGCGCCGAGGCCTATGCCACCGCCAAGGGCTTCATGAAGATGCTGATGCCCACCCATGCCCAGCGGGTGAAGCTCTATCGCGACGCGACCGTGCCGCTCTTCCACCGCTACCAGGTCGAGGGCCAGCTCGACGCCATCCATTCGCCGACGGTGCAGTTGAAATCCGGCGGCTACATCGTCATCAACCCAACCGAGGCGCTGGTGGCGATCGACGTCAATTCGGGGCGCTCGACACGCGAGCGCAACATCGAGGAGACCGCGACCAAGACCAATCTCGAAGCGGCGGACGAGGTCGCGCGCCAGCTCAGGCTGCGCGATCTGGCGGGGCTCATCGTGATCGATTTCATCGACATGGACGAGCATCGCAACCAGCACGCGGTGGAACGCCGCCTCAAGGAGGCGATGCGCCACGATCGCGCGCGCATCCAATTGGGCCGCATCAGCCCGTTCGGTCTGCTGGAGCTATCGCGCCAGCGGCTGCGCCCGTCGCTGCTCGAGGCCTCGACCCAGCCCTGCCCCTATTGCGAGGGCACCGGCCACATCCGCTCGACGGAATCGACGGCGCTGCACGTGCTGCGCGCCATCGAGGAAGAGGGCGTCAGGCGGCGCTCGGCCGAGATCACGGTCGCGGTGCCAAATCCGGTGGCGCTCTACATCCTCAATCAGAAGCGCTCGACACTGCAGCAGGCGGAAGGCCGCTACGGCTTCCGCGTCACCATCGTCAGCGACGAGGCGCTCATCCCGCCGGCCTTCCGGTTGGAGCGTGGACGCGCCTTCACCCCTTCGGAGATCGCGGCGCTGCCGGCGCCGGTCGCGACGACCGCCCCGGTCGAGGAAGAAGACGAGGCGATTCTACCCGCCGAGGACGACGATCTGCCGATGCCGCAATCGCCGGCCCCCTTCCAGCCCGGTCCCGGCGAGCCGGTCCGCACCCAGGAGGGCGGCGAGGACGGCCGTGGCCCGCGACGGCGCCGGCGTCGACGCGGCGGCAAGGGCCGCAACCGCGAGCGCGGTGGCGAGCCGGGCCAGGGTCAGCATGCTCCGCAAGACAGCCATGCACCGCATGATGGAGGCTACGCGCCGGTCGAGCCCGGACAGCCGATGGCGATGGAGAGCAATGGCACGCAACCCATGCCCTTCGCGCCCAGCGACGAGCAACCGCATTACCAAGGCGCGCCGGATGGCGGCATGCCGCGAGAAGGCGGCCCGCAACAACAGGACGGCGACCCCTCTAAAAAGCGGCGGCGGCGCGGCCGTCGTGGCGGCAGGCGGCGGCGGCGCGGTGGCGCTGCGGACGGCACCGGCGGCCAGTCGGACGCCCCGTCCCAAGCCGGCGAGGGCGGCGGCCAATATCACGAGCAGCAAGGTCACGATCAGGGGCAAGGCTATGCACCCGATTACGGCAATGCGCCCGCGCATGAACAGCAGCCCTATGGGCAGCCTGAGAGCCACAGCGAACCTGCCAATGCCGGTGCGGCGCCGGCCTATCACCCGCATCAGCCGAGCTATCCGGATCGCGGCGCCTCGCCAAGCTACGCTCCCGAACCGCAGCGTCCGAACACGCCGGAGCCAGCACCGGTCCGGGTCGCGCCTGAACCCGTCGCGGCGCCGGCACCGGAATCCTCCGCACCCGCGGCACCCTCCGCCAATCCCAAGAAAGGTTGGTGGCGGCGTTAAGCCGCCGGTTCAGCGCCAAGCTTTAAGGCGCTGCACCGCTTCAGCGATATCCGCCGCAGATCCTGCGTAGCCGAAGCGCAGCGTGGTGCGGCCGCGCGCCGGATCGAAATCGATGCCCGGCGTCGCAGCAATGCCGGCTTCATGCAGCATGCGACGGCAGAACTCCTCGCTATCGTTGCTACGGTCAGCGATGTCCGCATAGAGATAGAACGCGCCGTCCGACGGCGCGAAACGCACGAAACCAGCCTTGGGCAGTTCATCGAGCAGGAGCGCGCGGTTCGCGGCATAGCGCGCGACATTGCCGTCGAGCTCCGCTTTGCAATCGAAGGCAGCGATGGCGGCGTACTGCGCCAGCGACGGCGGCGCGACATAGAGATTCTGAGCCAAGCACTCGATCGCGCGCAACATGTCGGCCGGCGCCACCATCCAGCCGACGCGCCAGCCGGTCATCGAGAAATATTTCGAGAAGCTGTTGACGACGATGGCATTCGGATCGGCGGCCAGCGCCGTCGCGGCCGGCGCGCCATAAACGATGCCGTGATAGATCTCGTCCGAGATCAGGCGAATTCCGGCGGTTCGGCAATGACGCGCGATCGCGGCGAGTTCGGGTGCCTCGATCATGGTGCCGGTCGGATTGGCCGGGCTGGCGACTATGAGGCCGTCAATGCGACCTTTCTCGCTGCGCAGCCGGTCGAGCGTCAATTGATAGCGCTCGGCGGGTCCGGCTTCGATCTCGACCGGCACCAGGCCGAGCGCCGTCAGGATGTTGCGATAGGCAGGATAGGCCGGCACCGCCAGCGCCACCCGATCGCCCGGATCGAAGGCGGCGAGAAACGCGAGGACGAAACCCGCCGAGGAGCCGGACGTCACGACAATACGCGCCGGATCGACCGTGACGCCGTAACTTGCAGCGTAATGCGCCGCGATCGCCGCACGCAACTCCGGCAAACCGAGCGCGTCGGTATAGCCGAGCAGCTCCTGCGTCAGCGCCTTTTGCGCCGCCGCGACCACCTTGGCCGGGGCCGCCGTCGAGGGCTGGCCCAGCTCGAGATGGATCACCGCATCGCCGCCGGCCGCGCGGGCATTCGCCTCGCGCAGCACGTCCATGGCGATGAAGGGCGGCACCCCGCCACGTTGCGAAATTTTCAGGACCATGCGGGCGCGTCCGCTAAGCGGGAAATCGCCGGTTGACGCCACGCCTCGCCATGGCCGAGATTACGCCGAGGAACGGAGCCGAAACGATTGCGTTTGCGCATCATCCTCAGGATTTTTTGTCTGGCATTGGCGACTTGCGTGACGCTGGTGCAGCAGGCAGTTGCGGATGATTCACCCGACATCATCCGCGACGCCGAGATCGAGAACACCATCCGCACTTATGCGACGCCAATCTTCATCGTCGCCGGCCTCGATCCCAAGGCGGTGCATATCTATATCATCAACGATCCGACGCTCAACTCCTTCGTCGCCGGCGGCCAGAATTTGTTCATGAACACCGGCACGCTGATGCGCGCCGACCGGCCCAACGAGATCATCGGCATCATGGCGCACGAAACCGGCCATATCGCCGGCGGTCATCTGGCGCGCTTCGATACCGAGATGCACAACGCCACGCTGAAGGCACTCATCACCATGGCGGTCGGCGTCGTCGCCGCTGCCGCCGGTCGCAGCCCCGATGCCGCGGCGGCCGGCATGGCGGTCGGCATGGACGTCGGCGAACACTCGTACCTCTCCTTCTCGGTAGCGCAGGAAGGCTCAGCCGATCAGGCGGGTTTGGGATTCCTCGACAAGACCCATCAATCGGCCAAGGGCCTGCTCGATTTCTTCGAGATCCTGGAGCAGGAGGAATTCCTTTCGGCCCAGCATCAGGACCCCTATCTGCGCACCCACCCCCTCACCCGGCAGCGCATCGAATATGTGCGCAAGCATGTCGAACAATCGCCCTGGTCCAACGTGCCCGACCCGCCGCAATGGGTCGCGATGTATGCGGTGCTCAAGGCGAAGCTCGGCGCCTTCCTCAACCCGCCGTCGGAGACGCTCGACAAATACAAGGCCGACGACAGTTCGGTGCCGGCGCGCTATGCCCGCGCCATCGCCTATTACAAGGTGCCGCAGCTCAACAAGGCGCTCGACCTTATCAACGGCCTGATCCACGACTACCCCGACAACCCGTATTTCTACGAGTTGAAGGGGCAGATGCTGTTCGAGAACGGCCACGTGGCCGACGCGGTCGAGCCTTACCAAAAGGCTGTCCAGCTGAAGCCGGATACGCCGCTGCTGCGCGTCGAGCTCGGCCAGGTCGAGCTCGAGACCGAGGACCCGGCGCTGGTGCCGAAGGCGCTCAACACGCTCGCCGACGCGGTGCATTTCGAGAACGAGAATCCCGACGCGTGGCATTTTCTCGCGATCGCCTACGGCCGCAGCAACAATCTCGGCATGGCGGCGCTGGCGCTGGCCGAGGAGGGCATGGTCAACGGCGACTACAAGACCGCCGGACAGCAAGCGACCCGCGCGCTGCAGATCCTGCCGCCGGGCCAGAACCGCGTGCGCGCGCAAGACATCCAGGACGACGCCAAACGTCAAAGGGACAAATCTTAGCCATGCGAAAAATATTGTTCGGCCTGCTGGCGCTCGCGCTCGCGGGCATTCTGGCCGCTCCGGCGCGCGCCGCCGACGCTTTCACGCCGGCGCAGAAGCAGGAGCTCGACCAGGCGATCCACGATTATCTGCAGAACCATCCCGAGGCGGTGATGCAGGCGCTCGAGACGATGAAGAAAAAGGAAGATGCGGCGCTCGCCGAGAAGCAGAGCAAAGCGATCGTCGCCCATCGCGACGAGCTACTGGCGGACCCGAATTCGGCGATCGCCGGCAATCCGAAGGGCGATGTCACCATCGTCGAGTTCTTCGATTACCGCTGCCCCTATTGCAAGCAGATCGAGCCGTCGATGGACGCCCTACTCAAGGAGGACGGCAAGCTGCGCATCGTCTACAAGGAATTCCCGATCCTGGGGCCGGTCTCGGTCTTCGCCTCGCGCGCCGCCATCGCCTCGCGCAAGCAGGGCAAATACGAAACCTTTCACCGCCAGATGATGACGGCCAAGGGCAATATCGATAACGACGCGGTGCTCAAGGTCGCGGAATCCTCCGGCCTCGACATGGCGAAGCTCAAGACCGACATGGCGGCAGCCGATGTCGACCAGGTGATCAAGGCCAATTACGCGCTGGCCGAGGCGCTGGCGATCGACGGCACGCCGGGCTTGATCATCGGCGATCAGCTCACCGAGGGCGCGGTCGATCTCGACGGGCTGCGCGCCATGATCAAGGCGGTGCGCAAGGGCAGCTAATCCTAGGCGTGGATTTCCGGGCCGGTCGGCGCGAGCAATCCCGGCTCGTCGATGCGCGCCGAATTGATCCGCGATCCGACCGGGTGATAGCGCAGGGATGATTCCGGCGCCGCTGTCAGCAGCTTTTGTAAATCCTCCACGGCCCCATCGGGATCGAGCCAGCGCGCATAATCGGCCGGGTCGAGAATGACCGGCATGCGCGGATGGAGCGGCTGCAGCAGCGCATTCGCCGCCGTGGTGACGATGGTAAAGCTGTCGCTCGCTTCGCCCGTATCGGGGGTGGTCCAGCGCTCCCACAAGCCGGCGAAGGCGAAGACCGCGCCGTCGCGGCGGCTCACCAGTTAGGGTTGTTTCGCCTCCCCCTCGCCCGCCCATTCGTAGAAGCCGTCGGCCGGCACCAGGCAACGCCGGCGATGAAAGGCGCCGGCGAAAGAGGGCTTCTCCAGCAGGGTTTCGGCGCGCGCGTTGATCAGCGAGGCGGCGAATTTGCGGTCCTTCGCCCCCGCCGGCACCAGCCCTCAGCGCAGATTTTGCAGCGTGCGCTCGCCGGCCGGCTCGCGGCGCTGGCGTAGCACCACAACCTCTTGAGTGGGCGCGATGTTGTAGCGCGGCGGGAGATTGGGCCGCTCGACGAAGCCGAAGACGCGGCGCAAGACCTCCGCCGGGGTGATCAGCTCGAAGCGCCCGCACATCGCGCTATCGCCACTCCGCCGTGGGCACCGCCGAAAAAGGCATTGGTTGTCGCGTCATCCAGCGCCTATCTTAGCCGCGCGGAATTTCCAGGGATTTAGACGCATGGGACAGTTCGGCTTGGGGCAGCCGGTGCGGCGCAGCGAGGACCGGCGCTTCATCACCGGGCGCGGCCGCTATACCGACGATGTGACGCTGCCGCGCCAGGCGGCGGGATTCGTGCTGCGCTCGCCGCATGCCCACGCTCAGATTCGCGCGATCGACACGGCGGCCGCCGCGCAAGCGCCCGGTGTCATCGGGATATTCACCGGCGCCGAGCTGCAGGCCGACGGCATCGGCCCGATCCCCTGCGTCGTGCCGTTGAAGAACCGCGACGGTAGCCGGGTCAAGCTGGTCGAGCATCCGCTGCTCGCCATCGGCAAGGTGCGCCACGTTGGCGACGGCGTCGCTTTCGTGGTCGCCGAGACCCTGGCCCAGGCCAAGGATGCGGCCGAGCTGATCGAGGTCGCATACGACGTTTTGCCGGCGATCGCCGATGCGACCAAGGCGATGGATGCGGGCCAGTCCCAACTCTGGGACGAAGCGCCGGGCAATCTCTGCTTCGATTGGGAAAGCGGCAACCGCGCCGCAGTTGAGGCGGCTTTCGCCAAGGCGAAGCATGTGGTGAAGCTCGACCTCGTCAACAATCGGCTGGTCGCCAATTCGATGGAACCGCGCGGCGCGCTCGGATCCTACGATCCCGGCGACGAGCGCTTCACGCTCACCACCTCGACCCAGGGCTCGCATGCGATTCGCCGATTGCTGGCGGCGAACGTCTTCAAGCTGCCGGAGAACCGCTTCCGCGTGGTGACTCCCGATGTCGGCGGCGGCTTCGGCATGAAGCTCTTCCTCTATCCGGAACAGGCGCTAGTGCTTTACGCGGCGCGCCGCTGGGGCGTGCCAGTGAAATGGATCGGCGAGCGCGGTGAATCCTTCCTGACCGACGCGCATGGCCGCGACAACGTCACCCATGCCGAGCTCGCGCTCGATGCCGAGCTCAACTTTCTCGCGCTCAACGTCGAAACCATTGCCAATCTCGGCGCCTATCTCTCGAATTTCGGCACTTTCATTCCGACCATGGCCGGCACCGCGATGCTGGCCGGCGTCTATCGCACCCCCGCCATCGTGGTGCGGGTGAAGGGCGTCTATACCAACACCGTGCCGGTCGACGCCTATCGCGGCGCCGGGCGGCCGGAGGCGAATTACGTCATCGAGCGCGTCGTCGATCACGCCGCGCGGCAGTTGAAGGTGGCGCCGGTAGAGCTGCGCCGCCGCAATTTCATTCCGCCATCGGCGATGCCGTTCAAGACCGCGCTCGGCCTCAGCTACGACAGCGGCGATTTCGCCCGCAACATGGACGACGCGCTGAAGACCGCCGATCTCAAGGGATTTCCAGCGCGGCGCCAGCGATCCGAGACGGCGGGCAGACTGCGCGGCATCGGCTTTGCGACATATATCGAGCAATGCGGCGGCGGCTTCGACGAGGCGGCCGAGATCCGCTTCGATTCCAGCGGTGCCGTCACCGTCATCGTCGGCTCGCAATCCTCCGGCCAGGGCCACCAGACCGCCTATGCGCAGCTGGCATCCGACGGCCTCGGCATCCCCTTCGACCGCGTGCGCGTCCATCAGGGCGATACCGATATCGTCGGCTTCGGCCGCGGCACCGGCGGCTCGCGCTCGCTCCCGGTCGGCGGCAACGCCATCGGCATGGCGATGCAGCGCATCATCGATAAGGGCAAGAAGGTCGCCGCGCACCGCCTCGAAGCCGCCGAGGCCGATATCGAATTCAGCGACGGCGCCTATGTCGTGACCGGGACCGATAAGCGCATCGGCATGGCCGAGGTGGCGCAGGCGGCGTTGAACCCGCTGATGCTGCCGCCCGGGCTCGAGCCCGGCTTTGCCGAGACGGCACATTATTTGCCATCCGCCTCGACCTTTCCCAATGGCTGCCATGTCTGCGAGCTCGAGATCGATCCCGAGACCGGCCTCGTCCAGGTGCTGCGCTATGTCGTGGTCGACGATTTCGGCATCGTGGTAAACCCGCTGCTGCTGGCGGGCCAGGTGCATGGCGGCGTGGTGCAGGGCATCGGCCAGGCGCTGATCGAATCTTGCATCTACGACCCCGCCAGCGCGCAGCTGCTCAGCGGCTCGTTCACCGATTACGCCATGCCGCGCGCCGAGGATATGCCGGCGATCGAATTTGCCACCAATGTGGTGCGCTGCACGACCAATCCGCTCGGGGTCAAGGGTGCGGGCGAGGCCGGCAGCATCGGCGCGCCCCCCGCCGTGATCAACGCGATGGTCGATGCGCTGGCCGGGCTCGGGATATCCAGCATCGACATGCCGGCGACGCCGCAGCATGTCTGGCGCGCCATCCAGGCGGCGCCGCGATGAATTCCGAGTACCAGGATTTGATCGAGGTGGCGCGCAATGCGGCGCGCGAGGCGGCCATCGCGATCATGCGGATCGTCTGCACCGAATTCGAGGTGCAAAGAAAGCTCGATGATTCGCCAGTGACCCTCGCCGACACCGAGGCCGAGCACATCATCGTCGGCCTGCTCAAGGCGGCGGCACCCAGCATCCCGGTGGTCGCCGAGGAACATGCGGCGGCGCATGGCCTCCCCGATGTCGTGGCACCGCGCTTCTGGCTGGTCGGTCCGCTCGACGGCACGCGAGGCTTCGTCGAGCTGCGCGACGAATACAGCGTCAATATCGGCTTGGTCGAGAACGGCCGGGCGGTGCTCGGAATCATTGGCGTCCCGAATAAGGGGCTGATCTATACCGGCGCCGGCAGCGGCACGGCGACACGCCAGAGCCTCGACGGCAAGCCCGAGCCGATTGCGGCCCGGCGGCCGCCGGCCAAGCCGGTGGTGGTAACCAGCCGGATGCATGGCCCCTCGCGCAAGATCGCCGCCTTCATGCAGACCGTGCCGAGCGCCGAACAAAAGCCGATGGGCAGCGCATATAAGTTCTGCCTGCTCGCCGAAGGCAGCGCCGATCATTACCCGCGCTACGGCAATACCTCGGAATGGGACACCGCGGCCGGCCAGGCAATACTCGAAGCCGCCGGCGGCAGCGTCGTGACGCTGGAGGGCGCGCCCTTCGTCTACGGCAAGCCAAAATATCTCAACCCCGGCTTCATCGCTCATGGCAGGCCGTGACGGAAATCCTCTCTGCGGCGCGGCTTGATCGCGCTGTCGCGTTGTTGCGTCAGGACGAGCTGGTCGCCTTTCCGACCGAGACGGTCTATGGACTGGGTGGCGACGCCACTTCGGAGCGCGTCGTGGCGGCGATCTACGCGGCCAAGCAGCGGCCGCAATTCAATCCGCTGATCGTGCATGTCTCCGATGCGGCGGCGGCGGAGAAACTTGCCGAGTTCGACGATCGCGCCCGGACACTGTCGCGGAAATTCTGGCCGGGGCCGCTCACCCTGGTGCTGCGACGCGCGAAGGATTGCCCTGTCGCGCTGCTGGCCTGCGCCGGGCTCGACACCATCGCGCTGCGCGTGCCGGCGCACGATCTGGCGCAAACGCTGTTGCGCGCGGTCGGTCGCCCGCTCGCCGCGCCGAGCGCCAACCGCTCGGGCCAGGTCAGCCCGACCACGGCCGCGCATGTCATCGCCGAGCTCGATGGCCGCATCTCCGCGGTGCTCGATGGCGGCGCCTGTCGGATCGGGATTGAATCGAGCATTGTCGATCTGTCGGACGGCGATGCCGTGTTGCTCCGGCCGGGCGGCCTAGCCAGCGAGGCCTTGAGCGCCGTGATTGGCCCCATCGCATCGGCAAAAGCCGGCGTCACGCCGCGCGCCCCCGGCATGCTAGAGCGGCACTATGCGCCGGCGCTGCCCCTGCGGCTCGAGGCGCGCAGCGTCGCCGCCAGCGAGGCGCTGATCGCCTTCGGACCCAATCCACCGGCAGGTGCCGCGCAGACCATCTCGCTCAGCCCGGGCGGCGACACGCAAGAGGCGGCCACTAATCTCTTCGCCGCCCTGCGCGCGCTCGATCGCCCGCCCTTCAGCGCCATCGCCGTGATGCCTATCCCGGAGACCGGGCTGGGCGCCGCCATCAACGACCGCTTGCGTCGCGCCGCGCGCGGACGCGCGTGAAGCTCTTGCCGCCGCGCGACCGGCGCGATAACGCTAGGGCATGAGCACCGCCGCCCCCACCAAAACCCCCGCCGGAATCGAGGCGACAGTTGCCCGGCTGAAGGCCTCGCTGGGCGATAAGGGCGTCATCGCCGATCCCGCGAGCATGGCGCCCTATCTTGCCGAGCAGCGCGAGCTCTACCAGAGCAAGGCGCGGCTGGTGCTTCGCCCCTCCTCCACCGCGGAGGTCGCTTCAGCGGTCAAGCTCTGCGCCGAGGCGGGCATTCCCATATATCCGCAAGGCGGCAATACCGGCTTGTGCGGCGGCGCAGTCGCCTCGGCCGATGGCGTGTTGCTGAGCCTCGCGCGCCTTAACAAGGTGCGCGCCATCGACCCGGTCAATTTCACCATCACCGTCGAGGCGGGCTGCGTGCTGGCCGAGGTGCAGCGTGCCGCCGCCGCAGCCGATCAGCTGTTTCCCTTGAGCCTCGGCGCCGAGGGCTCCTGCATGATCGGCGGCAATCTCTCGACCAATGCCGGCGGTATCAACGTGCTGCGCTACGGCAACATGCGCGAATTGACCCTTGGCCTCGAAGTGGTGATGGCCGATGGGCGGGTGTGGAACGGGCTGCGCTCCTTGCGCAAGAACAACACCGGCTACGACCTGAAGCATCTCTTCATCGGCGGCGAGGGCACGCTCGGCATCATCACCGCGGCGGTGCTGAAGCTCTTTCCGCGTCCGCGCGAGGTCGAGACCGCCTTTCTCGCCTTGAAGCGCGTCGAGGACGTCATGGCGCTGTTCGCGCGCGCCCGTGAAGCGAGCGGCGATCAGCTCACCGGCTTCGAGCTGGTGCCGCGCATCGGTCTCGAAACCGCGATCAAATTCGGCGAGAAGGTCGCTGATCCGCTGCCGAGCCGGCACGATTGGTACGTCCTACTCGAAGTCTCATCGAGCCAGAAGGATAGCGGGCTGCGCGCGGCGCTCGAGGATTTTCTCAGCCAAGCGATGGCGGACGATCTGGTGCAGGATGGGACGTTGGCGGCGAGCGCGCAGCAGGCGAAGGAGCTCTGGCGCATTCGCGCGCTGCTCGCCGAACTGCAAACCGCGCAGGGCGGCAGCATCAAGCACGACGTCTCGGTGCCGGTGAGCCGGGTCGCCGATTTCATCCTCGCGGCTAACACGGCGGTGAGCGCGCGCCTGCCCGGCATCCGCCCCTTCCCCTTCGGCCATGTCGGCGACGGCAACATCCACTACAATTTAACGCAGCCGGTCGGCGCCGACAAAGCCGCCTATCTGGCGCGCTGGGAAGAGTTCAACCGCATCGTCCACGACATCGTCATCGGGCTCGGCGGCTCGATCAGCGCCGAGCACGGTATCGGCCTGGTGAAGCGCGAGGAGCTTGCCCATTACGCCCAGCCGCTCGAATTGGAGCTGATGGGCCGCATCAAGCGGGCCTTCGATCCGAAGAGGATCATGAATCCAGGCAAGCTTTTGAAATCCGCGCCATGAGCGAATACGTGGCGCCGCTGGCCGAGATGCGCTTTGCGCTCGCCGAGATCGCCAAGCTCGGAGAGATAGCGGCGCTGCCCGGCTGCGAGGCAGCCTCGCCCGATGTGGTCGATGCGGTGCTGGAGCAGGCCGGCAAATTCGCCGGCGCGGTGCTGTCGCCGCTCAACCGGGTCGGCGATATCGAGCATTCCCGCCTCGAAAACGGCGTGGTGCGGACGCCAACCGGATTCAAGGAAGCCTATCGCGGCTTCATCGATGGCGGCTGGGCCGGAATCTCGGCCGCGCCCGAGCATGGCGGCCAAGGCCTGCCGCTCGTCCTGGCGACCGCGATCTTCGAGATGTGGAATTCGGCCAACCTCGCCTTCTCGCTCTGCCCGATGCTGGCGATCGTTGCTATCGAATTGCTGGCGGCGCAAGGCACCAACGAGCAGAAGCGGCTCTATCTCGGCAGACTGGTCTCGGGCGAATGGACCGGGACGATGAATTTGACCGAGCCGCAGGCGGGATCGGATCTCGGCGCCTTGCGCACGCGCGCGGTGAGGGAAAACGGCCATTACCGAATCACCGGCCAGAAGATCTTCATCACCTGGGGCGAGCACGATTGCGCCGAGAACATCGTCCATCTGGTGCTGGCGCGGCTACCCGACTCGCCCGCCGGCAGCAAGGGCATCTCACTCTTCCTGGTGCCGAAATTCCTGGTCAACGACGACGGCAGCCTGGGCGCCCGCAACGATCTGCGCGTCGTCAGTCTCGAGCACAAGCTCGGCATCCATGCCAGCCCGACCTGCGTCATGGCCTATGGCGATAATGGCGGTGCTGTCGGCTATCTCGTCGGCGCGGAGAATCGCGGCCTCGAAGGCATGTTCATCATGATGAACAATGCGCGCCTCCATGTCGGGCTCGAAGGCGTAGCATTGGCCGAGCGCGCCTATCAGCAGGCACGCCACTATGCCCGTGAGCGCGTGCAGGGCCGGCCGGTGGGTGCGGCCGAGGGCGAGCGCCTGCCGATCCTGCATCACCCGGATGTGCGCCGCATGCTGCTGACCATGCGCGCCAGCACCGAAGCCGCGCGCGCCTTGACCTATTACGCCGCCGGCGCCGCCGACCGCGCCCGCCACGAGCCCGATCCCGCCAAGCGCGAAACGGCACAAGCGCGGCTCGATCTGCTGACGCCGGTGGTCAAGGCCTGGTGCACCGATATCGGCGTCGAGATCGCCTCGACCGGCATCCAGGTGCATGGCGGCATGGGCTTCATCGAGGAGACCGGTGCCGCGCAATATCTGCGCGACGCGCGCATCACGCCGATCTATGAGGGCACCAACGGAATCCAGGCCGCCGATTTGGTCGGGCGCAAGCTGGCGCGCGACCAGGGCAAGGCGCTACGCGCGCTGCTGGCGGATATGCGCGATTGCGCGACGCGGCTTTCGGCGATGAAGGATGCGGATTTTAGCGCGATCCGCACCCGGCTGTTCCAGGGCATCGACGCGGCGGATCAGGCCGGCCGCGCGCTGATCGATGCCTATGCGAAAGATCCGGGCCAAGCCCTCGCCGGCTCGAAACCGTTCCTGAACCTGCTCGGCACCGTCACCGCCGGCTGGCTGCTGGCCGAAGGCGCCTTGGCGGCCTCGCGCCGATTGAAGGCGCGCGAGGGCGATGGCGATTTCCTCAAGGCCAAGATCGCGACAACGCGCTTTTTCGCCGAGCACAATCTCGCGCCGGCGCCCGGCTTGCTGCCAGCGGTCACCGGCGGCGTCACGGTGATGGGTTTCGATCTCGACGTGCTTTAGCGGGCGCTAGAGACGGAACTTCCCGCGGCCAGGCCCCGTTTGATCCGGTCAGCAGGAGAGTCCATGTCGATCCCCAGCAATCGCAGCGACCCACAGCAGGCCGACGACAAGCCCAGCAGCGGCAAGGGCAAGCCCAAGGGCGATCCGAGTAAATCGGTCGGCAACCCATCCAATATCGGTCATCAAGGCCGGCCCTCAGCGAAGCAACCGGGCAATATTCAGCGGCCCGACCCGAAGCGAGACAATCCCAAGGGCACGCATCATTAACGAAAAATGCCCGGCGCGACGGCCGGGCATGACGACGAGCGATGGGATTGTCGGGTCTATGCCGCCTTATCGTTGACGCAGCGCAGCAGCTTCCAATAGCCGAACAGATTGCTCGGACGGATTTCGCGAACGGCGAGCTGACCGACATCGATGAAATTGTCGAGCTCAAAATCGGCATGGAAGCCAATCTTGCCGGCGAGCGGCGCCAGCATCTTCTCGAAGCCGCGCACCAGCGGATTGTCGCTCATGAAATGATTGACGATGACGATGGTGCCACCAGGCCGGCAGACGCGCCGCATCTCGGCGGCAAAGCGCGCCGGATCGGGCACCACCGAGGCGACATAGAGCGCCAGCACGGCATCGAAGCTGTTATCGGCGAAATCGGTCCGCTCGGCGTCCATCTCGATGATCGCCTTGACCTGCGGCAAGAGCGCCGCGCGCTTTTTCGCCTTGGCGAGCATCTCGGTCGAGACATCGATGCCGGTCACTTCGGCGTCGCTGCGGAAATACGGCAGCGACAATCCGGTGCCGACGCCGACTTCGAGAATGCGCTGGCCGGGCTGCGCATTGACGATGCGCACCGCGGCCTTGCGGCCGGGATGGAAGATCGGCCCGAAGACGAAGTCGTAGGACCCCGAAAACAGCCGATAGGTCTTGAGCGTATCCTGCAGATCCATTGATGCCTTCCCTTGCCCCTGATCCTAGCAGGGAGCACCGCATCACCGCCGCAACAATCGAACCCTCTAGGGGTCAGGACGGGATCAGGGTCAGGTGCTCGGCCTCGAGGCCCTTGGGGCCCTCGATGACCTCGACGCGGACGCGCTGGCCCGGCTCGAGCGCATCGACCCCGCTGCGTCGCAACGCCGTGATATGGACGAAGATATCCTTGCCGCCGGCGGTGGGCGCGATGAAACCATAGCCCTTGCCCGGCTCGAACCACTTGACCGCGCCATCCATCGATTGCGCCGGTCCGCCGGTCGGAGGACGCGGCCGGCCCGGACCCGGCCCCCCTGCGCCCATCGGCGCGGCGGTGCTGTTATCGAGGTGGAGCACATTCGTCACCAAGGGTCCCTTGGCTCCGGATCCCACTTCGCAGGTGATCGAGGCGCCTTCGCGCGCCTCCTCGTATCCGGCGCGGCGCAGGATGGCCATCGGCAGGAAGGCGTCGGGCGTGCCGTCGGTCAGCGAGATAAAGCCGAAACCCTTGGAAGTGTTGAACCATTTGACCTTGGCGTCGACCCGGCGGCCAGCCGGCACATCGTCGTTGCGAAAGAAATCGGGTCTGCGATCATACATGGCGGTCGGTCGTCCCCCTAGCGCGACTAAACTGGAATTAAGAATAGCGCGAATCGGGACTTTCCGCCAGAGCGACCGAGTCGGTCCTCACCGATCTAGTCCGGCGCGGCTCAGCCCGGATAGGCGACGACCTTTTGCCGCTGCTCGCCGAGGCCGGTCACGGTGAGCCGCATGGTGTCGCCTGCCTTGAGGAATCGGTTGCGCCCCATGCCGACGCCCGACGGCGTGCCGGTGGCGATCAGATCGCCCGGCATCAGCGTCAGGAACTGGCTGGTGTAGCTGATGATCGTGGCGCAGTTGAAGATCATGTCCTTGGTAGAGGCCTTCTGCATGACCTGGCCGCTCACCTCACACATGACTTCGAGATTTTGCGGATCGGCAACCTCGTCGGGCGTCACCAGCCAGGGACCGGTCGGGCAAAACGTGTCGCAGCCCTTCCCCTTCATCCATTGCGGACCGCGCTCGAGCTGGAAATGGCGCTCGGAGACGTCGTTGACGATGCAATAGCCGGCAACGTGCTTCATCGCATCGGCCTCCGAGACGTATTGCGCCTTGGTGCCGATGAAAATTCCGAGCTCGACTTCCCAATCGCCCTTGATCGCGCCTTTCGGCAGCACGACGGTATCGTTCGGGCCCGAATAGGACGTAATCGTTTTCATGAACAGCACCGGTTCGGTCGGAATCTTCATCGTCGCTTCGTTGGCATGGTCGCGGTAGTTGAGGCCGACGGCGATGATCTTAGGCACATGCGCGACCGGCGGACCGATGCGCGGATCGCCGGTGACCGGCGGCAGCCGCGCCGGATCGAGCTTCTTCAAGCGCTCGAGCGAGACGGGCGCCAGCACGTCGGGCGTGATGTCGGAGACGGTACCCGAGAGGTCGCGGATCTGGCCGCTCTTGTCGAGGATGCCGGGCTTTTCTTTCCCAGGCGGGCCGTAGCGCAGCAATTTCATGATCGGCGATCCTTCATAGAATGGATGGCTGGGGAATGCCGGCAGGCGACGAATTTGCCACCCGGCCGGAGGGCTGTAAACCCCCGCTCGGCGCGGGGTTGCGGGGATGGGCTTACGGCGCCGGAGCGAGCGCCTTATCGAGCGCCGCGATATAGGCGCGCACCCGTGCCGCGTTGACGCCGAAATCGCCGCTGCCCTGGCGCGACAACGAGCGCACGTCGATCCGGCTGCCGCTGCCATGCGGGGCGACCCGGATGGCGATATCGTCGGTGAAATCCATCCAGAAGCTGCTCTGGCTCGCCTCGATACGCCGCGCCGAGGGCTCGGGCGCGACGTCGATCCAGCCCGGCATGCGCTGCGCCACGTCGAGCGCGCGCCGATAGGCCTCGTCCGGCGGCAGCGCGGTCTCGACCTGCTTGATGTCGGGATAGGCCGCAAGCTGCTGCTTCGCCACGGCGACGCCGCCATATTCGACCGGCAAGGCATGCTGGGCATTGCGCGCCGCCAGCACGGTGACGAAGACCGGCGGAGCGATCGGGTCGGTGGTGATGTCATGGATCGCCGGTAGCTGCATGGCGATGCGGGTGTAGTGCCACGGCACGTAAAACAGCGTGGCACCGAGCAGCAGCCCGATCGCGGCCATCACCCGGCGCGTCGTCGACAAGCGCCGCCAGCCGATCAGCGCGGCGAGCGAGGCGACGCAGGCGAGCACCCCGCCATAAGCGGAGTAGCGCATCAGCCGCAGTGAGACGGTGAAGGGCCAGAGATCGAGCCGCCAGCCGGCGGGCACCGCGATCAGCGCGAGCAGCGCGATCAAGGCGAGCCAGAAGCCCCACAGACCTAGCGCCGCCGCGGCGCTGCGGCGCGGACGGAACGCGATACTCTCCTGATAGGCCATGCGCGCCTCCCACCGCCATCCTGCCACCGACCATACGCGTGCCGCGAGATGATCTTTCCCGCATCGGCGGCATTATGACAACGACCGGCCGGGCCGATCATTCCCTCGAGCGAGGCTGACTTTACCCGCCATTTCGGCGAGATTAGGCTGCGCCCAATGGCAATCGCGTGACCGCACAACAACCAGCCGCTCCGCGGAAACAACTCGATCCTGCCGCGCGCGAACGGCAAGCCGACCGCCGCTCGCTGTGGCGCGGCATTGCCGAATCGCTACTGATGCACGGCGCGCTGCTCGCCTTGCTGATCGGACTGTGGCGTATCGAGCCGGCGCAAGAGATCGTGCTGCCGCCGGTCACCTTGAAGATCGAGGGCAAAGGCGGCTCGGCCGGCACCCCCGGCGGCGGCGGGGGCGATGCGGCGCGGCCCGGCGAGGCGCGCAACGCCAATACCAATCTCCAGGCGAGCGCCACATCCCCTGAAACGCCAGCGCCGACGCCGCAAAAGACGCCCGACATCACGCCGCTGAAACCCAAGCCGGTGCAGAAGCCGCTGACGCAGACGCAAACGAAACCGCCGCTGCCCCGCCCGCAAGCGAAACCGCAACCGCAGCCGATCCCTGCCGTTATCGCGCCGCCCGTGCCGCTCACCCCGGCGCCGACGCCGAGCACCGCGAGCCTGAAGCAGCCCAACGCGACCGCACCGGCGCCGGCCGGCGCGGGCAGCGGAAGCGAAGGCGCCAGCAGCGCCGGCGACGGCAATGTCGGCAGCGGGCACGGCATCTTCGGCAGCGGCAGCGGCGATCCCGACGCCTACCTCGACCAGCTGCGGCGCTGGATCAACCGCTACAAGAAGTATCCCGACGACGCGCTCAAGAAGAAAGAGGAAGGCACCGTCGTTATCAGCTTCACCCTGGCGCATGACGGCACCGTCACCGGGACCTGGATTGAGAAAAGCTCGGGCAATCCGCTGCTCGACGCGGCGGCTCTGCAGATGATGCACGACGCCTCGCCGGTCCCGGCGGTGCCGCCGAAATATTGGAGCCGGACCGGGCCAATCACCGTGCCGGTCGATTTCAGCATCGGCTTCTTCAACCGCATCCTGCCCTGAACCCTCGGCCGGACAAGGCTCAGCCAGCGTGGTTAAAAATTCGTCAGGGCCGTTATGCTTCCTTTAACGGGAATTGGGTTTGAATTGGAGCGATCACGGGAGAACCCGATGGCCGACGCGACCCACGCCCTGTCCGACGTCAACCTCGAAGCCAGCACGACGCTGTCGCTGAAGCGCGAGCCCGCCTGCTTCGTCTTCCTGTGCGCCAAGGCAGTCGCCCCACCGCAGCCCATTGATGCCATCAACCTTGACCTCGCCTCTGTCGATTTTTTCGACGGGCGCGCCTCGCTCTGGGCGACGCTCGAGATGCGCTCCACCGCTTCGGACGAGAAGCCGATCACCATGCTGGGCTTCGATGAAAGCTTTTTGCGCCCCTTCACCCGCGCCTTGATCGAGGCGGCGGCGAGCCGGGTGCCCTATCGCATGACCATCACCGTCACGCCGGAACGGCCGAAGCGGCTGGTCGAATACGTCACCGGCCCCGGGATCTCGCTCGGCGAGATCATCCTGACACCGCAAGACCATGTCGTGGTGGTCTCGGGTCGCGGCATCGACAGCGACGACGAGGAAACCCTTTTCCAGCTGCCGCGCACCGACAGCTTCCTGCGCGCCTTCGCCAAGATGACCTGTCAGGCCGACCATGCCTTGCAGGACACGCTGACGCAGAGCGAGAAGCTCGGCCGCAAGCGGGCTCGCGACGCCGCCTAGCCCTCGGGCTTTTTTGCTACCTCGACATTGAAGAGATCGGGCGCGACGTAAAGCACACGGCCTTCCGGCAGTATCCGCGCGCCCTCGGTCAATTTGGCGGGCTCGATCTTGCCCGGCGCCATGATGTGCTCGATCGTCTCACCCGCTGCCAGCAGATAATCCGTGATCAGCCGGCGATGGCATTGCCACCACAGCGCTTCGGCGCACATCACCGCCGGGCGATGGCTCGCCGCGATGGCCCGGACCTCGCCCAAGGCGCGGCCGAATTCCGGTGTCTCGGCATAATCGGCGTAATTGCGAAAGCTCTCCTCGCGCCACAGCGTATTGGGCGAGAGCCTGCCGTCGGCGCACTTGCCGCGCCGTCCGCCCAGCGCCTCGCTATGGACGTAGCCGATGCCAGCCTGGCGCAACGATTCGGCGAGAGCGTCGTCGTTGAATTGCGGCTGGCGCCGCGAGCGCGGAAAGCGGCGCACGTCGATCACGCAATCGACCTTGGCCGCCTTGAGCAGAGCGAGGAAATCCCCTATCGAGCGCGTCGAATGGCCGATGGTGAAAATCATGCGGTCTCTCATAGCATGGCCGGAAACTTGACGGCATGCGCGCAATCGGCGTCAATCGACCCAATAAGACCGCCTGGGAGGGCGCCATGGATTTCGGGATGCAATTCTTCCCCTGTGTCGGGCCGAAGCAGAAAAGCGGCGCGCAGTATTTCGACGAATGCCTGCGGCTGGTCGATTTTTGCGACCGCTACGGCTGGGGCCATGTCCGCACGGTCGAGCATTATTTCGACCCTTACGGCGGCTATTCGCCCAACCCGATCGTTTTCCTCGCCGCCGCGGCCCAGCGCACCAAGACGGCGCGCCTGATCACCGGCGCGGTGCTGCCGGTATTCAACCACCCGCTCAAGCTCGCCGGCGAGATCGCCATGCTGGATTCGATCTCGCAGGGCCGCATGGAGGCGGGTTTCGCGCGCGCCTTCCTGCCGCATGAATTCGCCCGCTTCGGCATCAGCGTCAATGAGAGCCGCGAGCGCTTCACCGAGGGCGTGGAACAAGTGCGCCGGCTGCTGGAGGAGGAGAACGTCACCGCCGAGGGCAAATTCCATCAATTCAAGAACGTGACCTCGCTGCCGCGCTGCGTGCAAAAGCCGCGGCCGCCCATCTGGGTCGCCGCCATCGCCACGCCGGAAAGCTTCACCGGCGCCGGCAAGGCCGGCCATTCGATCATGGCCATCCCGATGGCGGGCGGCGCGCTGAAGGAGCTCATCGCGATGTATCGGGAATCCTGGCGCTCGGCCGGGCATCCCGGCAAGGGCCGCGTCATGCTCGCCTTCCACATGTTCTGCCACGAGGACCGCAAGCATGCCTGGGACATCGCGCGGGTGCCGCTCAACAGCTATCTGCAGTCGCTCGTCGCTGCAGCCTCGGATTGGACCTCGGGCACCAGCTCCAAGGACTACCCGGGCTACGACAAGATGATCGAGGCCCTGTCGCGCGAGACCATCGACAGCCAGGTCGCCAGCGGTAGCGCCTGGATCGGCACGCCGGCCGAGCTCCAAGAGCAGATCGCGCATTACATCGCCGGTATCGGCGGCTTCGAGAGCGCCTCGCTGCAGATCAATTTCTTCGACCTGCCCTATGCCGAGGCCGAGCATTCGTTGCGGCTGTTCAGCGAAAAGGTGATGCCGAAATTCAAGGCGGCGTGAGACGCCGCGCATGGTAACCTGCGGTTAACCAATTCGGCCCTAGGATTCCCCAGTCATCGATATTCAGCGGGGGCGCGCCATGGCCGACCAATTCAGCTTCGATATCTCCGGCCGCAAGCGCGGCAAGATCAAGACCCTGTCGCTCGACGAGCAGATCGAGGATTTCCTCGATGCGCGCGGCGGCCTTCGCCTCGCCGATGCCGATTTCGGCGAGACCCTGTTCAAGCACCTGCCGCGCCGCCTGAGCGACATCTTCAAGCCCAAGCGCGGCTAGCCTCTCCCAACCGGTCTGCTATGCTTGCCGCAGAATGCGGTGGGCGCTTCTCCCTCTTCTTGTTCTGCTGATCGCGGTAGCGGCGCCGGGAATTGCCCGCGCCGCCGAGCCCGTCGACGATCTCGCGATCGGCGTCAGCCAGTTCCCCGCCACGCTCAATCCGATGATCGATACCATGGTGGCGAAGACCTATGTCCTCGCCATGGTGCGCCGACCGCTCACCACCTACGACGCGGATTGGAAGCTGGTCTGCATGCTGTGCGAGACGCTACCGAGCCTAGAGAATGGGCTTGCGCAGCGCATCGATCTGCCCGGCGGCAAGCATGGCGTGCGGCTGACCTACACGCTGAAAGCCGGCGCGCGCTGGGGCGACGGAGTGCCGCTGACCAGCGACGACGTCATCTTCTCCTGGCAGGTCGGGCGCGATCCGCAAAGCGGCGTCGCCGATTCCGAGCTCTATCGCCGCATCGTCGCCATCACCGCGAAGGATTCCCGTACCTTCACCATCGATATCGACCGGCTGACCTACGATTACGCGGCGCTCAACGATCTCGAAATCCTGCCGGCGCATATCGAGCGCGCCGCGGTGGCACAGCCCGCGCAATACCGCTTCCAGACCCGCTACGACACCGACCCGACCAACCCCGGGCTCTATGACGGCCCCTATCGCATCACCGTGGTGGCGCCCGGCTCGCACATTGTGTTGGAACGCAATTCGCAGTGGTCGGGCCCCCAACCCTATTTCAGCCGCATCGTGGTCTGGGCAGTCGAGAACACCGCGGCACTTGAGGCCAATCTGCTGGCGGGCGGGCTCGATATGGTGGCGGGCGAGCTCGGGCTGCCGCTCGACGAGGCGCTCGCTTTCGAGACACGCCATGGCGGGCAATTCAGCGTGCTCTACAAGCCCGGCCTCGCCTATGAGCATGTCGATCTCAATCTCGACAATCCGATCCTGGCCGATCTACGCATGCGCCAGGCGCTGCTCTATGCCATCGACCGCAAATCGATCAGCGACGCGCTCTTCGCCGGCCGCGATCCGGTGGCGGACAGCTTCGTGCCGCCGGAAGACTGGGTGTTTTCCGCCGATGTGCCGCACTACGCCTACGATCCGGCCAAGGCGAAGGCCATGCTGGAGGATGCCGGCTGGCACGCGACCGGCAACGAGGTACGGCGCAACGCCGCCGGCCAGCGACTGGTGTTGGAGTTCGGCACCACCACCGGCAACCGCTCGCGCGAGCTGGTCGAGGAGGTGCTGCAAAGCCAATGGCGCCAGGCCGGCATCGAGGTGCGGCTCAAGAACCAGCCGGCGCGCGTGCTGTTCGGCGAGACGGTGATGAAGCGGACCTTCACCATGGCGATGTTCGCCTGGACCAGCGCGCCGGAGAGCCTGCCGCGCGACATCCTCTATTCGACCGAAATCCCCTCGCCCGAGAACAATTACAGCGGCCAGAACCACACCGGCTTCAAGAATACGCAAGCCGATCGGCTGATGGATGCGATCGAGACCGAGCTCGATCGGCCGAAGCGCGCGGCGCTTTGGCAGCAGCTGCAGGCGCTCTATGCCGAGCAGCTGCCATCGCTGCCGCTCTATTTCCGCGCCGACGCTTTTATCCTGCCGCCGTGGCTCAAGGGCCTCGTGCCGACCGGCCACCAATATCCCTCGACGCTCTGGGTCGAGGATTGGCGCGCCGTGGGCCGCGGCCAGGAAGCCAGCGCGCGATGAGCCGCTTCCTCATCCGCCGCGCGCTCGAGATCCTGCTGGTGCTGGCGATCATGTCGTTCGTCATCTATGCGCTGATCGGGCTGATGCCCGGCGATCCGATCGATCTGATGATCGCCTCCGATCCTCATCTCACCGCCGCCGACGCCGTGCGGTTGAAGGCGCTTTACGGCCTCGACAAGCCGCTGATCGAGCGCTATTTCGCCTGGCTCGGCGGCGTGTTGCGCGGCGATTTCGGCTATTCGCGGCTATATGTGCGGCCGGCGCTGCAAGTGCTGCTGCCGCGGCTCGGCAACACCGCATTGCTGATGGGGTTGAGCTTCACGCTCACCCTTGCTATCGCGTGGCCGTTCGGCATCCTGGCTTCGCGCCGGCCCGGCTCGCTCTTCGACAGCGCGGCCAATCTGCTCAGCTTCGCCGCGATCTCGGTGCCCTCGTTCTGGCTGGCGCTGATGCTGATCCTCATTTTCGCGGTGTCGCTCGGCTGGCTGCCAGCCGGCGGCGACGCGACCATCGGCGAGGGCGGCCTCATCGACCGTGCGCGGCATCTGGCGCTGCCGGTGCTGACCCTGACCCTGGTCAATTTCGGCATCCATTTGCGCTACATGCGCGCGGCGATTGGCGAAACGCTGGGCCAGGATTACATCCGCACCGCCCGCGCCAAGGGTGCGAGCGAGGCGCGGATTCTCCTCGGCCACGCGCTGCGCAACGCGCTAGTGCCGGTCATCACCGTGGTTGCGCTGTCCTTCGGCGCGCTGTTCTCGGGTGCCCTGGTGACCGAGACCATGTTCGCCTATCCCGGCATGGGCAAGCTGATCTATGATTCCGTGCTGGACAATGATTTCAATTTGGCGCTGGCCGGGCTGCTGTTCGCGACCTTGATGACCTTGCTCGCCAACCTCGCAGCGGATATCGCCTATGCCGTCGTCGATCCGCAGATCGCCTATCGATGAGCGCCAATTGGCACCGCGCTCTGGCGGAGAAACGCGTGCGCTTCGCCGGCGGGTTGCTGCTGGCGCTGGCATTCGCGGTGCTGGCGGCGCCGCTGATCGCAGCATTGCTCGGCATCGATCCGAGCGCGGTCGATCTGCGCCAGCGCTTTGCTGGCATCTCGCTCATCCATCCGCTCGGCACCGACGAGCTCGGCCGCGACATGCTACTGCGCCTGCTGGAAGGCGGCCGGGTCTCGCTGCTGGTCGGCCTCGTCGCCGCATTGGCCGCGGCGATCTTCGGCACCGCCATCGGCCTTGCTGCCGGATTCTACGGCGCCCGGCTCGACGCCTTCCTGATGCGGACCACCGACGGCGTCATCGCCCTGCCGCTGCTGCCCTTGCTGGTAGTGCTGGCGGCGATCGATCTCAACAAGCTTGGCCTGCCCGCGAGCGTGACGGATTCCGAGGCGGCGAGCCTCTACCGCATCATCGTGCTGGTGGCGTTGGTAGGCTGGACGACGGTGGCGCGGCTAGTGCGGGGGGCGACGCTCTCCCTCGTCCGGCGGGATTTCGTGCGCGCCGCCGAGGCGCTGGGGGCACGGCCTTTGCGCATCATGCTGGTGCATATCCTGCCGAACCTCGCGACGCCGATCATCGTCGCCACATCCCTCGCTGTCGGCGAGATCATCCTGCTGGAATCGGTGCTGAGCTTTCTGGGCGTCGGCATCGAGCCGCCGCTCGCGAGTTGGGGCAACATGCTGACCGGAGCGGAAGAGACCATCGCGCTGGCCCCATCCCTCGCCTTCTACCCGGGCGTGCTGATCTTCCTGACAGTGATCTGCTGCAATCTCTTGGGCGATGGCTTGCAAAGCGCGCTCGATCCGCGGCAGCGGCGCGCATAAATATCGATCTGCAGGTCGGGAATTCGCTAATCGTCCTCGGGATCCGCCGCCTCGGAATCCGCCAGCGCCGCGTCGTCGGCGGGCATCAGCGCCTGCCGCAGGGTTTCGGCGACGCGCCAGTCATGGCGCAGCCGGCCGATGACGCGGCGGCGGTAATCCGGATCCGCGACCACGCGATCCATGTCGATGTCGGTTTCGACCTCGGGCTCGGAATCGGGCTCGACGAGCATGTCAGTCTGCGGCTGGGGGTTCATGCGCAAAGCATGGGGCGCGACGAGTGTCACAAACCATCGGAAATAAACGTAACGACTCGAAATCCGCCGGATAAGCTTGTGGATAAGTCGTGGATAAAGCGGAGTCGCGCTGCTGTGGCAGGTCGTCGCAGGCGCAACCTCGCGCGACGGCCCCGACGTTTGACTAAGCCCGAGGGCGGATCGATATTGGCGCCAACCTCTCATCAACGCCAAAGGCATCGACATGCAGCGAGGCAATTCCGCCGCCAGCCGCGACATCGCTTTCCATCTGCACCCTTATTCGAACCCGAAGCGGCTCGAGCGCGACGGCGAGCTCATGATCGTGCGCGGCAAGGGCACCCGGGTCTGGGACGAGGCCGGCAAGGAATATATCGAGGGCTGCGCGGGCCTCTGGTGCACGGCGCTCGGGTTCGGCGAGGAGCGCCTGGCCGAGGCGGCGGCGAGCCAGATTCGTAAGCTCTCCTTCTATCATTCTTTCCACCACAAATCGCATGAGACGGTCGCCGAGCTGGCGGAGCGGCTGATCGGCATGATGCCGGTGCCGATGTCGAAAGCCTTTTTCAACAATTCCGGCTCCGAGGCCAACGACACCGCGGTCAAGATCATCTGGTACTACAACAATGCGCGGGGGCGCCCGCGCAAGAAAAAGCTGATCGCCCGCTACAAGAGCTATCACGGCGTCACCGTGGCGGCGGCGAGCCTGTCGGGGCTGCCGAACAATCACCGCTCCTTCGATCTGCCGATCGCGAACATCCGCCACACCGACTGCCCGCATCACTACCGCTACGCCAATCCGGGCGAGAGCGAGGAGGATTTCGCGACGCGGCTCGCGCAAAACCTCGACGAGCAGATCCAGCGCGAGGATCCGGCGACCGTCGCCGCCTTTTTCGCCGAGCCGGTGATGGGCGCGGGCGGCGTCATCGTGCCGCCGAAAACCTATTACGAGAAAATCCAGAAGGTGCTGAAGAAGCACGACGTGCTGCTGGTCGCCGACGAGGTCATCACCGGCTTCGGCCGCACCGGCAAGATGTTCGGCACCGAGACCTTCGGCATGAAGCCCGACATCATCACCGTCGCCAAGGCGCTGTCCTCGGCCTATCTGCCGATCTCCGCCACGGTGGTGAACGAGGAGATCTATCAGGCGCTGTCGACCGAGAGCGACAAGATCGGCGTCTTCGCGCATGGCTACACCTATTCCGGCCATCCGGTGTGCTGCGCCGTCGCCATCGAGGCGCTCAAGATCTACGAGGAGCGCAATGTGCTGGGCCATGTGCAAAACGTGATGGGACGCTTCCAGCAGGGCTTGCGCCGTTTCGCCGATCACCCGCTGGTCGGCGAGGTGCGCGGGGTCGGCCTCATCGCCGGGGTCGAGCTGGTGCGCGACAAGACGACCAAGACACCCTTCGACGCCTCGGTCGGCGCTGGCAATATCCTGACATCCGAAACCGTCAAGCACGGCCTCATCCTGCGCCAGATCGGCGATACGCTGGGCTTCTCGCCGCCCTTGGTCATCGACGAGGCCGAAATCGACGAGATGCTGGAGCGATTTGGCCAAGCGCTCGACGCCACGGCGGATGCGCTCGCCAAGCCGCGACAACAGGCCCCATTGCGGGCCTGACGTGACGGCGGTTTATTGGTTATAATCGTATAATAGTTTCAAGGCAGGCAATCGGGCGCGCACGGCATGGACTATCAGGCGTTCTTCAAGACCCGAATCGACGCGTTGAAGGCCGAGGGCCGCTATCGCGTCTTCGCCAATCTCGAGCGCCGCGCCGGGGCTTTCCCCAAGGCACTCGACCACGCCAATGGCGGCGAGATCACCGTCTGGTGCTCCAACGATTATCTCGGCATGGGGCAGCACCCCGATGTCATCGTGGCGATGCACGAGGCGATATCCGCGAGCGGCGCCGGCGCCGGCGGCACGCGTAACATCTCGGGCACCAATCGCCATCATGTCGAGCTCGAGCGCGAGCTCGCCTCGCTGCATGGGAAAGAGGCGGCGCTCACCTTCACCTCGGGCTATGTCGCCAACGACACCGCCCTCGCCACCTTGGCGGGCCAGTTGCCGCGCTGCGTCGTCTTCTCCGACGCGTTCAACCATGCCTCGATGATCCAGGGCATCCGCCACAGCGGCGCCGAAAAACACATCTTCAAGCACAACGACCCGACCGATCTGGCGCGGCTAATGGCGGCGGTCGATCCGGCGCGGCCGAAGCTGGTCTGCTTCGAATCGGTCTATTCGATGGATGGCGACATCGCGCCGATCGCCGAGTTCTGCGACGTGGTGGAGCGTTTCGGCGCCATGAGCTATCTCGACGAGGTCCATGCCGTCGGCATGTATGGCGCCCATGGCGGCGGCGTCGCCGAGCGCGACGGCGTCATGCACCGCATCGACATCATCCAGGGCACGCTCGCCAAGGCCTTCGGGCTGATGGGGGGATATGTCGCGGCATCCACCGCGCTGATCGATTTCCTGCGCAGCTTCGCGCCCGGATTTATCTTCACCACCTCGCTGCCGCCTGGCGTCGCCGCCGGCGCCGTCGCCAGCATCCGGCATGTCCGCGGCGCGCATGAATTGCGTCAGCGCCATCAGGAGCGCGCCACGCGCCTGAAGCGCCGCCTCGCCGAGGCGAAGCTGCCGGTGATGGATTCAGCGAGCCATATCGTGCCGGTGCTGGTCGGCGATGCGTGGCTCTGCAAGGAGGCCGCCGACGCGCTGCTGGAGCGCCATCGCATCTATGTCCAGCCGATCAATTTCCCGACCGTGCCACGCGGCGGCGAAAGGCTGCGCTTCACCCCGACGCCGTTCCACAGCGACGAAGATATCGAGCGACTGGTCGATGCTCTGTCCGAGGTCTGGTCGAGACTGCCGATCCGCCGCGTCGCCTAGGCGTCGGTCTTCAGCGGCCAATCAATAAATATGCTGGCCGCCGGTGACGAAGATTTCCGTCCCGTTGACATAGGCTGATTCCGGCGAGCAGAGATAGAAGATCGCCGAGGCGACGTCCTCGGGCGTGCCTAGGCGGTGCAGCGGGATTTTTGGAATCAGGCTCTCGGTGCCGGGCGACAGCATCGCGGTGTTGATCTCGCCCGGTGCCACCGCGTTGACGCGCACGCCGAGCTCGGCAAATTCTGCCGCCATCTCGCGGGTCAGCGCCGAGAGCGCCGCCTTCGAGGTCGAATAGGCCGAGCCGGCGAAGGGATGCACGTTATGGCCGGCGATCGAAGTGACGTTGACGATGGAGCCCTTGCCCTTGGTCAGCGGATCGGACAGGCCGCGCGCCAGCGACAGCGGCGTGAAGAAATTGAGCTCGAAAACGTGGCGCCAATCCTCGATCTCGCCGTTGAGGCAGCCGAGCCGCTCCTGCAAGGATGATTTCGGCGAGACGCCGGCATTGTTGACTAGAGCGTCGAGCGGCTTGTCGTCGAGCAGGATTCGGACCGCGTCGACGAAACGCCCGACCTCGCTCGGCTCGCCGAGATCGGCGGCGATGTGTTGCGTCCAATTGGGGTCGCGTCGGCATTCCGGCGGCACCTCCTCGCGCGACGAGGTGAAGACGTTCCAGCCCGCCTCGCTGAAGCGCTTCACCGTGGCATGGCCGATGCCGCGGCTTGCCCCGGTGAGTAGGATGGTCTTGCGGTTGTCGTCCATGGCGCCAAGCTTACGTCGGCCCAACCCTGAAGGGAACAGGCGCCGCTCAGCGTGCCGGATAAGCGGCGCGCGGCTCCTCGACGCCCTCGGGATCCTGGTGGATGATGATTTCGGCGCGCGGATAGGCCTCGAGGATCAGCTTCTCGACCTCGTCGGCGATGCGATGCGCATCGGCCAAGGCCATCGCCCCATCCATCTCCAGGTGAACCTGGATGAAGGAATTGGGCCCGGCGGCGCGGGTCTTCAGATCGTGCACGGCGCGCACCTCGGCGTGGGAGAGCGCGATGGCGCGGATTCGCGCCCGCTCCTCATCCGGCAGCTCGTGATCCATCAGCTGGGTGATCGCCCCCATCGCCACGCCCCAGGCGCCGTAGATGATCCAGAACGCGATCAGCCCGCCGAAGACCGGATCGATATAGGGCGATCCGAGCCAGACCGTCAGCAACAGCGACACGATCACCGCCAGATTGAGCACCAGATCGGCGCGGTAATGGAAGGCATCGGCGCCGATCAGCACCGAGCCGGTGCGGCGTACCACGAAGCGCTGATAGCCCAGCAGCAGGAATGTGACGACGATGGCGAAACCCATCACCGCGAGACCGGCGACGACGTGCTCGACCGGCACCGGATTGAGCAGATGCGCCATTGCCTGCACCAGCAACAGCACCGCCGAGCCGGCGATGAAAGCACTTTGCCCGAGGCTGGCGAGCGGCTCGGCTTTACCGTGGCCGAAGCGATGCTCGCGATCGGGCGGCGCCAGCGCCTGGCGTACCGCCAGAAGATTGACCGCCGCCGCGACGCCGTCGAGTAAGGAGTCAATCAGGCTCGACAGCAGACTGACCGAGCCGGTGGCGAACCAGGCGGCAAGCTTCACCGCGACCAAAATCAGCGCCACGGCGAGCGAGCCATAGGTCGCGCGCCGCATCAGCGCACCGATTTGCTCGGTCGAGGCTTTGGACGCCGCCTCGCTCATGGAAACAGGATCTCGCTGCGCCAGCCGGCGCCGGCGCGGATATAGACCAGGCGATGGTGTAGCCGGTGCGGTCGGTTCTCCCAGAACTCCATCCGATCCGGCACCACGCGCAGGCCCGACCAATAGCTCGGCCGGGTCACCGGCTTGCCGGCAAAGCGCGCGACGATCTTGGCGTAGGTCGCTTCGAGCGCCTCGCGGCTCTCCACCGCCTGCGATTGCAGCGAGGCCCAGGCCGCAAGCTGGCTCTCGCGCGGCCTTGTGGCGAAATAGATATCGGCCTCGGCATCCGATACCGGCTCGACCGTGCCCTCGATGCGCACCTGGCGCCCGAGCGATTTCCAATGCGCCAGCAGCGCCACGCGCGGATTGGCCTTGAGCTCCTTCGCCTTGCGGCTTTCGAGATTGGTATAGAAGACGAAGCCGCGCTCGTCGGCGGTCTTTAAGAGGACCATGCGCGAGGACGGCAGCCCTTGCGCATCCACCGAAGAGAGGCTGACCGCGTCAGGCTCGCTGGGCTCGCTTTGCTTCGCCGCGGCGAACAGGCGGGCGAATTCCTCGAACGGCTTCTGATAGGCGATCTGGCTCAAGCTTCCCTCGCGACCGCACCTTAATCCGAGCCCGCCGGGTTTTGCCACCCCGCGCTGCGGCGGTTGGGCGTAGCCCAAGAAAAAAGGCCCGGATCGCTCCGGGCCTCTCTCCTCTCGCGCTTTCGCGCTCCCCCACTTGATGAGGATTTAGGGGATCATGACCTCGACACGGCGGTTCTGCGGCTCGCCCACGCCGTTCGGCGTCGCGACGCGCTGGCCGTCCTTGCCTTGCCAGGCCACGCCGATCTCGTCCGGCGGCACGCCAAGCTCGACCAGGTAGTTGCGCACCGTGAGCGCGCGGCGGCGCGACAATTCGAGATTGTAGCCTTGCGTGCCGACCGCGTCGGTATAGCCGGTCAGCTGCATATGGGCGGCGCCATCCTGCTGGAAGTGGGACGCGGCCCTCTGCACGACACGGCGACCCTCGGCCGTCAGCGAGGCGCGGTTGAAGTCGAAGAAGACGATGAAGTTCTGCTCGACCGGCGTCACGGCAACCGGCGGAGGCGGCGGCGCCTGGTAGACGACGGGTGCCGGCTGCAGCGGCGGCGGCGGTGCCGGCGGCTCGAGGTAATAGGTCAATCCCAGCAGCACATTATGGCTCTCGTTCCTGAGGCCGAGCCTGGTGCTACTCCCGGCAACCTTGAAGGACGGGTCGACGGTGGCGAAATAGCGGTATTGCAGGCCAAGTGCCAACTGGTCGGTGATGTGATAATTGACGCCGGCCATCGGTTGGTAGGCGAAGACGAGATCCGAATCGTTGCTCATCAGCGCGCCGTTGCGCGACAGATTGTTGAGCGAGACCGAGGAGACGCCGACGCCCATGCCGATATAAGGCACGAAGGGCGTGCCGGTGCGGAAATCCCACAGCGCGTTGACCATGCCGGCGGTGTTCTGGATGCCGCCACTGACGTTGGAGCTCGGCGCGTTGTTCAAGCTGATCGATTTGGCGTCGGAATTGCTGAAATCGAGGCCGAGCTCGAGCCGCAGCTGGTCGAATTTGTAGCCGACCGCGCCGCCGAAGATATAGCCCTCTTTCGGCTTCTCGGTGACGATGATGCCGTTCGTGGTGTCGCCGGTGGTATCGTTCTGATGGTGCCAGCCGCCTTCGCCGCGCAGATAGACCCCGTCCGGCCCGCTGCCGGGCGAGCCGTAGATCTGCGCCGCCGCCGGCATCGCTGCCAGGGCGCTCAGCGCCACGCCGCAGAGGAAAGCGCGACCGAAAACCATTGGATGTCTCCTCGAACAAATCGATTTGAAGAATAAATATCGATTTAGTCGAGGGATAACAAGTACTTACTTAACAATGACTTGTAAGAAATGAGAGTATTACTGAATAAGAATGCAAAATTGTAGAATTCGCATGTCAATGTCAGCGAATACCCGCCGTGCGGCGGCAAGCCGCATGACAGGCTGTCAGCCGCGCCGACAGCCGCTTAACGCTTCGTCACTTAGTTTGCCGCCTCGACCGCGCTGCAGGCCGCCGGCAGCGGTCGCTGCCGGGGCGGTGGTGCCGGGGAAGCCGACGGGACCGGCGGCGGCTGGTGAAACCACCAATCGAGCGAGGCATCGCAGCCATCGCCGGCCGGGATCGGCGGCTGTCCAGTGCATTGCGGCGAATCCGGCGGACAGGCAAGCCGGACGTGGAAATGATCGTCATGCCCATACCAGGGGCGCAGCCGGTGCAGCCAGGCATGATCGGCCGCCCGGCCATAACCCTGGCATAGCGCGCGCTTGATCGTCCAATGGACGAAGATGCGGTCGACCAGCGGATCGCTCGCCGCCAGGCGCAGCAACTGGACCTGGCGCGCGCCGAAACGGCTGGGATCGATGGCGCTGGCATCGGGCAGGATCATCGAAGGCAGGTCGACATTCTCTCGCGAAGCCGGCGCCAGATTGGGCTTGGGATCGAGGTTGAACCAGATATCGACATCGACGCCGCTCTGATGGCTGACATGCATCGACGGCAAGGGCCCGCCGCGCGGCTGCGCCATATCGCCGACATAGAAAGGCGGCAAGTCGGCCGCCGCATCCGCGCGGCCCAGCCGCTCGACGAAAGCGACCGTCTCGGGATGACCGAAATAGCGGCGGCGGCTGAGACGGACCGCCTGATAGCCGATGCCGTCGGCCGGCAACGCGATTCCGCCGGCGAGACAGCCCGCGCCCGAGCCGCCGATCGATTGCGCCGGTCCCGGCGAGGGAGTCTGCACCTCGTCCCAGAACCTAGCGGCGGCCGGGCGCGGCAGTGCTAACGCCGCCATCGCGATTGCCGCCATGAGAACCAGACTGCGCCGCATCGATTCTCCTAGAGCTCGGGAATGGCGTCGGCGGGATTCACCGGTGCGCCGCCATCGCGCCAGAAGCAAAGCACCATGATCGCCATCAAGGCCAGCATGGTCATCATAACCGCGACCGCGGCGGGCCAGCCCGCCCAGTTCCAGGCGATGCCCGGGAGCACGGCGCCCGCGCTGCCGCCGATATAATAGCAGGTGACGTAAAGCCCGACCGCCGAGGAGCGGCCGCGATGCGCCGTCACCGCGACATAGCTGGTCGCCACCGTCTGGCTGATGAAGCCGCCGGCGGCGGCGAGCGTCAGCCCGGCGATGATCAGCGCCAAGCTCGGCGCCAGCGTCAAGGCGAAGCCGGCGAGCCAACCCACAATGGTCAGCAGCACCAGCTTGCGGCGTCCCCAGCGCTTGACCCATCTGCCGGTGAGCGGCGTCACCACCACGCCGGAGAGATAGACGACGAAAATCGCGCCGAGGCCGGCCGCCGACAAATTATAGGGCGGCGCCGCGAGATGAAAATTCACATAGGTGAAGACCGCGACGAAATTGAACAAGACGCCGAAGCCGACGGCATAGGTGGCGAGCAATTTCGGATTGCCGAGATGGGCGGTCATGTTGCGCAGCGAGGCGGCCAAGCCGCGGCTGGCAACGAAGTTCTTTTCACGCGGCAGCAGCACGGCGACGCTGATCGCCGCGATCAGCGTCAGCCCCGCCAGGCCGAGGAAGGCGCCGCTCACGCCATAACGCTCGCCTAGGATGCCGGTGAGAAAACGGCCGAGAAAGCCACCGACGCCGCTCGCCGCCATGTAGATGCCGGCATAGCCGGTCGCCTCAGAGGCGGGAAACTCGTCGCCGATATAGGCGACGGTGACGACGAAGATCGGCGGTAGCAGCAACCCCTGCACGAAGCGCCAGAACACCATCTGCGCCAGCGTCGTCGCCAGCGCGATCATGAGCGTCGGCACCAGCAGCGCGAACATGGCGAAGACGATGACGCGCTTGCGCCCGATCATGTCGGCGACGGCGCCGGTGAAGGGCGCCACCAGCGCCACCGCCAGAGTGGTGGCGCTGACCAGGTGGCTCGTCTCGACCGCGCCGACGCTGAATTGCCGCGCCACCAGCGGCAGCACCGATTGCGGCGCGTAAAGGTCGAGGAAAGTGCAGAATCCGGCGAGCGCGATGGCGGTGGGCCGGGCGAACGAATTCATGGGGCCCAACTCTAGCAGCCCGCGCGACAGGCCGCTCCAGCGCTTTTGCTTTGCGCGCACTTCCGCCAAAGCTGCGGCCCGGCTAAAGTCCGACCGCCCTCCCCTCATCGCGGATCGCCCATGCCCACAGCGCCAGCCAAGCTTCCGATCCTTCTCGTCCACGGCGCCTGGCATGGCGGCTGGAGCTGGCGACGCGTCGCCGATCCGCTGCGCGCGGCGGGACACGACGTCTACACCCCGACGCTCACCGGCTTAGGCGAGCGCCTCCATCTCGCCCGGCCGGAGACCAACCTCACCACGCATATCAATGACGTTGCGGGCGTCATCGATTACGAGGAGCTCGACGGCTTCGTGCTGGTCGGCCATTCCTACGGCGGCATGGTCATCACCGGCATCGCCGACAAATATCACGACCGCATCAAGGCGCTGGTCTATCTCGACGCCTTCATTCCCGAGAACGGCCAATCGCTGTTCTCGATCCTCGGTCCCGAGCGCGAGGCACGCATGCAGGCCGGCGCGCGCGAATCGGGTGACGGCTGGAAGGTGAAGCCGCTGCCCTCGAGCTATTACCGGATCGCCGATCCCAATGACGCCGCGCATATCGATCGCATGAGCAATCCGCATCCGATCCATTGCTTCGACGAGAAGCTCCATCTCACCGGGGGCAGCGCCAAAATCCGCCACCGCATCTACATCCGCGCCATCGGGCACATTGATGGACCGTTCGAGCCCTTCAGCAAGAAGACCCGCAACCAGCCGGGCTGGACCTATTACGAGGTGCCCTGCGGCCACGACGTGATGCTCGACCAGCCGCTGGCGCTGACCGGGATCGTGCTCGAGGTTGCCGCCAAGGCGGCGGCGGCGTAGAACCGGCCGGTGGGGGGGGGGAACCGCAGCTATCGGGATGCCGGCGTCGACATCGACGCGGGTGAAGCGCTGGTCGCGGCGATCAAGCCCTTGGCCAAGGCGACGGCGCGACCCGGCACCAAGGCCGGGCTGGGCGGTTTCGGCGCCCTGTTCGATCTGAAGGCGGCCGGGTTCCGCGACCCCGTGCTGGTGGCGACCACCGACGGCGTCGGCACCAAGCTCAAGATCGCGATCGAGACCGGCCTTCACGCCACCATCGGCATCGACCTAGTCGCCATGTGCGTCAATGATCTGGTCGTGCAGGGCGCGCGACCGCTGTTCTTTCTCGATTATTTCGCGACCGGCAAGCTCCAGGTCGAGCAGGCTCGCATCATCATCAAGGGGATTGCCGAGGCCTGCCGCGAGACCGGCTGCGCCCTCATCGGCGGCGAGACCGCCGAGATGCCGGGCATGTACGCGCCGGGCGATTACGATCTGGCGGGATTCGCGGTCGGCGCCGCCGAGCGCGGCAGGCTGATCGACGGCAACACGATCAAGCTTGATGATGTCGTGCTCGGACTCGAATCGAGCGGGCTGCATTCGAACGGATTTTCCCTGGTGCGCAAGGTGGTCGAGGATGCCGGGCTCGATTTCATGACGCTGGCGCCTTTCGCGCCGAAGGAACGCCTTGGCGCGGCACTGCTGGTACCGACGCGGCTCTATGTCAAAGCCTGTCTCGCCGCCTTGAAGCCCGGCGGCATCAAGGCCTATGCCCATATCACCGGCGGCGGCTTGCTGGAAAATATCCCGCGCGTGCTGCCGAAGGGTCTCGCCGCCGAGCTCGACGCCACCAGCTGGAATTTGCCGCCGGTGTTCCGCTGGCTTGCCGAGACCGCCGGCATCGCGCGCCAGGAGCTCGCGCGCACTTTCAATTGCGGCATCGGCATGGTTGCGGTGATGGACCCGAAGCACGCGGCGAAGGCCGAGGCCGCGTTCAAGCAGGCCGGCGAGCGGGTGCATCGCATCGGCCGCATCGTCAAACGCCCGGCCAAGGGTCCCGGCACCATGATCCTCAATGCGGAGCGCGCGTGGCCCGGCTGAAGACCGCGGTCTTGATCTCGGGGCGCGGCTCCAATCTGGAGGCGCTGATCGCCGCTTGCGCCAAGCGGGGATTTCCCGCCGAGCTCGCCCTCGTCCTCGCCAACCGCCCGGCCAAGGGGCTCGACCACGCCAAGCGCGCCAAGATCCCAATCAAGATCGTTCCGCATCGTGATTTCGCCGAGCGCGCCGATTTCGACGCAGCACTCGACAATGCCTTGAGCGCGGCGGGGATCGAGCTGGTCTGCCTCGCCGGATTCATGCGGCTGCTCGGCAGCGCCTTCGTGCGGCGCTGGCGCGACCGGCTCGTCAACATCCACCCCTCGCTGCTGCCGGCCTTTCCGGGTCTCGACACTCACGCCCGCGCGCTGAAAGCCGGCGTTCGCTTCACCGGCTGCACCGTGCATTTCGTGCGCGAGGGAATGGATGACGGGCCGATCATCGTCCAGGCGGCGGTGCCGGTATTGCAGGGCGACGACGAGGCCGATCTTGCCGCGCGCGTGTTGAAGGCCGAGCACCGCGCCTATCCGCTGGCGCTGCGCCTCATCTCCGAGGGCTGCGTCACGGTGGCGGACGAACGCGTCGCGATCAAGGGCGCGGCAAAGCCCGGACCCTTTCTGCTCAACCCAAGCGATTGAGCGCGTGAGCGGCTTCGCCAAGCTCGCCATCGCGGCGCTGTTCTGGGCTGCCGTCGCGCTGGTGCAGACCCTCAATTGGGGCGAAGGCGCCGGCAAGGCAGCGGTGCTATTCCTGCTTCTGCTCGGCGGATTCATCCTGGCCTGGCGCTTGACGCGTATGCATTCCCCGCGTGCCGCACGCGCGCCACGCTGGCTCATCGTGCTGGTGGCGGTGTTGGCGCTGGGACAGGCGGCTTACGGCGTGGCGCGGCTGCAGCATCCGCGCCTTATCGACATGGCGACGACGACCCTGGCCGCCGGCCAGACCATCCTCGCCGGCGCGAACCCCTATACCCAGCCGATTGATCGCGACGCGGCGGGGCTCGGCGTGGCAGCGGAATTTCAGGGCTATAAATATTTGCCGATGATGGCGGCGACCTATCTGCCCTTAGGCGAGACGCTCGGCGAGCGCGGCGTGCTGGCAACCAATCTGCTGCTGCTTGCGGCGACGTTGTTCCTGATCTTCCGCCTCACTGGCATCGCGGCGTCGCGCCAGGCGGGCTGGATCGCGATTGCGCTCTATCTCGCTCTGCCGCTGCCGGCACAGCAGGTGCTGGCTAAGGGCTCGACCGATCTGGTCGCCGTGCTGCCGCTGCTGATCGGCATGTTGGCGGTGGAGCGCCGCGCTTTCTGGGCCGGGCTCTGCATCGGCCTCTCGATCTCGGCCAAGCTGTTTCCCGGTATTTTGTTCATCCCCTGCCTGCTGCCCGCGCGTGACACCGGGCGGGGCCGCTATGCGCTCGGGATCATGGTCGGCTTGCTACCGATCTTGCCCTTCGCCCTCGCCTCGCCCCAGGCGCTCATCGACAACATTCTGCTGTTCAACCTGCTGCGCGCGCCCGACAGCACGAGCTGGCTTGCCACGGCACCCCACGCCGCGATCTGGACGGCGCGCGCAGGTTTCGCCGTGATCGCAATCAGCGTGACGGCGTATATCGCGGCCCGCGCGCCGGGCGTGGCCGTTCGCTGCGCCGCCGCGGCCACGCTGGTGCTGGCGGCGATCCTTGCCGGGCCGGCGGCGCATCACAATTATCACCTGTGGTGGCTGCCGTTTTACACCGTGGCATTGGCAGCGCTGCTGGCCGCGACAAGCGCGGACTTGCAAAAACCGCGGGCGGCGCTATAGGTTTTCGACGGAACGAGCGGAGGGGATTCGGCGATGGTGATCGATCAAGAGGCGCAGAGCCATTACCAGACTTGGCTGGGCTTTGCCCGGCTGTTGCGCTGGGCGGTCGGCATCATCGTCGTGCTGCTGCTGCTGATGGCCTATTTCCTGGTCTAGGCCGGGAAGAAATAGGCGATCTCGGTTTTCGCGTTCTCGACCGAATCCGAGCCGTGCACGGAATTCGCCTCGATCGATTCCGCGAAATCCTTGCGTATGGTGCCGGGCGCGGCCTTTTTCGGGTCGGTCGCTCCCATGATCTCGCGGTTGAGCGCCACGGCGTTCTCGCCCTCCAGCACCTGCACCACCACCGGCCCCGAGATCATGAACTTGACCAGATCCTTGAAGAAGGGCCGCTCGCGATGCACGGCATAAAAGCCCTCGGCCTGCGCTTGCGTCAGTTGGAGGCGCTTCTGCTCGACGACCTTCAAGCCGCGTGCGGCAAAGCGAGCGTTGATCTTGTCGGTCAGATTGCGCCGCGTCGCGTCGGGCTTGATGATCGACAGAGTGCGTTCGATGGCCATAAGTAAAAATCTCCGGGTGTGAGGGCGCGGCGGTTATAGCGGGTGGCATCCGCTTGTTCAACCCGCCTCGGCCGCCGCTTCGCGCTTCTGCCAGCCGGTTTCAGTCTGCTGCCAATAGGTCAGAACATGGCCCGCCGATTTCGCTTCGCACCAACGCGCGCGGGCGGCATCCAGCGCCACGACGTCCTGGCCGTCGAACACGTCGCAGACGCGTTGATATTGCGGCAGAAGCGCCGAATTGGCACCATCGACCAGCACCAGCATTGTTGCGTTGTTGGGATTCTCATCCGCCACAGTCAGCCAGATCGGCTGCCGCGCCGCCTCGCCGTCCTTCGCCGCGCCATGCGGCAGGAAGGCCGCCTCGCCATAAGTCCACAGCAGCATGTTGAGGTGATCGACGTGCTCGGCCGAGCCGGCCATGACGACGATGCGGTGGCCGCCGGCATAGGCCTTCTCGAGAAGTTGCGGCAACGCGCGCTCGAGCGGCGTGGTGCGGAGATGATAGAAGCCGATCTCCGTCATCGCGACGCCTAGCGCTCGTAATTATCGGCGACGAAGCGATCGAGCAGCCGGACGCCGAAGGCGGTGGCGCCCTTCGGCGTGATCGCGGTGTCGCGCTTCGACCAGGTCACGCCGGCGATGTCGAGATGCGCCCAGGGCAGCTTGTTGACGAAGCGCTCGATGAAGGTGGCGGCGGTGATGCTGCCGGCGTCGCGCCCGCCGCTGATGTTTTTGATATCGGCGGCGTCGCTGTCCATCATCTTGTCGTAGGCCTCGCCCAGCGGTAGGCGCCAGAGCTTCTCGCCGGTGGCGAGACCCGCGGCGGCGAGTTGGCTCGCGAGCTTGTCATCGTTGCTGAACAATCCGGCATGCTCGGTGCCAAGCGCGATAATGATGGCGCCGGTCAACGTGGCGAGATCGACCATGAATTGCGGCTTGAAGCGGTCCTGGCAGTACCAGAGCGCGTCGGCAAGGACGAGACGGCCCTCGGCGTCGGTATTCAAGACCTCGATGGTCTGGCCCGACATCGAGGTGACGATGTCGCCGGGGCGCTGCGCGTTGCCGTCCGGCATGTTCTCGACCAAGCCGCCGATGCCGACGACGTTGACATTAGCCTTGCGTCCAGCCAGCGCCATCATCAGGCCGATCACCACGCCGGCGCCGCCCATGTCCCATTTCATGTCCCACATGCCGTCGGCCGGCTTGATCGAGATGCCGCCGGTGTCGAAGGTGACGCCCTTGCCGACGAAGGCGATCGGCGCCTTGTTCTTTGCCTTGGGTGCACCCTTCCATTGCATGACGACGAGGCGCGACGGCCGTTCGCTGCCTTGGCCGACGCCTAAGAGGGCGCCCATGCCGAGCGCCTGCATCTTCTTCTCATCGAGCACCTCAACCTCGACGCCGAGCTTGCGCAAGCTGAGCGCCCGCGCCGCCAGCGTCTCGGGATAGATCACATTGGCGGGTTCGGAGACGATGTCGCGGGTGAAGCAGATCGCCTCGGCGACCTTGTCGAGGGTGGCGAACTCGCGCTTGGCGGCGGCGGGATCCTTCACCTGGAAAGTGAGATTAGCGAGCGTCGGTTTCGCCTCGGGCTTTTCCTTGGTGCGGTATTTGTCGAAGCGATAGGCGCGCAGCCGCGCGCCGAAGGCGAGATTGGCGGCCGCCCTGGCGCCGGCTTCGCCGGGCTCCTCCACCATCACCGTGGCCTCGGTCTCGCCGGCGGCATTGAGCTGCGCCACGATGACGCCACCGTTGCGCTGCACCAGGTTGCGCTCGCCATCGCCCTTGCCGATGCCGATCAGCAGCACGCGTGCCACGCCGAGCTTGGCCGGCGCCAGCACCGCGAGATGCTCCTCGCCGCGACCCTTGAAGCGGCTTGCCGCCATGGCGCGAGTCAGCGCGCCGCCGCTCTTGCGATCGAGCACCTGTCCGGCGGAGGTCAGCTTGCGGCCCTCGGATACGGGTAGGACGATGGTGCCGCTTTTGAGCGAGCGCGGCGCGGCGAAGTTGATTTTCATCGAGCAGGCATCCTTCAAGCGAAATCGTTCAGCGGCGATAAAGGAGATTGAGCGGCGGGTCAACCGCCAAGGCAGAGCGGAATCGGTGCCACTACGCGCGACCAGCGGGTTTGCCGCGCCGGCGCATAGGGCCAAATCGCCGCGACATGCCAGCCCGTGACGTCGTGCGCGTAAAGCGCCGCCTGCCCGGCCGGAATCTCGGCGAGCCCCGGCGGCGCGCAAGACAGCAGCGCCCAGCGGGTATCGGCGGCAAGGCCGTCCAGCGTCGTCGGCGTGAAGCTGTTGCGATACTCCAAGACGACATCGTTGCGCCGTGGCGGGGTCAGGCGCAACACCCCTTCGAGCATCGGCGCCAGGCTGGCATTGTCGCCGGGCAGGATTAGCGCAAGCCGGTCGGCCGGGCCGATGCTCGCTGCGGTTTCCCTGGCAAGCTCCCAAACGCGGAGCTGCGGCTCCTCGAGATCGAAGCGTAGAAATTGGATGAAGACGACCGGCGATACGAGCACCGCGGCCACCGCCGCACACGCCAACCAGCGCCGCCGCAGCGAGCGCCGTTCGACCCAGCTACCGACTTTCTCGCGCGCCAGAAGCACAATCGTCGCCATCAGCAGCAAGGACAGATGCGTATTGTAGCGGAAATAGGAATGCGCGTCGGTGCTCATCTGGCCGGCAAAATGCGCGATATAGGAGAAGAGCAGCGCCGCGTTGTAGATCAGCGCGACGCCGACGAGGATAAAGCCGAGGCGCATGCCGCGCGCGGTGACTCCGCGCTTGAGTCCGATCAACACCGCAGCAACGACGACAAACAATGTGCCGAAGAATGGAAACTTCTCCGCCATGGCACGGACAATGCTCCACATTATGCTGGGCAGAGCACCGAACTGCCATTGCGCCAAAGGCTGGTTCTTCAATTCTCCCGCTTCGCCGAAATGCGTCAGCACATACCAACGCCAGGCGAGATAGAGAACTGCCGCCGGCAATGCTGCGAGCGCCAAGCGTCCCAGCGCGCGGCCGCGCGACGAATCAGCAGGGAGCAGCGCAGCCGTCGCCACCACCGCCGCGACCAACGCCACGCTGTCCTGCTTGATGTTGACCAGCGCCGCCAGCGCGAGCGCCAGCAGCAGCGCCATCCGGTCGCCGCGCCGCGAGGCGAAATAGCCCGCGAAAGCGAGTGTCACGGTGACCGAGGTCTCGCTGTAGCTCGAGAGATCGTAGCGCGTGACGAAGCCGGGATTGAGCAACGTGACCAGCAGCAAGCCGAGCGCCGCGGCTCCCCAACTGGGCACGGCTTGCGGATCGTCCTCGCTTGCCGAAATCAATCGAGCCAAGAGCAGTGCCGCCGCCAGGATCAGCACGACATTGAACCCGATCAGCGCGGCGGGCGGAAATTCCGTCAGCGGCAGCGCCGCCACGAATCCGGCGATCTGGAGATTGTAGGGAGCGCCCGGCAGATAGGAATGCGCGTCGGGCCCGCCATCGAAGGGAAACGCCGCGTGGTCATAGAGATAGGCGGCGTTGGGCAGCAAATTGAGGAAGCTGTCGGGCAGGCTCGGCCGCGCGCTCGCCATCACCGCCAGCAGCGGCAGAGCGAGAACCAGGATACGGCAGATTCCGCGCCATTCGGCACCGACGAGCCGGCTGCGCGGCAGGGCGAGGCCGATCAACCCCAGCGCCGCCAGGAGCATTGCCGGCCAGCGCAGCGACAGCGGGAGCGCCACCCCCCATAGCGTCAAAACCAGCGCCATCGCACCCCAGCCGGCGATCAGCGCCGCCTCCGGCAGGGCGCGGCCGCCCGAGATCAGCCGTCCGAGGCCGAGCAAAGCCAGCGTCGCAAAGCCGACCCCCGCCCAGCCGGCAAGATCGGCAGCAGCGGGCAGCAGCAGCGTCGGCGGAATGCCGATCATGAATGCGTCACGCGATAGATCTGGAAGCGCGGCGCGACGAAGACGGGATCGAGACCGGCGCCGGTGCTCAAGCTGAAATCGGCGCGGCCGGTGAGAATAAGGTAATCGCAGCGCAGCAGCGCCGCCTGGGTCGCGTCATCGAGATCGCCGCCGCCGACAAAATGCGCCCAGAGCTGCGTCGCCGAAAGCTGATCGGCAAGCGTCTGCGCCGGCGGGGTCAGCCGAATGGGCTGCTGCGCCGCAGAGGCGAAGAGCGTTGGCACGAAAGCCTCGCGCCGCGCTACCGCCAGCACCGGCAGATGCAGCAGCGGAATCGCATCGACATGCACCGATCGGTCGGGGAAACCGACCGCGACGCGACTGCCGGGCTCGAGCAGGTCGAGACCGGGCAGCAGCGCGGCATAGGCGCGGCCGCTCGCCTGCCATTCAACCGCAACCACCCCCGCGCGCAACAAGAACAGCGCGAGGCCGGCGGCGTAGACCGTCCGCCGCATGATCGCCCGAGGCGGATCGAAGCGGCTGGCGCCGATCAGCACCAGGGCCAGCGCCAGCGGCAAGCGATGGTCGGCGCCGGTCGCGGTGAAAATCTCGCTCGGCATGGCGAGATAAGCGATGCCAAGCAACCCGAGCGGCCATGCCATCCCGGGCGCCAGCCGCGCCCAGCGGCACCCATAGAGAAATCCCACGCCGATGACCGCGATGACAAAGCAAGCGACGTCAAAAGGCCGGCTGTAATTGTCGAACACGCTGAACAGCAGATCGAATTTCCGCCACGGGTTGCCGAAGACGATCCGGCCTGCCGACGCCGCGCCCGATGTTGCGACAAAAATCAGCAGCGGCGGCAGGAACGGGAGCGCGGCAACCGCTAGATCGGCGATCGACCCTTGCCTACGGCGCCACAGCCCGATCTCGGTGCCGGCGATCAGCACGCCGTAAATGCCGAAGGCCATGAGATGAGCGAAGTAGATCACCAGCGCCGCAACGCAGCCGAAGATCAGGCGCCATACGACGGAGTGCCGGCGCAGCATGATCCAAACCGCCAGCATCGACAGCGCCAAGCCGAGACCGAAGAGATAATTGAGGAAGCCCCAGAGCAGCATGCGATTGTATAGCAAGAGAAACGCGAGACAGGGCCAAGCCGACCAGCGCTGGAACAGCGCACGCTGCAGCAAGGCGGTGCCGCCCGCCAGCAGCAGGAAGGTCGCGCCGATGAAAACCTTGCCCGCTATGTCCAATGGCAGGAAGGCGAGCAGCGGCGGCACGGTCGCATCCATTGCCAGATCGGGCAGCGGCGCCCAGGCGACGGCATAGAATTGCTGCAGTACCGGCGTTGAATCCAGATGCGCCAGCAAAAACATGCGCGCGAGATGATTGGGATAATCGAGCAGCGGCGGAATCTCGCTCAAGGTCAGCGGCAGCAGCGCCAGCGCGAACAACGCCAGGAACAACGCCGAGAAAGCGCCGAAGCCGAGCGGCCCGTTACCGCCGCCCTGTCGCGCCGTGGATTGCGCCGATTTCACGCCTGGAATCCCCTTGCCGATGCTGGCGCAGATTTTCATGCCCCTTCGGGCCTCGCAAGGCCCGCCAAAGGCCCAAAAGGACGCTTTAGCCCTATTCCCGCCCGCTGCCGCCCACCTATAATCCGCCGCGATGGACCGGCTTACCCGCTATGTTCTGCGGCAGGCGCTGATCGTCACGCTGTCGATCGGCATCGTGTTCAGCGCGGCCGTGTGGCTGCTGCAATCGCTGCGGCTCATCGATCTCATCGTCAATCGCGGCCTGTCGTTGGGGATGTTCCTCTACCTCGCGGTGCTCATCCTGCCGCGCTTCATCGACGTGGTGCTGCCGATCGCGGTCTTCACCGCCGTGCTGTTCGTCTATTGTAAGCTGATCGCCGAAAGTGAGCTTGTCGTGATGCGCGCCTCGGGCATGAGCCAGTGGGCGCTGGCCAAGCCGGCGCTGCTGGTCGGGCTGATCTGCACATTGGTGCTTTACGCCTTATCGCTCTATTTCCTGCCGGTGGCCAACCGCGCCTTCAAAGATCTGCAGTTCGAGATCCGCAACAAATTCGCTTCCGTCCTGATCCAGGAGGGGGTGTTCAACACGATCTCCGACAATCTGATGGTCTATGTCAAAAGCCACGACGCCAACGGCGATCTCAACAGCCTGCTGATCGAGGACAGCAGCGAGAAGGAGAAGCCGATCACCATCTTTGCCGAGCGCGGCGCCATAGTCGACACCGATGAAGGGCCGCGCATCCTGCTGGCGAACGGCATCCGGCAACAATTCGAGCGCGATACCGGCCATTTGTCATCGCTGACCTTCGAGAAATACACACTCGACCTGTCCGAGCTGAAGGACGCGCCGGAAATTCGCGACCGCCAGCCGGATGAGCGCTATTTCAGCGAGCTGTGGTCACCGCGCCTCATCAACGGCGTGCCCGATCCGGCGCTGATCGTCGAGCTGAACATGCGCCTCGCGGGACCGCTCGCCACGCTATCGATGGCGGCGCTGCCCATCCTCTGCCTATTGCCCGGCGAGTTCAACCGGCGCGGCCAGTCGCGCCGGATTCTGCTCGCCGTCCTGCTTGCCCTGGCGCTGGAGATCGTCGATGTCGGATTCAAAAACCTCGCGGGGCGCAACGACTACGCCGTCCCGCTGATCTATCTGAACGCGCTGGGTCCGCTGCTGGTGACGCTGTGGCTGCTGTGGCGCGGCGCCGTGCGCGCGCCGTTCGCGACCGTCGCCCGAGCGACTCGCTAGAGGCCGCCATGTCGCCTTGGAAAACCCTGTTCCGCTACATCGCACGCCAGTTCTTCGGCTGGTGCACCACCGTTTTTCTCGGCATGGTCGCCATCGTCTTCCTGCTCGATTATGTCGAACTCATCCGCCGCGCCGGCAACAAGGCCGATGCGACGCTGCCGGTGCTGCTCGAACTCGCCGCCTTGAAGCAGCCCTACATGGCGCAGCAGATTCTGCCCTTCGCGATCCTGTTCGGCACGATGATGGCGTTCTGGCGACTGACGCGCAGCCACGAGCTCGTGGTGGCGCGCGCGTCGGGCATTTCGGTCTGGCAGTTCCTGACCCCGCCATTGGTCGGCGCCTTCGCCATCGGCATCGCGGCGGTAACGCTGTTCAACCCGATCGCCTCGGTGATGCAGGCGAGCTACGAGAATTTGGAAAGTCGCGTGCTGCGCGGCGGTGACCAGAAGGTTGCGATATCCAATTCCGGCCTGTGGCTGCGCCAAAGCGATGAGTCAGGCAATAACCCGTCGGTGATCCACGCCGACCGTTTTCTCCTGAAGGAACGCGCCCTCAAGAACGTGATGTTCCTTTTCATCACCGATGATACGCATTTGACCAAGCGCATCGATGCGCAGGAGGCCGTGCTGGGTCCGGGCGGCTGGACCGTGCTCAAGGGCACGCAATGGCAGCCCGGCACGACGCTACAACCCTTCGATCGGGTCGATATCGCGACCAATCTGACGCCCGGAAAAATTGAGGACAGCTTCAATCCGCCCGAGACGATGTCGTTTTGGGAGCTCCCCGGCTTCATCCAGCTCCTGGAGAAATCCGGGTTTTCGGCGCAGCGCCATCGGCTCTATTTCGACGCGCTGCTGGCGCGGCCCTTCCTGCTGGCAGCCATGGTGCTGATCGCCGCGAGCTTCAGTTTGCGGATGCAGCGTTCGGGTGGTACGACCTTGATGATCGCCGCCGGCATCGCCAGCGGCTTCCTGCTCTATTTCCTCTCCGACGTGGTGTTCGCACTGGGACTGTCCTCGACCATTCCGACCGCGCTTGCCGCCTGGACGCCGACTGGCGTGAGCTGGCTCGTCGGCGCAAGCCTTCTGCTGCATCTCGAAGACGGCTAAGGTCGATGGCGGGGGGGCGTCTGCAATCAGCAATTATCGTCGGGCTGGGCCTCTTGGCCGCGCCCGGTACGGTCGCGACCGCGCAAAACGCCAACCACGCCGTCGGCTCGGCACCCATCCTGTTCACCGCTGACGAGGTCCAATACGACCAGGACCTGGCTCTCACCATCGCCAAGGGCAATGTCGAGATCACCCAAAAAGACGAAACGCTGCTGGCCGATACGGTCACATACAACCAGCGCACCGATACGGTCACCGCGTCAGGCCATGTCAGCCTGCTTGAGCCGACCGGAGACATTATCTTCGCCGATTTCATGGAATTGCACGACGATCTGCATGACGGGTTCATCAAGGACATCCGCATCCTGATGTCGGACCGCTCGCGCATGGCCGGCAATACGGCACGGCGCAACGAGCAACGCACCGAGCTCAGGCGCGGCGTCTATTCGCCTTGCGAGCTCTGCGCGGACAATCCATCGAAGCCGCCGCTGTGGCAGCTTCGCGCCGAACGGATCGTCGACGACAAGGAGACGCAGACGATCGAATATCACGATGCCGTCATGGAGTTCGACGGCATTCCGGTGTTCTACACGCCCTATCTCTCTCACCCCGACCCGTCGGTCAAGCGCGCGAGCGGCTTCCTGCCGCTCAGCGTGGGGAGCGGCAGTGGCCTCGGCTATCACGTCACGACGCCCTATTTCTGGGCCATCGACACCGACAAGGATTTCACCTTCCGCCCGCTCTTCACCACCGATGCCGGCGTCGTGCTGGACGGCGAATATCGCCAGCGCTGGGGCTTCGGCAAGCTCGACGTCGATGCCAGCGTCAATTACGGCAGCACGGCGCAAACCGTGCTGACATCGGTCGATCCCGTCACCGGCGTCGCCGGCGCGACGGTGACCACGAATTCGAAGGATTTGCGCGGCCACGTCTTCGCCAACGGGATTTTCGATCTCACCGACGACATTCGTACCGGCTTCGACGTGCAGCGCTCGACCGACCAGACCTACCTCCTGCGCTTTCATTTCCCTTCGCCGTCCGACTTCTTGACCAGCCACGCCTTTGTCGAGGATTTCGGCGAACGTAGTTACGGCAATCTCGGCGCCTATGCTTTCCAGAGTCTCAGCACCACCGCCGGCGACGGGCTTCAGCCGATCGTCTTGCCGACCGCGAGCTATAATTGGGTAAGCAATCCCGACAGCATCGGCGGCCGCTTAGCCTTGGCCGGCAATGTGCTCAACCTCGAGCGCCATTCCGGTCCGGAAATCCGCCGCACCTCGGCCGGCGCGGAATGGCGCCTGCCGTTCAACGGGCCGTTGGGCGATCGCTACGAGGTCCTGTTCAGCACCCGCGCCGACGGCTATTCCGCCGACAACGTCCTGCTCAGCCCGGGCGATACGACACCCCATGACGAAACGACCGGCCGCATCTTCCCGCAAGGCGCTCTGCTCTGGCGCTATCCCTGGGTCCGGCACGATCCCGGCACCAACACCGTGATCGAGCCGATGGCAGGCTTCGTCGCCGCGCCCAATGGCGGCAACCCGGCACGGATTCCGAACGAGGACAGTCAGGGTTACGAATTCGACGAGACCAGCCTGTTCCGGCCCAATCGTCTCCCAGGTTACGACCGCGTCGATAGCGGCCAGCGCGCCGATTACGGGCTGCATGCCGGATTCATCAACGACAGCTATGGCAGCACCAACATTCTCGTCGGTCAGAGCTACCGGTTCGAGCATCAAAGCGCGTTCCAGATCGGCTCCGGGCTCGAAGACCAGCTCTCCGATCTGGTCGGCCGCATTACCGTAGCGCCGAGCGATCTTCTCAACATCTTCTACCGGCTGCGGCTCGACCACAGCGATCTGGCGATGCGTCGGCAAGAGGCGGGCTTCCAGGCCGGTCCGGATAATATCCACTTCGGCGCCTCTTACATCCGGGTCGGCTCGATCCCCGGGCTGGTCCAGCTGCAGACCGGCGACCAGATCTCCGTCAACCTCACCGCGGCGCTCACCCGCTACTGGTCGGTGGCACTCAACGATACGCGCAATATCAGCTCGGGCGGCGCGACGATCAATTCGGGCGTGGCGCTGACCTATCGCGACGATTGCTTCTCGATGACGACTTCGGTCACCCAATCCGGCATCAGCATCGGCGATGTCACACCGGGTGTTACCGTCCTGCTCACCTTCGTTTTCAAGAATCTGGGCGAGCTCGATCTCCATGCGCTCTCGGTCGGCGGCAATAGTCAATGATTAGGCGGTTCCGGCTCGAGAGCCGGCAGTAGGAAAGCCTGCCCGACCGGTGTATCTTGCGCCGCGCCGCCGCAATGGACCGCAATCGATGACTTGTTACCGCCTCATGAAATTTTTGTTAGCGCTGCTGATGGTGCTCGCCTGTGCCGCGACCGCCGAGGCGCAGCGCACCGTGTCGCCCAAGAGCCCAGTCCTGCAGGCCCCCGCCGACGCGCAAACCCCGCCGCAGCCGGCCCCCGGCCAGGAAAGCCGCATTCTGGCCGTGGTCAACAGCGACATCGTCACCGGCGACGATCTCAACGCCCGCATGGCGCTCATCATGCGCTCGTCGGGAATCCCCGATACGCCGGAAAACCGGCAGCGGCTGGCGCCGCGGTTGCTACGCCAGTTGATCGACGAAAAGCTGCAGATGCAGGAGGCGCGGCGCCTCAACGTCAACGTGAGCGACGCGGAGGTCGAGACCGCCTTCGCCAGCATCGAGCAACGCAACAACATGCCGAAGGGCTCGCTCGACGATTATTTCAAGAAATCGGGCATTCCGCGCACAACGCTAACCGATGAGCTCACCGCATCGATCGCCTGGAGCAAGGTGGTGCGCAATCGAGTATCACAGGAGGTTAACGTCTCCAACGAGGAGATCAACGAGGCAATGGCGCGGATCAAGGACGACGCCGGCAAGCCGCAAAGTCACGTCGGCGAGATTTTCCTCACCATGGACAACCCGACCCAGGAAGACGAGATCCGCCGTCTGGCCGAGCGGCTGATCGACCAAATTCGCGCCGGCGCCAATTTTTCCTCCGTCGCGCAGCAATTCTCCCAATCGCCCAGCGCCGCGGCTGGTGGCGATATCGGCTGGGTGACGCCGAACCAGCTCGGTCCGCCCTTGGGCGAGGCGCTCGAAAAAATGAAACCCGGCGAGATGTCCTATCCGCTCCGCACCACGGCGGGGTTCTACATTCTTTATGTCCTTGAGCGGCGCACGCCCGGTGTCAGCGACGTTAACGACACTGAGTTGACGCTGGTGCAGGTGAGCTTCCCGTTGACCCCCGCTTCGCAGGCGGCGGAACGACAGCGCTTCATGGCCGATGCGCAGGCCATGTCGAACGAAGCCAAGAGCTGCGGAGAATTGTCGAAGCTCGGCAACGATCACGTACCGAAATTGCAAGTGCAGAACGGCACGCTCAAGGCAGGCGCCTTGCCGGCAGAGCTGCGCCCGCAGATTCTGGCGCTGAAAGTCGCCGAAGCGAGCAAGCCGCTTACCCTCGGCGCCGCCATCTCGGTTGTCATGGTCTGCGACCGAAAGGATCCGGCCAGTGGCGTGCTGTCGCGCGACGACGTGGCGGAAAATCTGGCGCGCGAGCGATTGGACGCACTGTCGCGCCGCTATTTGCGCGACCTGCGCCGCGCCGCCTATGTGGATGTGCGCGGGTGAACGCGACGGCGCTCACCGCGTCAGAGTTCACTGCGACGGCGCTCACCGCGCCGATCGCGCTGACCATGGGCGAGCCGGCGGGCATCGGCGGCGAGATTACCTTGCTGGCTTGGCAACGGCGCCGTGAATTGCAGGCGCCATTTTTCGTCATCGACGATCCGGAACGCCTGACGCGGCTCGCTGCCACGCTCGGCTGGAATGTTCCGGTCCGCGCGATCGCGCGGCCCGAGGAGGCGGCCGCCATTTTTGCCGATGCGCTGCCGGTGCTGCCGCTCAGCTTGCCGCAGCAGGCGACCGCCGGCCGGCTCGACCCGGCCAATGCGCCGGCGGTGATCGAAGCGATCACCCGCGCGGTGAGCTTGGTGCGCAGCCATGCCGCCAGCGCCATGGTGACCAATCCCATCCAAAAAGAGACGCTCTATGCGGCGGGCTTTCCCTATCCGGGCCATACCGAATACCTGGCGGATCTCGCCAAGGTGGCGCGGCCGGTGATGATGCTGGCGGGGCCCGAGTTACGCGTGGTGCCGGTCACGGTGCATCTGGCGCTCGCCGAGGCGCTGGCGGCGCTGCGCACATCGGACATCGTGGCCTGCGGGCGCATCACCGCCGAGGCGCTGAAGCGCGATTTCGGCATCGAGCACCCGCGGCTCGCGGTGGCGGCGCTCAACCCGCATGCGGGCGAGCATGGTGCCTTGGGTCGCGAGGAGATCGAGATCATCGCTCCGGCGGTCGAGGCCCTCGCCGCTGCCGGCATTGCGGTGCACGGGCCCGCCCCGGCGGACACGTTGTTCCACCCGGCGGCGCGCCAGCGTCATGACGCGGTGCTGTGCATGTATCACGACCAAGCGCTGATCCCGTTGAAGACGCTGGATTTCGAGCACGGTGTCAATATCACGCTGGGCCTGCCCTTCGTGCGCACCTCGCCCGATCACGGCACCGCCCTCGATATCGCAGGACGCGGCATCGCCGATCCCTCGAGCCTGCTCGCCGCCTTGGCGCAGGCCGCGGCGATGGCGGCGCGGCGCGCGGCACTGGCAGCGACCGTCTGAGCGAGCCCGGCTTGCCGCCAGCTTCGCTCGAGCTGCCATCGCTCGGCGATGTCATTCGCCGCCACGGCTTGGGCGCGCGCAAGGCGCTTGGCCAGAACTTTCTGCTCGATCTCAATTTGACGCGGCGCATCGCCCGCGCCGCCGGCCCGCTGGAGAGATTTCACATCGTCGAGGTTGGCCCCGGCCCGGGTGGCCTCACCCGCGCGCTGCTGCTGGAAGGAGCATTCCATGTCAGCGCCATTGAGCGCGATCGACGTTGCCTGCCGGCGCTGGCAGAGCTGGCGGACGCTTTCCCCGGCCGGCTCAGCGTGATTTCCGGTGACGCACTGGCGATCGACCCGGCGACGCTCGGTCCTGCTCCGCGCAAGCTGGTCGCCAACCTGCCTTACAACATCGCCACCGCTTTGCTGCTCAACTGGTTGCCGAAGCTGCAGGATTTCGCCAGCCTGACCCTGATGTTCCAAAAGGAAGTCGCCCAGCGCCTGGTGGCAGCGCCCGGCAGCAAAAGCTACGGCCGACTCTCCGTCGTGGTGCAATGGCTCGCCGAGATCGAATTGCTGTTCGACATCTCGCCCAAGGCTTTTGTGCCGCCGCCCAAGGTGACCTCGACGGTGGTGCGGCTGACGCCGCGAGCCGTCCCGCTGGCGCCTTGCGACATGGCCGATCTCGAACGCGCCACCGCTGCCGCCTTCGGCCAGCGGCGCAAGATGCTGCGCCAGAGCCTGAAATCCTTGGGCGATGCCATGGCATTGACCGCGGCCGCGCAGATCGACCCGACCGCGCGCGCCGAGACGCTCACGGTGCAGCAGTTCTGCGCCCTCGCCCGCGCGCTGGCTAATTCCCGCCGCGCAGACGATTGACGAATTCGTCGAGTCCGATTTGGCGCTCGCGCCGAACCCGCTCGGCGTCGAGGATCGCGTGCACCCGGTTCACCGTCTGCACCAGGTCATCGTTGACGATGACATAATCGTATTCGGGCCAATGGCTCATCTCATCGGCGGATTTGGCCATGCGCGCATGCACGACGGAATCGTTGTCCTGGGCGCGCGTCTTCAGCCGCTCCTCCAGCGCCGGCAGGCTCGGCGGCAGGATAAACACCGAAACCAGATCGGCGCGCAACTTCGCCTTCAATTGCTGAGTGCCCTGCCAGTCGACGTCGCTGATGATGTCGGAGCCGCGCTCCAGCGCCTCGATCACCGGCGCCCGCGGCGTGCCGTAGGAATGGTTGAAGACGGTGGCGTGCTCGAGCAGGCCGTCTTCGCGCACCAGTGCCGCGAAGCGCGCCTGGTCGAGAAAATAATAATCCTGTCCATCGATCTCGCCCCTGCGCATCGGCCGCGTCGTCGCCGAAACCGAGATGGCAAGCTTCGAATCCTGCGCTACAAGTGCGCGGGTGATGGTCGTCTTGCCCGCACCGGACGGCGAGGACAGCACTAACAGGATACCACGGCGCTTGATCGGGTTTGAGCCCATCCCTGCCCTATTCGATGTTCTGGACCTGCTCGCGCAGCTGCTCGATCGCCGCCTTGAGCGCGAGGCCGATGCGGGTGAGCGCGAGGTCGCCCGACTTGCTGCCCAGCGTATTGGCCTCGCGGTTGAGCTCCTGGCAGAGGAAATCGAGCTTGCGGCCGATGGCGCCGCCCTCGGCGATGAGGGCGCGCGAGGCGCCGACATGGGCGGTGAGCCGGTCGAGCTCTTCGCGGATGTCACCGCGCGCGACGATCAGCGCCGCCTCTTGCGCGAGACGCTCCTCCGACAGCGCCGGCACCGCATCGAGTAATGCCGCAACCAGCTCCTTCAACCGCGCCTTGGCGGCGCCGGGCTGCGCCGAGGCCGTCTTTTCCGCCTGCGCCACCAGATCGGCGATCTCGTCGAGCCGCGCCGCCAGCACCGGCACCAAGCGCTTGCCTTCGGATACGCGCATCGCCTTCAGCGACTTCAGCGCCTCGGCGAAGCTCGCCGCCATCGCCGCCTGACGCTTTTCACGCAAGGGCGCGTCCTCGGTCTCGTCGCCGCTTTCGAGAACCCCCTTCATCGCCAGGATGCCGTCGAGCCGCGGCGGTGCCGCCTCGATCTCCGAGGTCAGGCCGCGCATCAATGCGAGGATCTCGTCGAGCACGGCGCGGTTGATGCGAAGGCTGCCGCCGCCAGCGGCGCGCGACAGCCCCAGATTGACCGAGACCGCGCCGCGCTTGACGCTTTCGGCCAGGCTGGCGCGCAGCGGCAATTCCAGCGCCTCGAATCCGGCGGCGAGGCGAAAGCGCAGATCGAGCGATTTGGCGTTGACGCTTTTGAGCTCCCACACCCAGCCGAGACCCTGCTCATGGCCTTCAGCCCGCGCGAAGCCGGTCATGCTCGAAACACTCATCGATCTGGCATCCCCCGAGTCGCGCCGCGGCGAGTTCGAGCGTAATCGCCCCACCCGCTTGCTTCAACCACCGCCGCCTAGGGCGTGGCGGATTTCGTATGCGATTGAAAGACGCGATATTTGAGCACGTTCTTCACGTGCTCGACGAAGCTTTTCGAGAAATTGTGGCCACCCGAGCCGTCGGCAACGAAATAAAGCTCGCCGCGCTCATCGGGATCCACCGTCGCATGCAGCGAGGCAAGGCCGGGATTGGCGATCGGCGTCGGCGGCAATCCCGCATTGAGATAAGTATTATAGGGCGAGACGATTGCGAGATCGGCGCGATCGAGCGGATGGGCCAGCGGCACCGTCCCGCCATTTGTCACCGCATAGGTCACGGTCGGATCGGCCTGGAGCTTCATGCCTTGGCGCAGCCGCTCGATATAGACGCCTGCGATGCGCGCCCGCTCCTCGGGCTTGGCGGTTTCCTTCTCGACGATCGAAGCAAGGATCAGCGCCTGCTGAGCGTTGGCGAGCGGCAAGCCCGGCTTGCGCGCGGCCCATTCCTTGGTGAGAACCTCGTCCATCGCGTGGCCCATCTGGGCGATCAATTCCTGGCGCTGCTCGCCGTAAGTATAGAAATAGGTTTGCGGCAAGAGACTGCCCTCCGCCGGCCGGAAGGCGAGATCGCCGGCCAGCAGCGGTGCCGCCTGGACCAATGCTACCACCTGCGCGCTGGTCAGGCCTTCCGCGATGGTGAGCTTGTGACGCACCACCTTCCCGCTGCGCAGCAGTTCGATCAACAGCGTCGGACTGATATTGGCGGCGATGTCGTACTCGCCGGCCTTCAGCGCATCGGCATTGCCGGTGAGATGCACGCCGGCGATGAAGACCCAGGGATGATCGATGACGCCTGCCTCCGCCAGATCGCCGGCGACTTGGTCGAGCGTCGATCCCTTCGGAATGACGATTGTTTTCGCCTGAGCGAGAGGCCCGGGGCTGCGGAAATCCCTGATCCCCCAGCCGAGCAGCGCCACGACCACGGCCAGGATTGCGATGAGCCAAAGCGCGCTGGAACGCCAAAGGGCGCGAGCGCCCTCGCTCATCCGGGCGACGGACCGAAGATGAGCGAGGCGTTGGTGCCGCCGAATCCGAAGGAATTGGAGAGGGCGTAGCGCACTGGCCGCGACTTGGCGACGAGCGGCACCAGATCGATGTCGCAGCTCGCCGACGGATTTTCGAGGTTAAGCGTGGGCGGCAGCAGGCTGTCACGCATCGCCAAGATGGAGAAGATCGCCTCGACACTGCCTGCCGCGCCCAGCAGATGGCCGATCGAGGATTTGGTCGAGGACATCGAGACCTTATAGGCGGCATCGCCGAAGAGGCGCTTCACCGCGCCGAGCTCGATCTCGTCGCCCAGCGGCGTCGAGGTGCCGTGCGCGTTGATGTAGTCGATCTGGTCGGGCTGCAGATTGGCGCGCTTCAAGGCGTTGCGCATCGAGCGGAAGGCGCCGTTGCCGTCCGCGGCCGGCGCTGTGATGTGATATGCGTCGCCCGACATGCCGTAACCGATCACCTCGGCATAGATCTTGGCTCCGCGCTTCTGCGCGTGTTCGAGCTCTTCGAGGACGAGAATGCCCGAGCCTTCGCCCATGACGAAGCCGTCGCGCTTTTCGTCCCAAGGCCGCGAGGCGCGATGCGGCTCGTTGTTGAAGGCGGTCGAAAGCGCCCGTGCCGCGGCAAATCCGGTTATGCCGATACGGCAGACTGCCGCCTCGGTGCCGCCGCACACCATCACGTCGGCGTCGTCCCACATGATGAGGCGCGCCGCGTCGCCGATGGCATGGGCACCCGTCGAGCAGGCTGTGACCACGGCGTGGTTGGGGCCCTTGAAGCCGTAGCGGATTGAGACGTGACCCGAGGCGAGGTTGATGAGGTTGGCCGGGATGAAGAACGGCGAGAGGCGGCGCGGACCCTTCTCATGCACGGTCAGCGCGCCTTCGGTGATGCCGGGCAGCCCGCCGATGCCGGAGCCGATCATCACGCCGGTGCGTTCGCGCTCATCCTCGTCGGTCGGCTTCCAATTGGCGTCGGCGACCGCCTGCTCCGCCGCGGCGATTGCGAAGACGATGAACTCGTCCATCTTGCGCTGGTCTTTGTGCGGAACCCAGTCGTCGGCGTTGAAGGAGCCGGACGAGGTCTCGCCGCGCGGAACCTGGCCGGCGATCTTGGCCGGCAGGTCGGAGACGTCGAAATTCTGGATCGCGCGAATGCCCGATTGGCCTTCGGTCAGCCGCTTCCACACGGTCTCGGCGCCGATGCCCAGCGGCGTGACCAGGCCGATCCCCGTGACGACAACCCGTCTCATAGGTAACGAGGGATCATTTCCCCTGTTCGATGAAGTTCACCGCGTCTTTCACGGTGACGATCTTTTCGGCGGCGTCGTCGGGAATCTCGCAGCCGAATTCCTCTTCAAATGCCATAACCAGCTCGACGGTATCGAGCGAATCGGCGCCCAGATCGTCGATGAAGCTGGCGTTCTCGGTGACCTTGGCCTCGTCGACGCCCAAATGCTCGACGACGATTTTCTTTACTCGCTCGGCGATATCACTCATCAGACGTTACCTCGAAGGATTGACGCGCTGTTGCTTAGAAAGAGTTTGTTGACACAAGGGCTTAGACATCGCTCGCAAGCGACGCGGCCAAATGCGGGGGCTGACATAACATGTTTCCCCGGACATGGCCAGCGGTCCTAGATCATCGCCAACCCGCCGTTGACATGCAAGGTATGGCCGGTGACGTAGCGCGATTCCTCGGATGCCAGGAACAGCACGCAAGCGGCGACCTCCTCGGGCGTGCCCTGGCGCCCCAGCGGAATCGCAGCGGCCAGCTTTGCCTTCTGCTCGTCCGACAGGATTTCGGTCATCGCGGTGGTGATGAAGCCCGGCGCCACGCAGTTGACGGTGATGCCGCGCGACGCCACCTCGGCGGCGAGCGCCTTGGTCAGCCCGACCATGCCGGCCTTGGCGGCGGCGTAATTGGCCTGGCCGGGATTGCCAGTCGAGCCCACCACCGAGCCGATGCCGATGATGCGGCCCCAGCGCCGCTTCATCATGCCACGCAGCGCGGCGCGCGCCAGGCGAAAGCCCGAGGTCAGATCGACCTCGATCACCTTGGCCCAATCCTCGTCCTTCATGCGCATGGCGAGACCGTCCTTGGTGAGGCCGGCGTTGTTGACCAGGATGTCGAGCTGGCCGAACGAATCCTCGCAGGCCTTGACCAGCCTGTCGCCCGCGCCGGGATCGGCGAGATCGGCGGTCACGACGTAGGCGCGCTCGCCGAGCGCCGATTTCAGCGCATTGAGCTTATCCTGCTTGGTGCCGGCGAGCATGACCTTGGCGCCCGCCCCGTGCAGCGTCTTGGCGATGGCGCCGCCGATGCCACCCGAGGCGCCAGTGACCAGCGCCGCCTTGCCGGCAAGATCGAACATGGTGCGGTCCGTCCTGTAAAACTCAGAGGGTTTTAAGAAAGGCTTCGATTTCGGCGGGCGCGCCGATGGAGAGTCCGGCGAGCGAGCGGTCGATGCGCTTGGCGAGGCCGCTCAACACCCGGCCTGATCCCACCTCGACGATGGTGTCGACGCCATTGTCCTTCATGTAGAGCACGCATTCGCGCCAGCGCACCAGCCCCGTCACCTGCTCGACCAGCAGGCGCTTGATCTCGCTAGGGTCGCGTACCGCATTGGCGCTCACATTCGCCACCAGCGGCACGAGCGGCTCCCGGATGCGCACCTCGGCCAGCGCCTCCTTCATCTCGACGGCCGCCGGCGCCATCAGCGCGCAATGGAAGGGTGCGCTGACCGGCAGCATGATGGCGCGCTTGATACCCTTCGACGACGCCTGGGCGGCAACGCGCTCGACCGCCGCAGTGTGGCCGCTGACCACGACTTGCCCGCCGCCATTGTCGTTGGCCGCGGTGCAGATTTGGCCCTCCGCCGCTTCATCCGCCAGAATGCGCGCGGCATCGAGTTCGGCGCCGATCAGCGCCACCATCGCGCCCTCCCCCACCGGCACGGCGCGTTGCATGGCGCGGCCGCGCCGCTTCAACAGGCGCGCGGCATCGGCGACGCCCAGCGCATGCGAGGCGGCAAGCGCCGAATATTCGCCCAGCGAATGACCGGCGACGAAGGCGGCGTGACGCTTCAGATCGAGCCCGCCATCCTTCTCCATCACCCGTATCGCGGCGAGGCTCACCGCCATCAGCGCCGGTTGGGCGTTCTCAGTCAGCACCAGTTCCTCTTCGGGTCCCTGGAACATGAGCCGCGACAGGTTCTGATTCAGCGCCTCGTCGATTTCCTGGAAGACCTCGCGCGCCACGGCGAAATTCTCGCCAAGCTCGCGGCCCATACCGACGGCCTGCGAGCCTTGTCCCGGAAACACCAAAGCCCGTGTCATGGATGGGTCAGGCGGCGCCTAGAAGATCGACCAGACGCGATAGGGCGTGCAGCGGAATTGCCGGTCGACGAACTGCAGCCCGTCCTCGCCCGGCTCAAGATCGTCGGATGCGATCTCGTAGCCGTTGGTGCAGATCTGGTGCGCCTTCCAATCGAGGGCTTGCTGCGTCGTGGCATCCGGCGGAGCACTTCCGGCATCGGCCGGGCGCACCGTCGAGACGCCGATCAACTCGCGCGCCGGATCGTTGCGGTCGAGGCCGACGCAAGCCCCCAATCCCAACAGCGCCACAAGCACAAGCCACCGTCTCATCTTGTCCTCCCGCTGCCCTCTGGCGCCGGCCGTTTCCAGCCTTGCCGTACACCTTGGCAAGGAGGGCTGCAAGCGGCGGAAATCAGCGATTTTCAACCACTTGCGCGGGGTTGCGCGCAAAGCCGCTTGGTGTATAGTCCGCGCCCTCTCCTTGCCGGTTTTGTGCCGGCTAGGCCCGGGCAGCTGACCGTCGAACCGTGTTTGAGGCCGACCAGCGCCGGGCCGCGAAACAGCCATAAGGAGCCGTTCGAATGTCGTTCTACGAAAACGTCTTTATTGCGCGCCAGGATGTCTCCGCGACCCAGGTCGAGGCGATGGCCGACGCGTTCACCACGATCATCACCGAGCATGGCGGCAAGGTCACCAAGCGCGAATATTGGGGCCTGCGCAATCTGGCCTATCGCGTGAAGAAGAACCGCAAGGGCCATTACGTCCTGTTCAACCTCGACGCGCCAACCGCCGCGGTGAACGAGCTCGAGCGCAACATGCGCATCAGCGAGGACGTGCTGCGCTATCTTACCGTGCGCGTCGAAGCGCTCGAGGAAGGCCCCTCGGCGGTGATGCAGAATCGCGGCCGCGAGGACGAGCGCGGCCCGCGCGGCGACCGTGACCGCGGCGATCGCGATCGCGGCGAGCGCCGCCCGCGCTTCGAGCGCGAGCCACGCGACGCCGCCCCAATGCCCTCGACGCCTGTCGACGCCGAAGGAGGTCCGGCATGAGCGAAGATCAAGATCGTGGCGGTCGCGAAGGCGGTCGTTCGGGCGGCGGGGGCGGTGGCGGAGCACGGCGGCCGTTCTTTCGCCGGCGCAAATCCTGTCCCTTCTCGGGACCGCACGCGCCCAAGATCGACTACAAGGACGTCAAGCTGCTGATGCGTTTCATCTCCGAGCGCGGCAAGATCGTGCCGTCGCGCATCACCGCGGTCTCCACCCGCAAGCAGCGCGAGCTGGCGCAAGCGATCAAACGATCGCGCTTCCTCGGCCTGCTGCCCTACAACCTGCGCTGAGAGCCGCATCATGATGGAAGTCATCCTCCTCGAACGCGTCGAGAAGCTCGGGCAGATGGGCCAGGTCGTCAAAGTGCGGCCCGGCTTCGCTCGCAATTTCCTGCTGCCGCAGAAGAAGGCGCTGCGCGCCAACAAGGCCAACATGGCGATCTTCGAGCAGCGCCGCTCGCAACTCGAGGCGGCTAATCTGGAGCGCCGCGGCGAGGCCGAGCAGGTCTCGGCCAAGATGGTCGGCGTCAAGGTCGTCGTCATCCGCCAAGCGGGCGAGAGCGGCCAGCTCTACGGCTCGGTCACCGCCCGCGACATTGCGATGGCGATCACTGAGGCGGGATTCACGGTGACCCGCGGCCAGATCGTGCTCGACAAGGCGATCAAGACGCTCGGGCTCTACCCGATGCGAGTCGTGCTCCACCCCGAGGTTTCGGTCCAGGTCACTGCCAATGTCGCGCAATCGGCCGAAGAGGCCGAGATGCAGGCCAAGGGCGTCGATCCGGTCAAGCTTGCCCAGGAAGCGGCGCAACGCCGCGACGAGGACAGCGACAGCGAAGCCGCCGCAACCGATGCCCCGGCGGAGGGCGAGCCCGCGCCAAAAGCCGCGAAAGCTCCCAAAGCTTCGAAGTCCCCAAAAGCCGAGGCAGCACCCGCCACCGACGCAGACGAAACCGAGCCGAAACGCGAGAAGAAGCCGCGCGCCGCCAAGACTCCCAAAGAATCTAAGGCCTGACGCTCGGGTATTCGCGGGAGCATTTGGTGTTCGAGGGTTTTGTTCATCAGCGCGTCGAGACCGGCGCCGCAACGATCAATTGCATGATCGGCGGTCGGGGTGCGCCTCTTCTGCTGCTGCACGGTTATCCGCAATGCCTTGCCGAATGGGCACGGACGGCGCCGCTACTGGCCAAGCATTTCACCGTGATCTGCGTCGATCTGCGCGGCTACGGCGATTCTTCCAAGCCCAAGGACGATGCGCGTCACGCCAATTATTCCTTCCGTGCCATGGCGGCGGATCAGCTCGCGACGATGCGGCATTTGGGATTCGAGCGTTTCCATGTCGTCGGGCACGATCGCGGCGGCCGCACCGGCCATCGTCTCGCGCTCGACCATCCCGAGGCAGTACTGTCGCTGTCCGTGCTCGATATCGTGCCGACCTACGCCATGTTCATGGACACCAACCGGCACATCGCCGGCGCCTATTGGCATTGGTACTTCCTGTCGCAGCCCGAGCCCTTTCCCGAGCGCGCGATCGGCCACGATCCGGATTATTTTTACGAAACCTGCCTGATCGGCTGGGGCGCGACCAGGATCGAGGATTTCGATGCCGAGATGCTGGCCGAATACCGCCGCTGCTGGCGCGATCCGGCGATGATCCACGGCTCGTGCTCGGATTATCGCGCCGCCGCGACCATCGACCTCGAGCATGACGAGGCCGATATCGGCACCAAGCTGACCTGCCCTGCCCTGACTTGCTGGGGCGCGAAGGGCGCGATGCAAAAATATTTCGATATCGCGGCGGAGTGGCGCAAGCGCTGCGCCGATCTCAGCACCGCGACGCTGCCCGGCGGCCATTTCTTCGTCGATCAGTTTCCCGGCGAGACGGCGCGCATCTTGAGCGACTTCATCGGCACCGCATGATGCGCCACCTGACATTGCTCGACGGAGAGAATATCCCCGTGCTCGGGCTCGGCACCTGGATGATGGGCGAGCGCTCGGCGCGCGGTCCCGATATCATCGCGGCGATCTGCCTCGGCCTCGATCTCGGCATGTGCCTCGTCGATACCGCCGAGATGTATGCCGATGGCGGCGCCGAGACGCTGGTCGGCAAGGCGATCAATGGGCGGCGCGACGCGGTGTTCCTGGTCAGCAAGGTGCTGCCGGAGAATTCCGATCGCAAGGGAATGGCCGCGTCCTGCGAGAAAAGCCTGAAGCGCCTCGGCACCGACCGGCTCGACCTCTATCTGCTGCATTGGCGCGGACGCGTGCCGCTGGCCGAGACACTCGAAGGATTTCTCGAGTTGCAGCGCCAGGGCAAGATCCGCCATTGGGGCGTCAGCAATTTTGACCAGGCCGACATGGACGAGCTGTGGGCGCTGCCCGGCGGCAAGGGCTGCGCCGTCAACCAGGTGATCTACAATCTCGGCCGGCGCGGCATCGAATGGCAGCTGCTGCCGACGCTCAAAAAGCACGGCGTGCCGGTGATGGCCTATTCGCCCTTGGAACAAGGCCGGATTCTGGGCAAGCGGCCGCTCAAGGACCTAGCCAAAAAGCGCGGCGTCACCCCGGCGCAGATCGCCTTGGCCTGGGTGCTGCAGCGCGACGGCGTCGTCACCATCCCCAAGGCGGCCTCCGCCCAGCATTTGCGCGAGAACCGCGCCGCGCTCGATATCGCCCTCACCGCCGAGGATCTGGCCGAGCTCGACCAGGCCTTTCCGCCGCCACGCAAGAAAGAGCCGCTCGGCATGCTCTAAAGCCCGCGCCTGGAGCGAAAAGCCCAGCCCCGGATTGGTTTCCGCCGCCCCGATAAAAAGACCTAATTACCTACGCTTTTAAGGGACTTGCCTCGCCCCGGCGGGTTGCTCGATAGTAGATGCAGTTGGGGAACTATGCGGAAAGTAGGCCGATGCTGCTCGCGCATCTGCTACGACGCCTGATCTGTCGGGGAACCTTGCGCCTCACCGACGCGGCCGGGCGCGTGCATGTCTTTTCAGGCGAGCCCGGACCGGTCTTCAGCATCCACCTGCACGATAAGGCGACCGAGCGCCAATTGCTCTTCAACCCACGCCTCTATCTCGGCGAAGCCTTTATGAACGGGCGGCTGACTGTCGAGGGCGCCAGCATCTACGAGCTGCTCGAATTCTTCGCCGCCAACATGAACGCGGCGCCGCCTAACGTATTGAGCCCGCTCTATAACGGTTTCGGCCGCGCCTTTCGCTTCTTTTGGCAGTACAACCCGATCGGCCGGTCGCGGCAGAACGTTGCGCATCATTACGATCTGTCGGACACGCTGTACGACCTATTCCTCGATCGCGACCGGCAATATTCCTGCGCCTATTTCACGACACCCGATCAGACCATCGATCAGGCGCAGGCCGACAAAAAGCGCCACATCGCCGCGAAACTGCTGCTCAAGCCGGGACAGCGCGTGCTCGATATCGGCTGCGGCTGGGGCGGCATGGCGCTCTATCTCGCCAAGGAGTGCGGCGTCGACGTCACCGGCCTGACCCTCTCGGTCGAGCAGCTTCGGGTGGCCGAGCGCCGTGCCGCGGCAGCCGGCCTTGCTAACAGCGTGCGCTTCAAGCTGTTGGATTACCGCGAGGAAACCGGGCGTTACGACCGCATCGTCTCGGTCGGCATGTTCGAGCATGTCGGCGTGCCGCAATACCGGACCTTCTTCGACAAGATAAAGGAGCTGCTGACCGAGGACGGCGTGGCGCTGCTGCACAGCATCGGCCGCTCCGATGGTCCCGCCGCCACCAACCCCTGGATGCGTAAGTATATTTTCCCGGGCGGCTACTCGCCGGCGCTGTCCGAGGTGGTGCCGGTGATCGAGCATACCGGGCTGTTCATGACCGATATCGAGGTGCTGCGGCTGCACTATGCCGAGACTCTGCGAGCCTGGCGCACGCGCTTCCTCGCGGCGCGCGACCGCGTCATCGCGCTCTATGACGAGCGCTTCTGCCGCATGTGGGAGTTCTACCTCGCGGCGTCGGAAATCGCCTTTAGGCATCAAGGCCATGTGGTCTACCAGATCCAGCTGTCGCGCAAAGTGGATGCCGTGCCGCTGACGCGAGACTACATGTTCGATTTCGAGCGAAGCCATTCGGCGCCGCAGGCGGCCGACCATTCGGGCCACGCCGCCGCCTAGGATGTCCGCCGAGTCGGTTCCACCCTCGCTATTCCCCTGATCCACAGGCATCCGACCGGCATTTGATTGAAATGCCGCCATGCGTGGGTGCTAACATCGCTTCATGGAAAATGTGCTGTCGAAGGTCACGCCCCTCCGCGAGGGCGAGGCGAATTATCGCTCGCCCCCCCATAATCTCGAGGCCGAGCAGGCCCTGCTGGCGGCGATCCTGGTCAACAACAACGCCTATCACAAGGTCTCGGAGTTCCTGCGGCCGGAGCATTTCGCCCAGCCGGTCCATGGCCGCATCTTTGCGGCGATCGAGAAGCTGATCGAGCGCGGCCAGCTCGCCAATCCGGTAACCCTAGGCAACCTTTTCGACCAGGACGGCGCCCTGGCCGAGATCGGCGGCGCGCAATACCTGGTCCGCCTCGCCGCCTCGGTCGTCACCGTGATCAACGCCCAGGATTACGGCCGCACCATCCACGACTGTTTCCTGCGCCGCCAGCTCATCCTCATCGGCGAGGAGACCGTCAACGACGCCTATGCCTTCGATCTCGAGCGCAACGCGCCGCAGCAGATCGAGACCGCAGAACAGCATCTTTTCGACCTTGCCACCAGCGGCCAGTTCGAGGGCGGCTTCAAGCCCTTCACCGATTCAATGCGCGACGCCGTGCTGATGGCCGAGGCCGCCTTCAAGCGCAGCGGCAAGACCACCGGCGTCGCCTCGGGCTTCACCGACCTCGACACGCTGTTGGGCGGCCTGCATGCCTCGGATTTGATCGTGCTCGCCGGCCGGCCGTCGATGGGCAAGACCGCGCTCGCCACCAATATCGGCTTTCACGCCGCCCGCAACTTCCGCCTCAAGGCGGGATCCGAGCCGCGCGGCGAGGCCGAGGACGGCGCGGTGGTCGGATTCTTCTCGCTCGAGATGTCCTCCGAGCAATTGGCGACCCGCATTCTGGCCGAGGAATCCGGAGTGCCGTCGCATCAAATCCGCCAGGGCAAGGTGTCCTCTCCGGATTTCGATAAATTCGTCCAGGCGAGCCAGCGTCTATCCTCGGTGCCGTTTTACATCGACGACACCCCGGCCCTCACCATCGCGGGCCTGCGCACCCGCGCCCGGCGCCTCAAGCGGCAGCAGGGGCTCGGCCTCGTCATCGTCGACTATCTGCAGCTACTGCGCGGCAGCAGCGACAATGGCGGCTTCGAGAACCGCGTGCAGGAAATCTCCGATATCACGCGCGGCCTGAAGGCGCTGGCGAAGGAGCTCAACGTGCCGGTGCTGGCGCTGTCGCAGCTTTCGCGTGCGGTGGAATCGCGCGAGGACAAGCGGCCGATGCTGTCCGATCTGCGTGAATCGGGCTCGATCGAGCAGGACGCCGACGTCGTCATGTTCGTCTTCCGCGAGGAATATTACCTGATGCGCGCGATGCCGACGCAGCGGCCGGAAGAAAGCAGCGAGAAGTTCAACGACCGTTTGGACAAGCATCGCCAACGCTGCGAGGAAGTCTACGGCTTGGCGGAAGTCCACGTCGCCAAGCAGCGTCACGGCCCGATCGGCAAAGTGACGCTGCGATTCGAGGGCAATACCACCAAGTTCGAGAACTATATAAGCGACGACCGCCTGCCCGATGCCCATTTCTAGGCCGCGGGCGAAACAGCGGGCGGTTCTCGGCAGTACGGATTCGGCGGGCGCAGCGGTCACCGTCAACCTCGCCGCCATCGCCGCCAACTACCGGTCGCTGCGCCAAAGGGTCGGCGAACGGGTCACGCTGAGCGCGGTGGTCAAGGCGAATGCCTATGGCCTCGGCATGGCGCATGTGGCGCCCGCACTTGCCAAGGTCGGCTGCAGCCTTTTCTTTGTCGCCACGCTCGACGAAGGCTCGGCGCTGCGCCAGACGTTGCGTGGATCGCGCATCGCGGTCCTCGAGGGCTTGCTGCCGGGCAGCGCTCCCGCCTTCATCCGCGCCAAGCTCATTCCGGTCTTGAACGAATTGTCGCAGCTCGCCGCCTGGCGCAAGGCGGCACGAGGCGGCAAGACGCCACCTGCGATCCTCCATCTCGATACCGGCATGTCGCGGCTCGGTCTGTCGCAGCGCGATCTCGCCAGGCTGGTTGCGGATCGCGACCTGCTGCGCGGCGTTACCCTCGCCGCGATCATGAGCCATCTCGCCTGCGCCGACGAGCCCGCCCACCCGAAAAATCCGGCACAGCTCGCAGCGTTGCATGCCGCACTGGCGCTGCTCCCGCCGGCGCCGGCTTCGCTGGCATCCTCGTCGGGAATCTTTCTTGGACCCGAATATCACCTCGACATCGCTCGGCCGGGTGCCGCGCTTTACGGCATCAATCCAATTCCGGGAAAATCCAACCCGATGAAATCCGTGGTGTCGCTGCAGGCAAAAATCCTGCAAGTGCGTGACGTTGACACTGGGGAAACCGTTGGATACGGTGCGACGCATCGCATGAACCGGCCGAGTCGCGTTGCGACCATCGGCGTGGGATATGCCGATGGCTGGCTTCGCTCCGCCAGTGACCGCGGCAGCGCCGGCATCGCCGGCAAGCGAGTTCCCGTCGTCGGACGCATCTCCATGGATCTTATGACGCTCGATGTGACAGGGATCGATCCACGCATTGCGCGGCCCGGCGCCACGGTCGACCTCCTGGACGAGACTTACGGCATCGACGACGCGGCCGATGCCGCGAAGACCATCGGCTATGAGCTGATGACGCTGCTCGGCCGCCGCTACCGGCGGCGCTATCGCGGCGGAACCCGCTAGCATGCAATTCCTCGCCAGTATTGGCCGGGTCTTTATCGGATTTCTTGCCGCCGCCGGCCGGCTGATCATCTTCACCGGAACCGCGCTCAGCCATTGCGTCCGGCCGCCGATCTATCCGCGGCTGATCGGTCGGCAACTGGTCGACATCGGCTACTACTCGCTGCCGGTGGTCGGGCTTACCGCGATCTTCATCGGCATGGTGCTGACACTTCAACTCCACACCGGCTTCAACCGCATCACCGGCGGCGAAAGCGCCATCGCGCAGGTCGTCGTCCTCGGCATGACCCGCGAGCTCGGGCCGGTGATCGCCGGTCTGATCGTGGCCGGCCGCATCGGCGCGGCAATCGCCGCCGAAATCGGCACCATGCGCGTTACCGATCAGATCGACGCGTTGTCGACGCTGTCGACCAACCCGTTCAAATACCTGGTGGTGCCGCGTATCCTTGCCGGCTTGGTCGCCCTGCCGGCGCTGGTGCTGACCGCCGATATCATCGGCGTCTTCGGCGGTTTTATCGTGGCGACCTATAAATTCGGCTTCAACCCCGCCTCCTATCTGCAGAACACCGCGAATTTCCTGCACGCCGACGACGTGATCTCAGGCTTGATCAAATCGTCGGTGTTCGGCTTCCTGATCGCGCTGATGGGCTGCTATCACGGCTATCATTCACGCGGCGGCGCGCAGGGCGTCGGCGCCGCGACCACCTATGCGGTGGTGTCCGCCTCGGTGCTGATCCTGATGTTCGATTACATTCTGTCGGCCTTGCTGTTCTCGTCATGAGTGCCACACCCAAGATTGCCGTGCGCGGCCTCAAGAAAGCCTTCGGCGGCAAGGTGGTGCTGGACGGCATCGATCTCGACATCGGCATCGGCGAGAGCGTCGTCGTCATCGGCGGCTCGGGCACCGGGAAATCCGTCCTGGTGAAATGCATCATTGGGCTGATGGAGCCCGATTCCGGCTCGATCAAGATCGACGACCGGGAAGTCACCGGCTTGCCGCGCAGCGAGCGCGAGAAGCTGATGCAGAAATTCGGCATGCTGTTCCAGGGTGCGGCGCTGTTCGACAGTTTGCGCGTCTGGCAGAATGTCGGCTTCGGCCTCATCCAGGGGCGCGGCATGAAGCAGGACGCAGCGAAGGACGTGGCGCTCAAGACTTTGGGCGCCGTCGGCCTCGGCTCCGAAGTGGCCGAGCTCTGGCCGTCCGAGCTCTCGGGCGGCATGCAAAAGCGGGTTGCCCTCGCCCGCGCCATCGCCGCGCGGCCCGAGATCATCATCTTCGACGAGCCGACCACCGGCCTCGATCCGATCATGGGCGACGTGATCAACGACCTCATCATCAAATGCGTGCGCGATCTCGGCGCCACCGCCGTTTCGATCACCCATGACATGGCCTCGGCGCACAAGATCGCCGACCGCATCGCCATGCTCTACAAGGGCAAGATCATCTGGCAGGGCGACGCCAAATCGATCGACCACTCCGGCAATCCCTATGTCGAGCAATTCATTCACGGCCGGGCCGAGGGTCCGATCCAGATGGAAATCCGGGCGCTATGAGCACCCTCTCCAGTCTTGAGGGATTCTGAGCATGGCCCGGGCCGAGACCCGCTTCGTCTGCCAAAACTGCGCTGCCGCCTTTCCCAAATGGGCGGGAAAGTGCGATGCCTGCGGCGCCTGGAATTCGCTGACCGAGGAATCGGTGCAAAAGGGCCCGCCGCGCAGCCTCGGCGGCGGCAGCAGCGCCAAGGGCCGCCCGCTCAGCTTTGTCGGATTAATCGGCGACGCCCAGGCCGCGGCGCGGCGCGCGTCGGGCATCGCCGAATTCGACCGGGTCTGCGGCGGCGGGCTGGTGCCGGGCTCGGCGCTGCTGGTTGGCGGCGACCCCGGCATCGGCAAATCGACGCTGATCTTGCAGGCGATGGCGGCGGCCGCCTTGGGCAAGGGCGGCCAGAAGCTCGATTGCGCCTATGTCTCGGGCGAGGAATCGCTCGATCAGGTGCGGCTGCGCGCGCGGCGGCTCGGCGTTGCCGAGGCGCCGGTGCGGCTCGCCGCCGCGACATCCGTCCGCGACATCGTCGCCTCGCTCGACCGCGCCGACGCGCCGGCGATGGTGGCGATCGATTCCATCCAGACCATGTATCTCGACAATCTCGACAGCACGCCCGGCACGGTGAGCCAGGTGCGGGCGTCCGCGCAGGAGCTCATCCGCCTTGCTAAGACGCGCGGCTTCACGGTGATCCTGGTCGGTCACGTCACCAAGGAAGGCACCATCGCCGGCCCACGCGTGCTGGAGCACATGGTCGACACGGTTCTCTATTTCGAGGGCGAGCGCGGCCATCAATTCCGCATCCTGCGCGCGGTCAAGAACCGCTTCGGCCCGACCGACGAGATCGGCGTGTTCGAGATGACCGATGTCGGCCTCGCCGAAGTGCCCAACCCCTCGGCCTTGTTTCTCGGCGACCGCCAGCGCGAGATTGCCGGCGCCGCCGTCTTCGCCGGCATCGAGGGCACGCGGCCGATGCTGGTCGAGATCCAGGCGCTGGTGGCACCCTCCACATTGGGCACGCCGCGCCGCGCCGTGGTCGGCTGGGACGGCAACCGGCTTGCCATGGTGCTGGCGGTGCTGGAGGCGCGCTGCGGCGTGCCGATCGGCGGCAATGACATCTATCTCAACGTCGCCGGCGGGTTGCGTATCTCGGAGCCCGCCGCCGATCTGGCGGTGGCTGCGGCCCTCCTTTCCGCCCTCACCCATCAGCCGGTGCCGGCCGACACCGTCGTCTTCGGCGAGATCGGCCTGTCGGGCGAAGTGCGGCCGGTGAGCCAGACCGATGCCCGAATCAAGGAGGCTGAGAAGCTGGGCTTCACCGCCGCCCTCATGCCGCAGCGGCGCGGCCGCGGCATGGAGCGGGCGAATACCGGCGGCTTGCAGGCGCGCGAGCTGACGCATCTCCGCCATCTGGTCGCCCTATTCGAGAACGCACAGCGGCCCGAGCGCAAGCTCGGCGCCGGCGGAGGCCGTCCATGATGGGCATGAACGAATTCGACATCGGCGTCGTCGTGTTCATCGGACTGTCGGGCCTCTTCGCGCTGGCTCGCGGCTTCGTCAAGGAGGTGCTGTCGATCGTCGCCTGGTTCGGCGCCTCGCTCGCGGCACTTTATGCTTTTCCCTATCTGCGGCCGCTCGCCATCAAGGTAACGCCGACACCCGGCGTAGCCGACGCCGCGGCGAGCCTCTTTGCCTTCGTCCTCGCGCTGGTGATCTTGTCGCTGCTCACCGCCGCGGTGGCGCGCCGGGTCAAGGACAGCCCGGTCTCGGCGATCGACCGCACTCTCGGCTTGCTGTTCGGGCTGCTGCGCGGCGCGCTGCTGGCTTGCCTCATCTATATCGCGCTGAGCGCGGTCTTGCCGGCCTTGGGCCCGCTGCCGCCCTGGTTCGTACAGGCGCGGTCGCGCCCGATGCTGGCCGAGGGGGTCAATTCGCTGCGACAATTGGCGCCGCGCTCGATCCACGACCCGAGTAGCGGGCAGACCGTCGAGCAGGACCTGCAGAATGCGATTCGCGCCTTCAGCGTGCCGAAGCCCAGCGCCACGCCCACCGATACCACGGCGCCTAATTATTCACCCGAGGAACAGCGCGGGATGGACCGGCTTTTTCAGCAGAATCAGTCGGGACATTAGTCCGGGGCTGGCGGGCGCCACCGGTTCCGTGTAGAAGGTGCCCTCGCAAGCGATCCACACCATCCCCATTTATGGCTTGGCCGGTCGCGAGGGTCTTAGGCGAGGCGGCGCGCGCAAAGGCGGCAGATGCTGACAACCCGACCCCTGGATGACGATCATTTCCATGAGGAATGCGGTGTGTTCGGAGTCTACGGACACGCCGAATCGGCTGCGCTGACGGCGCTCGGACTTCATGCGCTGCAGCATCGCGGCCAGGAGGCGGTCGGCATCGTCGCCTATGACGGCGAGCAGTTCCACGCCCATCGCGGCCTCGGATTGGTCGGCGAGAATTTCAGCAGCAAGGACGTCATCGGCAAGCTGCCCGGCCATTCCGCCATCGGCCACGTGCGCTATGCCACCACCGGCGAGGTGGCGCTGCGCAACGTGCAGCCGCTCTTCGCCGATTTTACCTTCGGCGGCCTCGCCATCTGCCATAACGGCAACATTACCAACTCATACCACCTGCGCAATCGGCTGGTCAGCCGCGGCAGCCTGTTCCAATCGACCTCCGACACCGAGGTCATCGTCCATCTCATCGCCACCAGCTTGAAGGACAGCGTCGAGGAGCGCATGACCGACGCGCTGAAGCAGGTCGAGGGCGCCTATTCGGTGGCGGCGCTGACCCAACAGGGCATGATCGGCGTGCGCGATCCGCTCGGCATCCGCCCCCTCGTGCTGGGCAAGCTGGCCGACGCCTGGATTCTCTCGTCCGAGACCTGCGCACTCGACATCATCGGCGCCGATTTCGTGCGCGACATCGAGCCGGGCGAGATGATTACCATCGGCCCTACCGGAATCAAAAGCATCAAGCCGTTCGAGAACGTGCGCAAGCGCTTCTGCGTCTTCGAGTACATCTACTTTGCGCGGCCCGACAGCGTGGTCGACGGCATCAGCGTCTACGAGGCGAGGAAGCGCATCGGCCACGAGCTGGCGCGCGAGAGCCACGTCGCGGCCGATATCGTCATCCCGGTTCCGGATTCCGGCGTACCGGCCGGCATCGGCTATGCGGCCGAATGTGGCCTGCCCTTCGAGCTCGGCATCGTGCGCAACCATTATGTCGGCCGCACCTTCATCGAGCCGACCGACCAGATCCGCCATCTCGGCGTCAAGCTGAAGCACAACGCCAACCGCGCCAGCATCGAAGGCAAGCGCGTCATCCTGGTCGACGATTCGATTGTGCGCGGCACCACCTCGACCAAGATTCTCGCCATGCTGCGCCAGGCTGGGGCGACCGAAATCCACATGCGGATTTCGAGCCCGCCGACGACGCATTCCTGCTTCTACGGCATCGCGACGCCCGAGCGCGATCAGCTGCTGGCCTCGCACATGAACGTCGAGACCATGGCGAAATACATCGGCGCCGACAGCTTGGCCTTCATCTCGATCGATGGGCTCTACCGCGCCATGGGCCATGCCAAGCGCGACGCTGGCGCGCCGCAATTCTGCGACGCCTGCTTCTCCGGTGATTATCCGGTGCCGCTGGTCGATCGCGACGCCGGCAAGATCTCCACCCAACTTTCGCTTCTCGCCGAGACGGCGTAATGCCGGAGACATCGGGCGGCCGGGCCCTCAACGGCCGGGTCGCGCTGGTGACCGGCGCTTCACGCGGCATCGGCGCGGCGGTGGCGCGGCGCTTCGCAGCCGAGAGCGCGCAGGTGATCCTGGTCGCACGCACGCAAGGCGCCCTCGAAGAGCTCGACGACGAGATCCGCCGGGCCGGCGGCAAGGCCACGCTGGTGCCACTCGACCTGCGCGATTTCGACCGCATCGACGGGATGGGGGCGGCGCTCAACGAGCGCTTCGGCAGGCTTGATATCCTGGCATGCTGTGCCGGAACCCTCGGCACCCTGTCGCCGGTAGGGCATATCGACCCTAAGGCCTGGCAGGAGGTGATCGACGTCAACCTCACCGCCAATTACCGGCTGATTCGGTCGCTCGATCCGCTGTTGCGCGCATCGGAGAGCGGCCGGGCCATCTTCGTCACCTGCGCCGCCGCGCGCGACTTCCAGCCCTATTGGGGCGCCTATGCGGCGAGCAAGGCCGGGCTCGAGAGCCTGGTGCGGCTCTATGCCGGCGAAGTCAGGCAGACCGCGCTCAAGGTCAATCTGATCGATCCGGGCCCGGTCAAGACCAAGCTGCGCCTCACCGCTTTTCCCGCCGAAAACCGCGACAGGCTCAAATCGCCTGAAGCCGTGACCGGGATATTCGTCGAGCTCGCCGCCGCCGATTGCCAGCGCAACGGCCAGATCATCATCCTCTGAAAGACTAGGCCGCGGTCAGATTGCCGGCGGCACGGCGTGCCGGAATGACGCGCTGCGGCGGCAGCGTGATCTGTGTCGCGGTGCCCTTGCCTGGACGGCTGTCGATGGTGAAGCGGCCGTCATGCAGTTCGACCAGCTTCTTGGTCAGCGGCAATCCCAAGCCGGTGCCGCCACCGCTACGGTTGTAGGCGTTGTTGACCTGCCCGAAGGGCTCGAGCGCGCGCGCCATATCCTCGGACGCGATGCCGATGCCGGTATCGCGGACCTCGATCATCAGCTGCCCTTGCTCGATCGCGGCGCGGATGGATACGGCACCGCCCGAGGGGGTGAATTTGATGCTGTTGCTCAGCAGGTTGAGCAGGATCTGGCGCAGCCGCCTTTCGTCGCCCTGCACGCCATGCACGTCCGCCGCAACCGATTGGGTCAGCGTCAGCCCATGCACGCTGGCCCGATGCGCCGTCATGCGCACGCAGGAATCGATCAGCTCGGCGACGTCGATGGTCTCATCGGCGAGCTCGAGCCGGCCGGCGCTGACCTTGGTCAAATCGAGAATGTCGTTGATCAGCTGCAGCAGATGCTGCCCGCTGGCGTTGAGATCGTTGGCGTATTCGAGATATTTGCTGTTGCCGATCGGCCCCAGGATTTCGTTGGCGATGATCTCGGAAAAGCCGATCACCGCATTGAGCGGCGTGCGCAGCTCGTGGCTCATATTGGCGAGGAATTCGGATTTGGCGCGCAACGCCGCCTCGGCCCGGCGATTGGCCTCGTCGAGCCCCGCCACCAGCCGCTCCTTCTCCATCTTGGCCTTCAGCATGCGCAGCAGCGTGCGATAGGACTGCCGCGCCATCAGGCTGAGATTGAGCACGAAGACGAGATAAAGCCCGCCCATGGCGAGATGCTGGATATCGCCCGCGACCATGGTGACGACGATTAGCGGCAGCACGACCGGCCAGATGAAGGCGTCGACCACCGGCACATGCGCGGTATAGCCTGAGGCGACCCCGCCGGCCAATCCGGCGATGATGATCGGCACGAAAATCTCGATCGGCGCATGCGCCATCAGCGCCGCGACGGTGGCGAGGCTGCCCCATTGGCAGCCGGTCGCGGCGGCGAAATAGGTGAAGCGGCGGATCCAGATCATCGGCTCGAAATCGAGCGCCGCCCGGCTGCGGTGATAGGCCCTCCACAAAAAGATGCGGATGATACAGATGCCGACGATCGAGGCGCCCCAGCCGAGAAAGGCCAGGGTCTGGAAGGTGATCGACAGCACGGCGATGGCGACCAGGGTGACCAGCAGGTTGGTCGCCACCGACCAGGGCGAAACGTAGAGCAAATCGGCCAGCTCGCAGCCGATCGGATGGCGGAAATCCGCTTCCGTCGTGTGCACCGGCAGCGGCGGCAAGCCGCCACGCGGCGCAGCCAATCCAGGCGATGCAGCGGTCATGCCCCGATCTTATCGGGGGATGTTTTAATGTTTTATTAGGGTTCGGCGTAATGCGGCACGAATACCGCGCGCATTTTACTGAACGGTGGGCCAGCCGATCTTCAGCCCGGTGAGTGGAAAATCCCCGGCGCGAAGGAGATGCGCTGCTGCGCCTGCTTCATCCGGTCGGTCGGGCCGACCGCGATGCCCCAATGATCGTTGCGGCCGGGCGGCCAAGCCCATTCCTCGGGCCCGCGGAATTTGTAATGCTTGCCGACCTTCTCGACCTCGGCGGTGTATTCGATCACCACCTCGTCGGGACCGACGAAATAGGCGAAGACGTTGTTGCCCGGCCCGTGCCGGCCGATGCCCCATTCGATCGAAAAGCCGCTGTCGCGCAGCCGCCCGGCGCCGCGCATGACGGAATCGATCTCCGGCATCTCGAAGGCGAGATGGTTGAGGGTCGGCGCGGTCGAGCGCGCAAAGGCGATGACGTGGTGGTATTCGTTGCAGCACAGGAAAGTCATCCCCCTTGTCTGGTCGACGATGCGGAAGCCCAGATAGCGGGCGTAGAACTCGCTGATCGCGTCGACGTCGGGCGAATTGAGCACGATATGAGTGATCTTACTCGGCCGGTCAGGATGCGGCGTCGCGTCGCCGTGCCGCTTGTCGCCGGTCAGGATGCGTAGCGTGCGTCCCTCGGGGTCCTTGAAGGCGAAGCCGAAGCCACCGCCCGGCTCGGTGATGTTGGCGGGCTTCTCGATCTCGCTGACACCGGATTTTTTGAGGCCGGCATGGAGCGCCATCACCGTCGCCTTGTCGGGCGCGGTGAGGTCGATGCGCAGCAACTCGGCGCGCGGGCGGGCATGGAGCGCCATGACGTGGTGATGCGGGCCGGTGGCGCGCAGATAGACCGAGCCGGGCTGCTCCGCCACAGGCGCGAGGCGCCAGACATCGGTATAGAAGCGCGCCCGCGATTTGAGGTCGGTGACGCCGAGATCGATGCTGCGCACCCCATCGACCGAGGGCGTCTTGCCCTTGCCGCCAATTATCGGCTTAGCCTTTGATTTAACTGTGACTTTCGCCATACTACTCTCCCGCGCCGGCGCCCGGTTATTTGCCCATCCGGGCTGCCGCCAAAGCGCGCCAAATTCGCATACCGGTGGCCGGCATGTCGAGGCCCAAGCCATCGACGGGCGGCCCTGAAGTATATTTATATATTGCCGGTCAATGGGTTAGCGCCAGTTGCGGAATTCGTCGATAAGGCGGCGCCCTATTCCTTGTCGGCGAAGGGGTTCTCGCCCTTGCGCAGCATCATGCGGATCGGCACGCCCGGCAGGTCGAAATTCTGGCGCATAATATTGACCAGATAGCGCCGCCAGGCCTCCGGCAGCTCGCTCGGCCGCGACGCGAACAGCGCGAAGCTCGGCGGCCGGATATTCACCTGCGTCATATAGCGCAGCTTGAGCCGCTTGCCGGAGACCAGCGGCGGCGGGTGGCGTTCCTGCGCGTGCCCCAGGAAGCGGTTGAGGGTCGATGTGGGAATGCGCCGGTTCCACGCCGCATAGGCATCGAACACCATCGGCATCAGCTTGTTGACGCCGACCCCGGTCGTCGCCGACAGCATCAGCGGCACGATGCCGGCGAGTTGCGGCAAGGATTGCTCGATGCGATCGGTCACCGCCTCGAGCGATTTCTTGCCGTCGACGGCGAGATCCCATTTATTGACCGCGAGCACCATGGCGCGGCCTTCCTCGGCGATCATCCGCGCCAGGGTCAGGTCCTGGCGCTCGAGCCCGGCGATGGCGTCAATCACCAGCACCACGACTTCGGCGAAGCGAATGGCGTGCAGCGTGTCGCCGACCGAAAGCTGCTCCGCCTTGGCGTCGATCCGCGCCTTGCGCCGCATGCCCGCGGTGTCGATCAGTTGGACGGCATGGTCGCGCCAGTCCCAATCGATGGTGATGGAATCGCGGGTGAGGCCGGGCTCGGGCCCAGTGAGCAACCGCTCTTCACCCAGGAGCCGGTTGATCAGCGTCGATTTGCCGACATTGGGCCGCCCGACCACCGCCAGCTGCAACGGCCGCGAAGCATCCTCGGTCTCCGAGACCAGTTCGGGCGCGTCGGGTTCCGACTCCGCCTCCGTATCCGCATCGTCCTCCGCGACAAGGTCGGCGGCTTCGGCAAACGGCCGCAGCGCGTCATAGAGCTCGCCCATGCCCTCGCCATGTTCGGCCGACATCGCCACCGGCTCGCCCAAGCCCAGCGCGAAGGCCTCGGCGAGGCCGGTCGCACCGCCGGTGCCCTCGGTCTTGTTGGCAACCAGCACCAGCTTGCGGCCCTGCCGCCGCAGCCAGGACGCCAGCTCGCGATCGGCGGCGGTGATACCCTCGCGCGCGTCGATCACGAACAGCGCCACGTCGGCCTCGGCCAGCGCCGTCTCGGTCTGGGCGCGCATGCGGGCCTCGAGCCCGCCCTGATGGGATTGCTCGAGCCCAGCGGTGTCGATGAGGCGCAACCGGATATCGCCGAGTTGCGCTTCCACCTCGCGGCGGTCGCGCGTCAGCCCGGGCTCTGGCGCCACCAGCGCGGTCTTGCGCCCGGCAAGACGGTTGAACAGCGTCGATTTGCCCACATTGGGCCGGCCGATAATGGCGACGGAAAGCGCCATGCCGCCTCCATGTTGTCGGGTGCCGAGCGCCTAGCGCAGGGCGATCAGATCGGCATCGTCGGTGACGACAAACAGCGTCTGGTCCGCCACCACCGGGTTGACATAGACGCCGTCGGGAAATTCGGTCCAGCCCAACGCCTCGCCGGTATAGGGCGAGACGGAGAAGGCCTCTCCGCTCGACGAGACCACGATCAGCCGGTCGCCCGCCAGGACCGGGCCGGCCCAGCGCTCGGGGTCGCTCTTGGAATCCTCATCCTCGAAGCGGGGCAGCTCGCGCACCCAGCGCACGCGGCCGTCCTCGCGAGTGAGACAAACTAGATCGCTGTCGTTCGACAGTACATAGATGAAATCGCCCGCCACCCAGGGGGAATGCGTGCCGCCGATATCCTGCTCCCAGACGCGATCGCCGGTGCGGAGATCGATCGAGACGAGAATGCCGGCATGGCTGACCGCGATCACCCGGCCGCGATCGATCACCGGCTGGCCGCGAATATCGGCCAGGGACGACAAGGCGCCGAGCGGCCGCGAAGTCGCCAGATTGTCGCTCCAGACCGGCTGGCCGTTGCCGACGCGTAGCGCGAAGATCTCGCCGGAGGAATAGGGCACCACCACCGTATCGCCTTCCACCGCCGGGCTCGCAGAACCCAGCAGGCTCGCCGGCTCGGGAATGCCGTTATGCGACCACAGCAAGCGGCCATCTGTCGTGGCGAGGACTTCGAGCTGATTGTCGATGGTGATGGCGAAGATCCGGCCGTCCGCCACGGTGGGCGAGCCATGCACCGGCCCCGAGACCGGAACGCGCCAGATCGGCTTGCCGGTCTTGGCGTCGAGCGCGATAACCTCGGCATAGCCGGTGGCGACGTAAAGCTTACCGTCAGCATAGGCGACGCCGCCGCCGTAATTGCTTTCATCGACATCCTTGGGCTGGATATCGAAGCGCCACAGCCGATCGCCGCTCTTGGCGTCGTAGGCGGACACCTTGGTCTGTGCATCCATGGCGAAGACGACGCCATCCGCCACCACCGGCTGAGCGATCACCCGGCCATAGCGCGAATCGCCGTCGCCGATGCCCGAGCGCCAGGCGCGGCGGATTTTCTCGCCCAGCGCCAGATGATACATCGCATGGTTGGGATAGCCGCCGGCCTCCGGCCATGCTGGATTGGCGTAGGGCGCCGGCAGGCTGATCGGCGTGCCGTCGAGCTTCGGATCGGCCACCAGGCGCTTGTCGAGAGCGAGCACCGAGATGCGCTTGCCCTCGAGGTGGACCTTTTTATCGTCCCCGCAACCAGTGAGCAGCCCCGCCAATGCCGCCAGCGCCAGAAGCGCCGTCACGCCTCGTCCAGTCATGAGCCAAGCGCCATCAGCATTTGCGTGGCGCGCTGACGCGCGCCACCCGGCGCCGAGGAATCGTCCGCCAGTTGCTGAAAAGTCTTCTGCGCCGCCGCCTTGTCGCCCGATTTAAGCTGCGCCAGCGCGGTGAATTCGAGCGCGGTCGCGCGAAACGAACTGTCCGCGTCGGTCAGCGGCTTCAGCCGGTCGATCACCTTTTGCGGATCGCCCTTGTCGAGCGCATAGCGCGCGCCGAGCAGGGTGGCCACGTCGCGATAGCTTTGATCGACGCTACTATCTGCAGAGAGACGATCATATAACGCGACCGCCGCATTGCTGTCGCCGGCGCGCGCCTTCAGCGCCGCCAGCTCGAGCGTCGCCAGCACGGCATGGCCGCCGCCCGCCTGGGTGGACAGCGTGGCGAAGCGATCGGCCGCTTCGGCCTCCTTGCCGTCGCGCACCAGATCGAGCGCCGCGGCGAAGCGCTCGCCCTCGGCCTGGCGTTGATGCAGCCGATATTCGCGCCAGCCGGTGAAAGCGGCGGTGCCGAGGATCAGGATGGCGAGCAGCGCGAGGACATGGACGCGATAACGCGCCCACAGCTTCGCGAAATTATCGCGGCGGATATCCTCGTCGATTTCACGAAAAATGTCACTCACGCGGGGGTGGCCCCAGACCCGAATTTCTTGTGCAAAAGCGCGCGTACCATACCCCCTCCCCCACCATCCTGCAAACCAAGCCAGAGGCTTAGCCGCTGGACCTAACAGAAAAAATAGGGAAGACTTGGGCTAGCATGGCGACCGTCTCCCGCCTCACGGACCACCGCAAGCGCGGCCGCATCTTCTTCAGCCGCCGCGAGCTCGACCAGCTGCTCCAGCTCTACAGCCGGCAGGTGGCGCGCGGCGAATGGCGCGACTATGCCATCGACCATGGCGACGAGCTCGCCGCCTTTTCGGTCTTTCGCCACAGCGCCGACAGCCCGCTCTATACCATCGTCAAGACCGCGCCCGGCTCCTCGCGCAACGGCGATTACGCGCTGCTGCATCGCCGCTCGCGCCTCGCCAGCGGCCACGCTTTGGTCGACGTGCTGGCGCGGCTGCAGCGCAAGCTCGGCCTCGCGGCGAGCTGGGGCGCCTACTTCTAGGGCTTCCAGGCCTTGGCCTGCGCGACGATGGGCGCCGGATCGAAGGCGTTGATATCCCCGATCAAATCGTTGGTGACGACGTCGCTGGCCTTGATAGGCTCCTTCAGGACCTCCCATTTCAACAGAAAGTCGAGATAGGCCTGGTAATTCACCAGCGAGCTCTCGCCCCAATTTTTGACTCCGGCCTTGTCGAGCTTCCAATTGGCGATGCGCGCCTCGAGCGTCTTGACGTCGTCGTTGAGCGCGGTAGCCTCGTCCTTGCCGGTGGCCTTGGTGTAAGGGAAGACCTGCCAATTGATGCGTGCCGCCGCTTCGGGATTGGCCATGGCGAAGACCGTGCCCATCGCATAGCCGCGCCCGAGCGCCACCGCCTCGTCGCGGTGCTTGGCGAGCACGTCGTCGAGCACGATGAAGCCGTTCGACGGGAAGCGGTCGAAATCGGGATTGGCGATCTGCCGCAACGCGACCCCTGCGTTCTCGATCAGCGCATATTGCGTATCGTAGAGCGACAGCGCATCGACCTGGTTGCCGTGCAGCAACGCTGCCGCCTGCGCGCCCTCGCCGATGGCGATGATCGCGATGCTGTCGCTCGCACCGAGATTGGCGGCAATCGCGCGCGCCACCAGCGCACCGCCCGAGCCCATCGACGCGACGCCGATCTTCTTGCCCTTGAGATCCTGCAGCGTCTTGATCGGGCTCGCCGCCGGCACGTCGATGCCGTAAATATTGCCCTGATAGGCGGTGTAGAAGATTTTCGCGCGGATGCCTTGCGGCCGCAATACGCCCAGCGGCTCGACCGAAGGCAGCGAGTAGCGTAGCTCGCCGGTGCCGACGTATTTGACGCAGTCGACCGAGCCGGAGAGCGGAACCAATTCGACCTTGAAATCGCTCTTGCCGAACCAGCCGAACTGATTGGCGATGGCGAAGGGCGCCGCCGCCGAGGTGATGGTCTTGGCGCAAAAGCCGACGCGCAGGGTGTCCTCGGCGCGGACGGACCCAGCAGCAAGACACGCCAGCAACGCGGCAATTAACCCGATCTTGGATTTCATAGCCTTCCCCTTTCTGCGACGCTTTCCGGAGAGGATTTCTCCGACGGATCCCAGAACAACACCCGCCGGCGCACCAGCAGGATGACTTGATTGAGCACCAGCCCCAGCACCGACAGGATGAGCAGCACCGAGAACACGCCGGCGGTGTCGGCGTTGAAATTGAGGCTCTGGATCAAGACGCCGAGCCCGCTCTGCGCGCCGACGAACTCGGCGACGATCGCGCCGATGAGGGCGAAGATCATCGCCACTTCGAGTCCGGCCATGATGAAGGGCAACGCGCCCGGCAGCCGCAGCATCCAGAAAATCTGCCGCGGGCTGGCGTCGAGCGAGCGCATCAAATTGACCCGGTCCTCGTCGGCCGAGCGCAACCCGAGGATGGTGTTGACCATAAGCGGAAAGAACGCGATCAGCGTCGCGTTGACCACCTTCGAGGTCAGGCCGAGGCCGAACCAGACGACAATGAGCGGCGCCAGCGCCACCTTGGGCAGCGCCTGGAACATGACAATGAAGGGGTAGAGATAATATTCGGCGCGCCGCGACAGCGCGACCATGGTGCCGAGCAGGAATGCCAGCACCGCGCCGGCGGCGAAGCCAAGCAAAGTCTCCAGGAGCGTGATCCAGAGATTGTCGATATAGACGCCGCTAGCCGTGCCGCGATAGAGCGCCACGAAAACCTGCGACGGCGCCGGCAGGATATAGGCCGGCACCGCGAACAGCCGCACCGCCGCCTCCCACACGACAAGCCCGGCCAGCAGCAATAAGATGCGCAACCACGGATTGCCGCTGCGTTTCATAGCTCGGCCCCGGCACTGGCGCTGAAATGGCTGCGGATGCGCCGCGTATGGACGCCGAAGGCCGGCGTTCCCATCAGGTCGAGATTGCGCGGCCGCGGCAGATCGACCGTGACGACCTCGGCGATGCGTCCCGGCCGCGGCGTCATCACCAGCACGCGATCGGCGAGGAACACCGCCTCGGCGATAGAATGGGTGATGAACACGACCGTCTTGCGGCGCTCCAGCCAGATCCGCTGCAGCTCCATGTTCATCTGCTCGCGCGTCATGGCGTCGAGCGCGCCGAATGGCTCGTCCATCAACAGCAGAGCCGGGTCATGGATCAGCGCCCGTACGATGGATACGCGCTGCTGCATGCCACCCGATAATTCCCAGGGATAGCGCCGCTCGAATTCGGCGAGGCCGACCAGCGCCAGGAGCTCGCGCGCCGCGCGCTCGTGACGCGGACGGTCGAGACGCTGCACGTCCGCCGGCAGCATCACGTTGTCGAGCACGCTGCGCCAGGGGAACAGCACCGGCGACTGGAACACCACGCCGATGTCGCGGCGCGGCCCGACGATTGGCGTGCCGCGCAGAAAGGCGCTGCCGGAGGATGCCGGGCTGAGCCCGGCGAGGATTTTGAGCAGGGTCGATTTGCCGCAACCCGACGGCCCGACCACGGCGACGAACTCGCCATCGCCGATGGCGAAATCGATGCTGTCGAGCGCCATCACCGGCTCGGTCCGGGTCGCATAGGATTTGCTCAAGCGCTGGACGGCGATCACCGCCGGCGCATCAGGCTCTCCCACAGGTTCCTCCCCGGCCAGCATCTCGTTGTCGGGCGGTGCGGCTGGAGCGAAGCTTAGAAGGCGGTCGCGCCGACGGTCAATCGGCCAAGCTCGCCGCCAGCGGGCTTGCGGGCTCTAATTCCCTTGGCAAAGCGCCGGATTTTGGCCAGATTGGTGCGCTTCTTGTTGGTACGACGCGGGTTTTGGGGTGCAGGACGAATGAGGGGGATCAAGCTTGCTTGGTTCGCGGCCGCTCTGGTCGCGGCCCTGCCGCTCTCGGCTTTTGCCGGAATCGTGGACGAGGCCAAAATCGGCATCCTCGACCACGACATCGCCATCGGCGGCGACCACAAGGAATGCTGCGTCGACGTCAATCTCGAGGCGCTGTTCACCTCGCCGGATTTCCTCAGCGCAGTCTGGTCGCCACGGCCCACGCTTGGCGCCACCATCAACACCCGGCCTGGCAAGGCGACGAGCTACGGTTATTTCGGCCTCACCTGGGAAGTCGATTTCCTGCGCAACGCGATCATGCACAACGATAATTTCTACGCCACGCTCGGCGTCGGCGGCGCGGTGCACGACATGGGCGACAACACCACCGACACCAGCACGGCCACCATCAAGGGTCTGGGTGGCCGGATTCTGTTCCATGAAGAGGCCGCGCTCGGCTACCGCATCAATGCGACCTATAGCGTCGAGGCGTTTTTCGACCATATCTCCGACGCCGACCTGACGACGCGTAACCCGGGCCTGTCCAATCTCGGCATGCGGTTCGGCTATAAGTTCTAGCCGCACATCGACTTCCCGTGATTGTGTCTTGCGTTGCCGTAGAGCCCAGCCATTATAGGACGCGCATGTCGCATCTCTCGCCGCGCCGGCGCCTCATCGTCCTGTCCCTGTTCCTCACGATGCTGGCACCGCTGCCGGCCGCGGCGCACGCGGTCGTTATCGCCTCGAGCCCCGACATCAATGCAACGGTCGCCGGCGCCAATCTGCCGATTGTCCTGCACTTCAACAGCCGCATCGACCGCAATCATTCGCGGCTGTACCTCTACCGGCCGGACGGTTCCAACCTGACGCTGCCACTGCGGGCCGAGAGTCCGCCCGAGGAGCTCGATTCGACGGCGGGCGATTTGCCGCCAGGCGCTTATCGCCTGCGCTGGCAGGTGCTGAGCGTCGACGGCCACATCACGCGCGGCGACATTCCGTTCCAAGTCGGACCGTGACATTGGAGCGATAGGCCGTGGCGCTGTTGATCGATATTTTTGGCTTCCTGACCGTCGTGCTGCGCGGCATCACGCTGGCGACGCAATCCTTGACCATCGGCGGCATCGCCTTCATCGCACTGCTCGCCCGGCCGCTGACGCCCGAACTCGGCCGTACCGGGCAGACAATCCTGCATCGCTGTCGCGTCTTGCTGTTCTGGAGCGCGGTTGCCTTCTTCCTGGCGGAAGCGATCGTCGTGGCGCTCGAGACCGCCGTACTGATGGGCTCGCTCGACATCGGCATCGGCGAGACTATCGACGCCCAATTTGCGCGGGCGGGTTTTGCCGTAATGGCGGGCGCGGCCGCGGTGGCGTTGCTCTGCCGGATGAATCTCGCGGCATGGCGCGATGCCCTGCTGGTTGGCCTTGGCATCGCCATGCTGGCGGCGCAGGTCACCACCAGCCACGCCGCGGCGCGCATCGACGGGCGCATTCCGCTCGGCATTGCGGATTTCATTCACATGCTGTCGGCGGGAGTCTGGATCGGCGGCATTCCCTATTTCCTGGTCGCGCTCAACGGCATCAAGGGCGGCAAGGCCTGGCGACGCGTCGGCAAGCGGTTCTCGCTGATGTCGATGGTCGCTGTGGCGATGCTGTTCAGTGCTGGATTGTTCATGGCGGTGCCCTATATCGGCTCGATCGCGGCACTTTACGGCACCGCCTATGGCGTCATGGTCTCGACCAAATTCATCCTGCTGCTCGTACTCCTCGCCTTGGGCGGGATGAATTTCCTGCTGGTGGAGCGGCTGCGTCGCGACCCGGCAACGCCGATCCTGCGCTTGAAGCGCTTCGCCGAGGTTGAGATCGGCATCGGCCTCACGGTTTTGTTCGCCGCCGCGTCGCTGACCTCGGTGCCGCCGGGCGTCGATTTGACCTATGACCGCGCCACCGGACACGAGATCATCGAGCGCCTGGAGCCGCGCTGGCCGCGGCTCGAAAGCCCGGATCGCGCCAGCCTCGGCATCTTCGAGTTGAACCAGCAGATCGCCGCGGACGAGGCCGCGCGACGTCCCGCGCCCGAGGCCTTCGTGCCCGGTACCGGCATTTTGCCGCCACGCAACGCGATGGACATCGCATGGTCGGAATATAACCACCATTGGTCGGGAATTTTCGTTCTCATCATCGGCATCATCGCCCTGATCGAGCGCGGCTTTCACGTCAAATGGGCGCGCAACTGGCCGCTCATCTTCCTGCTGCTCGGTGTCTTCCTGCTGCTGCGCTCCGATCCGGAGGTGTGGCCGCTCGGCGATGTCGGCTTGATCGTCAGCCTGCGCGATCCCGAGGTGGTGCAGCACCGCATCTTCGTCATCCTGGTCGCCGCCTTCGCCTTCTTCGAATGGCGCGTGCGCACCGGCCGGGAGAAGCGCCCCAGCCTCAAGCTGGTCTTCCCGCTGCTGACCGCGGCGGGCGGGCTGCTGCTGCTGACCCACTCGCACGCGCTCGCGAATTACAAGGATCAGCTACTGATCGAGTATACACATATACCGTTGGCGCTCGCCGCGATGGCCGCCGGGTGGTCGCGCTGGCTCGAGCTTCGCCTGCCGGGTCGCATATCCCGAGTCGCCGCCTGGGTTTGGCCCATCGCTTTCGTAGTGATCGGATTGTTGCTCTTGTCCTATCGTGAGGCCTGAGCCATGAGCGCCATCATCGTCCGCATCGTCGAAGCCGCACGGCGCCACGCCGCGATCGTGGTCGTGCTGCTGCTCGGCCTCAGCGTCGCCGCCGGCATCTATGCGGTCACCCATATCTCCCTCGATACCGACCTCGACAAGCTGATCTCGCAGGATGAGCCTTGGCGCAAGCTCGATGCGGAAATGGACAAGGCATTTCCGCAGAATGCCGACCTCCTGGTGATCGTGATCGACGGCGTGACCACCGGCCAGACCGAGGATGCGGCCATTGCGCTGACGCAGAAGCTGCGCGCCGAGAGCGGCCTCTTCCGCAACGTGCGCATGCCGGACATCAACGATTTCTTCCGCCGCGACGGGCTGCTGCTTTTGCCGAAAGATGCAGTGCAGAGCTTCGGCGACCAAATGATCCAGGCCCAGCCCTTCCTCGGTACCGTCGCCGCCGATCCGAGCCTGCGCGGCATCTTCGGCGCGGTCGGGCTGCTAACGCAAGGCGTCGCCCATGGTGCCGTCGATGCGAGCCAGGTCGATCCGGCGCTCAACGGCCTGGCGGACGCGACCGAGACGGCTCTCGCCGGCAGCTATAAGCCGCTGGCTTGGCGTGCCTTCCTGTCCGGCGTGCCAGTCGAGCACCGCGAATTGCGGCGGCTCGTGCTGGCACAGCCCGCGCTCAGTTTCGATACCCTATCGCCCGGAGAAGGCGCCACCGAGGACATCCGCAAGACCGCCATATCGCTCGGCCTGACGCCGGACCGCGGCATTCGCGTGCGCATAACCGGACCGGTGGCGCTGGCCGACGACCAGCTCACAACCCTCTCGCAAGGCGCCGGCTTCTCGGCCGCGCTGTCGATCGGTCTGCTCTGCCTGTGGCTCTTCCTTGCCTTGAGCTCGATGCGGGTTTTCGTCGCCATCATCATCACCCTGTCGGTCGGCCTGGTCGCTGTCACCACCTTTGCCGTCATCGCGGTCGGCGCGCTCAACCCGATCTCGGTTGCTTTCGCCGTTTTATTCGTCGGCATCGCCGTCGATTTCAGCATTCAGTTCAGCGTGCGCTATCGCGACGAGCGCCACCGCGCCGGCGACCTGGCCGAAGCGCTGCGCCGCACCGCGAACGGCATCGGCCGCCCAATGGCAGTCGCGGCGGCGGCGACGGCGGTCGGGTTCTTCTCGTTCGTGCCAACGGCATATACCGGCGTGCGCGATCTCGGCCTCATCGCCGGGGTGGGCATGCTGATCGCGCTGGCGCTCAACCTGACGCTGCTGCCGGCGCTGATTGCCTTGATGCGCCCGAAGGGCGAATTGCGCGCGGTGGGGTACGTCTGGGCGGCACCGATCGACCGCTTTTTGATCAAGCGGCGCGTGGCGGTGATCGTCGCCGCCGGCTTCATCGCGCTGGGATCGATTGCGCTGGTGTCGCATCTGCGCTTCGATTTCAATCCGCTCAATCTGCAAAGCCCCAAGGCCGAATCGGTATCGACCCTGTTCGACCTGATGGCGGATCCCACCACCACGCCCTATGTCATCGAGATCCTGACCCCGTCGCCCGACGCCGCCGGCAATCTTGCCGACAAGATCGCGGCGCTGCCCGAGGTTCAGCAGGCACTGACCGTCAACGACTTCATCCCCGACGATCAGGACGAGAAGATCGCTATCCTGGCCGATGCCAAGACCCTGCTGGGGCCGACGCTCAGCCCGCGCGAGATCAAGCCGCCGCCGAGCGATGCCGAGAATCTCGCGGCGATCGGCGCGGTATCGCGCCAGATGGCGGCGATCGCCGGAAAGGATCCGGCGGCGGCGCGCCTCGCCAAGGCGCTCGACACAGTGCTGGCGCGGGGTGCTTCGGCGCTGCCGGCGCTCGAGGCCAACCTTGCCAGCGGCGTCGCCGGACGGCTCGATGATCTGCGCATGGCGCTCGACCCGCAGAAAGTCTCGATTGACACCTTGCCGCCCGAGGTCAAGCTGGATTGGATGACGGAGGATGGCCGAGCCGTGGTGAGGGTCTTCCCCAAGGGCCCCGTGCGCGACAATAAGGTGCTGCGGCGCTTCGTCAACGTCGTGCGCGCGATCGCGCCCGACGCCACCGGCTCGCCGGTCACCGTGCAGGAATCCGCCCAGACCGTCATTCGCGCCTTCATCTCCGCCGGCATCATCGCCATCGTCGCCATCGCGCTGCTGCTGCTCCTTGTGCTGCGCCGGCTCTTGGATGTGGCGCGGGTGCTGGCCCCGCTGCTGCTGGCCGGGCTGATGACCTTGGCGACCGCGGTGGCGCTCGGGCTGTCGCTGAATTACGCCAATATCATCGCACTGCCCCTGCTGCTCGGCATCGGCGTGTCGTTCGACATCTATTTCGTCATGCGCTGGCGCTCGGGCCTGCGCGATCTGCTGCAATCGAGCACGGCGCGTGCGATCCTGTTCAGTGCCCTCACCACCGGTACGGCTTTCGGCAGCCTGGCGCTGTCGAACCATCCCGGCACGGCGGAGATGGGCAAGCTGCTCAGCATCGCCCTGGTCTATACGCTGTTCTGCACCTTCATCATCCTGCCCGCCTTGCTCGGGCCGGTGCCGGTCAAGCGCGACGACCGCGACTGACCAGACGGCGACCGACGCTGTACTGCCAGGCCGCCAGCGCGGGCACGAAGACGATGACGTCGCGGGCCCGGCGCGTCAGCGCCAGCGCCAGCGCGATATCGGCCGGCAACCCCAGCATGCCGCCGATCAGCAGGAAGCTGCCCTCCTGCACGCCCAGCGCCCCCGGGATGACGAAGGCGGTGCTCCCCACCGCTTGCACCAGCGCCTCGATGATGATGGCGCTGTTGAAATCGATCGGCGACTTCAGAAAATAGAGCGCGATCCAAATCTCGCCGGCGCCGGCGACCCAGCCGGCCAGCTGCCACAAGCCGCAGGCGAAGACCGAGGACATCCGGCGGTAGAGCCGGCGCACGGCGCGATCGAGCATGGCGGCACCGCCGACCATGCCGGCGAAGCGATCGCCGAAGACGCTGAACAGGGCACGGAAGATGCGGGCGAAAATGCCGAAGAGGCCGAATTTCTGCGCGAAGGCCGCCGCCGCCATGACCGGCAGGGCAGCCACCAGCCCGACCGCGATATCGATCAAAAAGCCTTCATCGATCTCCGCCAACGCCGCCAGCGCTAGACCCAAAAGGGTGAACGATGCCTGCGACACCAGCGAGACGGTGACGTCGACGACCAAAGTCGCCACTGCCGGGGCGGGGTGCACGCCGCGGTGCATCAGCAGACGCGCGCTGACCACCTCGCCGCCGATGCGTGCGACGGGCAGCAGCCCGTTGACCGCCTCTCGCACCCAGACGCACCAGCCGAAATACAGCCAGCTCGGACGGCGGCGCGGCGGCAGCAGCAATTGCCAAGCGCGCGCGTTCAACCCCATCGGCACGACGTGGAAGAGACTGGTCCAGAGGATGCCCCAGCCGGCGGCGGCGAAGGCGGCCAGGATGGCGGTGAAGCCTTCGCGGACGAAGAGCGCCGTCGCGCAAGCGAGACCGATTAACCCAAGGAGCAACGCAGCGCGGATCATACGGCGCGCGCGGTGAGATCGCCGTAGGCGATGAGCTCGATGCCGGAGGATTCGACCGCGCGGCGCACCTTCTGGCTGAGTAGTGCCGCAAGCTCCTCGGCGGGCCGATAATCGGGCATGGTGCGGGCGAGATCCGGCGTCTGGCTGAGCGCCGGATGGCAGTAAACCTCGGACACCCCATCGGGCAAGTGCTCGATGAGACGCTCCAGGCGAGGCTCGGTCATGGCGCCTGTCCAGCGTAGGCCGAGGAGCCGGTCATTGACCACGAGGCCCGCGCGGCGCAGCCGGCGGCGCAGCAGGGAAACGTAGGGCGCGTAGAACAGCGGCGATGCCCGCTCCCCCGCCTGCCTCAGGAGGCGCGCCGGCTCGGCTGGGACGCGCACCGCTTTCAGCCCGTATTCCCTGCCGATTTCGATCAGCAGCGATGCCACGGTCGGGTGGAGGTGGAAATGCTTATGCGCATTGGCATGATCGAGAACGAGGCCGGTCGCCGCAAAGGCCGCGAACTGGGCACGAATCTCGGCCGCGAGCTGGCGGCGGACACGCGGCAGGAAAAAGAAGCGGAAACCCGCTTGCGCCATGTTGGCGCGGAAGACGCCCTGGCGATCGACCAGATCGGGGATCAATCCTGCCGGCAGGATAGGGCGGCCCCCGATCAGGGTCAGGTGCAGCCCGATTCGGAGATTCGGCAGGCGGCGGACGCGACTCACCGCATCGGCGGCGGCCGGGGCACCAACCATCAGGCTGGCACAAGTGAGGATGCCGTCACGGCTGGCGCGCTCGACCGCCTCGTTGACTGCCGCATCGAGTCCGAAATCGTCGGCGCAGACGATCAGGCGCTTGGTCAGTGCGCCAACTCCCGCTCGCGCAGGAACTGGAAGAATTCTACACCCTCGCGCAGGCGGCGGCGCATCATCTCGGGGCTCCGCACCATCTCGCCAACGATCGAGGCGATCTTGCCGGCGCGGAAGTAGAAGCGCCTGTAGAAGGTCTCGACCGAGTCGAAGATTTCCTCGTGCGACAGATGCGGATAATGCAACGGCGCGATCTGGATGCCGTGATCGTCGATCAACTCGGCATGCTTGGCGTCGAGCCAGCCATTCTCCAGCGCCTGCTTATAGAGGAAGGTGCCGGGATAGGGCGCCGCGAGCGAGACCTGGATGGTATGCGGATTGATCTCGGTGGCGAATTTGATCGTCTCCTCGATCGTCTCCTTGCTCTCTCCGGGCAAGCCCAGGATGAAAGTGCCGTGGATAGTAACGCCGATCTCGTGACAATCCTTGGTGAATTTCTTGGCGACGTCGATCAACATGCCCTTCTTGATGTTATGAAGGATCTGCTGGTTGCCGGATTCATAGCCGACGAGCAGCAGGCGCAGGCCGTTATCCTTCAGCACCTTCAGCGTCTCGCGCGGCACATTGGCCTTGGCGTTGCACGACCAAGTCACGCCCAGCTTGCCGAGCTCTTTCGCGATCGCCTCGGCGCGCGGCAGGTTGTCGGTGAAAGTGTCGTCGTCGAAGAAGAACTCCTTCACCTGCGGGAAATAATGCTTGGCGAGACGGATCTCCTCGATCACGTGACCGACGCTGCGGGTGCGGTAGCGATGGCCGCCGACGGTCTGTGGCCAGAGGCAGAAGGTGCAGCGCGATTTGCAGCCGCGCCCGGTATAGATCGAGATGTAGGGATGCTTCAGGTAGCCGATGAAGTATTTCTCGATCTCGAGGTCGCGTTTATAAACTTCGGTCACAAAAGGCAGCGCGTCCATGTTCTCGAGAATGGCGCGCTCGGGATTGTGGACGATGACGTCCGCGGTGTTGCGCCAGCTCAGCCCGTCGATCTTATCGAAGGCGCGACCCTCGGCGACTTCCTTCATGGTGAAGTCGAATTCATTGCGCCCGACGAAATCGATTCCGGGAGCGGCTTTCATACTTTCCTCGGGCTCGACAGCGACCTTGGCGCCGACGAAACCGATCTTGAGATTTGGATTCTCGTCCTTCATCGCCTGCGCCACCTTGACGTCATTGGCGAAGGACGGCGTCGAAGTGTGCATCACCACGAGCTCGTAATGCTTCGACAGCGGCAGCACCTGCTCGAGGGTCACGTCGGCCGGCGGCGCGTCGATCAGGCGGCTGGTCGGAATCAATGCCGCCGGCTGCGCGAGCCAAGTCGGGTACCAGAACGACCGGATTTCGCGCCGCGCCTGATAGCGCGAGCCGGCCCCGCCATCGAAACCTTCGAAGGAGGGCGGTTGCAGAAACAAGGTCTTCATCATGCGGGTCGATCTCCGTCGAGGGTCAGGCGGCCATCGCGTCCGATCCGGAGCCGCCGGTCGCGCCACGCCACGTGTCGGGTGAAGAAACTAGCTATGAATACCACAAACGACAACAGATCGCGCGGGGGAATTAGGTAGAGGGGGGTGGGATTTAGACCCAGGAGCCGGTCGTCGAGGCGGAATGTTGCCCAACGCGCCAAGAAAGCCATCACCAGGGTCCAAAAGGCCCAGAACGGCTCCCCCGCGACCAGCGTCAGGATCCACGCCAGCAGCCCCAGCATCACGGGGTGGGTAACCACCGAGGCGATATAGCCCTCGGGCGCCACCAGCCTCAACGTGCGCGCCCAGCGCAGCTCGTGCTTGAACAGCGCCATCAGGCTCGGCTCCCAGATCATGGTATCGACGATGAGCGATGAGACCACGACCCGCTTGCCCAGATGGCGAACCGCCTCGCCCAACGCATTGTCGTCGGCGAGCTGGTCGGCAAGCGCCGCGAGGCCGCCCGATGTCTCGAGCGTCGCGCGTGTCAGCGCCAGGGTCGCGCCGAAGGTGCCCATGTCGAGCGCGGCGCCAACCGCGGCCTGGGAGAAGAAACCGTGATTGACGTAAAGGCAGGCGAGCTTCGACCAAAACCCGCCGGCGGAAACGCCGCGATAGAGACAGGTGACCAAGCCGACATGATCGTCGCTTAGCGGCGCGGTCACGGTCGCCAGATAGATCGGCGTCACGCGCATATCCGCGTCAGAGATCACCAGGATAGGATGCTTGGCCTCCGGCAGCATGTTCTGAAGATTCTGCACCTTACGGTTGGGCGCCCGCGCGGATCCGCCGACCACCAGCGTCAGGTCGAGCGCCGGAAACTCCGCCATGACCCGCCGCACCACCGGGATCGCCGGATCGTCGGCATCGACGACGCCGAACACGATCTGGAAGACCGGATGATCCTGGTGGCAGAAGGAAAGCAGGTTTTCATAGAGTTGCGAATCGGCGCCATGCAGCGGCTTCAAAAGACTTGCCGGTTGCGGCGTACGGAGATGCGGCAACGGCCGCCGCGTCGCCGACCAGACCGCCACCGAGGCGCAGACCAGATAGGCCGAGCCGGCGAGACTCATGGCCAACACGGGCCACGCCAAAAAATCCAACCATTCCAATTGTATCCACTCCCATACGGATGTGCTTTGGCAGAATGCAATGTTTAGCTGCTGGCCGTGATTAAAACATCACGGCGCGCCGCCATCTAACCTAAAAGTTAAAAATGCTGTTGCTTTCGACCCTTCCTATTGTCAACCATGGGCCCCGACGCGCCGTGTAAGCCCCCGAAAACAAGGAAGAAGCCGGTCTTGATCGTGCCAGAAGCCACGCGCTCCCACAGACTTCGAATCCTGGTCATCGCGGGCGCATTCCTGTCGTTATTCGCCTGCGCCACGCCGCCGACCGATCCGGCGGCGCGTGCCGAATACGACGAGACCAACGATCCGCTCGAGCCGATGAACCGTGCCATCTTTAGCTTCAACGATTTCCTCGATACCATCCTGATCAAGCCGGTGGCGCAGGCCTACCGCTTCACGATTCCGCAACCGGGCCGCAACATGATCCGGCACTTCCTCGACAACCTCAACGAGCCGGTGATCTTCGCCGACGACGTGATGCAGCTCGACTTCCATCGCGCCAACATCACCGCCGGACGCTTCCTCGCCAATACCACCTTCGGCATCGGTGGCTTGTTCGACATCGCGAGCAGCGGCCCACCGAGCGGCAGGCTCGAGGAGCAGACCGGCGATTTTGGTCAGACGCTCTATCATTATGGGGTTCCTTCCGGCCCCTATCTGGTCCTGCCGATCCTGGGGCCGTCTAACCCGCGCGACGCGGTCGGCATGGGCGTCGACACCGAGATGGATCCATTCAGCTGGCTCGCCTTCCATTTCGGCCATAACGGCGCCAATTGGTATCGCTTCGCCGCCGAGGGCATTGACGAGCGCTCGCGCCACATCGAGGATCTGGACTCGCTGAAAAAGAATTCGATCGATTTCTACGCCCAGCTGCGTAGCCTGACGCGTCAGCATCGCGCCGCGGAGCTGAACAATGGCATGGCGCCACCGGTTAAGGGGCTCGACAGCCTCGACAACCACCCGGACGCCAAGACTTCGGAAAGCGCGGCACCGACATCGACCCAGTAATCGGGTCTAATGCGCGAGTTGCGCCGTCTTTTTATGTAATTGATCGATGAGCGCCGCAACACCGCCGCGGCGCATGACCGAGCTGAATTCCGAACGACGCGAGGCGAGCTCGCTGATCGTGCCGCTCAGATAGACATCGATGATCTTCCAGCCCTGATCGCTCTTGCGCAGCAGGTAATTGAGCTGCACCGCATCGTCCTTGGGCTGAACCAACCTAGTCTTGATCACCATGTCGCCATTGCCCTGATCGACCGGCTGGGAATCAACCTCGAAGCTCTCGCCGCTGTAATCGTCGAAATGATTGGCATAGCTGGCGACGCTGAAATCGCTGAAGGCGACGACCAACTTCGCCTGTTCGTCGCTCGACAGGCCCTGCCATTGTAGCCCAGTCATCAGCCGCGTCATCAGCGGCAGATCGAAGGCGCGATGTATCGCCGGCGCTATGATGTCGCGCCGCCCGGCAAAACCGAGACGGCGGCCGTTCTTCATCGCCTGCAACAGCGCGTCGTCAAAGCTGCGGACGATATCGACCGGGCCGACATTGGCGTCGGCGACGGCAAAAGCCGCCGGCGAAAGCGAGAGCACGCCTGCGGCAAGCAGGATGAAGCGGCGAGAAAGCATGGGAGAATTAACCTGAAATTCCTGTTAGGTCCGGCGGTCCACGACAAAGCGTGCCGCCTGTCGCAATAGGTCGGCTCTTTCCTCGAATAAATCAAGATGCGCCACCGCCTGGCGGACCAGCACTTGCGCCTGGGCGCGGGCGCGCTCGACACCCAGAATCGAGACGAAGGTCGCCTTTCCGGCGACCGCGTCCTGGCCGACCGGCTTGCCGGTGGCGGCGGCAGAGCCTTCCACGTCCAACAGATCATCGGCGATTTGGAACGCGAGCCCGAGATCGTGCGCATAGCCCCTGAGCGCGTGGCGCAGCTCCGCCGGCGCCTTGCCCAGAATGGCGCCCGCTTCGCAGGCAAAGGCGATCAACGCGCCGGTCTTGAGACGCTGCAGCCGCGTGATGGCGCCGATATCGAGATTGGGATGGCTCTCGGCGATGAGGTCAAACATCTGGCCGCCGACCATGCCGCTACATCCCGCCGCGTGCGCCAGCTCCGCCACCAGCTCGCAACGCACCGCCGGATCGCCATGCGTGTCGGCATGCGCCAGCACCTCGAAGGCCAGCGTCAGCAGCCCGTCTCCGGCCAGAATCGCGGTCGCCTCGTCGAATTTCTTGTGCGCGGTCGGCCGGCCGCGCCGAAGGTCGCTGTCGTCCATCGCCGGCAGATCGTCGTGGACCAGTGAATAGGCGTGCACCATCTCGATGGCGCAGGCGGTCTGCAGGGCACCCCGCCGTCCGACCGAAAAGAGTTGCGCGCTCGCGAGCACCAGGAATGGCCGCAGCCGCTTGCCGGGCGCCAAGGCTGCGTAGCGCATTGCCTCGAACACCCGCGCCTCGAAACCCGACGGCACGACGATCAGCCGGTCGAGCGCGGTATCGGTGAGCTTCGCCGTCTCGGCAAGTGCTTCGGTAAAATCGGCGCCGGGCGCCCAAATGGATTCAGTCAAGAGCGAGCGGCTCCGTCGTCGGTTTGCCGTCGGTGGCGATGACGATCTTGTCGACCCGCGCCTGCGCCTCGCGCAGTTTCGATTCGCAATGCTGCTTCAATAATGCGCCGCGCTCATAGGCGCCGAGCGCGTCATCGAGTTTGGCATTGCCGGTCTCCAAGCGCCGCACGATGTCCTCGAGCTCCTTCAGGGCATCCTCGAAACTGAGCTTCGCGATGTCGGGCGGCATCATTGTCTTGGCCATGGTCTCCTCATGCGCGCACTTTATGGATGCGGCCGGTTTCCGGCAAGCGTCAGGCCGCCATCAGCGCCGCGACATGGGCCTCGGCCGAGGCGGCCAGCGCATTGAGATCATAGCCGCCCTCAAGACTCGAGACGACGCGGCCCTTGGCGTGACGCGATGCGGCTTCGAGAATGCGCTCGGTCGCCCAGCCGAAATCGCCCTCATCGAGATTGAGTTGCGCCAGCGGATCGGCGCGATGGGCATCGAAGCCGGCCGAGACCAGAATGAGCTCGGGGCGAAACGCCTCGAGCGCCGGCAGCACGATTTCGCCGAAGGCCTGGCGGAATTCACGAGAGCCAGCATTGGGCCGGAGCGGCGCGTTGACGACGTTGCCGACGCCGCGCTCGCTGCGCGCACCGGTGCCCGGATAAAGCGGCGATTGATGCGTCGAGGCGAAGAAGACATGCGCGTCGGCCTCGAAGATGGCTTGCGTGCCATTGCCGTGATGCACGTCGAAATCCACCACCGCGACGCGCTCGAGCCCATGCGCCTGGCGCGCGCGCTGCGCGCCGATGGCGATGTTGTTGAAGAGGCAAAAGCCCATCGCATGGGCGGGCTCGGTATGGTGGCCGGGCGGGCGAACCGCGCAGAAGGCGTTGGCGCCCTCGCCCGCCATCACCGCATCGACCGCCGCCGCGACGGCACCCGCCGCGCGCAAGGCGGCCTCGCCCGAGCCGGGCGACAGGATGGTGTCGGCATCGAGCGCGGCATAGCCCTGCTTCGGCACGGCATCCAGCAGTGCGTCGACAAAAGCGCGCGGGTGGGCGCGGGCGATGTCCTCAAGCCTCGCCTCGGGAGCCTGGCGCCGGTCCAATTTGCCGAAGGCGGCACCCGACAGCCCATCGAGAACTGCCGCCAGGCGGGCGGGCGATTCCGGGTGGTGGCTGCCGGTGTCATGCGCGAGACAGGCTTTGTGGCTAAACAACAGCGTGGTCATGGCGTGGGAGCGTCCTTTTCTGGGTCCCACAGTTTCGCACATTGCACACCGGCCTCGCCACGACGATGGAATTCCGCCATTCGAACCGCGCAGGGCTTGCCGGGCATCGCGCCCTTGCCTTAGGCTCCCGCGCTGGATTGGCGTGGCGGCAAACGATAGAAACGGTCGGGCGGCGTGAGATTGGTTCGGGCATTCGCGGCTTTATGGTGTTGCGGCCTGGTCTGGCACGCTGTCGCCGCCGATGCGAAGGAAGCGACCATCGCCGTCCATGCCGGCAAGTCCGACAGCGCGAATTATGTGCTGGCGAAGCAATTCGCCGAGGCGCTGGCGCTGGCCGACAACGGCGCTTTCACCCTGGTCGTCGAGGAAAGCCAGGGCTCGGTCCAAAACGTGATGGACTCGCTCAAAGGCGATAACAATTACATCTTCACCGCGGCGCCAGGCGTCATCGCGCAGGCGCAGCGCGGCGACAAGCCGTTCGACAGCAACCCGAGCTACGACCAGATTCGTGCGCTGTTCCCGATCCCGCCGCAGGTGGTCCATTGGGTCGTGCGGCAGGATAGCGGCATCAAGAATTTCGAGGATCTCGCCGGTCATTCTATCGTCCCCGGTGCGCGCGGCAGCGTCAGCGAGCGCGCCACCGAGGAAGCGCTGCAATCGCTCAGCCTCGACAAATCGGTTCAGGTGATCGATGCCGAAAACGGCGGCGGCGCCAACACGCTGAAGTCGAAGCAGGCCGGCGCGCTGGCGCTGACCGGTAGCTATCCGATGCCAGCGGTGAGCGAGATGGCCCGCGCCATGCCGATCCGGCTGTTGAGCCTGCCGCACGACGCGATCGCCCGCATCCACGCGACGGACGACAACATCGCGGAGATCACCATCCCGAAGGGGATCTATCCCGGCGTTGATTACGAGGTGGTGACGCTGGGATTACCCACCGGCGCCTACACCACCCAGGCGATGAGTAATGCCACCGCCTATGCGATCACCAAGGCGTTCTGGTCGCAGCGCTTCAACCTCGCGCGCAAGAACCCAGCCTGGATCGCGGTCGTCCCGTCGCGCGTCGCCGCACTCGGCGCCAAACTGCATAAAGGAGCGCTGCGCTATTATCTCGAGGCCGGGATCAAGGTTCCCGCAACGCTGCGCTGACGCCTAGGCTGATCGGCGCGGCAGTACTGCCGCAACAAAAACAGCGAGCCAACCGAGGATGAACAGTGTGCCGCCCAACGGCACCGCGCGAGCAAGGCCCGGCGAGAATCCTCCGGCAATGAGTCCGAGCCTGCCGCAAAACAGCACCAGCCCGCCGATGAAGCTGCCCAGCGCCACGGCAAGGCAGGCGCGCTGGCCGTGCGCGGCTTGACGCAGCCAAAGCCCGAGCGCCAGCAACGCGGCGGCATGGACGAGCGCGTAGCGCGCGGCGGTTTGCGCGAGCTCCATGCGATAGGCATCGCCCGCCAGCAGATGCGCGGCGGCGGCATCGCCGGCGACCGCAAGCGCTCCTGCGATTCCGGCAAAGGCTAGGGCAATACGGTCCATCGCGAGTCTCCTGGCGGCATGCTGCGCGCCGCGCTATAAATCGCCGGCAATCAAACAGGGTCAAGGGGCGTCCATGCCGAGCTTCGATGTCGTCTCGCGGCTCGACCTCGCCGAGGTCGACAACGCGCTGCAGGGCCTCGGACGCGAGATCACGACGCGCTTCGATTTCAAAGGCAGCAAGTCAGAGGTGACGCGCGAGGAGATGGTGCTGACCATTCTCGCCGATGACGAGATGAAGCTGCGCCAGGTGCAGGAGCTGCTCAAAGGGCATATGACGCGGCGCAAGGTCGATGCCACAGCACTCGACTTCAAGCCTGCAGAAAAAGCCACGGGCCAAAGCCAACGCCAGCTGGTGACCTTGAAGCAGGGCATTCCCGCCGATCTGGCCAAGACCCTGGTGCGCGCCCTCAAGGATGCGAAGCTCAAGGTGCAGGCGGCGATTCAGGGCGACGAGCTGCGCGTTACCGGCAAGAAGCGCGACGATCTGCAGACGGCGATCCAATTGCTGCGCGGGTTGAAGACCGAGCAGCCGCTGCAATACGTCAATTTCCGCGATTGAGCTGCGGTTCGGCGTGCTCGAGCTCTATCACAACAATATTTCGGTTTGTGCGCAGAAGGTCCGGCTGGTCCTGTTCGAAAAGAAGATCCCATGGATCAGCCGTCACCTCGACCTGAAGCGCGGCGATCATCTGAAGCCGGATTTTCTCGCGATTAACCCGAAGGGCCTGGTGCCGGTCCTGGTTCATGACGGCCAGACGATCATCGAATCGACTCTGATCTGCGAATATCTCGACGATGTGTTTCCGGCGCCGCCGTTGAAGCCGGCGGAGGCCCTCGGACGCGCCCGGATGCGGCTATGGGAAAAGGCGGTCGATGAGGGACTCCATGTCGCCTGCGGCACGATCAGCTTCATCGCGGTGTTCGCCAAGCAATTGAGCGACGATCGCTCGGATCAGGACATCGAAGCGCGGCTGGCGCTGATCCCGGATCCGGCGCGGCGTGAACGGCAGCGCCAGCTCTTGCAGCTTGGCTTCAAGGCCCCCTTCGTCAAGGACGCGCTCAAGCTCCACGACAAGATTCTGGGCGAGATGGAGATCGCTCTCCAATCCGGTCCGTGGCTCATGGGTGCTCAATTCACCCTCGCGGACGTAGTAATGGCGCCCTATGTCGAGCGCCTGGATCGCTTGACGCTATCGGGGCTGTGGAACCCCGAGCGCCCGCTCGTCGGGGAATGGTTTCGCCGCCTGAGATCGCGGCCGAGCTTCGCCGAGGCGCTCGACGCGTTTCAGCCGCTGGATTACACCGACTTATTGCGAGAACAGGGTAGGAATTTGTGGCCCAAATTCCGCGAACTACTCTCTGCATGAGTTCGGAATTCTGGGCCGACGCGCTTGATCCGGCGGCGCCAAGCCGGTAGATAAGGCCGGCGCCTCGATGTCCCCATCGTCTAGAGGCCTAGGACGGGGCCCTCTCACGGCCCAAACCGGGGTTCGAATCCCCGTGGGGACGCCATTTCTTAATCCCTTATAAACTGCGGGTTTCTAGACGATCTTCAGAGCTTTCTCCACAGGTTTTCGGGGCTGAACTTAGCATCCTGTTAATCGGTCGCTAGGTACAACCTACTCCCGCGACGCTGAGACTGGGGGTAGGCACGGCATGATCGATCAAGCAGTTATCTGGGGTTCCGCCCAGGCTTGCAGCGCCCTTAGGTCTACCGGCCTTCCGCACGCCGTTCAGGATAACAGCGTGTGCGCTTATTCAAATAGCTACGTTGCAGGCTTCATTTTCTGGGTGGCAATTGCGGCTTTGTCAGTCCTCCTGATTCGACTGACTAGAAGGTAGCCGAAGGGTTAGAAGCGCGCTCAGGGCAACATGTCGGATAAAGCCTGGCTAACGATCTTTGAACTTGCGATGATCGTAGGACTGATCGCGTTTGTGATACCATCCCCTGGTTAAACATCGATCAGTCGATCCGTTAGCGCTAAAACTAACCATATGAAGAATCTGCTCATCGGTATCCTCATCGCCGTGATCATTACGGCCACCCTTGCGACGGTCTACTCCGAGCGCATTATCAGCGGTAAGGCACCGCTGCCTAGTCCGACAATACTTGAACCCAAGAAACACTGATTTATTATCGTTTCCGTCACCACGCTAGATACCCCTAAACTGTGCTTCCTTGCTCTGCGATCGCCGCTGTCGACGGAGCAATGCTATCACGCGCAAGCACGGTTTTGGCCGCGTGATCTTCGGGGTTATCGAATGGGACGTAGGTGGCCATGGTATGGCTACGGCCGCTTTGATATCGCAGGCAGCCAAATTGCAGGGCGCCCCCAGCTCATTTTTTTACTCGGCCTGTGTCGGACGCCGACCGCTCCACCCTTCAATATGGTCGAGTTAGTATGCGAACAGACGTCGCTGCTTCTGGATTGGAGCGCCGCAATTGGCGGCCTCAAACGAAATTATGATACAGGCGTCCAGCATCAGCGAATGCAGTTCGACGGTTTCGATATTGATCATGGGAAGCAACACGCCGTCGTCCAGTGAAGCATTATCAGCTTGCCCTTCGGATCATTGTTTTGCTTTTCCACTTTTGGGCAGAATAGTGCTATCGAACGCCGAGCCCGGTCCGGGATAGCTCGGTTTATCTCAAAATGCTCTTTCGAAGTCTCAGGCTAAAAAATTCGGGCGGCGATGGACCGGATTTACCGATCAGGGTTATAGGCGCTTTCGACACACTGGAACGTCGTCTTACCCTTCGAAACATCCTCAACTTCGGCCATCTTGTCCTGCGAACGGCAGATAGCGTTGGCATACGCCCGCGCACCGGGAAAGTCGTAAACCAAAACCGTCGGTCCGACGGGCGCAGCCTTATCGCTGCCGAAAAGACCAGTGAAAAAACGGTTGAAGCGAGTGAGAAAGTTAGGGCTTTGCTCCTGTACCGGCGGCCGCGGCTCGCTCTCTAGCGCAGCTAGGCTTTGCTGCTCATGGGTGGAAGGTAGGACGGTGCCTTTGATGTTGTCAGTTGACGGCGTCAGCACCGGTACAACAAGAGGCGTCGGCGGCCCGGAAGCATACGCCTGCGATTGCTGATCGCAAGGATAGGGGCATGGTTTGCCCGGTACTCCCGGGTTCGGGCTGGGTGCCTGATCGGCGAAAGCTGGGCCGACGGCAAGGCCGAAGAAGGCCCCGAGAGCAACGACGATTCCAAATTTCAAACGTACCTCCACCAGCGATGCGCCTAATCAAAGCCGGTGTAGATGTAACAGGCTGTCTTTAACATCCCCTTTATCGGCGTTAGCGTCCGTTTGGCCGCGTCTGAATGCCATCATGGACGCATTTAACAAAACTTTTTAATAAAATGTCTAGATCAACGGTGGATTGCTTCAGCTTTGAGGTCCGCCGCGACACGCTGAATTGTTCCCGTGGACACGCCGAGCTTGGCCGCGACCTTGTGAAAGCCAGGGCGCCCCTTTGCTGTTAGCGCTGTTCGAATGGCTTTCTCTTTCTTGGGATCAATCCTCGGCCGGCCGAGCGTCTTGCCTTCGGCGCGCGCCCGCTTCAATCCCGCGTTGACGCGTGAGACAATCATCGAGCGCTCGAACTCGGCAAATACGCCGAGCATCTGGAACATGGCCTTACCGGCTGGCGTGCTGGAATCGAACCCCTGCTGATGTAGGAAGAGATCAACGCCGGCGGCTTGGATTTCACCTAGGAAGGCGATTAGGTGTGTGAGCGAGCGGCCGAGCCGATCAACGCTCCATGCGGCGATAATATCTACGTCGCCCCTAGTCGCAGCCTTGAGCATCTTATCGAAGCTGGGCCGCTTGTCGTGTCCCTTAGCGCCGGAAATACCGGCATCGCTGAACTGTTCTCCAATGAACCAACCCTTGCGCTCAGCAACGGCGACTAATTCCTTCCGCTGATTTTCAACAGTCTGTCCATCTGTACTGACGCGCGTATAGATCGCAACGCGTATCACCTTGTTCGTGGCCATGACGGCGTCCTATCGCTTATCCCCTGATGGCGACCATCTCAGAAGCCCATATAAATTTCAATCGTATTTCGTACGGACTAAAGTGGTTAGTCGAAATGGCCGCGGTGCGTGGGGATTCTGGGGGTCAATACAGGAAGAATTATCGTCTACGCCGATTGATGCCTTGCCCCCTTACTAACGCTCCGCATGCGCTCTCACTCAGCGTTCTCCCGCTCCATGAAATTCGCTCGCCCAAATATGACCGGAGGTGAGAGGGGCGCACCCTTGGAACCGCATGATTTCCCTATTTCTATTAATCTCTGAATTTTGCGGCCGATTGTTTGAAAAACGATGCCTTTATGAGGTCACAGTTGAATTGCGGATCAGCGTCTGGGGCACGCCGTTAACTCGGCGTTTAGTGGCGCGGGTCTAAAACAGTGCATGACTGCGATGCTAAAAAGTAGTTATCCACGTTTAGGCACGATCTTCTATGTCTCGCGTTGGTTAGCCGATGGCGATATTGGGGCGCGCGACCGGGTTGCGTTCATTCTCGGATGCTTGGCGCTGTTCGGCGAACTATCGTATGCGACATCCCACTCGGCCCCAACGGTGGGATCACTTTATCTCGCTTCCTGTGTTGTCGTCATGCTCGGATTCGGCGCATGGCCGCTAATGAAATGGCTGGCGATGAGGCGTTTAGATGGGGCGGTCTTATTTGCTCGTAAACAATTTTTCAATACCTAATCTCTAAATTTCGCGCCGATTTTTCAGAAATTCGTTGCCTTTATTTTGTCTTCTCTTTTCATCGCATACAGATTTGTCTTAATTTGGCGTTCAGTGGCCAGGGTCTAAAAAGGCGAATGTCTTTTGGCGCACTAATCAGGATCCCCAATCCTCGTCCTCGCGTCGAGAAGCCAGTTCCACGCAAGCGCCGCAAGTCTGCGATTAATGCTCGGCCACTGGCCCAACTCGCGCTCGTTATCGGGAGCTTGTTGCTGATTGGCTTCCTATCGGCCCGCGCGGACAGAGCGTCTGGAACGGTATTTTTTCTCCTGACTGCTTTTATTGCTGCGGTTGGCTTCGGCCTAAATCCGCTCATGAAATGGCGAGCCTTGCAGTACACAAATAACGCCGTCTCGTCGGCGGTATCTGAACATATGAACGCGCTTGTCCGAAAACGGGCGCAGCTTGTGATGCTAGATGCCTATGGCTCGCAGCAAACCGGATGTTGGGAAAAAGAGGTTTCTCATTTTCTCGGAGCGATTGTTGCGCCGGTTTTAAGCAACCGGCAACGGGACATCTTGCGGCAGCGGCAGCAAGAGTTTGTCGAATCTATCTCGGCCCGTGTCGCCTCGGCTGATATTCCTTCACTTCATTTGCTGCCACGGAATGCGACAGGGTTAGATTTTGAAGCCTTTTGCGCCGCAAAATTAAGCCGAGCGGGTTGGATTGCGCAGGTCACACAAGGCAGCCGCGATCAAGGCGTCGATGTAATCGCGACAAAGAACCGCGTCCGCGTCGTTTTGCAATGCAAGCTCTGTAGCCGGCCGGTCGGAAACAAGGCTGTGCAAGAAGTGGCAGCCAGCAGAGCGCATGAACGCGCGGACTATGCCGCCGTTGTGTCCACGAGTTTCTATACGCTAGCCGCCGAGCAACTAGCGCAGACTAACGGCGTGTTGCTGCTCCACTTCAGCCAGTTAGACGAACTCGAAGACTTACTCGCCTAACAGAACAAACAATTTGTACTGTCCATTCCCGATGCCAGAGGCTATACGCCGCAATGGCGGGCGATAGCTAAACCGTCTTTGTCCTTGATCGCCGGCCGTAATTTAGCTTCTCAATAGCGGCGAGCTTCATCTCCAACGATGTCCCGCCGGAATACAGGCCATAGGTCATGGTGGCTTCTTGTGGCCGAGAATATCGGCCGCGATGCCGTCAGTAATGCCTGCATTCTCCATTGGCGTGTCAACGGTTTTGCGTATCGAGTGGAAGACGTACTGCTCGCCGTGACCGAGCGCAGTTTTCATTCGCCCGAAACGCTTACCGACGGCTCCTGCCCGGTTGCCATACTTATTCGACCTCAGCCCCGCAAGTGCGTTGCCGTCGGCGCCGTCCCTAACAAGGCGCGCAATCGTGCCTGCCAGCTTGTGGTGAATTGATCTTCCGAGTAGACCCCGCTGGGACCTTTGCGCGCTCGCTCGATAGCCGAGCGCCACTGAACCTATAGGACAGTGGCGCGGACCTTCGCGTTCGCCAAGTCTTCTGTTTTAAGGCTTTGAACGAAGCGGCGGCGCGGCTTATCCTTCCCGCCGAGTACCGCTTATACGACGGCCGGAAGGTCATGGAAGACGTGCCAGTTACGTTAGAGCTTTTCGAGGTACTTGGTTCCCTACAGCGGTACCCCAAAAAGCTGCCTGTTTATAAAGTTTTTTGCTCTAATCCTCCCTTCCTCGTGGGGACGCCAACTTAGACGCAAACCCCTGCCGCATCGACTGGGACCAAATCGTTTTATGGCTCGCGCAAAATCCTCTGCCGTCGGCAAGGCAGTCAAAACTCTGCGGCGGTTCACCAAAAGATTCGGGCCGGCGGGTGTATCCCTGTGGGCGCGGTATTTGCCGCTCGAGCTCGGCATGGGCCAGGGCCTGGCGGCGCTGTACCTGCCCAATGTCAAATTTCCGATCTATCTGCGCAAGGGAACCACCGACAAGGATGTCTTCTTCCAGATATTCCTCATACGGGAATACGATTTCGAGGGTGTCGAACAATATGCGCGCCTGAAATCCGTCTATCGGGACGCCGTGGCCAAGGGCGAGACGCCGCTGATACTGGATTGCGGCGCAAATATCGGGCTCGCCTCGATATGGCTGGCGCTCCGTTTTCCGCAGGCGCGCATTTACGCCATCGAGCCCGACGAGGGAAATTTCTCCGTCCTCTGCGCCAATACGAAGGACTATCCCAATATCGTGCCGCTGCAAGCGGCAATCTGGGACCGCATCACGGAAAAGCTGGCGATCGCGAACAAGGATGGTGTCAGCTGCGGATACCAGGTCGAAGCGCTGGCGGCAGATGCAGGAAGCGGTCTCCCCGTCCATACCGTTCCGGAGATCATGCGCATGGCCGGAGCGGCGAACATCCTGCTCGCGAAGATCGATATCGAGGGCGGCGAGCAGGCTCTTTTCCGCAGCAACACCGATTGGCTCGATGCCACCCATGCCCTGGCGATTGAGCTGCATGACTGGATGCTTCCCGGCAAGGCGTCGAGCCGGAATTTCTTCATGGCGCTTGCGCGCCATCCCTTCGAGGTGGTCTGGCACAGCGGCATCATGCTTTGCGCTAAAATGCCGGTACGTCCGTGAGGGACGAGCCTGCGTTCATTCCATTGAGATGTGTCGCAATGAGAATTTCCAGCCGCTGACTCCCGAGACGGTCTTGCGGCCACCCCTAATTTGACCTCAAGCGCGGCGGTCACCCGCCCGTGAGTGGCTCGGCGAAAGCATCGAGGGTAGAGGCCAGAAACGGGGCCGCCAGCCCGGGCGGACCGAGTTTCGCCAACGCGTAGAGCCAGAACCAGCGCGAGGCAAACGTAGCGCCCAGGTGACGGCGCTGCCATTTCCAGGCGCGAGCGAAGGCACGCTCCAATGCGAGGTGACGCATCCGCCAGGGAAGCTGCGGCGTCTCGGTAAGGAAATAGAGCATGGCACGGTTGGTTTCGAACAGCATGTGGCGGACATCGTCGCTCATGCGTCCGCCGCGGCCTTGCGGGCAGGCGCAAACCGGCGCCACGATCGCGGCGACGGTGTGTTTCCAGCTCAGGCGCAACATCAGCAGCAAATCGACCACGGTGAGGCGCGGATCGGCGCCGCCCACCTCCCAGAACAGCTGGCGGTCGATTAGCATCGGGCTCAGATTGCAAGGCACGTTCCTGAGGCACTCGGCAAAGAGATCGCGCCGGTGCGGCGCGGTCTGCGCAGGATCGAGCGCGCCGAACGCAACTGGCTTGCCGAAGGTATAGGGCGCGATCGTGCCGAGCGCGATTTTGGCGTCGAGACGTCCGGCCGCGTCCAGCAGAACCTCCGCGCACCAGGGCGCCAGCACGTCGTCGCCATCCACCAACTTCAGCCATTGGTAGCGCGCGGCGCGCGCGCCAGCATTGCTTGCGCTGACTAGGCCGGCGTTCTTCTGGTGGATGACCCTTATGTCCTTTTTTCCGGCGCAGAACTCATCGAGCAGCGCACCCGAACCATCGGTCGAACCGTCATCGACGAAGATGATTTCGCGCTCGAAATCGCCCTCTTGCGCGAACAGCGCTTCGGCCACGCGCGGCAGATAGGCCGCCTTGTTGTAAACCGTGACGACGAAGGAAACCCCGGCGGTCATCGGCGTGGATCGTCGGCGGGCATGGCGGCAAACGCGTCGAGCGTCGAGGTGCCAAGCTTATGACGGCCGGTTATCCAATGGCGCGGTTTCATTTGGTCCCAGGCGGTATGCACCAAGTTTGGATCGCTCGAATCGCCGGCGGCTCGGGTCAAGAAATGGCAAAAACGTAGTCTGACATGATCGCGAGGCAAGCCAAAGAGGCCAAGAAATTTAAACTGATCTCCTACCGGGTCTCGTCCCTGATATACACGGACCCCCGATTCTGATATACACAGCCACGCTCAATCAAAAAGCCCTAGAGTTTCATTGAGGTCTACGCGTAGCCCATCCTTTCCCGTGGGCACGCCACTCTCTCAAATCGCGAGCCGAAGAGTGACGAATTGGTCAGCCTGAACTCACCGATCCACCTTCAGATGCTGCGTGATTCGTGGCTCGCCAAGACTCTTCCAGCCCGAATTTTCAAGGCCATTCGAAACGAGCTGCGTGCCGGCGGCGTCTACGGTCTCGAATGGGGAGACCCTGATGTCTGGCACCCGCTTAAATTTGTCCGCGACCGCTATGTTTTGCCCTATGTGAAGTCGGACCAGCTCGCGGTCGAGATCGGACCCGGCGGCGGCCGGTGGACGCGCTATCTCCTCGGCTTCAAGAAGCTCTATGTCGTCGACTACCACGCCGAGCTGTTGCGCGAGCTGCGCAAGAATTTCAGCCGCTATCCTCAGATCGCCTTCATCCAGAACCACGGCACGGACTTTCCCGGCATCGAGCCCGGCTCGATCGATTTCGTTTTTTCGTTCGGAACCTTCGTCCATCTCGATCTCGACATCATCGAAGCCTATCTCGACAACATCCGGACCATCCTCAAGCCGACGGGCAATGCGGTGATCCACTATTCCGACAAGGCAAAGATCATCGCCCGCGAAAACCCGGGATTTTCCGATAACACCGTCGAGCAGATGCGCGCCGCCGTCACTCGGCATGGCTTTCGCATGCTGGAAGAAGATACGACGACGATGTGGCACAGCTCGCTGATCCGGTTCGCGCTGGCATGAGAAACCTTTTCAGCTCGAAAAAACGCCGAGACCCGATGCGGCGGGTCAGCGCCAAGGATCATCCGGATATCGACGAGCCGGATTTCCTTGCGGCGCTCGCGCATTGCCGGCCAGCCACCATGACATCGAAGGAGCGGCTCTACGCGCTTTACGGCGCCGTGCGTTATATCGTGGATGCCGGCATCGCAGGCGCCTTTGTCGAATGCGGCGTGTGGAAGGGCGGCTCGGTGATGATGATGGCGCTGACGCTGCGCCATCTCGGCATCACCGATCGAGACATCTATCTGTTCGACACCTTCACCGGCCAACCCGCACCCTCCAAGGAGGATATCGATTTCGCAGGCGTCAGCGTGGCGGCGATGAACGAGCAAGGCATGGTCTGGCCGCGCAGCCCCGCCGAGGAGGTGCGCGCCAATCTCGCGACGACGGGATATCCGATGGAGCGGTTTCACCTGGTGCCGGGCGATGTGCGCCAAACCATCCCGGGCGCCGCGCCCGAGCGCATCGCCCTGCTGCGGCTCGATACCGATTGGTATGAATCGACGGCACACGAGCTCAAAAACCTGTTCCCCCGCCTGGCGCCACGCGGCCCCCTGATCATCGACGATTACGGGCATTTCCGCGGTTCGCGACAGGCGGTCGATGAGTTCCTGGCGCGGCAGCCGACGCGTTATTTCCTGCAGCGCATCGATTACACCGCACGGCTGTTGATTAAGGCGTGAGCCGCCGCTAAAGCCACGACGCCGGTTCGGCCACCGACCACATGGGAATATCTGTCAACGATCCCGCACGTAACGCGCGGGATTCCCCGTCCACACTTGATTGGCCGGGATATCGGACTTGACCACCGATCCCGCCCCGATGATTGCGCCGTCGCCAACAGTGACGCCGCCCAATACGATCGTGCCTGTGCCGAAATAGCAGTCCCGGCCCAAGATGGTCTTCTTCAGGACCGAACGCTGATTCAAGATGACGTCGTCGGGCGAAAACCCGTGTTCATGGTCGATGATGTAGCAGAACGGCGCGATCACCGTGTAATCGCCGATGGCAATGTGCTGCTTCGATGCGATCACCGTATAACGCCCGATGTCGACGCATTTGCCGAGCGTTACGGTTGGATGGGGCATGGTCAATAAAAGCCAGGAATACGCATGAAGATAAGAATGCGCACCGATACTGAGCCGGCCGGTCTCGCAAATGCTGATTTCCACACCGGCCTTCACGGTAACGTCGGCGCCCAATTCAACACGCGGATGCCGACGCAACCGCCAGGCGCGCCAGCGATCGGCCCATGTCACGGTCGTCGGACTCGCCTTGTCCTTGAGGCGGTGAATCTCGACGCGCTCATAGTCGATGAGCGGCATTCCATTCATCCAACATTCTCCAGATGATTCTCGATCATCGTAAAGCTAGCGGCTTCTCGCGAGCATTCAGGTCTTCGATTCCCCCACTTCGATCCGCTCTTGCGAAAAATCCTCGTTCAAAAGGCCGTAGAACAGCGAGTCGTGCCAAGCGCCCTCCGCCCAATGCGTCTCGCGGTGACGCCCATCAAGCGTGAAAGCGAGCCGCGAAAAGAATTTTTTCTTGGCCTCGTCGAAATCATAGATTTCGGCCCAGATGCGATGCAGCGCCAATTCTTCGAACCCGTATTTCAGCAACTGGATTCCCGCATCGACGGCATAGACATCATCGATGTAAAGATGGTCGTAGCCGATGTAGATCGAGAAATCGGCGTTCCGGTTGACCCAATCGATATAGCAGAGGCCGCAGGCACCCATCAGTTCACCGGTATCGTCCCTGACGATCGAGAACATGCGCGTGCTCGGATCGTTGACGACCTTGTCGACATACCATTTCTGCTGATGGGCGATGCTGAGCTCGCGATATTCGCGGAAGTAACGCCGGAAATCCGGCCGGTTGCGCCACAGCAACAGCTGCTCCAAGTCGCTGGGTTCGATCGCCCTCAGTCTGACGCGCTTGCCCCGGATCATTTCGCCTCTGCTAAGTCATCAAGGCGCAACTCCGAGCCCTGCACCTTGTCGCGAACCAGGCGGCGCCCGAGCACCGTGCGGATACGGGACGGCGCGATTGAGCCAGCGGGGGCCGGCCGCAGGGAAACGAGATGATCTGACTGTAGAATCGTGCCAGCGGAAAGATCGCGCTTCAGCCGGATCGAGCGCCGCTGGACGATGGCGGTTTCGAGCTCATTCTTCTCCACGCGCTTGATGCCGTCGCCAAGCGCGTTTTCCAATTCACGTGCGCGATCGACCATCTCGCGCCAGGTCACCGGATCCATGGAGAAACCGTGATCGGGTCCCTTCCGCGCCGTATCGTCGGTGAAATGCTTCTCGATGGCGCGGGCGCCAAGCGCGATCGCGCCGAGAACCGTGGCATGTCCGGGCGTATGATCCGACAGGCCGAGCGGCATTCCGGGCCAATGGCGCGCATAGGTCTGCAGCACCCTCAAATTGATATACGTGAAATTCTCTAGCTCGCCGGTGTAGTTGGTGTTGCATTGAAGCAGGCAGAGCTGACGATTGATCGCGAGGATGGTCTCGACCGCCTCCTCGACCTCGGCGAAATCGGACGCCCCGGTGGCGAGGAATACCGGCTTTCCCTTCGAGGCGATGTGGGCGACCGATTCCAGCCAGGTTAAGTCGCCGGAGCCGATCTTGAACGCCGGCAATAGGTCGACCACTCGGTCGGTGGCCTCCTTGTCATAGGGCGTCGTCATCCAGTCGATGCCGACCTCGCGCGCCGTTTCCCACAGCGTCTGGTTCCAGTCGTTGTTGATGCTGTATTGCTTGTAGACTTCGAAGATCGGCTTGTCCCATTTCGACTGATGCGTCTGCGGCACGGGCAGATTGCGGAAACCATAATCGCTGACGATCTTCGGCGCGTCGAAATGCTGGAACTTGGCGGCGTCCGCGCCGGCATCCTTGGCGCGGCGAATCAGGTCCTTCGCCCGTTGCAAATCCCCGTCATGGTTCGCGGCGATGTCGGCGATGAAATAGCTGGGGCAATCAATGGCGAGCATGCGCTCGCCGATTTTCAGCCGGGTCTCATAGTTCATCTCAGGAGCCCGGTTGGGAGACGAAGGCATCTCGAAGGCTCCGTTGGGAGACGAGAGCATGGCAAACGTCGTCGAGCGTTGGCAGGGAATGTCCGAGCAGCCGCTCGGCCTTGCTGACGTCGAGTCCGGCGCTTTCGGCGCGCGGCACGGGAAGATCGCGCACCGAAGCACCTTCCGCCCAGTCTAGATGGACACCGAGCGCGGTCGCAAGCGTCTGGACGAATTGGCGCTTGCTGGACACCGTTCGGGACGCGAGGTTCAGGAGGCCCGTCGCCTCGGCGTCGACCAGATCGAAAAGCAGCCGCGAAAAATCAACGGCATCGATGGTTGAGGTGTAGAAATCGTCGAACAGCTTCAGCGGGCGGCGATTGACGAGCGCATCGATCGCCCATTCGGCGAAGGTCGGCTGCCCGATCCAGCCGCGAAATCCGGTAATGTTGGTCCGCAGTACGAGACTGCCGGTCAGCGCCAGCGCGAATCCTTCACCCGCATATTTGGTCCGCGCATATGCGTTGACCAGCGTGACAGGAACGCTTTCGCTATGGCGCTTGGCACCGTCGCCGACGAAAAAATGATCCGTCGAGATCTGCACAAACCTGGCGCCGACCGCTCGGCATTGCTCGGCCATGACGACGACGGCGCGGGCATTGACGAGATAAGCACCGTCGGGATCGCGCTCGCAGCTGTCGAGATTCGTGTTGGCGGCGGCATTGATGATAAGCGTCGGAGTCGCGGCGGCAATCAGGCTGGCGATCTGCTGCGCATCGGTAAGATCGATCGCGTAATCGGTGTTTTTTCGCGCGGCACCGACCAGACGCGTGCCTCGACGCCGGCCCTCGGCGACGAGCGCCTGACCGAGAAGGCCGGTCGCACCGAAAACGAGCGTCACCATGGTATGGGCCCGACTGACCTGACGAGTTTGCTGTACCAGCGGCGGAGAGATTACTTCATAGCTAAAGCCCGATCCAGGATAGCGGCTCGTTTCGTTCTCAGGAAATGGCCGGATGTCCTTGACAGGACTTGAACATCCGGTTGACTTTACGCCGCCTGAGAGGATGGATTACCCCGCAATGACCGACAAACAAGCGGCTTGGACCGTGCCCGACGGCGCCTCGGGCGCGTCCTTCCGACTCTTGAAGGGCCGCTCCGTGCTGGTCACCGGCGGCACCGGTTCTTTCGGCCAGGCCTTCGTCAAGGCAATGCTGCGCCATGGGCGGCCGCGCCGGCTGGTGATATTTTCGCGCGACGAGTTGAAGCAGGTTGAGATGGAGCAGGCGCTGGCGCCGCTCGACCGTGACGGCGCCTTGCGCTTTTTCATCGGCGACGTGCGCGACCAGCGCCGCTTGGTCATGGCGCTGCGCGGCATCGAGATCGTGGTGCATGCCGCCGCGCTGAAGCATGTGCCGGTCGCCGAATATAACCCCTTCGAATGCATCCATACCAACGTGCTGGGTGCCGAGAATGTGGTACAGGCCAGCATCGAGGCCGGCGTCGAGCGAGTAATCGCGCTCTCCACCGACAAGGCGGCCAACCCGATCAATCTCTACGGCGCCAGCAAGCTTGCCGCGGACAAGATCTTCATCGCCGCCAATCATCTCAGCGGCAAGGGCGGAACCCGGTTCTCGGTGGTGCGCTACGGAAATGTGCTGGGCTCGCGCGGCAGCGTGATTCCCCTGCTCCGCCAGCGGGTGGCGCAGGGCGCCAAGGAGATTCCCATCACGGACAACCGCATGACGCGGTTCTGGATCACGCTCGATCAGGGTGTCGCCTTCGTCTGCTCCTGTTTGAGCATGATGCGCGGCGGCGAGATTTTCGTGCCCAAGATTCCGAGCATGAAGATCGTCGATCTTGCCAGCGCCGTCGCGCCGGGGCTGAAACACAAGATCGTCGGCATCCGCCCCGGCGAGAAGCTGCACGAGGTGATGATCACCACCGACGACGCCCGCACCACCCGCGATCTTGGCGACCGCTACGTCATCCTGCCGGCCGCCTCGCTGGGACAGGACAAGGCGCCGAAGCTGGCGGGCAAGCCCGTGGACGATGATTTCCGCTACGCCAGCGACACCAACGATCGTTGGCTGACCACCGCGGCGCTGCTGACGCTGATCGGCGGCCTGGACAAATGACCGGCAAGCCTGGCGGCAGGCTTCTGTCTCACGGCCGGCTCAAATCGGCGCTGAGGAACGCTTGAATCATGCTGGCGATCGTTCGCGCGGCTGATAACCCAGCGGCGTTCGATGCATGGCGCAAGAAGCCCGGCTTCGCCGCCATCGGTGCTCATCCTTTCACCGGCGGCTTCGGCCGGCGCTATTACCCGCTGGTGTTTGGCGATAAGCGTCGCGATGAGAGCTTTGCTGTCGTCGAGCAGAACAAGCCACTACTGCTGGTTCCTTGCTCCCTAGGTGAAGGCGCGCTCGATCATTACGGCTTGCCGACCCGGTTCTTTTCGCGCGGCGATCTCGCATCGGCTACCGCCGAAGCGGCCCTGACGCATCTCGACGCGCTGGCAATTTCGAGCGGCTTGCGCCGGATGACGCTGCAGGACAATGCCGATGCCGAGGCGTCGTCGGCGCTTGGCAACGCTTGCCGAAAACGGTCTTACATCCCGACGCCGCATATCGAAGGATTTGCCGATCTCGGCGCGGGCGAGCCGGGACTGCGCAAGGGCCTGCGTAAAAGCTTTAAATCGCTGCTGAATTGGGGCCAGCGCAACATGGCGATCGAGATAATCGATCAGGCCCATCCCGACCGCACGCTGTTCAGGCGCTACCAGGATTTTCACCAAGCCATCGCCGGCCGCTCGACACGTCCACAGGAATCCTGGGATGCCATGTTCGACTGGATCGCCAGCGGCCATGGCGAGCTTATCCTCGCCTCGCTCGACGGCGAGTTGGTTGCCGGCACCATGGTGGTCGATGGTGCCTCGATCGCCTTCTACGCCTCGGGCGTCTATGATCGCGAACGCTTCGACAAGCCACTGGCGCATTGGCCGCTCTGGCTCAGCATGCTGCATGCCGGAGCGCGCGGCATGACGATCTTCGACATCGGCGATCTCCCGCTCGAAGGCACCGCCAGCCCGAAGGAAGTCAATATCGGATATTTCAAGCGCGGCTTCGCCACCCGGAAGGAGCCCTGGACGGTTTGGATGTGGGAAAAGCCAGAAGCGCGGAAAGGTTCGCCATGACCGCAGACGATAATGCCATCTGCAAAACCTGGTACGAGGATTCCTACAATCACGCGGGATTTTCGGCGCAGCGCCGTTATCCGAACGATGAGTTACTGCGCTTTTTTGGCCGTCATTATTTTATGCTGTCGCGTGAACGCCGTGCCGAGCTTCGCGTGCTGGAGGTCGGCTGCGGTTCAGGCGCCAATCTCTGGATGATAGCGCGCGAGGGCTTCGATGCGCACGGCATCGATCTGTCGCCCGAAGGCATCGCGCTATGCGCGAAAATGCTTCAAGCCTGGGGGACCAAAGCAGAGATCAAGGCGGCGGACATGACCGCAATCCCCTACTCGGCGCCGTATTTCGACGTAATCGTCGACGTGTTTTCGTCTTATTGCGTCGACGAAACCGGCTTCGCCCGCTTCCTCGATGAGGCGGTGCGCTTATTGCGGCCGGGCGGGCGCTTCTTTTCCTACACGCCGTCGAAGGCCTCCGACGCCTTCAAGGATCCCGGGCCATCCAAGAAGCTCGACGCCAGCACCCTTGATGGCATTCGCCGCGAGGACGCGCCCTTCACCGGAAACCTCTATCCCTTCCGTTTCATGACCGGCGCGGAATACGCGACGGCGCTCGAAAGCCGCGACTTGCGCGTCACCCATAACGAAACCGTTGGCCGAACCTATCGTGGTCGCGACGAATATTTCGAATTCGTCGTCATCGTCGGCGAGAAGTCGCCTAGCGCAGCTTGAACAGCGGCTCGAGCGGCTTGCAGCGCAGCAGCTGAGCGAGCCGCCTTTCGCTCACCGCGGATTTAAGCAGCGGAAAGACTTCGTCATAGACGGCGAGCAGCCGGTCGATGTCGGCGCCGCTATGCGCGTAGCTGATGTTGTGGGTGCCAAGCGTCAAGATGCCCCGCGCGAAGACTTCCTGCAGGAACAGCGTCTTGATCTCGTAGAGCGAATAGCCACCCTGGTCGCGGAAATTGAGAAAAGACCAGGCCGGATGGCCCGAGATAGTCAACAGCTCGTCCATGCCGTGACGGGCGAAGAGCTTTTTCACGCCTTCGATCAACCGCTCGCCGCGTTTTCGCATCGTTGCCACCACGGGCTCGCGCTTCAATTTCGTGAGGGTGGCAAGCGAGGCGGCGAGTGACAGGGTCTCGCCGCCGAAGGTGAAGGAGAAGAAAATCTCCTCCATCAATTTCATAATATCGGCGCGGCCGGCGATGGCGGACACTGGATAGCCGTTGGCGACCCCCTTGCCGAAGCAGGCGAGATCGGGCGTCACGCCGAATAATTCCTGTGCGCCGCCATTGGCGAGGCGGAATCCCGTTATGACCTCGTCGAACACCAGCAGCGCGCCGTGCCG